>Ga0247730_1000448_pt1 | contig 30729 bp, 25 predicted proteins | sample UWRJL073202C2_FD_180959 | JGI IMG/M metagenome (GOLD analysis project Ga0247730, IMG submission 180959) | Plant litter microbial communities from Arlington Agricultural Research Station in Wisconsin, United States - UWRJ-L073-202C-2 | ecosystem: Environmental > Terrestrial > Plant litter >... | reverse complement strand
AAAAAAAAGCAAGCTCTGTTTCAATGCTGTCTGCCGCTGAAGAGCCCCGGAGCAGGTATTGAAACAGAGCTTGCTTTTTTCAGCGAAGTCAGATGATCGGTGTAAACTATAACTCCGGCTGTAGTATTAATTCTTCACCATTTTCAGGAAAGTAGCCAGCTTGGCTTTCATCGCCCTGCGGTCTACAATAAAATCAAGGAAACCATGCTCCTGAACAAATTCAGCGGTTTGGAATCCTTTGGGAAGGTCTTTTTTAATTGTTTCTTTGATTACCCTTGGTCCTGCGAAACCGATCAGTGCTCCCGGCTCTGCGATATTGATATCGCCCAGCATGGCATAAGAAGCAGTTACCCCACCAGTAGTAGGATCGGTAAGTAAAGAGATATAAGGGATTTTTGCCTGGCTCAGCAGTGCTAATTTAGCAGAAGTTTTAGCCATTTGCATTAATGAAAATGCCGCTTCCATCATTCTTGCGCCTCCTGATTTTGAGATCATCAGGAAAGGGATTTTGTGTTTGATACTGTAATCGATCGATCTTGCGATCTTTTCTCCTACTACCGAACCCATTGAGCCCCCGATGAAGTTAAAGTCCATACAGGCAATCACCAGGTCTTCCCCGTCAATCTTTCCTACTCCGGAACGGATCGCGTCTCTTAATCCTGTTTTCTGCATGGTATCTACCAGGCGTTCTGTATAGGGTTTGCTGTCAGTAAAATTCAGCGGATCGCCGGATGTTAAGTTGGGGAAAAGTTCTGTGAACTCGTTATTATCGAACAGTACCTGGAAATATTCTTTGGAACCTACTCTTAAATGATAATCACAATAGTGACAAACATATTTATTTTCTATAAGGTCTGCGCTGTGTAATGCCTTTTTGCAATTAGGACACTTGTTCCATAAGCCATCCGGCGCTTCCTTTTTTTCTTCTGTCAGCGTGCTGATACCTTTTTTTTCTCTCTTAAACCAAGCCATGTTATTCGTTGAAAAATGCGATTACAAAGAAACGAAAAAAAATTAGAACAGTTTCACCTAGATGATGGTAAAATAATACAGGATTGATTTGCCCGTTAAGATAAAATAATATAAGATAGATTTGCCCGGCCTAATATTTTTCCTAACTTCGGCGTATAAAAAATCTAATAACAATGAGTTTAAAAGGCTATAAAGGCGTAATTTACGGAGATGCCCTTCAAGAACTATTCGAACAGGCTAAAAAACATCAATTTGCATTACCTGCAGTAAATGTTACCGGTACAAATACGATCAATGCAGTTATGGAAACTGCTAAAGCGGTGAATTCACCAGTGATGATCCAATTATCTAATGGTGGCGCGCAATTTTATGCGGGCAAAACCTTAAATAATGACAACTTAAATGCATGTGTACTTGGTGCGGTATCAGCAGCAAAACACGTTCATTTGTTAGCAGAGCATTACGGTGTTGCTGTTGTTTTACATACAGACCATGCTGCTAAAAAATTATTGCCATGGATCGATGGTCTTTTAGATCATGGAGAAAAATTCTTTGCTGAAACCGGTAAACCATTATTTTCTTCTCATATGCTGGACCTTTCGGAAGAGTCTATCGAGGAAAACATGGAGATCTCTGCCAAATATTTAGCACGTATGGCTAAAATGGGCATGACGATTGAAATTGAACTGGGAGTAACAGGTGGTGAAGAAGACGGAGTAGATAACAGTGATGTTGACAGCTCTAAATTATATACCCAGCCTTCTGAAGTAGCTTATGCTTATGAAGAGTTAAGTAAAGTGAGTGATAAATTTACTATAGCAGCAGCTTTTGGTAACGTTCATGGTGTATATAAACCGGGTAACGTTAAACTTCAGCCTGTGATCCTTAAAAATTCTCAGGAATTCTTAAAAGAGAAATTTAACCTTACTGCTGAAAAACCTATCAACTTTGTATTTCATGGCGGATCGGGCTCTACTCAGGAAGAGATCAGGGAAGCAATTTCTTACGGTGCCATCAAAATGAACATTGATACAGATATGCAATGGGCATTATGGGAAGGTATCCTTGAGTATTACAAGAAAAACGAAGCTTACCTTCAGGGCCAGATTGGAAATCCTGATGGTGAAGATAAACCTAACAAAAAGTATTATGATCCGCGCGTATGGTTACGTAAAGGTGAAGAAACTTTTGTACAGCGTTTAACTCAGGCTTTCGAAGATTTGAACTGCAGAGACGCGAGCGACAAATTATAAGCTCAGCTAATTTCATACCGGCGCTTTTCAGTATTACTGAAAAGCGCTTTTTTTTTACCTTTATCTCTATGATGAAGCGTAATGGGCAGTAGTAAATTCAATTTGGCATTATGCTGTATATTACTGCTGTTTTTCAGTGGCTGTAAAAGCAAAGGCAAGGCGCATGCAGCTTTTTACTACTGGAAAACGGTATTCCAGTTAAATGAAAGGGAAAGAGAGGTCCTCCATAAATCGGGAAATAACCATTTATATCTCCGATTCTTTGATGTGGTCTGGAATAACCAGGAGCAGCAGGCTTTACCAAATGGGGTGCTTACCGTTCAGCGCCCGCTTAAGGGATTTACAGTTACTCCGGTTGTCTATATCACCAATCAATCCCTGAAAAACAGCAGCCCGGCGCAAATGGATAGCCTCGCTTTTAAAGTAAACCGGTTGCTTAGCCGCCTTACGGCTGAACAGGGTGTTTTATACGAACATATTCAGGTAGACTGCGACTGGTCAGTAGACACCAGAATAAAATATTTTGCTTTTCTGCGTGCTTTTAAGCACATTACCGGCAAAAAACTGGAAGCCACCATCCGCCTGCACCAGGTGAAGTATCCTGAACGTACAGGGGTGCCTCCTGTGGATAAAGGGGTGCTGATGTTTTACAATATGGGCAGGATATCTGCCGGCTTAAACGCGCGGAATTCCATCTATAATTATGAGGATGCAGCTGCTTATACTGCCGCTCTCTCCACTTATCACCTGCCTTTGGATATTGCTTTGCCCCTGTTTTCCTGGAGTATCCAGATCAGGGCGGGTAAGGTTATCCAGCTGTATGCAAAAATTGGCCTTCAGGATTTGTCAGACCGGAAAAAGTTTGAACCTTTGCCGGTACATGGGGATGCCGTACATGTTTTTAAAGCCCTTAAAAGTTTTTACCTCAAAGGTGCCTATGTAAAAAAAGGCGATTTGTTTAAGTTTGAAGGTATGGATGCCGAAAGTCTTGCCCGGGCCGCGAAACAGGCATCCGAACATCTGGCACCTCTTGAAAACCGAAATATCATCTATTATGAAATCTCATCAATCAATTTACCGCTCTATGCCAAAGCTATCAACAAAGTTTCTGCTTATTTTTAGCCTTGCACTCATCAGTGCCGGCGGTATAGTCTGGGCATGTGGCGGGGGCGACTGGGATGAAACCGAATATTCCAACTTCGCACCGGAGGCTTTTGTAGACCACCAGTATTCGCCTTTTTTCTACAACAGCTGGCAGAGCTACTATGGCACCGATGTGAATGACAACAGCAATACCCGTTACAACCAGCAGGTATCGGAAGAATGGCTTGCTTATCTGGATAAAAAGATCGCCGAAAAAGACCTGAATACTTTACTTTTCAGCGCCTCCTACGGGGGAATAGATTCGGCATATCAACATTTTAAAGGCAAACTCAATACCCTGCCAGCCGGTTTGCCGGATCTCAAAACAGCGGGGCTCAGCAAAAAGCAGGGCGATACTTTTTTCAGCTATCTGCTTTTGGCCAAAAAATGTGAGCAGTTTGCCGTATCAAATGTTACTTATTACTGGGACGAAAAGGTAACTCTAATTACTCCTGAGCCGGAAATTAAGACCTCCTTATTCAAAGCATTCAAAAAAAACCGTGATCCCTTTGTCAAACAGCGGTACTGGTTCCAACTGGTACGTTATGCCTATTTTGAAGAATTACCCCGCCTGAACGCCGATAGTAGTGCCGCGCCGGACAATAGTGGCCTGGTTACCCTTTTCAAGCAATATGAAAACAGTTTCCCTAAGAACAGCATCTATTACCGCGCTTTAGGATACCTTGCAGGGCATTATTACAAGCGGCAGGATTATGCCAAGGCAAATTACCTCTACAGTTTATGTTATAACTTCTCATCGGCAATGAAAATCCCGAGCAAATGGAGCTTTCATCCGCAGGAGGAAAAAGACTGGGCGGAAAGCCTGCAGCTTGCCAAAAACAAAGAGGAAAAAATCACCCTGTGGCAAATGATGGGGATAGTACATGATGAGAACAGGGCTATAGAAAACATCTATCTGCTTGATCCGAAGTCTGAAAAACTGGATCTTCTGCTGAGCAGGCTGATCAACAAAATTGAGGTGCCCAATCATGAGTCGTACATGGACAGCACGCAGCAGATAAAGGTAGCTGCGGAGGATATTGCCCTTGTAGACCGGATTGCCATCAAAGGAGATACCCGGAAACCCTATTACTGGAACATGGCAGCCGGGTACCTGCATTCATTGCACGGTGATCATGTAATCTCCGGCAAGTTTTACGATCAGGCGAAGCTACAGCTGCCTGTGAACGACAGGCTGATGGAAGCCCAGTACAGGCTGCTGAAATGGTCGCTGTACCTTTCACAGCTGAAAAAGATTGACAGCAAAGCGGAAAGCGAGATGGTGGCCGACATCAACTGGCTGGCCGACCTGCGAGACCAGAAAGATACAGTAGGCGGTTTAAGATACCAGCGTGCCTTATCAGAAAGCATTAGTGGTTTGGCCAACCGCTATAAAATGCAGGGCGAGCTGTTGAAGTCGAACTGTTTTCAAACGGTTACCGCCTTTTATGCCAGGAACGAAAATATCGAAGCCATGAAGGCCCTGCTGGGCAAAACCAATAAAACCCCGTTTGAAAAAGCAATGCTCCGTTATTATCCTTACGATATGGGCGATCTGTACTATCAGCAGGGCTTAATGCTCGTGTACCAGGAAAAGACAGCTGCTGCGATTGCTCTGTTTGAGCAATCCGGGGAAAATGCAGCCCATGAGTTACTGGCCAATCCTTTCAACATCCGGATCAATGACTGTCATGACTGTGATTTCGCAGCAGTGCAAACCAAAAAATATACCGCACTGACCATGCTCAAAACAATTAAGGCGATAAAGGAGGAAATTGCCGCGGGCAAAAACCTGTATACCAATAATTATCTGCTGGCAAATGTATACTATAACATTACACATTATGGCAATGCCAGGGATTTCTATCAAACGGGCATCACAGGCTCTGATGCAACCTCAGCAATGGATATCCCGGTGGAATTCAGGCCGCAGTTCACCTCGGCAAAGATCGCAGAGAAATATTACCTGCAGGCCCGTTCAGCTGCCAAAACCAGTACGCAGCGTGCCCGCTGTACCTTCATGGCCGCCAAATGTGAACGCAATGATATTTACAATGTAACCTATAACAACCCTACAAATGAGAAAAAATACTACTGGGATTTTGACTTTGAAACTATCCCGGTAGGGAAGTATTTTGCCGAATTAAAAAGCCAGTACCGCAATACCGCATTTTATAAGGAAGTACTACAGGAATGCGGTTATTTTAAAAGTTATGCCAATAAACCCTAACCGATTGTTTAATCCATTTTAATGACCAACTTTACGTGGACCATAAAAAAAAGGTCATCAAATCACGATGGAAACAACGGGCAATAAAAAGGGGTTATTTGAAAAATTTTCAAACGCAGCTACAAAATTTACAGGAAGTTCTACGGCTTTCATCATTGCGTTATTAACTGTCATTGTCTGGGCGGTTACCGGCCCGCTCTTTCATTATTCCGAAACCTGGCAGCTGGTCATCAACACCGGAACTACGATCATCACCTTCCTGATGGTCTTCCTGATCCAGAAAGCGCAGAATAAAGACGGAAAGGCCATACAGCTGAAACTGAACGAACTGATTGCTGCTCATGAAAGGGCCAGCAACAGAATGGTAGATATTGAAGACCTGACAGAGCAGGATCTTGACCAGTTACATAAATTCTATGTTACATTAGCTGTACTTGCCAAACAAGAGACCAATATTCATTGTTCTCACTCTATAGATGCCGCCGAAGAAGTAAACGAATTTAAATCCAAACACGTACGCAAGCCTAAACCAAATAAAGACCACCATGGAAATACTGCAGGTAAATAAGATCAGAACAAAAGAAGAGCTGGAAAGCGCATTTGCGGTACGCAGAAAGGTCTTCGTGGAAGAGCAGGGCGTGCCTGCTGAACTTGAACTGGAAAACGAAGACGTTTCCGTTCACTTTCTGGCCTTACTGGATAACCAGCCCTGTGGCGCCTGCCGTTACCGGAAGACTGACAAGGGGTATAAGCTGGAGCGTTTCGCCGTGTTAAAGGAATTCCGCGGCAAGAGGGTAGCACTGGCTATGGTTGCGGCCGTACTCGATGATATTCCTGATGACGACCTGCCGATCTATCTGAACTCGCAGAGCGACGCAGTGGGCCTCTACACCAAATTTGGGTTTGTTGTTGAAGGCGAACAATTTGAAGAAGCAGGCATTGCACACTTCAGGATGGTCAGGAAATGAACAGGATGATCAGGCAACAGGCGCTGAATCAAACAATAAACCGGATAGTCAGGAAGTAAAAACGCTGGAAGAAAGCAGTATTGCCTGCTGCCATTTTTCCTGGTCCAGGTGCAGGTTCTCTCCCTGTTGTTCCAGATAAGAAATGACGTCCTCTGTGGCCATATTTCCCGTTAGGGCATCCATTGCCATCGGGCAGCCTCCAAAGCCCCTGAGGGCGCTGTCAAATCGTTTACAGCCGCTCTTGTACGCCGCCTCAATCTTTTCCATCCGGCTGTCCGGCGTACTGTGTAAATGAATGCCAACTTCGGTGTCAGGAAAGCTGCTGGTAAGCAGCGGTAAAAGTTCCTCTATTTTCTCGGGGGTTGACACGCCTATGGTATCTGAAAGCGAAAGTATCTTTGTGCCCTTTTCCACCAGGGTACCCGCCCAGTCTTCTACAATAGCAGTATTGTATTCATCCCCGTAAGGGTTCCCGAAACCCATAGAAAGATAAACAACAGCGGTCTTTCCATGACGGTCGCATCGTTCCAGCATTTGCTCCACAGTATTCAGCGATTCTTTCATGCCGGAATTGGTATTGCGCTGCTGAAAGGTTTCCGAAACAGAAAACGGAAACCCGATATAACTGATCTCGTGAAAAGCCATCGCCTCTTCGGCGCCCCTCAGGTTGGCCACAATCGCCAGGAGCCGGGTAGCGGTACTGCCCAGGTCCAGCTGGCCCAGTACCTCCTTCGTATCCCTCAGCTGCGGAATAGCCTTTGGAGATACAAAACTTCCGAAATCAATAGTGTCAAAGCCAACCTGCAGGAGCAGATTGATATAACGGGCCTTTAACGCAGTAGGGATAAAGTCATGGATTCCCTGCATGGCATCCCTCGGACATTCAACTAGCTTCATCTGGTATTTGGTTATGCGGCCAATTTAAATTAAAAATGCGAAATAAAAAAAGGCATCCTTTTTTGGGGATGCCTTTTCAGTACGATTTGAATGTGTTAGTTCAGTTTTGGTTTTTTCTGTCCTAAGTCGATAACGATAGGAGTAGAGATACACAGTGAAGAGTAAGTACCGATGATACGTCCGATCAGCAAGGCGAAGATAAATCCGCGGATACTTTCGCCACCGAAGATAAAGATCACCAATAGTACAAAGAACACTGTTAATGAAGTAAGGATAGTACGACTCAATGTACTGTTCAGCGCAAAGTTGATCAGCGTATTGCGTTCTTCTCCGTAAAGATCATCTTTACCGGCTTCAGCAAGCTTCTCACGGATACGGTCAAACACAACCACTGTTTCAGTCATGGTGTATGACATTACCGTTAGGATTGCCGCAATGAAGTCCTGTCCGATCTCCAGTGAGAAAGGCAATACACCATCCAGGATCGTATAGAATGACAATACCAGCATCACGTCATGGAACAGGGCGATAACCGCACCCAAACCGTAGTTCAGTTTCTTAAACCTTACGATGATATAGATAAACATCACCAGGCAGGAGAATAAGATTGCTCCGTATGCGCTGTAAACTAAATCACTTGCGATGATAGGACCAACTTTCTGGTTACTCTCAATGCTGTATTTAACACCTGTTTTTGCCAGGCCTTCTTTCAACGCATTTTCTACCAGTCTGTCAGCACCAGCATCCTGGTCAGTGATATGGTAAGTGGTAGTGATCTTTAAGTCCTGGTCGTTACCTGCTGTTTTCACCTGAAGCTCTTCATTTTTGAAGCTTGGCGCCAGTTTGGCTTTTACATCTTCAGTATCCATTCCTTTATCGAAATGAACGATGTAGGTTCTTCCGCCTTTAAAGTCGATACCTAATCTCAAACCACCGTTTTTGAAGTAGAAGATGATACCCAGGATAATGATGATCGAAGAGATCGTATAGTAGATCTTTCTGCGTCCAACAAAGTTGAATGCAATGTCTTTAAAAGCGTGAATAGTTGCTTTGTTACCAAAGGTGATGTTTGCGTTTTTGTTCAGTAAAGATTCGAACACTAAACGTGAGATCAGTACAGCACAGAAAAGAGATGACAGGATACCAATACATAACGTTGTTGCAAAACCCTGAACAGGTCCGCTACCGAAGATGTAAAGGATAATACCCAGGATCAGGATGGTAACGTTGGAGTCAATGATAGAAGGCATCGCATGTTTGAAACCTTCTTTGATTGATGCTGCTGTGCTTTTACCGTGGTTAAGTTCTTCCCTTACACGTTCAAAGATCAGGATGTTCGCATCCACTGATAAACCGATTACCAGGATGATACCGGCAATACCAGGTAAGGTAAGTACTGCTCCCAGTGAAACCAGGATACCCATGATGAAGAATAAGTTGATCACCAATGCAAGGTTAGCTACCCATCCGGCTTTGTTGTAATACAATGCCATAAAGATCAGGATCACAACAAATGCAAGTACGAATGACAGTAAGCCGTTATCGATTGCTGCCTGGCCTAATGAAGGACCAACCACAAACTCTCCGACGATACGTGCGGGAGCCGGCAGTTTACCTGCTTTTAAGATATTGGCTAAATCCTGGGTTTCGTTTACAGTGAAGTTACCTGTGATGGAAGAGATACCGTTAGGAATTTCATTCTGAACAGTAGGGGCAGAGTAAACTGCGTTGTCCAGAACGATAGCAATTGCTTTTTTATTGTTTGCATCTGCCGAAGCTTCAGCGGTAATTTTTTTCCATTTCTGTGCGCCTTCGCCAGTCATGTACATGGTCACCTCAGGTTTACCTTTCTGGTCGTAATCATGACGGGCATCGCTGATGGCTTCACCACCTAAATCTGGTTTTCCGTCAGGATTGATAGATTTGATGGCATACAGTTCAAAAACCTTTGTTCCGTCCATTGGTCTTACGCTCCACATGAATTTCATGCTTTGCGGAATGATGGCTGCAATTTCCGGTGTTCTGAAATATGAATTTACTTTAGCAGTATCTTTTTGTGCTACCCACCCAACGGTTGCTCCCGGACGTAATGCAGGTTGTCCGTTTTCGCCCTGGTAAGTAGGGATATTTAAAACAGCAAACAGGGGATTGGTTTTTGCAAGTTCTTTGGTTTTCAGATCCAGTGAATCTTTACCGGTAGATTTTTTTGCAAGGTTAGCTAAGGCACTTGTTTTTTTGGCTGTATCTGCTGACACTGCTGTTGCCGTTGTATCTTTCAAAACAGCGGTAAGGGTTTTGTTGATATTCTCCATGATGGAGTAAACCTCTTCATTTTGATATACCTGCCAGAACTGTAATTCTGCAGAACCCTGCAATAATTTATGAACCCGTTCTTTGTCCTGCACACCCGGCATCTCAATCAGGATGCGGTTGGTACCTTCCTGTTTCTGCATGTTCGGGCTCACTACACCAAATCCGTCGATACGGCTTCTGATAATGATGAACGAGCGGTCGATTGCGCTGGTGGCTTCTTTTTGCAGATAGCTTTTCACCTCGGCATTGCTGGCATTGGCTTTTAGCTGCTGGGCATTGTCCTGGTTGGAGAAAAAATCTGCAAGTTTTACATTGGGGCTGTTTTTTTCAAAGTCATTTACAAACAAAGTAATGAAATCTTTACCACCCGCGTTAAGCTGGGTTTGTGCGCTTGAGAGTGCTTTGTTAAAATTGGCATCATCAGTGTTGTTCGCTAAAGATTTTACCAGTTCACCCAACGAGATTTCCATCGTTACGTTCATACCGCCTTTAAGGTCCAGACCGAGGTTGATTTCTTTTCCTTTGCAGAACTGGTAGTCAAACCCGAGTACAGGATAAACCGGTACAGCTGACATTGAGTCCAGATAAGCTTTTTCTTTAACCAGGTCGCCTTTTGCAAACGCTTTAGCGTCTTTTTCTACCTTCGACGTAACGAGATTGAACGAGAGTGAATACACACAGACAATACCTAATAGTATTGCCATAAATTTAATGAAACCTTTACCTTGCATTTTTTGTTTGTAATTATTTGTCTATGCTGTATATTTTTTTCAACAAGTCGGCAAATCTAATTAATTTTTTAATTAATAGTCAGCCTTGTATAATATTTATTAAGGATACTGTACTATTTACGGAGAAGGGTTGAAAATGTATATGCCCAGGCATTTTTTTCATCCGGCTCAAAACTGATCTGATCAGTTTCTTCCCACAGATCAGGATCTATCGGCGGGAAAAAGGTATCTGCATCAAAAGTTCCTTTAACAACAGTTAAATAGATTTTATCTGTAACGGCCATGGCCATTTTATAGATCTCTGCGCCCCCTACAATAAATACCTCTTCGTTTTCATCACACAATGCGATGGCCGCGTCCAGGGTATTCACCACCTCTGCGCCTGCTATCTTGAGTGAAGCATTCCGGGTGATCACAATATTCCTGCGGTTGGGCAGTGGTTTCCCTACGGATGCAAAGGTTTTTCTGCCCATGATGACGGTATGTCCGCTGGTGGTGTCTTTGAAGTGTTTGAGGTCTGCCGGCAACCGCCATAAGAGGTGGTTATCTTTTCCAATGCCGTGGTTTTCGGCAATTGCTACCATAATTGAAATGATCATACGGCTACAGCGGCTTTAATATGCGGATGCGGCTCATAGCCTTTCAGGTTGAAATCTTCAAATTTGAAACTAAAGATATCTTTTACTTCGGGGTTGATTTCCATTACGGGCAGGGCTTTGCTATCCCTGCTGAGCTGAAGTTTAGCCTGGTCGATATGGTTGTTATACAGGTGGGCATCACCGAGGGTATGGATAAAGTCGCCATACTGCAAACCGCATACCTGTGCCACCATCATGGTAAGCAACGCATAGGAGGCAATATTGAACGGCACGCCCAGGAAGATATCGGCACTGCGCTGGTAAAGCTGGCAGCTCAGTTTGCCCTCCGCTACATAGAACTGGAAGAAGGCGTGGCATGGCGGAAGGGCCATGTCATCAATTTCGGCCACATTCCATGCAGACACAATGATCCGTCTGGAATCAGGGTTGTTCTTTATCGTATCAATGATCTTGCTGATCTGGTCGATGTGCCCGCCATCAGGAGTTGGCCATGAACGCCACTGCGAACCGTATACCGGCCCGAGGTTGCCGTCATCATCGGCCCATTCATCCCATATTTTTACATTGTTATCTTTCAGGTATTTGATATTGGTTTCACCGCTCAGGAACCAGATCAGTTCATGGATGATAGACTTGAGGTGTAATTTCTTGGTGGTCACCATCGGGAAACCTTCCTGGAGGTTGAAACGCATCTGATAGCCAAAAACGCTGATGGTTCCTGTTCCTGTCCGGTCGTGTTTTTGTGCACCAGTATCCAGCACGTGCTGCATTAAATCCAGATATTGTTTCATCTATTTATTTTATTTTTTTTTTCATTTGTAAGATGGAGCCTTTGATGATTAAATAATGATTTAATCATGCCGGGTTCATCAAAAGAATTGAAGCATTTAGCTTAAGATACAAAACTAATTATTTATTTTATTACTATCGTAATATTAGGCCGCCATCAGGGCCGGAATATTTAACATAATATTTAAGTTTGCCTCTCAATCTTTAAAAACACGTAATGCTTGCATTTGCCAATGCCAAAATCAATCTCGGTTTAAATGTGATTGAGAAGCGGCCAGACGGTTATCATAATTTGGAAACGGTTTTTTATCCCGTAAAGCTTTACGATGGGGTAGAGATCACTGATGCGGAAGAAACTTCATGCGTGATCAGGGGAATTGATATACCCGGCGATACCACAGACAACATCTGCCTGAAAGCTTACGGGCTGCTCAAAAGAGACTTTGACCTGCCTGCGCAACAGATCACCCTGCTAAAGAATATTCCGGTAGGCGCAGGACTTGGCGGGGGCTCAGCAGATGCAGCATTTCTGATCAAACTTATCAATACGAAATTTGAACTGGGTTTAACTGTTGCCCGGATGGAAGACTATGCCAGGGTGCTTGGTGCTGACTGTGCCTTCTTCATTGAAAACCAACCGGTGTATGCCGGTGGCAGGGGGGATGAGTTTTCTCCGGTTCAGATTGACCTCTCGCCGTATTTCATGGTACTGGTTAAACCTCCTGTTCATGTGTCTACCGCAGATGCTTTTGGGGGGCTTAAGCCTGCCAGGCCAGCCGTCAATATCAGAGAACTGATCAGCTTGCCCCTGACGGAATGGAAAGGCAGGGTGAAGAACGATTTTGAAGAGACGATATTTCTGAAATATCCTGAAATATCACAGATCAGGGATGATCTTTATCACGCGGGTGCCACATTTGCATTGATGAGTGGCAGCGGCTCAAGTGTTTTTGCGATATTTGATCAGCCGCTCACCCTTCCGGACTTAGAAAAAGCAAACAGGGTATTTTACAATATTTAGAATCATGGAAATCAACTTAGTACGTAAAAACAAAAAATTTCATTTCGAAGCCGAAAACACAGAAGGACAAACGGTAGGAATTGATGCCAACCCTGCTATAGGTGGAGAGGGTAAGGGTTTCAGGCCGATGGAAATGTTACTTGTTGGTTTGGGCGGCTGCAGCGGGATTGATATGATCAACGTGCTGATTAAGCAGAAAGAGCCATTGGAAGATGTAAAAATTAAGATCAATGCCACACGTAAGGACGATGAAGTGCCTGCGATATTTGACGTCATCAATATTCATTTCGATTTATACGGAGCACTAAGTGTTCAGAAAGTGGAGCGCGCGCTGGACCTCACTTTTGAAAAATACTGTTCAGTGTCTAACATCATCGGCCGTTCTGCAACTATAGAATTCTCGTATGCTATCCATGCCTGATCTGTCAATATCAGCATCGGCTTAGCCTGATTACATTAAAAATTTACGAATTCAAAATAAGGGATACCATGCTCATGGTATCCCTATGCCTGTTTTTGAGCCTTTGTAACCGGATTTTCTTGCCACAGAACTGCATGATCATTGGATAATCGATATAGAAGAAGCTATATTGACACCGGATTGGAACTATATTGAAGCCATAGGTAACAAGAGTATGCTAAGCTTTTGCTAAGGTGTTGTTAAGGTAATTTAGCCTATCAAAATCTTATCAAACCCTTAGCAACCCCTTAGCAATGTCTTACCAATGATACGTTCAATATAAGGTCATACCAGCTTTAATATAGTTTGTCTTATACTGATATTACTTGACAAATTAGGATGTCTTATACTGATATTACTTGACAAATTATCAGGAACGGACACCTGTACCAGGATGATGTTGCCTGAAAAATCAGGCATGGGCTGGCAAGCCCTGCGGGTGCAGCACTATGGTTCTGAATGAAATTTGCTGATGAATTTAAAAGAAGGCGGTTAGCTGATATACTCCCTGTCTTCTTCACTCAGGCCATCTTTTGGCCCGGAGCTGATGTTCTCCTGATCGGAGGATCTGTCGTCATAGGTACTGATCACGGTTTTCGGGCGACCGGCCAGGTAGCCGAGGATAAAACCTATAAAAGTGCATACCCCTACGACCAGCAATTTTGAAATCTGTCCTTTACTCACGATAAAGTCGAATTCTACGGCGTCTGTATTCATCATTAAAAAAACGGTGATCAATACGGTGAAAATGATGATAAAGATAGTTTTAGCGCGCATAATTCTAAAAAGTGAAGTTCAACATGAGTTCAAATATAGGATTCTGATGATATTCCCGGTTAACAAACACAATTCTTGTACCTAAATCCATTACCGGCGAATAACGGAGGATATTCATATTGCTGTGCAGCTCAAACCCGTAAGTTTTGGGTTGTGAAATGTTTGTTCCCTGCCCTATATTTTCGTAATGGCAGAATATTCCGCCCCGCACATTGGTGATGTAGGCCAGCGGGCCGATCTCCGCATCAGGGAAAGCAATAGGGAAACGGTAGTTGAGCAGGAAGGTGTTTTTGAGTTTGCTTTTTGCCTGGATGTTGTTGTAACCGTAAACCGTGTTGATGGCAGAGTTGTAGATCCAGATGCCGGAAGTTTCCTGGTAATTGAAATTTGCAAGAAAGGTATGGTTTTTAGCCAGGCCCGGGAAATAGGCGAAACCTTCGGCCGCAAAAAGGTTACCGCTCAGGTTGTCATCAAAAGGCTGGGTCAGGTAAGTGAACCGGATGATCTGTGCCCATCTGGGTGCAATGTCCCTTTGGGCCGTGCGGATAGAATGCGAAAAGCTGAAGCCTGTTTCCAGGGGCAGGGTTAACGTTTTGATAAAATTGGAAGGCATCGTTGCAGCATCGTACCGCTGCGTGTAACTCGTTCCGGCGCTGACCGAGAAATCGAAAAAATGATTTTGCGCGGTCAGTGTAAGTGGCACCTGTACCTGGAACCGGTAATAGTTTTCCCTGAAGTCGCCCTGCTCAGTTCCGTTATCGCCATCGTAGAAAAACCTGCGCGGAAGGTTGTTATAGCTGAGATTGAAAATAGGGTAGAGGCTTTTAAAGCTGATCCCGGCATTGTACTCTACCCTGCCGAGGTCCCTGTGATAGTCTGCACCGATGTGGGTATCAAAGGTATTCAGCAAGTTGTTAGATTTTAGCTGGATACCCCAGACGTATTCATCCAGCACTTCAGGGCTGATGCTGTGAAAGTGGAAAGGGCTGCCCAGCTTTTTGTACTGGGCAGAGCTGAAAGTGCTGTCCGGCACATTTGTAAACACGGTGCCTGTATTTTCCTGTTTTGCTGCTGCGGCACCAAAAAAGACAAAATTGTTTTTCCCCGTTTCCGAAGCTTCAATTTTGGTTTTGGCCACCTCGTATCCGTAGAGATTGAAATTATTGAAGACGATACTGTCCGTCCCGGGAATGGGGCTCGGATTAAAGGCGCCGTATTTTGCGGCGCTGAGAGCGCTTATTTTTCCTGAGGCAGCATCTACACTGTAAATATTGTCAATACCGCTGTAATGGGCGTTAAATGCGATCTTATCGCCAATGAATACCGGTCTGCTCAGCTGCTGCGGAGTCTCCCTGATGATTTTCGTGGTTTTGCCATTGCTGTCAACTGTCCACAGGGCCTTTCCAGGTTCTGAAACGCTGATGTAGGTGATCACTGTCCCGTCGCTGTTGAAAGATGGTGTCTGGATCAGCAGGTTCTCCGGATTTGGGTAGCTGCGGATGATCTTACCGTTTTCGGCATCCATCACGATCAGCTGCACTTTGTTGCTGAGGTCAATATTCACGGCAACGATCTTTGAGCCATCGGGCGACAGGGTAGGGGAGAAGATACGTGACCTGGAACTCAGCTTCTTGAGTTTTCCGGACTGGAGGTCATACCTGCAGATGACGCTGTAACTCCTTCTCAGGAACCTGCCGTCATACCTTACCTCGTCCCATACGATCCTGCCGTTTGCATAGCTGAACCAGGGCTGTTCCTGCTGGCCGATCCTCTGGATGCGGCGCTCCTTTTTGTTTTTACCGATCAGTATCAGTGTTGGAACTTCTGCTTTGCTGCTCTTCAGTGCCAGGATATCACCGTTGGGCATTTTTGCGGGCAGGTAATAGTTTGTTTCATAGCTGGCCTGGCGGTTGAGTGCCGGGTATGCCTGGGAAGGGGTGATAGCCGCCTGGTGTTCCCAGTCTGCCCTGAGTTTTTTTGTCAGGGAGTCATACCACTGCTTTCCGGTTTTTCCGGTGTATTTCTTCAGGCTTGCTGCCAGAGGGTAGAGGCGAACGGGGCGCTGCTTGATGTCGGTAAGCAGGCTGTCGATAATATACTTTCCGGAGTTTTCACGAAGGGCGGAAATCATCAGATAACCCAGCTGGTAGTAACCCAGGGTGACGTCCTTATCGGAGCCGAAACTGGTTTTGCTGTAGGAGTAGTTTTTACCATTCAGGATAGCGGTACGGTAGGGCATGATCCAGCTGGGCTGGCGGCCTCTGCCTACGTTGGTCAGGGAGGTCTCGTTGCTTACTGCATCGCCCTCAATAAACCAGAGCGGAAGGCTCACGCCGATCCAGGCATAATACGCTTCTTCAGGAAAAGGGTTGGCCCTGCCGTTGGTAAATTTATCGAACTGTGCAACGTGGCGGAGCTCATGGACAGCGAGGTTGTTCAGCCAGTCCTGGCTGTCGAACGACTGGGGCGGGGTAGTGAAGAATTCAGACTTCCTGGGCGCCAGCTGGACGAAGCCGTTTGCAACCACTCCGCGGTTCTGAAGAATGACAGGGATCTTTGCCTTTTTTACCCCGAGGCTCCCGCCCACACGGCTGAAAATGTAGGGGAAGGTATTGGCCATGCGCTGTGCTTCACTTTCCATCTCTACAGGGTAGATGATCCTGAAACCGGAGCTGTTAATTTGCCTCCAGTTTACACTAAGTGGGTTTTGTTCACTGTCATATATCTGCCCTTGTGCGGTATTTGATACAAGGGTTGAGGTGAATAAAATTAAAAGGCTGATTATAAGATTTATATGACGTTTCAAATTGTATGTAGTATAGGTATGCTAAAATAGTTAGTTTTTCAAAAGGACGTATTTTTGGAAGATGTCTTGTAATCAGTTATATAGTTAATGATAAAAATCTGATAATTATACGTTTATGTAAAGTAGTTAATTTTAATTTAGTGTTTAAATATGATTTTTTGAACTGTTTGATTGATAAATTAATTTCTATTTTTATGAATTTAATTCCGTTCTTAAATCATGTGTTGAAGATACACTATTTCAGGAGATAACAAGGAATAAAAAATGCAGTTTAACATTTTAAATGTACGGTGCGGGAGCTACTCCCCTGCTCAGAAACGGCGGAATATCAGCTCCTGCTTTTGCGTTTTTTGTATACCGGATACAGGAAAACCGCGCCCAGGATAAGGGCAGATCCCATGTAAAAACCGGTTGACATGGTCTCCTTATGACCAAAGAAAATGAACGCTAAAAGGATGCCGTAAACGGGTTCCAGGTTGCTGATCAGCGCCACCCTGAAGGCAGACAAGGTACGCATTACCGACACCCCGGCAATATAGGCAAGAGCTGTACATACCGTGCCCAGAACCATCAGGCAGATCCAGTCAGATGCACTTAAACTGAAGCGTTCCTGGAGCAGGCTTCCATCAAGTAAACGATACAAAGTGATCCAGAAAAAGGCGCCAGACAGCTCGTAAAATCCAATCACTTTGGCATCGCTTTTCTGTGCAAAAGTTGAGTTGATGATGGAGAATAAACTGGAGGCAACAGCGGCCGAAAGACCCAGGATAATGCCCTCGGTATAGCCGGACTCGAACTTAAAAATCAGGTAAATTCCAAAGATGATCACCAGGCCGATGAACATATCGCCAGCCTGTATGCGGGTCTTTTTGATGAGAGGTTCAAGTATAGCCGTGAACAGGGTAAAGGAGGAGAGGCAGACCAGCGTAACCGATACGGTAGACACTTTGATGGCCTGGAAAAACAAGATCCAGTGAAGGGCTACAATAGCTCCTGTAAAGAAGAACTGCAGGAACTGCCGCGTGGTAACTTTGAGGTTCAGCCCGCTCAGCTTAAAATAAATGAACAGCGTTATACTGGCAATCATTACCCTGTACCAAACCATCTGTACGGCATCTACAGAGATCAGTGCACCGAGGATGCCTGTAAAGCCCCAAATGAAAACGGTGAAATGAAGGATAAGAAGGTTTTTGTTAACGTCTGAGAGAGCGCTTCTGGTCATTATTTTGGTGCTTTTTTTAACAGGTACAGACCCAATACCCCGAAGAATATGGTCGGTATCAATACAGCCAGCAGGGGTGGAATGCCGCCTTTGAGGGAGAACATTTTGGCAAACTGGTTCATTACAATATACAGAAAACTTAAAACAATACCTATTCCCAATGGCAATCCTACTCCCCCTCTTACCTTCCTGGAGGACAAAGCCACGCCGATCAATGTGAGTACGAAGGCGGATAAGGGCTGGAACCAGCGCTTGTATTCTTCAAAGAGAAGGTCATTCCAGATGCCTGATCCCCTGATCTTCTCTTTCCTGATCTTGTCAGACAGCTCCTGGTTGCTGAGGTTTTCGTATACGTTTTCATAGGCAGAGAAGTCGTCCGGGCGCATATCCAATACAGTGTCTTTTTCTTTGGCCAGGCCGGTAACCATAGTCTCTTTCAGCCCTTTGATATAGCGGATGGAGTAGTTGGTGAGCTTCCAGCTGTGTTTGAGCGAATCCCATTTGATCTGATCGGCGATCAGCTTTTTTGTGAGGATATCCCCGTTGAAGTTATCCAGCGAGAAGCGGTAACCGGACTTGGTTTTGTTGTTGAAATCATCGATATAGATATACGTATTCTCATCCAGCTTCATGTGTATGTTCAGCTTGCTGGGAGAGTCGTTCTTCTTGATATAGGTGTTCTCAAAGCTGTTTTTGAGCGTATTGGTATAAGGCAGTATATACAAATTGGCGCCCAGATTGGCGGCAAAAATGATGAAAGCCGATACAAAATAGGGCAGCAGGAAACGGTTAAAACTTACACCACCGCTCAGGATAGGTACAATTTCAGTCTGGTCGGCCATCTTTGCCGTAAAGAAGATCACGGCGATAAAGTTGATCAGGGGCGACAGCATATTTACGTAAAAGGGGATAGACCCTGCGTAATACAGTGTAATTACCTGCCAGAAAGAGAGGTTGTTACCTAAAAAATCATCGAGTTTCTCAGAGAGGTCAAAAATGATAATGATCACTACGAATATGGACAGGGTATAAATGAATGTACCCAGGTATTTGCCAATAATATAGCCGTCAATGATTTTTAATCTGCTTTTGAGGATATTCATTTATAATTTATTCCCTAATATAGTCACCATTTTGTTTTTCCAGGCGTAGAACTCACCGGAAATGATCTTTTCCCGGGCTTCTTTGACAAGCCACAGATAAAAATGGAGGTTGTGCAGTGTGGCAATCTGTGCGCCCAGCATCTCTTTGGAGTGCATGAGGTGCCTCAGATAAGCTTTGGAATATACCTGATCGGCATATAGATCACTCTCCGCGTCTATCGGTGAGAAATCATCTGCCCATTTCTTATTGCCGATGTTGATAATTCCGTTCCGGGTGAAAAGCATCCCGTTCCGGGCATTCCTGGTAGGCATTACACAGTCGAACATATCAATACCCAGCGCAATGTTCTCCAGGATATTGATGGGGGTACCAACGCCCATCAGGTAACGCGGTTTTTCTACCGGCAGCACGTTGCAGACCACTTCAGTCATGGCATACATTTCTTCGGCCGGCTCCCCAACGGAAAGGCCCCCGATTGCGTTCCCTTCCCGGTCCATAGAGGCAATGAATTCGGCAGATTTGATACGCAGGTCTTTATATACTGAGCCCTGTACAATAGGGAAAAGCGTCTGGTCGAACCCGTATTTCGGCTCGGTGGTATCAAACCGCTTGCAGCAGCGCTTCAGCCATCTGTGGGTCATGTTGATGGAGTTTGCAGCATATTTGTAATCACACGGATAAGGCGTGCATTCATCAAATGCCATGATGATATCGGCACCGATGGTACGCTGAATATCCATCGCATACTCCGGGCTGAACAAATGTTTGGACCCGTCAATATGGGAGCGGAAGGTAACACCTTCTTCTTTGATCTTGTTTACTTTGCTCAGGGAATAGACCTGGTAGCCACCGCTATCGGTTAAAATAGGACGGTCCCAGCCGATGAACTTATGCAGTCCGCCGGCGCCTTCAATGATGTCCAGCCCTGGCCTGAGGTATAAATGATAGGTATTGCCCAGGATTATTTTTGCATCAATATCATTTTTCAGCTCACGCTGATGTACCGCTTTAACGGTTCCTGCGGTGCCAACCGGCATAAAGATAGGGGTCTGGATATCGCCATGGGCAGTGGTAACCACGCCTGCCCGGGCTTTAGACTGGGTATCGCTGGCCTGTAAGGTAAATTTCATAAATATGTGTACGATTCGAAAAATCTCGGCAAAAATAGCAAAAAACACCAGGTTTACCGCTTAAATTTTTTATCAACATACAGCTGCATTACAGATTAAAAAGCAGAAATTTGGAATCTTTCAAAAATACATCGTGGAATTAACCTTATCAGAGAGCTGCCTGCTCGGCGCCCTCATTTTTTGTTTTGTCATTCAGCTCTATTTCAGTCTGTTCGTCCATTTAAAACTCGCACTGGTAAAAGTGGAGGAAATACCGGCGCAGGCCCCTAAACCGCTGAGCGTGGTCATTTGCGCACGCAATGAGGCTGAAAATTTAAAACAGTACCTGCCCTATGTGCTTCACCAGGAATATCCTGACTTTGAGGTAATTGTGGTAAACGACCGTTCCTGGGACAAAACCAGGGAAGTACTGGAAGAGTTTGCCGCTGAATACAAACACCTTAAAGTAGTTACTGTAACCGAGGGTGAGAAGTTCATTGCGGGGAAAAAGTTCGCCGTCACTATGGGCATCAAGGCCGCTGTGAATGAATGGCTGGTATTTACCGATGCAGATTGCCAGCCGGCAACGGCTAACTGGCTGATGGGGATGCAGCAGCCCGAAAATGAAGCTACAGAGATCGTACTGGGCTATTCTCCTTATATGCGCACACGCGGACTGCTGAACAGCCTGATCCGCTTTGAAACGTTTTTTACCGCAGTAAACTACCTTTCATTTGCCCTTAACGGCATGCCTTATATGGGTGTAGGCAGGAATATGGCCTATAAAAAATCGTTGTTTTTTAAGAAAAAAGGGTTTGCAGCACACATGCATATCCCCTCCGGAGATGACGATCTTTTTGTGAATGCACATGCCAACAGGCATAATACAGAGATCCGGATCAATAAGGATACACACGTATGGTCTGTGCCTAACTCTACTTTTTCGGGTTACCTGAAACAGAAAAAAAGGCATTTCGGAGCCGGCAAAATGTATAAGGCCGGGCATAAATTTATCCTGTCTGCACAGGTCATTATCCAGTTTTTATTTTACGCAGTGTTCGTCGCATGCCTGTTTTTCAGGCCTGCAAACTACATCGCCGCCGGCGTATTTGTACTGAGCCTGGTCATCAGAAGTTTGATCTATCCCTGCCTGTTGAAACGTTTAAATTACCCCGGTTTAAGGTGGTGGTTCCCTCTTTTGGATATTCTTCTGTTCATTTTCTTAGTGTTTAATGGCATTCTGTCTATATTTGTTAAAAAAGTAAAGTGGAAATAAGCTCAGCCCTCATTCAAAAATATTTTAAAAACCTCAGTGAAGATCAGATCTCAAAGTTTGATCAGCTGTACGATCTGTACAGCTTTTGGAATGCACAGATCAATGTGATCTCCCGCAAAGATATTGAGGAACTGTATGAACGCCATATCCTTCACTCCCTTGGAATAGCAAAATTCTGCGCCTTTAAACCGGGCGAAAAGGTGTTGGACGTAGGTACAGGAGGTGGCTTTCCGGGTATTCCATTGGCCATCCTCTTTCCTGAAACGCAGTTTCACCTGGTAGACTCCATTGGCAAGAAGATCAAAGTGGTGACGGAAGTTGCCGCTGCACTGGGCTTAACCAATGTAAAGGCCTCTCATTTGCGCGCAGAGCAGGTGACCGACAAGTACGATTTTGTGGTTTCACGTGCGGTAACACGCCTGTCAGACTTCTACCCATGGATCAAAGGCAAGTTTAATAAAGACTCTAAAAACGCAATTGCAAATGGTATTCTGTACCTAAAGGGCGGTGAACTGACCGAAGAGATCAAAGAATCCGGGCTGAAAGCAGAACTCTATCCGCTGTCTGCTTACTTTGAAGAAGCCTTTTTTGAAACCAAGTACGTAGTCTATATTCCGCAATAAATAAAAAAAGATTACCACTCAATATGGGTTTAGCATTAAGTTAGCCCATGAGTTTAATCCATCAGATTGCCCTTACCCTAATTCACAATGTAGGCCACGTGACCGCCAAAAGTCTGCTGGCCGAATTTGGCTCCCCTGAGGCCGTTTTTTCTGCAAGCAGGGAACAGCTGCTCAGTATTGAGGGCATCGGTACGGTTACGGCCGGCCGGATACTTCATACCAACGCCCTTGTCCGGGCAGAGGAACAATTAAAGTTCCTGAAAAAACACCATATCGAAGTTCTTTTTTATACTGACCAGCGGTATCCGCAAAGGCTGAAAAGCTGTTATGATGCTCCCGTGTTATTGTACTACAGGGGTACTGCAGACCTGAACCACCCAAGGATAGTAAGTATTGTGGGAACCAGGATGGCTACGCCATATGGCCGGATGATCTGCGAACAGCTGGCAGAAGTATTGCAGCATTACAATGTGCTGGTAGTAAGCGGGCTTGCATACGGAATTGACGTGGAAGCCCACAGGCAGTGCCTGCAGTTCCATATCCCTACAGTGGGCGTTCTGGGCCATGGACTGGACCGCCTTTACCCGTCTGCACACACGCAGATTGCAGGCAGGATGTTGAAGAACGGAGGCCTGCTTACCGAATTTCCACCCTATACCAATGTGGATAAAGAGAACTTCCCGAAGCGGAACCGGATCATTGCCGGGATTGCTGACGTTACTATCGTTGTTGAGGCAGCCCTGAAAGGAGGAGCGCTGATCACTGCAGATATCGCCAATTCCTATAACAGGGACGTGTTTGCCTTCCCCGGTAAAACCACAGACCGGTACTCCGAAGGCTGTAATTTCCTGATCAAAACCAATAGGGCAGGACTGCTGAACCATGCGCGTGACCTGGTGTACTACATGGGATGGGATGCCGTCGGCAGTGCCGGTGTCGGTCAGCAAACCACAATGGCAATAGCGCTTTCCGCACCTGAAACTGCCATCATGGATAAACTCAGGTTAGGCCCCCTGCGGGTGGACGAGGTGTCAGTAAAAGCAGGAATACAGCAAAGTAAACTGGCCATACATCTGCTCAACCTGGAGATTAAAGGACTGATTGTGGCCCGGCCAGGCAGTGTTTACCAGACAGTTTAGCGCATTGACTGCCCTAACTGACAATATATTAGCCCGCTAAGGAGACAGATTACCCGGGTGTTTCAGAATTAAATTTCTTCAGAATCATGAATTCGAAATTTGATTAGGAATGAAATTTTTAAATAAAAATCTAGGAATCAAGTCGTATTTTTGTTCCATGTGGTATAACAATATATTAGAAACGATTGGGAATACTCCCCTGGTAAGGTTAAACAACATTACCAAAGAAATTGAGGCGACTGTACTGGCTAAAATAGAAACCACTAACCCCGGTAACTCTATCAAAGACCGCATGGCCGTTAAAATGATTGAGGATGCGGAAAAGAGCGGAAAGCTGAAACCAGGCGGCACGATCATCGAGGGCACCTCGGGAAATACGGGTATGGGACTTGCTATGGCAGCAATTATCAAAGGATACAAATGTATCTTCACTACAACCGACAAGCAAAGTAAAGAGAAGGTAGATGCTTTACGTGCCTTTGGAGCGGAAGTGATTGTCTGTCCCACTAATGTTGAACCTGAAGACCCGCGTTCTTACTATTCAGTTTCTTCCCGTCTGGAACGTGAAGTTCCAAATTCATGGAAGCCAAACCAATATGATAACCTGTCAAATACCCAGGCACATTATGAACAAACTGGACCTGAAATATGGGCTCAAACCGAAGGAAAGATCACACACCTGGTGGTAGGGGTTGGAACCGGCGGTACAATATCGGGCACAGGAAAATACCTGAAAGAGCAAAACCCTGATATCAAAGTATGGGGAATTGATACTTATGGATCTGTATTCAAAAAATATAAAGAGACCGGAATTCTGGATAAAAATGAGATCTATCCGTATATCACTGAAGGGATTGGAGAAGATTTTCTTCCTAAAAATGTGGATTTTGATATCATCGATCTTTTTGAAAAAGTGACCGATAAGGATGCTGCCCTGATGACACGCGATATTGCACGTAAGGAAGGTATTTTTGTGGGTAACTCTGCAGGATCGGCAATTGCAGGACTATTGCAGCTAAAGGATAAACTTAAACCTGAAGACGTTGTAGTGGTGATCTTTCATGACCACGGAAGCCGTTATATGGGTAAAATGTACAATGAGGACTGGTTGCGTGAACGCGGGTTCCTGAAAGATGAAAAGTTAACTGCCAAGGCTATTATTGCTAAAAAGGAACAGACGGAGATCTTTACGATAGATTGTGAGAAAACGATTGCTGAGGCGATTAATACGATGAACACGATGAATATCTCGCAGATCCCGGTAACACAGCAGGGAATGATAGTTGGTAAACTGGCAGAAGGGGATATCTTAAAAGCACTGATGGAAAGCCCTTCGCTGAAATCTGCTTCTGTGAAAGAGATTATGTCTGCTTCGTTTCCTTTTGTGGACTTGAATACGTCAATAGATAAGATTTCTGCGCTGATCAATAAAGAGAATAGTGCGGTATTGGTTGAGGATGAGAAAGGGCAGTTTGAGATCATTACGCAGTATGATATTATTAATGCGATATCTGGTTAGGCAGAGCTTTTGGTTGGGCGAAGCTCTTGTATAAACCAGTTGGTGGACAGGTGGCTGTACTGAGCAGTCCTGGTGGTCAACTGTTCAAAGGAACCTTTGCTTGAACTAATGGCAAGCCGGATGCCTAAGGTTATCTGGCTTCGCTGAAAAAGACGAACCCCTCTTTCGATGCTGCCGGCTGCTGAAGCGCAGCCGAGAAGGCATCGAAAGAGGGGTTCGTCTTTTTTTGAGGTTATCCTGTAGCATGGTGGCCTGTATGGCCTTTACAGCATCTTATTACTTTTCTCTTCCCTTAATTTACATCCTTTATCCTTTGATAAGCCTTTTCCTTATCTCCTGATAACCTTTCCTTTTACCTTTGGATAACCTGTGTCTTTACCTTTGGAGAACCTGTGTCTTTACCTTTGATAAGCCTTTCCAGTTCCTTAGTGGCTTGGGCCGTTGCCATCCACACGTTTGATCTGGGCGCCAAGGGCACGCAGACGGGTGTCGATGTCCTGGTATCCGCGTTCAATTTGTTCGATGTTGTAGATGGTAGAGGTTCCTTCGGCAGATAAGGCTGCGATCAGGAGTGACACGCCGGCACGGATATCCGGGGAAGTCATGCTGATTCCTCTGAGTTTGTATTGTTTGTCTATTCCGTTTACGGTTGCCCTGTGCGGATCGCACAGAATGATCTGGGCACCCATGTCGATCAGTTTATCAACGAAGAACAGGCGGCTTTCGAACATTTTCTGGTGGATCAGGACGGATCCTTTGGCTTGTGTGGCAATCACCAGTACGATACTCAGCAGGTCAGGAGTGAAACCAGGCCATGGAGAGTCTGCAATGGTGAGGATAGAGCCGTCAATGAAGGTATCGATGATGTAGTGTTTCTGGGAAGGGATATAGATATCGTCACCTCTCAGTTCGAAGTTTATACCGAGTTTCCTGAATACATCAGGGATCATTCCCAGCTCATTGTAACATACGTTTTTAATGGTGATCTCTGACTCGGTCATGGCAGCAAGGCCAATGAAAGAGCCAATCTCTATCATGTCAGGCAGCATCCTGTGTTCCGTGCCGCCCAGTTTGGTTACGCCTTCAATGGTGAGCAGGTTAGAGCCTATTCCGGATATTTTGGCACCCATGCGGTTCAGCATTTTGCATAGTTGCTGCAGATAGGGTTCGCATGCAGCGTTATATATGGTGGTAATGCCTTTTGCCAGTACGGCAGTCATTACAATATTTGCGGTACCTGTTACTGAAGCTTCATCAAGCAGGATATAGGTACCCCGCAGGTTGGTGGCATCCACGTTGAAGAAGGATTCCCTGGCATCATATACGAACTTTGCACCTAGTTTCTCAAATCCGAGAAAGTGGGTGTCCAGTCTGCGGCGGCCAATCTTATCACCTCCCGGTTTAGGGATTGCGGCTTTACCGAAACGTCCTAACAGGGGGCCTACGATCATGATGGAGCCTCTCAGGCTTCCTCCTTTAGACTTGAAGGTGTCTGATTTGAAGAATTCAAGGTTGATATCTTTGGCTTCAAAAGTATAGGTGTCTTTTGATAAGCGTTCCACTATAACGCCCAGATCACCTAAAAGCTCTATCAGTTTGTTGACATCTTTGATGTCAGGAATATTGCTGACAGTGATCTTTTCTTCGGTAAGTAAAACGGCAGAAATGATCTGCAGGGCCTCATTTTTTGCGCCCTGTGGATGGATTTCACCCTTTAACTTCTTCCCGCCTATAATTTCAAATGCGTTCATGTATGCTTAACCTGTAAATGTATGTGTAAATATGCCCTTAGTGTCTTTGCTTCGCGTTGTTATTGTTGCTGCGGGGGCGGTTGTTGTTATTATTGTTGTTGTTGTTTTGTCTTCCTTTATTGTTGTTGTTGTTGCGTCCGCGGTTGGTGTTGGCAGCGGGCCTGTTTACAGGAGGCCTGAATTCAACTTTCGCCAGGTTGACGTTTTCTTCCAGCTCAAGCTGCCCGCCGGATAGTTCACGGAGGTTTTTGAAGATGGTTTCGTCAGCTACGCTATCCTTATTCCAGGTAACATAGGCCATTTTCATAAAGTTGGCAATACCCTGAACCATGGCCGCACGGCGTTCAGGCTCATCAACGGCCTTAGCCCTTTCAATCAGGACCTCAACCGTTTTACCATAGTGTTTGTACTTGATCTTTTGCTGTGGATAACCAATATGTGCAGGTTTTACCAGGGCAGCTTCAGGTGTTGGTTTAGGATATGGGCTGTCTACTTCTATCTTATATCCGGAGATAATGTGTAAGTGATCCCATAACTTATGCTTAAAATCGGCAACATCTCTTAAATGGGGATTCAAAAAACCCATCAGATCAATCACTGCCTGTGCATATTTATTTCGCTCTTCCAGATCGGGAAGTTCAATAATATACTTCACCATGTTCTGTACATTACGTCCGTATTCTGCAAGAATTAGCTCGTTTCTTGTGGTATTATAGTCGAAATTCATTCTATATTATTTCTAATGGCCTTCGCTGAAGGGGGATATAAAAGCGTTAAAGGCCTGTTTTAGTATATTTTGGTTAAAGATAAACCTTATTTTACAATTCGCAATTTAGCAAATTTTAATAACAATTGCTTGTTTCCTAATCCCTGGAAAAAAACTGTGGCTTTTACGTCTGGCAGGGTACCCTCCAGGTTGATGATTTTTCCGAAACCAAACTTCTCATGTTCTACTTCCATACCATTCTGGAATGCATTTGCTGCATCGGGAGTGAAACCGGGAGTAGGGATATGTGCTGTTGGCAGCATGGTGTTCTTTGGCCTTGCGGAAACAGAGGTTGCCGTGCCTGAAACTGAAGGTTTTGGCTTGCTGAATGAATCGGTATCCCGCTGCTGCGACCATGACCTGCGTTCACCGTCAAAACTATCCGAACCAATACTGGTTTTAGGTGCCTTTACGGTTTCCAGTTCCAGGTATTTTGCATTGATCTCACTGATGAAACGGCTTGGCTCACAGTTGGTGAGGGTTCCCCAGCGGTATCTTGAAGTGGCATAGGTAAGTGTCAGCTTTTTCTCGGCACGTGTGATGGCTACATAAAAAAGCCTGCGCTCCTCTTCAAGGTCTGTTCTTGAATTCAGCGACATCTGTGAAGGGAAAAGGTTCTCTTCCAGTCCTACAACAAATACATTCTTGAATTCCAGTCCCTTAGCGGAGTGGATGGTCATCATCGATACGGTATCCTTCAGCTTGTCATCTTCCCGGTCATCATTGGTAAGCAGCGCAATATCCTGCATGAAGATGGCCAGGCTGCGGTCTTCAATATCCTCACGCTCTGCAAATTCTTTGATACCGTTCAGTAGTTCCTGGATATTTTCATACCTGCTGCGGCCCTCTATACTGTCATCTGTGTGGAGTTCTTTCAGGATACCTGAATGTTGTGATATATATAGGGCGGTTTCATAGGCATCCAGTTTTTTAGATTCTGCCTGGAAGCTTTTGATCAGCATCGCAAAGTCGTTCAGCTGGTTAGCGATACGGCCTGCGATATATTTCTGCGGGTCCTGGATCACTTCCCACATGGTGATATCGTGCTGATCTGCAGCAACGATGATCTTGTCAACGGTAGTGTCCCCAAGTCCTCTGCGGGGGTAGTTGATCACCCGTTTAATGGCTTCTTCGTCACTCGGATTGAAGGTTAGGCGGAAATAGGCGATCAGATCCTTGATCTCTTTCCTTTGGTAGAAGGATAACCCGCCGTATATCTTATATGGTACGTTTAATTTTCTTAAGGCCTCCTCCATTGCCCTTGACTGGGCATTTGTGCGGTAAAGAATGGCGAAATCATTATAGTTTAACCCGTTTGATGACCTGTCCTGTACGATGGCTTCTGCAACGATCTTACCCTCTTCATTGTCTGTAAAAGCACGGGAGACCTTGATCCTGTCTCCGGATTCATTTTCAGAGAAAACATTCTTCTCCAGCTGGTTTTTATTGTTGGCAATAATGCTGTTTGCCACCTCTACAATATTTTGTGTAGAACGGTAGTTTTGTTCCAGTTTATAGACCTTCAGGTCAGGATAGTCCTTCTCAAAGTTCAGGATATTCTGGATGTTTGCTCCCCTGAAACCGTAGATACTCTGCGCGTCATCACCCACCACACAGATGTTCTGATAAGCGGCAGCGAGTTTTTTTACAATGGTATATTGTGAAAAGTTAGTATCCTGGTACTCATCTACCATCAGGTATTTGAACTTCTGCTGGTACTTGTTCAGTACATCAGGATGGTTCTTTAAAAGTACATTGGTTTTGAACAGCAAATCATCAAAATCCATTGCGCCCGCCTTGAAACAGCGTTTGGTATAGGTTTCATAGATCACACCCAGCATAGGGCGTTTATTACTTACATCTTCAGCCTGGATCTCTGCGCTCTGCATATATTCTACATGGCTGACCAGGTTGTTTTTTGCAGATGAAATGCGGTTGTAGACAAAATTGGCATTGTACAGCTTGTCATCCAGCTGCATCTCGCGCAGGATGGCCCTGATCAGGCTTTTGCTGTCATCAGTATCGTATATGGTAAAGTTTGAAGGATAACCTATCTTTTCGGCCTCCACACGCAGTATTTTGGCAAATACAGAGTGGAAAGTTCCCATCCAGAGGTTTTTTGCCTCGGGGCCAACTACCTTTGAGATACGCTCACGCATGTCTTTTGAGGCTTTGTTGGTAAATGTCAATACCAATATATTAAATGCGTCTACACCCTTTTCAATCAAATGTGCCACCCGGTAAGTAATTACCCGGGTCTTACCTGATCCTGCACCTGCAACGATCATTGCTGGTCCCTGGGTGTTCTCTACTGCTGCACGTTGCTGAGGGTTTAATCCTGCTAAGTAATCCAAATTGAATCTTGTTTTGCTTTAATAAAGCTACAAAAATAATAAAACTCCGGGTTCTTATGGTAAGATGTTAATAAATTGAACGAAGAACATTTTTCTTTAGCCGGGGCTGGTTTTTCCGTTACGGGAAAGGGAGAAGACAAGGGCGTAGGTCTCCACAGCATCCTTAATAAAAAGCGCTATCGCCTGGATCATCTTTTGAGCCGTTGCTATACCAAATACCCCTTCCAGGTAACTGATGTTGCCTCTGAAATCCTGCCTGAACCCGGAAATGAGTTGCCTGGTTACCGTATTGACATCACCATTGTGCAGGTCAAGCTGTATTTTCAGCTCCTCGTTGCTGCAGGCCCAGCTCAAAATTAACAGCGTGTGTTTCTTTACATAGGATTCAAAACCTTCATTATACTGGTCAACCCAGACATAAATTGCTGAAAATGATGCCTGCCGTACCATTCTCGTTTTGAGCATGTGATCTTCCATAATTGTTTGTATTTAACAGAACCTGATAACTGGAGAACAGACCAATGCAGATGTGATATCCCCCTGGTTTAAATTAAATAATGATGACAATTTATTCCTTCGTTACACTTTGTGTGTAAAATTTATCACCTGTTTAAGTTATTCATAAACAGTGAATTGATAGTGTAAATATGACGAAAACAGCGCGTAATAACGAATGGTGTGTCAAATAAATTTATAAAATGTAAATAAATTTCTTGGTTTGGTGTGCTTAGTGCATAACAGGGCTGTGAGTGCCTTTAAGTTATCGCCAGAAAAGAAGAAGGGGAGGGAATACAAAACAGATTTTCAATTATTATATATTTGTCCAAATTCAATTGTTATGCAAGAGATTAAAAGATATGTAGAAGAAAACAAGCAGCGTTTTCTGGATGAGCTGTTCGAACTGCTG
>Ga0247730_1000446_pt1 | contig 30801 bp, 42 predicted proteins | sample UWRJL073202C2_FD_180959 | JGI IMG/M metagenome (GOLD analysis project Ga0247730, IMG submission 180959) | Plant litter microbial communities from Arlington Agricultural Research Station in Wisconsin, United States - UWRJ-L073-202C-2 | ecosystem: Environmental > Terrestrial > Plant litter >... | reverse complement strand
GATATCGCTACGCTATTGAAGAATTATCGCGGAGCCGTGATAACGAGCAAAAGCCATCCCACGAGATCCCCCAGTTCGACCCACTACACCATCCCATAGGATACCTTTCCTGGGTCATACAGGTGCTCACCGAAGATCATGGTGGCAAGAGGCAGTATGATTCTCGATCACATCAGTCATGATAAACCACTGCCAGTGGAATGTGCAGTCTGTTCTATGTAAGGCTGAAACTCCTACTAAGGCTCAAAATATCCTGCCAGTCGACATTGGCGAACCTATCCAACAGAAGAAAAATCAAGACACTTAGGTTCTACTCAACAAATCTGCGGGTTGTTATTTGTCGGGGGTTGTGATATCAAATACTGGTTTCTGGTAAGTTTGATGCCACATTTATGTCTCTCTGAGAGACTGCACGCTGGCCTAGAAGGTAAAGCGCTGTTAAATATGATACATTGGAATGTGACAGAGCGTAACCGCGTCGCACAACCACGTGGCAGACTTGAACCTTCCCCAGTGCCCACCGTCACCAATATATCCAAATGCCACCTTATCCACTGGAGCTTCTTAACTTTCTGGAAGGCTGTTTGTCTGCTATGCTTGCGGCTGCTTCAGAGGCTCTTAGACAACGATGATACTAGGCATTGTAATGCGACTGGGATAGTCTACTAAACTCGTGACTTGTCTGATAACCTTTCTTCGCTGTGGTGCGCGTATAAAAGCAGAAGCTCCCCCTCTCTGGGTTCTCGCGCTTTCTTCCCAACCTCCAGCATGCCCGCTCAATACCCTCGTACGTCGTTTGGACTCAACTGCTCTACACCGTCCGCTTACAACGACACATTCACAGGTCAACCTATCACTCTTCCGTTCGGAAAGGTCGAAGGTGCTGGCAGTGAGTTCATCGGGTCTTCTCCTCATCTAAAACGAGAGCATATCGCTGACCCCACGAAGGACTTCCGGATGGCTACGACACCAAAGTCGAAATTCAGTACAAAGTACAACAACCGGAAGAAAGCAATGCAAGCGTAGCAGACGACGGTATAGTCCTCACGACTCTTCCATCCCGCTTCAGCCACCAAAAATTCGGCGATCTTCCCGACAACTGGAGCGAGTGCTTTTTGACTGGCTACGTTAAGCGCAAGATCCTCTCCACCAAAGGCTTTCCTCGTAAACTCAACAATCCCGCCGTCTCAGCATACCGCATCGAGAGTTTGGTGGACGCTGCAGGGTGGGGCCCTACTATGGTCGCTACCCGGAAGATCAAGATAGGCGAGATCATTTGCGATGAGCGACCGCTGCTCGTGTCCCCTGTTAATATTGGCGAGCATATTCCTATCCGAGTTCCTTCCAGCGCCACCCAAGCACAGATCATCCAGGCTACCCTTTTCGAGTCTGAAAAGTTCCTCAAGGTCGCTTTGGATCGCATGCTTCCAGAGAACCGCGAAGCATACATGGCTCTCCGCAACTGTCACATAGAGGATGGGAGTGGGCCTATCATGGGGGTCGTGAGAACCAATGCCTTTGAAGTCGGTGATGTCTTGCGGAACAAGAGTAAGCAGTGTCCTCCAGAATTCTCTTAGCTGGTGCTTACTTCGGCTTCTAGATTCTCGAGAGGGCAGTGATGTAGGAAAGTATGTGGGTGTCTGGAAGGACTTGTCTCGTATGAGGCATAGGTGCGTATATTGAGCGTCCTCTCAAGATGATAATTTGCTGACGAGTGCTTTCTACAGCTGCTCTCCAAATACCAGCCGTAACTTCTCCGCCGTGTCCTTCTCTATGAAGCTTCGTGCTGCGCGCGACGTCAATGAAGGCGAGGAGATCACAACGTCTTACTGCACATTGCTCTGTCCTGCTTCTGAGCGCCAACAGGCTCTCGCACCTTACGAGATAGCTTGCGGATGCCCTGCCTGCCTGAATGCCACCGTTTCTGACAAGCGAAGGAATTCATTTCTCAATCGAAAGTCCATTAGTCCGCCTTTCAATCCAACATCTCCCTCCGGCGGAGGACCCGAGACTGACGACGAATGGGTACAACCTGTCGTCAGAATGATCCAGGAGATGGAGGAGGAGGGTATACAAGCTCAGGACGAATACCGCCTGACGTTGCATCAAGCTCTCAACGCTTATACTATGATGGGACACGAAGAGAAGGCGGTGTACTATGGAAAGAAGTTGTACGCTTCGTATTTGGCGCTTGGGCAAGGAAAGGCGTACAAGCGCTATACCGAGGTCGAGTCACTGAAGACTAGTCCACAGTGGGGCTTGATGAGGTTGGCGCGTGGTGTCAATGGGGTGCCACCTGTACTCTTCTCCTTCGCGTAGTCTTGTAACTCATAAAGAAATATGCATTGCACTTGTTATTCGCCACGAAACCTCTAAGCATGAGCTACCGCTAATCAATGAGGAAGTGGTAATCTCCCTTCCATCGTCTCAAACACGTCCTGAACGGCTGCCAATCCCGGCACGGGTAACGAGGGAGTCGCTCGTTGATCATGAATCATGAAGTTGAGCGGCTGCAGACTCCCAACAGAGCTGTACACCTGAGTAGCATATCACCATTCTACTCAGCTATAGCTTCATTCATCAGTCAGCCATCCTAACATGAGATGTTTAGAGCATATTGCAGCGCGTTCAAAGGTATGAATTGCTTACTTTTGATCCTCAACTCTTGTTCTGACGTCGCAACCTTGATAGAGAAGTCTACCTTGATCTAGAACCCCAACTTTTAAACCTTGAACCTGACGGTACTGCAGATCCTGCCATAGAGATTCATCAAACTGACGTGACCGTACACCTAGTCTCACGGACTGTAAACTTGCCACCGAACGAGAATGACTGCTAGTAGCGGTACGAGGCGATCTCCATCTCGAAGTGACCATCTCTATGAACAATCTGTCCTCCAAACAGTCGCCGTCGACTAATAAGTCTATCTGGATGAGATTGGGAAGAAGTGGGTCTTCTCTGGCTTTCCACACCGTGTCTGCATTTACTGTCATTGCTTGAAGAAACTTGCTGAACCATTTTCGATCGTCAATGTATCCCCACGAGTGATATACGAAGCAAGTTAGGTAAGGCACCTCCCGAAGACATTGAAGGAGCGATGATGTGTGCATCACGAGAAAATCCATCTTCAGTGTTCTGAGAGACGAGCGGCTGTGCCGAAGTAATGGGAAAAGCGCATCGTGAGGGGTCATAGGACCGTAACCGTCACTTTCCTCATCTTCAGCTCCTAGATCCAGATAAGAAAGGTTTGGACCTTGCAAAAAGTGCAAAAAGTATCTTCTGTTGTTCTTATCCCCTGACCAACCATCGGTTGGGAGTGACACGGACAGGTATGAAAGATATTGAAGTGAGATGATAGAATGGCTGGAAGGCAGAAGAATGTTGTTCAATTTGGCAATGGAGAGGTGCTCAATAAGAGGAGCCCGTGCCAGAATCCCGAAAACAATTCCGGCATCTATCAATGATACAGAGAGGTTCGTCAAAAGACGCCAGTTGAGATGGAGCTCACGTGTCGCTGACCGCAGTTCCACTCGGCGTAAGTTGGGAGTCAAGAATGCAAGATTGAGCGGTGCAGATATATTTTTCATGTCGATGGAGCAATCACTGAGGTTTGGCAATGATTGAAGAAGCTGTTTCAGATCAGAGCTAGATTTTGGTGTAAGGTTGTGCGAATGATGACACCGATGCAGAAGCGGTTTCAACATGCTGAGGATCTCTGAAAATTGAGAGTTGCAGAAGATCTCTCCGGGGAGGGAAAGGGGAAGGTCTTGTGATAGAGGGAGTACACCGCGAAGATAGCCAGCCTTGACAGAGCTATATGGTCCCTCCCTCATACCATCAATGCTGGCAAATAGGCGCACCCAAAGCTCAGGTATGCCCATTGCCAATCTCTTCCACGACATACACACAGAAGATATGATATAAACAGTGGGGGCTCTGTTATCTCCCATTGGAAATCCGTCCCAGCAGCTGTACTGGAAAATTTCGGCTAATATCTCGTTGGGGATGCAACGAATTGGTGCTAAAACGGATCTTCCCACAAGAACCTGCGCTTTCAATGCCCGCTGCTCCCCTTTCAGCTCGTCTATCCGAATGTAGAGTGAGGATATCTCTTCGTCGTACAGCTTTATAGATCGAGAGGCCGTGCCAAGCATCGTTTTGAGATTCCCTAGATCCTTGAGCTCTGCATTGTCGCGCAAATGAGCGATCAGATCAAGCCTTTGGAGCTCTTGCCAGAGTTGGTCTGTAAGAGGCATGACAATGAGCGATGACTGTGAGTGGCGGATGATGACTGCTCAAATCAACGTGTTATTCACGTGCGGGGCAACGAACTTACGCACCGCCACCACCACCACTCACTGTTGCATTCCCGAGCTTTGCCCACAGCACCGATTCCTTCTCTTCAACATGAGCCCTGCTAGAAATGATAGCTTGCAAAAGCTTAGGGATCTTGATCTTATCACGCACCTGCGCAATAATGACACGCTCAGCCAGCCTAGTGGAAGCCTGAGTGCGCTTCTTGTTGCTGCCGCATACGACATGAAGCTGTACGATGCGGAAATATCATCGCTGCATGTTCGGATCGACCAGCCGAATAGAGAGAAGAGAGCATTACAGAAGCAGGTCGTTATAGGGCAATCGCTTTCAGCACCTATCCGTCGCCTGCCCAACGAAATTCTTGCGGAGATCTTCCAATTTGCATGTTATGCAGGATTTTACACAGAAATCCCTTGCGTTTTCCATTTCGCGTCTGTATGCACCGTATGGAGGAGCGTGGCTCTCAGCACACCTTGGTTGTGGGCCCGTTTATTCGTGACACTTAGTATGAACTGGCAAGATTTGAGGCCTGAGTTTTTTCAGCAAATACTTCCTCTCACCAACCTGCTCCACTGGTTTGCAGTGGTTTCCTGGGAACGTATGATACGCTCACACAGGCTCTAGCGGCTTGCGAACCGTGGCATCACAGATACATCAACTGCGAGCTCTATACGCCTCAGTCACAAAATGAATTGGCTGAACTATTCGAGGCGTTCCCAAACCTCGAAGAATGTTCCATTAATGCGGAAGGTTTATCGAGTATCGTCGATGTTTCCTCCCTGGCTGGCAATCTGCATTGTCTGAAACTACCTTGGGTCCAAATGAACCTGCCACTGCTCCTGCCTTGGAGTCAGTTGACAAGTTTGTCGGCCTCTAATATGACAGCATCGACTCTTTTCCATATTATTCCTCATACACAAATTCTTGAAAGGCTTTTCATTAGCCGGCTAATAGATGATGTGGAAGATCCATTGCGTCAACCCCTCCGTCTACAACACCTTCGATCCCTGTCTATGTCTATCTTTGGCAGGGATGCAGATATTTAGAGAGTATCGCGGAGCCACTACATGAACTTTCTAGACTGCCCTAGTCTCGTGTCCATTGTCTTGGAGTCGGAATCGAAAGAGGATCGTCCGGTTTAACTCCCTCATGGCCTTCTTTCCCTACTTGGACACAGCCGCTCCTCGCTCAAAAGCTTCAAAATACACAAATTTACGGCACAATTTCCACAACTGTCAGCTTACTTGCATCGGATGCCCTCTCTAACTCACCTCAGATATGACACTGGAGGGGGTCATTCCCAAGAATACTTTTCAGACTTTGTGCAAGCCCTGGATACAAGCGCGACGACTTTCTGGCAATCAAGAACAGATCCCCTTTTGCCAAAACTAATCTAGCTTGATCTTTCCGTTGGTGGTCGATATCTTCCAGATAAACAGTTTGTGGATATGGTTACATCACGGTGGGTCTCACCGAGCTCGGCTCACGAGGCATCGACAACAGCAGTCACAAATCCGGCGGCAAATTTGACGAAAGGCGGTGGGAGACTTTGCGACATCGTCAGGTTGAAGGACTCCGAGTTGGTATCGAAGATGTCCTAGGGTGGAGACTGCATTGCAAGTAGTCCAAGACAATTTACTCGGTCACGAACCGTGCTCATCGCCTTTTAAATGTAGAGCAGAATCTTGATTCAAAAGTAGAAGCATGACAGGCGTTAGAGATATTGCCTCGGTAAACTGCTTCGACACGGGAGGGCAAACAGGAACATGGATCAACAACCTTATTGCATTTTCTTATGCTTCCATCACCTACAAAGTACGGCCACTTAGTACTTTACTGCGTCAGATTTTTCAAGTGATCTCGAATGCTAATCTGTCTCCACTGTTAACTTTATGGTGCTGGTAAAACTTAGGCATATGAGAGCGTACTCTTTGACCAGAAGGGATGAAGGAAGCCCAAACCAAGATTCAAACAGGTGCCATTCTGGAACAACTTGCCCACTATCATTCAAGCGTGTTTACTCAGCACATCCGAGACGAAGGAGACTCATAAATGACCATCAGGCTACGGTGCGTTTGGTTATCTGAAGCAGAGGTTCTCGAATCAAGGAAGTAGCAGTGGATTCTGAGAGTTGGCGACTGTACAAACAACATCACTGAGTATCCATGAGATATTCGTTAGCATTCTTGACATCGTCGCCCATCTCCTCAAAAAGCAATGTCGATTGCTGTTCTTTCAAGAACTGAGCGCTACGATCCTGGTCTAGGAAGTAGCTATAAGCTCGCCGAAGGTCCGGAACGTCCACACGCTCGGCTTTCCGTTTCTTCGCAATGACTTGCGCGCACGAGATCAGGTTGAGGACGTATCGCAGGGTTGTTTGTATCGCCATTGTTGCCAGAACTTCTAACGCATCTGTGCCCAGCTTGACGTCCTCTTCTTCACATCTACAAAGGATTCAGTATGAGGAGAATTCGGACGGCAAGCCAAGACGTACCGTATCAGAATGATCTGTTTAATATCTTCTTCAGGGTAAGGCCTGGTGCTCACAATCAACACTCGGTCAAGGAGGTCAACTGGCAACCCATGGGGACTTCTCGTGGTAGTTCCACGTATCCGTGCCATCCCCCTGTTTGAAGCCATGATCACGAGAGGGGCCAAGTCTGATTCGAGCGCTCTATTGAGGAAAGAGAAACATTCTATGTCGAGCATGTGTACTTCGTCTATGAAAAGTACCTAGAAGTATGATCAGATTCTTAGTTGTAGCAGACCGTTGTTGAGCACTTACACCTGGCACAATGTCTGCCTTGCCTTCCTCTCGCCACTCTGCGACTTTTGTGTTGATCTGGTTCCGAAGTTCGGGTTTGATTTCTCCTGTGTCACCAGCAAACAGTGCAAGGAATCCCTGAGTCCGGCTATTGATCACGTCTATCTCATGCAATGAGACAGTATGAACGACTTCTTTCCGGGTTTGAATTTCTCCCTCAGGACATGCAACGAACTTGGTCTGCACGAAGGTAAGATAGGCTGGTATTAGAAGGGCTTTGCAACTCACATCTGCACCCATAGCATCGTAATCCCTTGACCGAGCGAAGGAACGTCCGAGTTTTGATATTTTGCCTGAAGTTTTGTCGATAGCAATCACGTCCCCAGCGGTGATCTTCTCTTTGGAGAGCGCGTCTATCATTTTGTTACCGAGGTCGTATACAGTCTCCATGTCGGTCGTTTTTATTGTCAGTTTCCCGGTTTTTGTTGCCTGTTTGAGAGACGTTAAGATGTTGTATAGTCCTCAAAATGTGATGAACTCACTCCAGTGACGCTTCTGTCAACCTGCAACTCTACCACTTCTCCTTCTATGAGTTCTGTCTCTTCCTTGATTCGGACTCCGATGCTTCTCCGTAAGGCCTGAGTTAGAGCTTCTGTTTTGGACATGGACAGGGAAAAGACTTCGCTCGCGGCGATCATTGTGAAAGGTACATCGGGGCCTAGCGATTGCGACATGCCTGCATCGACATTAGTCGGAGGTCATCGAGGAGATGGAAATCAAACGCACCACGCGCAATAGCAGTCTTCCCTGTGGAAGGTGGTCCCGCGAAAAGCATCGCTCGACCAGCGATCTTGCCGTCTTGAACCATTCGTAGGATCATACCTGCAGCTTTTCGCGCTTTGCCTTGTCCAACCATACCCTGTGAATTCTGACGTGGCTCCAGCCTATCATCTAGTCCAAGGCCGTGGATATGCGAGTGAACGCCTGTGAAATGCTTAAGTGTTGCCTGAGCATTGCTTGACTGTGGAAGACGCACCTATACGTTCCATTTTGGTTAGGTCCCGTAATTCGGACGTTCCAGTAGTAATTGGTACAGCCTATCATCATGATTAGGAGATATTGTAAGAACAGATGGAGCGTAGAATAGTACCATGGTGGAGGTAAGTGGGCAAGTCGCGTGTTCCAAATTGGGACATTTTGACACTAAACAAATTGCACGAAAGCGGCTTGCTCTTGACCTGCATGTTCACCTGTTCGCGTAGCAGCCCTAGGCTGCTCAGAACCCTCACGTCGTCGCTATCACGGCGTGCATACGCTACTGAACTACGTCCAACTAATCCCAGCACACCCACCGGAAATATTGCAGAGTCACTGTCCCGTACTACTGCACTCTTCAAGACCTACAAACCTGTTTCCCCTGGTCTGCGACATTTGCGACGACCTCTTACTCCTCATTTATACCAAGGACGACCTATTCGGCTTCTGACTCTTGCGAAGCGCAAGAATGGTGGTAGAAATGCGACTGGTCGCATAACAGTACGACACCGTGGCGGAGGTCATAGGCAGCGAATTCGTAGCATTGACTTTCGCAGAGAAACACCCGGCCTGCACGATGTCGTTCGTATTGAATACGACCCTGGTCGCTCAGCACATATTGCTCTCATTCGCAACCAAAACCCGAAGGCAGAGGGGACGCAGAAATGGAGCTACATTGTAGCCACGGAGGGCATGCGAGCAGGAGACCAGGTGCAGAGCTTCCGTAGTGGTATACCAGAAGGATTTTTGCCAGGATTGGACCTGAATCTTGCCACGAAGGGCAAGCAACAGGTGGATGAGAACGGCCTGGAAGACGACTCGTCGAAGTCACTGGCGTTGGGCATGTTCCGTGCCCTTGCCTTGAAGCCTGGCAATACATTACCCCTGCAGCTCATTCCTCCAGGCACTGTCATTCACAATGTTTGCCTGTCACCGCAAGGCCCCGGCATTCTTGTCCGTTCAGCAGGTTCGTTCGGTCTCGTCATAGCCCATGAACCGAATGGGAAATACACCCAAGTACAGCTGCAGAGTGGCGAAGTACGGAAGGTACTTCAAACTTGTTGTGCCTCTATAGGAAAGGTCAGCAATCCATTGTGGAAGACGAGGCAGTTGGGAAAAGCTGGTCGTGCTCGCTGGCTCGGTTGGAGGCCATCAGTTCGTGGTGTAGCCATGAACGCGTACGTTATACTCTTCCTAAATATGTATTGCATTTCCTAATGTTTCTTACTCTTTTAGCAACGACCATCCTCACGGTGGTGGACGTGGAAAATCGAAATCCAATAAACATCCTGTGTCTATCTGGGGCTGGGGTACCAAAGGCACGCGTACCAGGAAGCCTGGCCCTAAGGGCCCGAAGAACAGCAATAAACTTGTTGTCCGCGAGAGACCAAGAGGAAAGGAAAAACGGGCAGCGTAAACATACATTAATTTCTGCACTAATAATCTTGCTGTTTATCACGTCTCTTCTACTTCATCGTCCTCGTCCTCGTCGTCCTCCTGCGTCTTTTTGGGCTCTTTGCTCAACTCAGCTTTCCCCACTGCATCTCTCCAAGACGTGAGCTCTACTCCCAGGACGTCTTTCGCCTGATGAATAGACTTCTGAAGGGCTGCATAATATTCTCGATAACCGTTCTTGTCTGAGCCTACTTTCGTAAACTCGTGGGTTTGTTTTGCTGGCAGTGCTGGATGCTGAACCCCAGCCGGGGGGTTGAGCTCATACGTGATCTTGACGGATTGAAGAGACATGTTGTTTGTCCTTTGTTTGGCCTCTTTGCTTATCCAAAGACGGAAGATATGACTCACGTTTCCTTTCTTGTTCTGCCCCTCATCGGCAAGTCAATTCTGACCATTCTCTCTACGGGCACTACTTAAAGGGTTCCAACCATTAGACTGAAGCTATGGGCACGACATCGTCAAAACGAAAAGCTCCTGTTTCTGATCAAGTAGACGAGCTGGTCTATCTACGAGAGTTGGAGCGACTGAAGGGCGAGTTCGATACGGCCATCCATGACTATGAACATGCTACATCAAGCTCGAGGAAACAGGCTTATGATCGCTGGAAGGCTACATTTGTTTCTGTATGCTCTGTCATCCGAAGGGCAACGAAGGAACGTGCGGGGAATGTGGACTTTACTGTACTTCGCGCCGAGGAGCTGCTGATCTACATGTTACGCAATGAGACTGTTTCAAATACGGATGAGTTTTTATCCTCTTTCTCTCAAGAGAATCTCGAGGACCTCGTCCAAGACCCAGCTCCATTACGATTCAAGGCCGATTCGTTTGACGCCGTCTTCGGCGCAAGTAAACAGAGAGCTTATGGTGAGTCTTGCTATTACTCTGACTTGACCAGAAATTGACCAGACCAGACCAGGCAAAGAAGAGATCATCGCGAAAAGTCAAGACATATGAAGAGACCCCACGATTGCATCCCCACAGCTCACGCATCGCTCGCTTCCGAACGAGAGACATCAGCGTCACGAATGACACTCCCCTTGCAAGAGCCGTCTTTCAAGCCAGGCTATCATCGACCAATATCATCTCTTGTGCTCCTGTTCGCCTCTGCATCCCTCCGGACTCCTCCGTCATGGTCGAAATTGCCTTGGGAGGTTTTACGCAGCGTGATCCAGTACTGTCGTACTTTGACCTTGCAGGAGACACCAACTATGATGGTTTCCCTGATGAGACCGGCATCGAAGTTGGGCTTGCAGCAGTTGCACAGCACGTTGCACTGGATCCTCGTCGCAAATTGATCTATGTCGCCGATGATAACAGGATTAAGAGTTACGGATATGGCGTCGGGAGCCCTGGCTCCGAAAACGTGCCTCGACACACTATGAACCCCAAGGCCGGAAGCACTGGCCCAATCAGTCTAATTCAAGACGGAGGCAAGCTCTTGCGAGCTGGCAGAGGCGTAGTAGAAGTCTGGAACATTGATCGCTTGGCCACGCATGGACCCAGTGGTACCCGGCGGATTGGGCGAGGCGAGGTCCTGATAGAAAACTCTTTTCGCGAAGACATTCATGAGATAGAGACTTCTATTGGCTCAAGTGCTAATTCTACCTTCAGTTTACCCAAAGACATGGTGATTACTGAGTGGTTGCCCGCTCCAAGCTCGAAGGACTCGTCCATGATTGCAGCTCATGATATGGGCGAGAAACTATGGTCTCTGGATCTCAATGCCAACGGCAGACCAACAAATCGCTATCTTGGACACGCCGGCGAGATTACGTCCATTTCGTCAAGCCCTGGAGATCCTTTGTCAGTTCTGACCTCTTGTAGAGATGGTATCGTGAGGCTATTTGATATCCGACAATCCCTTCCCCGGCTGTGTTTTGATGCAGGTGCGCAAGCTGAGCCCATTGATACCTCTCTATACATCCATGTTGAAGGTATTCCGCGTATGTCCATCTCGAATTTACACTTTCTTTGTTATCCCTAACGACTGTCGCCTCCAGTGGTTGTGGTTGGCTGCCTGCGCTCCGAATGCATCAAGGTCTTTGACCCAAGGATGCGTACGATGCTTTACGAGTTGGCCACAGGAAATAATGCAGTAACAAGTCTTGCCTGGGATGCGCCTCGAAATACTCTATACGCTGGAACTGACTGTGCATATGTCGATCGACTTGGATACAATCACGGTTATCGTCGAGCAAAGATTCCAAGAAGTTGCCGTAAAAAGAACCCATGTAAGAGCTTGTACTCTCTCCCAGGTCACAGGAGGCCTAACATAATGATGACAGTAGATGCCACTGAACTTGACGATGAGGAGGGTGTCAATGATGATGACTGTTATTGGCCTACGGATGCTCCTCATAGTGAAAACTATTTCGGGTATGCCTTCGACAATGGAAGACACCAGCTCCGTAAGTCATTCCATGTAGTTTCCTAGCTTTGGCTAATGTTTACCATCAGTGCGTTACAAGTTCGGAGCCGATGCAGATCCAATGGTCTTACCCCAATATGGAGACGCGCAACCAACTACGACTCGTTACGGTAATGCCGATGAATACCTACTGCCTCCTCGGATTGCTGCGGACTTCCTGAAAGCTGCAGGCTTCAACTTCTAGCACTCTTACATCCAAGAATCCCGAGTCAGATAGACGTTGATTCGAGTTATGCCCAAGACCGTTAAGGTGGAAACTTGTAGATCGCTTTGCTGTTACAGATTCATATGCAGACATTTATCTAGAAGAGGAAGCAAGGGGTGAAGGATGAAAGAGGGAGTAACCGTGCTGACCTGCGTGTGCTGGGGAGCACGTGTACTACATATTCAATTATTTACGCGTTTTTATGTGCATTTATCACTTTCAACTCCACACATCCACCACGACAGTTATGTCTCACAAAAATCCACTACAGCAAATCGCCTCTATCGAACATGCATTTGATAATATCGTGTCTGCGATGACATCGGGTGACGAGGAAGAGGACGAGAAATATGAGACTGAAGACTTGCAGAAGAAGCTGGCAGAGACATGCCAAGTTGTCAGAACAGCTCTTGTCGCTTGTTCTGACAACTTGGAAGACATTGTTAAGGCAGCAGAGGCGTCTCTGGACAGAATGGTCATGAATGCAAGCGCTGCAGACGCCTTCGACTTCGTGGAATCCTTCGCGCACGCGTCTGAAGCCGATCTAGTCAAAGACCCGGAAGCGGGCAATCACCAACTTAGTGGAATGCTGGAAAGTCTCTTGAGTTTCTTGTCAGGACGGGACAGCACAATGGCAGCGCGTTTAGGTGAGCATGTCGCGTTCGTGCTTTCCGATATGTCCTCTCATATCATACTGCCTAAGCCGAAGGCAGAAATGATCCTCAATTCAGAACAAAATCTTACGAGGAAACACCACGGCTTCATGCTAACAGCTCACGAATCGCACGCTTCAGGACCGAAAATGTGTCCGTCACCAATGCTACACCTCTGGCTCAAGCAGTCTTTCAAGCCCGCTTATCTGCGACCAATATCAGAACGTCGAACCCCATTCAATTCATTCTTCCCCCCGGATCTTCTACCATGTCCCTGCTACAAATGGGGGGCTGGAAAGACCGCGACCCAGTCCTGGCATATTACGACCTTGCCAGTTGCCCGGACTGGGACGACATCCCCAACGAGACCGAAGTATCGGTTGGCCTGAGCTCAGTCGCATTCCATGGTGCTCTGGATCCCACAAGAAAGCTTCTTTATATCGCAGACGATCAAAGAATCAAGAGTTATCAGTACGGGCTGGATGGAACTCATGAAGAGCACGTTGCGAAGCACACCTTGAGGAGTAGTGGAAAGGGTCCTCTTGCCTTGCTGAACGATGGCGCGAAGCTCCTTCGTGCCGGAAAGGGTGTGATAGATGTATGGGACATTGACGCACAGCCGACTCACGGCGACTCAGGTGACAGGCGCATTGGGAAGGGGAAAGTATCCACAGAGGACAGTTGGAGAGAAGACGATGGTGCCGAAATTGAAATCTCTACAGGATCCAAGCCAACTTCCACCATCCAGGTGCAGGACAGACTTCAGATTTCCGACTGGATTGCGGCGCCGAGCGGCGTGTCGGGTCATATGCTGGTAAACCCTGACGCGTCCATGGACTCGCAAAGACTTTGGGCAGTGGATATTAACACGGGCGGGGTCCCTATTACTCGATATCTCGGCCACTCTGGAGCCATCACCCAGATCTCAACAAGCCCTGCGGATGATCCTAATTCCTTCCTCACAGCATCCAGAGACGGAATCGCCAGGATTTACGATGTTAGGGAACCCCTTCCAAAGCTTGTGTTCGACGTTGGAGGCTCTTCAGAGCCAGTAACTAGCGCCTTGTATGTGCACGTCGAAGGTATTCCAGGTGACGATTGTCCTTGCATCTCAAAAAGCTGTTCATGTTAATACTCTTTAGTTGTTTTCGCTGGATGTACCAAGTCTGAATCCATCAAGATGTGGGATCCCCGCGCCAGGGCCATGGTGTACGAGCTTGCTACAGGGAACAACGGTGTAGCGAGCTTGGCATGGGATGCTCCTCGTTCCACCCTTTACGCAGCAACGGAGTGCAATTATATGGACAGGATGGGTAATCATTACGATTACCGGCCGGCGAAGATCCCTGGGTCTCGTCGAGGCATTCCCCCTGAGAAAAAAAGCAAGATGGTTGGTGAGGGAGATGATGGCGACGATGAAGAATGGGAGGACGAGGATGAAGATGAAGATGAAGACTATGATGGCGACGAGTTTTGGCCCAGCAAAGCTTCACACAAAGAAACGCATTTTGGATACGCATTTGATTCAGGAGAACACCGCCTCTGTGAGTTTGTTCCAAAGCCTTTTCAACTTATCGATGCTGATGTACTTCATAGTCCGCTATAAGTTCGGTGTCGAATCTGATCCAGCAGCCATTCCTGCATATGGAAACGGCGGCCCCAGCGGACTTGGATACTGGTGAAAGACTGGCCATGCGTGTCTTGTTCAAGTTTTATATTGCTTCATCCCCTTTGCCGTATTAATACCCACCGCGCCTCGTTGTTCTTCACCGTGGCCGGTTATGCCTGAAATGCAGGTTATTGTTCCGCTCCTCCATAACCCATCCATGTCGTTGATGAGCCTTGATGACAAAAAGCGGAGATGAATGTGTGAACGCAAAACTTCGTCATAGACTCTCGGAAGCTTTGCACGGGAGTTCCAGGCACTCAGGCTCGAGCTTTCCCTTATGATCCGAAAGTAAAACTGGAGCGCGGTCTCTTCACTCTTGGACAACTCTATTGCTGTCGAGTCTGTGGTGTGGGGTATCAGGCCACGGTCTAGATGATCGGAGCGAATTTTCTCTATGGGAACAGGCCTGCCTGGCTCCAACATGTTGCTCAGAACATCCGATTCGTATCGACCAACGCGGAAGTATCTGAGACGGAACGAACTCTTATAAGGGCTTGCTACGGAACCTCTGAACTTTAAATTCCCTCATGTCTCTACCTGCCGAAACTGTCAAAATGCCTGTTCCCTCTAGTGCCTCTTCAGCGCGCCTATCTATTGGCTCGCGAATGTCGATCATCCAACATGATCACCCGGCCTCAAGACTTGCGGGACTGGGTGGTGCTGGATTACCTCAATGCTGCCACTGCGGCGCTAGGGGCGACCATACTCGCACTTGTCCATTTGCGATTCGTCGCTATGGATCATGACATGACGAGAGATTGACGACGTATATGTACGCATTTTATACTGTGCGCTGTGGGGAGGCGTATTCTGATATCTTGCAGATGATTCCTTTACGATGTACCTTCCGACGGCCTGTTGTACCATCACTACCATATTATTCTTGACCCTGACTGGGCCACTCATAGACATGTACGTGTTCTCGCAGTGAGATGACTTCAGATTATTCATTCTCATTTCCACTTACAGCATTTGTACCAACACCATCTCATTAGAGACCATGTATTACTAGGCGACAATAGTCAATTAAACGTTGAACGTTGAACTCAGGTTGACTGTCTACCGCCCCATCCAGCACGTAAACTTGAATCTCATCGATGACGATGCGGCCTGCTCGACCTCGACGATCTTACATGTCGCACAAATTCTCACGCCGCTTTCTCTCTCAAGCTGCCCCGCTGCACTTGCGCTTGGACCTAAATGAATGGTCATTCTGGTCCGGCACCATAGCGCTACCCTTTCACAGCTGTTGCGTTTGATGCGGAAAATAATGAGCCAATAATTTCTAGCACGCAAAACTGGTGGTGTTATTTGGAGATGAGTTAATTCCAGCTCATGTACCAAATGTCGGCGTGTCGAAAGAAACACTGCCGGTTACACGAGAGGAGCGGAGGCTCAGTGATTGCATCTCGTACGTCTTAAGAGGGCATTATCCATATGGCGACACAAAAGGGTCAAGTTGCTCAGGTAGCAAGCTTAAGCTGTCTTCTCTCAGAGTACGAGAGAGGCTGAAAAGGGCCAGGCAATATGTCGCAAGAGCCTTGAATGTTACGATCTTGTTCGAACTCAGGAGAGAGGGATGTTGCGAGCGTAAATCTCCAAGATATCATGTCGGAACATCATCATGGTAAAATGTTAAGAGTCACGATATCCTGTGGCATTGATTCTAATGCATTTCTATCCCAAAGAAGCTCAGTCTACTGTCGCTCCTAGAATGTTTCTCAGGTTCAGAAAAATGTATTCTTGCTCGTAATGCTCTGAAAATCCTCTTCTTAACCGTAAATACACTGTTCTTTGAATTGGTAGGGCACAGAAGCGATGATGACATCATATTCTTCGATCTTACCTTTCCCACTTACCACCACCACCACCATCCTGCAGACACGTCAATATGCCGGAATTGTCTCCCTGGGAGATCCAGTGGTCTTTGCTATTCGACAACATTTTCAGCCAAGGCTACACTTTACCCCAGAGGTATAACTTGTCAAAGGATATATCGACAAATACACTTCGACTTGATCGAAGAATTGATCCTAAACCACGCACAACGGAGCATCTGCAACGGTTCATGGCGTGTCGAGCTTTTGCAAAGGATTTATGACCTAGAAATTCTAACGAATTTGTTGCAGGAGCACCGCAGACATACCACTGCAGCCATATGTCAGAGCGACAATCGACGTGTTCTCCTCAAGGTCGTTGTATCGCTGTTCCGCCAACTCTCAGCTATCAATGAGCACAAAGTTCATACTTGGCTGTTGTCGGATGGAAGAGAAAATGACCCAGATAATCATACTATCCTGATTCTGGAAATACTGCGGTTCTCAGTCGACATGAAATCCGCTTCTGGCTCAGTAACTGTGCACCATCCCAACGAATCACGATGCATTTTACATGTCTTGCCATGGCTCGAAGCCTTAGATGATAATGGTCCTTATCTACGGTTCCAATCTGTAATCTTCATCAAGCATATGCTTGAGGTATGGTGCTTACCCTCTCGTCTTCGCAGGTCAATCTGAGTACAAGGTTGAATAGGGATTAATATTCATGCATCGCAATCTAGTTACGCACGGGTGAGTAATATTTTATGTCAGACTTGTCATCGCAGTCATTATTGTGCCAATAGCGATATATGCCCTCGTAACATTATGGTTGGGGTCATTCGGAACGGCCAACTACAAACAGACTCGCCAATAGGACCGACCACTTTACTCACGGGAGACATTCGGTTCTACTACATCGACTTCGAGTTTGCACGACGATTCGAGATCAAAAACGAAGCTAGTATTCCTGTCCTATGTCGAGGCGGTCAATTCGTCGACACTTGCCCGGAATTGAATCAAGCTTGCATGCATATTTCCGACCGAGATACCCCACGGTCCGTTTAAACTGGATCTGTGGGCATTAGGAGTGTCTGTCGATGTAAGCTTTGGCCCACAGCTCGATGGCTCTTCTCAGTGCTCAATGAAATTATTCAGATCACATACGACTGCTTATCGAGTTGTTGGAGTCCTGCCGCATATCTTATTGACTGGATTACATGCGATATTCCGGAGGAACGCCCGACTGCTGTTGTTGCATCTACCACTTTCCAAGATTTCATCGCAGAGTCTCTCACTTTCTTCGAATCTCTTCGACACCACCGGTGGCCTATCCTTTCCTCTTATAAGCTGTTGTGCGAGATCAATCGAAGGCACGGAAAAGTAGAGAGCCATATTAGGGCTGTGGCTCGAACCATTGTTAGGGCATTGTCTATTGTTACTTCCCAGTTTGTATTGGTTCTCAAGAGGAGGAAAGTGCAAAAGCGTTATCGAGGGGTTGGCATACTAATGCTCCCCGCTCGGGAGCAGGGATCGGTCAGTATACTGTCTGTACTGTAGACAGAAATACTATGTATGTCCTCATGACTCGAAACTGCAGAACGTAGATAAAAAATGCGCTTGCTTTCCTGCTTTTCTCGTCGTCAGAACTGCAGTAGTAGTCCATAGTTCTCATGAAGCATTCTTGCACGTGTGAGGCCGTCTTGGTGCTTACTCACAACTATCATCACTATCATGCCTCGCTCTCGTTCACGTTCACGGTCTCCACCATCTGAGCCCATACAGCTGCCCTACAATGCAAAGCAGATTTCTGAAGCAGATTATTTCCAGAAATCTGACGAATTTAGAGTCTGGCTAAAGGACGAGAAAGGCAGGGTACCCGTTCATCACTACGCCTCTCACGAGCATTATGGACTGACTACCGGTATGTAGTATCTGGATGAGCTGACAAGCGAGAAAGCCAGGAGGTGAGCAATCCTGAATATTCTCAATCTCTAGCCACTGATAATCTTGCAGCTACTTCCGTAAATTCACCAAGGTACTTCTACCTATATTCCTACTTCCTCTCGTCACTCAATGTCACCGTTGTAGGCATGGAATCGCGGGAAACTTCATAGTGAGTTGCCCACCAGTCTTTTATGCTTTAACGATATACTAACGCGACTTCCTGAAGAATTTATATATGCTGGCGTAGAACCTCTCCCAGCTGCAGCTCAAACAGGCTTCAAATGGTCTTTTGCAACCAAATCTTCTCGTGGGGACGAAGAAGCTCTGCGTGCTGCTCGCGAAGATGTAGAGGCTGCAACACGTAGACCCTCGTCCTCATCGCGTCCACAAGGAAGCGGTCGTATGCAAGGCCCTACCCTCCCTTCATCCGCCGACTTGATACTCGCACGAGAACAGACTGCGGAAGATAGAGACGCAGAGAGAGGTTTAAAGCGGAAACGAGACAAGCTTGAGCAGAAGGACCGCTTAGAAGAAATGATAGGACCCAAGTCAGTGGGAAAGGAAGCCATGTTGGAGAAGAAACGGGCGAGACGAGATGCCGATAAATCATTCAGAGAAAAAGGAGATGAAGGGCTGGAACTGGATGAGTCTACACTTTTGGGTGGCGGTGACAGTTTCAAAGACCAGTGCGTGTTTGTATAAGGATTAACCTGTTACATTGAACTGACCAGACAACATGCAGTCTTGCAAGACGAGAAGCGGCGCGAAGTCGACGCGCACCTGCGAGAGATGAGAAGGCAGCAGAGTTGCGTGATCGTGGGAGCCAGCTTAAGGAAAAGGACAATGCGACCATGGCCATGTTCCAGCAAATGGCGAAGCAGAGGTTTGGTTAACTTCGAGCTTCAAACAAGTCATGACATGTAACTGTTTACGGTTTCTCTGAATGGAAAATCATATCACTTCCTACTCGCTGGCCCTCGCTACCTTGCAGAAAAACACTCATTGGTCGACCTTCCAAGCCCCCTCTCCTCCTCGCGCTGCATCCTCAAAATCTGCCATAGCTCTGTATATTGGATACAAATCCACTTCGCTTTGCTTGTAGTGATCGTAGTCTTCTTGAAAGGACGGAAGCACATAAATGGGGAGAGGCTTCGACTGTCCAGCTCTCCATGACTGTAAATAGTCCACAAAATCTGAGAATTCGATGCCTGGAGTCCCGCAGATAAACTCGCCGTCCTCATAACCGACAAAATTCTTGTGTGAGAGTGGATGATAATTTGGCTGGACGATAACGGACATGCCTGAAAGAGGCGGAGCTGGTGGTCTGCATGCTCAACCATTGGTAAGTGGCAGGAACACGACATGGGTATGGTGCTTACGATGGAGGATCCGCGAAGCCGAGGTTGTGCATTACTAACTTCAAGCTATCTACAACCCCCATTGGTGGTTCTGGAGATCGCCTTCGCATCTCCTCGGGAACACCTGAAAAGTCGTTAGCGCCAGTTAGGCGAAGACTCTTCAACGATGGGAACGTCTGGTGAAACATAGCAAGGGAAGGCACGCTATTAGTGTATCCTCCGAAGCTATGCACCAGATGCAAACGTTCCAGTGTTGTTGATGTGCTCGGAAAGAATGGGGGTTTGCCAGGATTCACTGTAGGTAATTGATCATCCCAGTCAAGGTCGTCAAGGTCGTAGTCGTCTTCAGCATCACCGTGCCAGCTTCGTGAGCTTCTTCGCACTGTCAATTCCTTTAACTTCGGCATATCTTTCAAACGTGAAAGAATATCGCCGATATAGTCCACTTGAACCCTCCAGGAGTCATAGTAGAAGGCCACAGCCAACGATTCCACGTCGGGGCCGGCACGGGTGAGAAGTGTGTCCAAGACAGGCTGGAGATCTCGTATGTCACGATTCCTTTCGCGTTCGCGTCGCTCATTCTGGTATCGTGTCCAATACACTTCTTCAGGAGTGTCAAGGAATAGGTTGTTACGGCGTTGACGAATAGAAGCAGCATCATATACAGGAGGAAGGTTCACCTGCGGAGGATTGACGACCTCAACATGGCCAAAGTTAGTTTCTACATCTTCATAGCTCGAGTCAGAGAGAAAGAGCCGTTTGACAAGGATATCTGGATGTTGTTGTAGAAATTCATCCAAGTGCTCAATCGCTTCTAGACCAGTGGCCATGAAAGTGCCCTCAGGGAGGTTGTCTTGGGTTGGCATGAGCAACGTAGTGCTAGATTCAATTGCACTGCATGTAGAGGGAGCTGTGTTGGATGCTTCAGAGCAGAAGGTGATGTTACTCAGAGCCATGGCACCACGTATACTCAAGAGAAAGGAGACGGCTGGGTAGTAACTCTAAATTATGCCGCACGAGACTATGGGGCCCACGACATACCTGTTAGCATGGATCTGGCCTGTAAGTCGGTCGTAAGCCTTGTTGTGGAAGAGATGCAAAAGCAGTCGTGGTGCAAGATCATAGCAGTACGTGGAGGCAACAGTGGCTGTGGCGCAGCTGAGCCGGTTGTCAATGCAACGTGTCACGAACTCTCGCGGCCTCCTGAAAAGACTCATTCACCAGAACGAAGATTCACGATCATGAAAAACAGAGGATAGGCCCAAGCCATGGTGGTCGAGACATTCATAAGCTCTCCGAGTTGTCATACCGCTCTTTTGGCCGCTGGCATTCGAGAGAACCGTCTTGAATTTCGACAGAGCAAGTAGCTACCCAAGGCAATCCTCCATGCAGCAGCACTCACAGTCGAGACGGCTTCAGTGGACATTGATCAGTCACTTCTATTTCGGCATTAAACGACGCTGGCCAGGAATATACTGGCTTAGTTCTATAGGCATTATCACCAGCGCTGTAACATCTTTTAGTCTGCCCACCTGGGTGCGATTTCTCAGCATAGGAAGTCAAGTCGGGACGTGCTAGATGGGACAGACCTGAATAGCGGAGGCTGTATGCTCTCCTCCAGGCTGGTATTTGTCCAGCATTCTGAATCGCTTTGTGTTCTGAAGATACGCGATGGCCTCATCCATGTGTTCGCGAAGAACGGGCTTGATGAATGGAGGGGTTCCTTTCTTCAGCAACTCTTCAACTTGTGTCCAGTCATCCCCATACTCATTCCGGAGCTGTGTGGACAGCTGAGCCTCTGTACGAGTTGTATTCTGGAACACCCGGTGAAGGTACAAGAGGGCTCCTAGGTCACCAGAGGTCATTGCTCGATTGCGCATGATGATGAATACAGCAGCAGAATGGGGATGGTCCAAGCTGACTGAATATTCACCACCTAGGACGTAATCGAGCTTGGGAAAATTGTTCAGAAGCTCGATCTGTCTGAGCAGATGGGCTGATCGCCTGTATCCAGGCTTAGGAGGCTGAATGTCGATCCTTGCTTTGACTTTACCATTCTCGCGCTCGTAAGGGGCCACGGACTCTAGGACAGTCTTCGAGTCTGCAAACACAGTTGGCGTTTCGGATCGAAATGGGGGAGATCTCACGACATACCGAGCGGCTTTCCGCACTGGGCTTTGTGGTGTGGCCATGCAGCCCTTTGGCATTCCCTGGTATATATAGTGAGAACAGAATATGACCCGCAATTTCCTGTAAACTCGCACCGATTGCAATACCGGATTTCCTTTCCAATCTTCATGCAGCGACTGCATGCGCTCATCTTTCCTTTCGCTTCCTTGTCTTCAGTCTCAAGGCAGTGATCACAGTATAGCGCCATTTCTTTTCGTCGCTGTGCCTCCTCCCGTCTGTAAGCCTTTCCAGCCTCCGGACCTAGCATGGAGTCGATCATGTTCTTCATGCCTTCCAGAGTCTCCTTCGTTGTTGAATGTTCGCTGGTCATGGGCATAGATGTCACTGTGCGACCTTCAAAGGATGCAAGGACCTGGTGAACAAAAATCTCTGAGAGGGAAACCTCAGCGAAGCCCTAAAGCAATGTTCGAGAGAGTGCTCACTGATATAATAGGTTCTGGTCATTCTTCTCATCTCCAGCCAGGCGCGTTTATCTGGCGAGTCGGTCAGATCACTAACCCATCCAATCATTCTATTGAACCTCTCGTTCTCCAAAATGAGTGGTTCAGTCAGATTGATGTCGTTATTATCCAGTAGCAACAACTTCATCAGGTCCAGGAACCCAGATGGCTTTTTTGTCAATATCTCCCATGACAGCTCAGGACAGTTGGTTTTCTCTGGGCCACTCGTGTTCAGCGAAAAGTGGTTGTGACTTTCTTGAAGCTGGAAAGCCTCAATAACAACTGCCTCTCGTCGTTTTGGCCCTGCTTTTGCCCATCTGTCCTCGAAATTACCAGAGACGAGGATGTTGGTAAAGAGATTTGAGAGATTCTGTTGAGAGGAACAGAGCATTCTCCGGAAGCCTTGCAGCTCAAGCAAGACATTTTCGTTCATCATTGTCTTGAAATAGCTGTTCGGCTTGTCTCTGTGGGGATCGTATGGCAGAGGCTTTGCTGGATTAGCTCTATCTGCAGCAATCTTGTCTGTTATTGCAATCCATTCTCGAGTGTGAGATTGAGAGCTGGGTATATCTGGGAGACCTAACACTTCAGCATTGATGTAATCCTGAGGCGTTCGGTACTGTGGCGTGAACATGGCGTCGAAGTGAATTGAAAAGTGAGGTTCAAGCGTAAAGCCGAAATGATTTCCTATTCAGACATTTGAATTAGTCACGTCACAAAATATGATGGTCACTTATCGTGATGCTACGCGCCAAAGAGGCCTTTCGTCCTTCCCACTATACATGGCTCGAAATCAGGCGGAAAACGCGTCTTCTACGACTGGTACTCAGAGTCAACTCAAATTTGGCAAGAGGGCCAAGCTCAAAACCGATGCAAATGCTCCCACCAAACTTACGCGAGTCGCAAGCATGAAGCGCGTCGGAAAGCTTTGCCTTTTGCCTTCGCTGCCTCTGGATATTCTATTCGAGGCGCGTAACAGAAGAGATAACGGTCTGAACACTACTGAATTATCTCATTCCCCAGATATTCAGCCATCTACTGCCTTTGGACATTGTGCACTTAACGCGCCTCAATAAAGAGTTCCGACGCGTCTGTACGTGCTCAGCCGGGGGCCTCTAAGCTCATGCTCACACATATTTTTAGTGCTTCATCGGTCCGCAACGGCTACTTGGAAGTCAGCAATATCTCATGTCCATGGATTTCCTCCATGCCCCTCCGACATGTCGTTGCCAGCATGGACTGGTCTTGCTTTCGAGACAGTCTGCCATGTAGGGCTATTTTCACATTGTCTTGAGAAGCATCCGCTTAATTACTCTCTATAGGAATGCCAAACAAATAATGTCCAAAACATCTATTGGTCTCTTCGTAAACGCATTTGCACGAAGTGTGGGAAACAGCGGTGCGCACTTTTAGGTCCTTCTCTGCAATTCCCTTACTTATCTTTTTTGTCTTCTGAGATTGCTATCGTCATACGACTTTGCTGAGGACACAAAATTGAACAAGATCATCAAACGTTGTGTCATATTCGATAGTACGACAAATGACGGCAAGTCCTTGTCTAAGCCTCTGTGAGAAGTCCGCAATCTGACGACTAGTCCGATATAGCAAGCGAGACTTTCTGCTTCAAAGCTGACAAGGAGAAGTTTATGCGAGAGCTTAATGACCTCGAAGGAAGTAGATCGAAGTTTGTGAATGCCAGAACAGAAGTCTTGAAAGTCAGGGAAGCAGTGAGCTCCATTTTTTCTTTCTCACACATTCCCCAGACTCAAAGAGCCTCCTACAGCATGCTGCCACTTGTCGAGCCTGGTCCGAAAGTTTGATTGAAGAACGTTCCCAAGAGTTGGATAACATACGTGCTGAGAGGCAAGAAGCGTGAGCGCTCTGCTTATGGATGCTGGCGAATTTCGCGCTCACGTTTGTCCTTTAGAATCAAGGAGAAGCTAATCAGTCGTGGATATGCTCAGGAAGTTGAGTATCTTTCCGCTCATCGCTTCATCCCTGGGCTCGTAGAGTTCAAGAGACACCACCATGTGAAACCACCGAAACCTCTTACAGAACGCAGTGAGTATTACTACTTCACGCTCCTTGTACGATGTTATTCTGACCTTTCTATTGTTATAGTATGGTCTAGGATTGAGGACGAGATCCTTGGATACATCCTAGCCGTAAGGAAATACCGCTTAGAGGAGGAGAAGAAGTCGATTCATACCGCTCGGAGGCAAGAGCTATCCCAAGTCTGGCTAGAGTGGCAACGCAATAACCTTGAGCCCACCGAATTCTCACCTGGCCAAGTCGACTTATGGCTCTGGGACAAGGCGACGAATATCATCGAGCGTCCGTTGGAGGAGAAAGTGACACAGGACACCTTTCGTGACGCTCTTCTCCCTTCCTTCAGCTCCTTCATTCAGAAATGGAGGGAAGACGTCTTTGATCTCAGAAAGACCGGCCAAGTCAATGAGGATACCTGGTGGAGGCACGACTTTAGGGACTCGGTAATGACATGTCATCACGAGACTTTCGAGGTTGTCAAAGACCACTACGAAGACAAGTCCAGACTGCTCGAGCTTGCTGTCTGCGTGTACACGTGCGAAGATGACATGGATCTGCACAGAGAGCGCGAATCCTACGATGAGAAAGCAGCCCCATACGGGTGCATGTGGTACCCCGAATTTCTTCATCATGCATGCAATTCCATAACACCTCGATGGTTATGTGGTGACGATGTTTCTGTTCTGGATCGGAGCATGCATGCAAGCCTTCAGCTACGCTCTGGTTGGAAATATGGCTGCATACGGAAGAAATGGGACACCAAGATGCTCCATTTCGACTATGCTGTATCGGGCCACGTTAAACAAATCCTGATTGCATGTGGACTAGAATGGAACAAAACGAAGACGTCGGAGCTGGATGAGCTGGATCCGAGGATTGTCTGCCTGAAGTGTAGTTTTGGGAATGTGATCGATGGCGAACGAAGGTTCCAGGTCATGACATGGCGCACTGCGGTTAGTGTCTCCCTTCAGGTATGACAGTGCGCTCTACTAAGTGATTTCGTTGGCAGATTCAACATGCAATGAAGAAGCATCACGGAATTTCAACAGTTCGTTGGCAGAGGATCTCAGAGGAAGATGCGAAGGTCGCTCGAGCGCTTGAAGAGAAAGAACCAGCTCGTCGGGGAATAACCCCGAAAACGGAGAAAATCTGGCGTTGCAGACATTGCGTCGGAGGCCAGTGGGACTCGAACGTTGTCGACAAGACTGGGTTAGCGGAGCACATGAACGAACGGTACTACGATTATCTCAATGTCCCTTGGAAGGTCTCATAACTCACACATTGTTCGACAGACATCCTGATTTCGAGGATAGGACTGACTCGACGCACTATTTCAAGGCCGTTGACATACCCCCAGTCCAACCCCTGGCCGTTCAGATGGTGGTCCAAAACAAGTTTCCTCCTCGATCTTTAACACAGGAGACCCGCTCGCCCCAGTGGTGATACGAATCCTGAATCTCTCCTGGTGGTACTTAGATGGAAATCCGAAGTACTTTCTTCTTGAAGGGGCAAGCGGGCGTTGCTTCGCATGTGATTACTATTTGGGTTGAGTACAACTCTGCTGTATAGGCTATAGCTTGCGCTGCAGGATCGTTTGCATTAGTCGCTTTTCATTTTTTGGCTCTTCGCGAGCGTCTTTGTTATACAAGAGTTGAGAAGAAGCTGCCCTGCATGTCAAATAATATGTATCATACATGGGACAATTTTGCAGCATACAGCCTCCGGGGCGGGAGCTGCTTACCGGTTAGCATCCTTCATTCAGCTTCCCTTGAGTTAGTTCTAAACTACTCGCGTATCGTAATATTTAGTCGAGTCTATTCGGGTTTATAAGTCTTGAAGTCTTCCTATCTACTGTATCTCCGGCCGCCAGCAGCTCGCATCAGAATCAGATGTACGAACTATGTACTTGTGAAGGCTAATGCGGGCATCTAAAACGAATCTCAAGCTCGCTCAAGAGTCGGCGCCCGAGAAATCATAGCGTCTTGGACTGGCCAAAGATTTGCCGACGCGGGCTTCGGAGTTCGTAGTGCAGTGACCCGACTTCGTTCTCTGGCGAAGACGTTCACATCTTCCCACTTTTCCCTTTCCATGAACTACAACAGGCGGGAGCTATGTTTTCCCGTGATATCTACACTAAGGTACCTTACAACAATCTGTTCTGTTCTCACATGTGCATCTCGGTTATAACTTATATGATAGGTCGAACTCCTGAAAAGGAACTGCCAAGTCTTGATAGTTCTGACACGATCTTTGTCTCCGGGACTCGTCATAGTCATGGACCGCATTGTGTATATATATATGGACGACACTTCTTTGATCTGCAACTGCCCTCATCATGCCCTTCTGTCCCTCTGGCGCTCTTCTTCCTACAGTCCTGCTATGTCTGCTACCATACTTGCGAACAGCGAAGGCCGCTACTGGAAATACAACCTGCGCAGATAGCACGATGGATTGGTACACACAAACCGTCGGCGAGAATCCTTGTGCGTATATCCTACCTTTCGTACTTTGCACTCATTCACTAAAGGTTCGATACGCAGGCCAGTCTTATGAGACGCTGCGACAGATATGCAATCCATCATGTGAGCAAGTTACGGATCCGGGGGCAACCCCCCATTTCCTTCGTCACTTGTTGACAAGATGACTCTTGTAGACGTTGTCCCCACCTTCAACGGATCGACAGCACCCACACCACCGGACTATTGTGATGACACAAACAGTGCGCCTTCTCAAATTCACAATGCACAGAGAATCACTAAAAGCGGATGCAGGTAACTGCTGCTGTAATACCTTCTCGTTCAATCTGGCTATGCTATGTCTGAGGTGTGTGACAGTTTCGTCCGCAATTTACGCCGTACTCAGTTCTCGCCAGTTGTCAATATGGACGAGATAATCCGAAGCATTCTGCAGGATCTGGAACTTGGCGGAATTACTTATCAAAGTGCAATCCGAAATCCGAGACTGGCGCGTAAGCAAGCCGTTTCCTGCTTAAGGTTCATCTGCCCTACAATTTTGACTCCCATTCCAGCCCACCAGACCAAATACAGGCGACGATGTGTAAGAGTGGTGCGAAGATCCCAGATGTCTTGTATGCCGTACTATGGGATAAGAAAGACTCGCCTTCAGAGCAAAACCAGTTGGTTTCCTTGTCAAGCTGCTGGACTTTTAACACTAATGCATGGCCGTAGCGAATGGGACGATGAGCTGACTTCCTTAGAGTCAACGCGTTGTCCAAACGTGGAGAGCGTATCATCAATCGCAAATTCCCCAACAGAGAATACTGATGCCTCTGCCCCGATGCCCGCGTCACACTTATCGACAGGTGCGATCGCCGGAATTGCTGTAGCTTCGAGTGTTGCTGGTCTCTCTGCAATCGCTCTTTTCATCTTCTTGTGCATCAGAAAGAGGCGAAGTACAGGGTCTTCATTGAACGAGAATGAGAGTCCTATAGCAGAAATACGACCATTTATATCTTCCCGTGTGTACTTTCGATTTCTCGCTTGGTGGGCTTGTCTCTCATATTGACGCGCGAAACACAGCTGCAGATATTGTTACACGAGAGCCGAAGAGTGCCTCACCCGCTAGGGGAAGTCCAGCATTGGAAGAGAGTGTAGTCGATTCAGAGCCTGTATCGGCCAGGACACCTATGAGGAATGTCGATGGAGGCCGTATCCTCTTGCACGACGATCTTCCGCCTCTATATGGAGAACAGACATCCCAGTGAGCTCGAAAGACAAAAAGGAAAATATTCTTGGCAACTAAGCGTTTATGTAGACGGACTGTATACCTTGGACGCTGAAATCTACGAGGAATTTGCGCAAAATTCAAGAGGTCTCGAAGGCCATCCGCCAGGTTATTCTGAGGACAATATGAGACACCCTCCATCAATCTGCCAACGCTATGGCACGGACCATCACTACTATACCCTAAATCTGTTCACACTTGTAACGAGACGATCACTCGGTGTTTATCATTTCTGGATCCGTCTGTCTGCTGTGGGATAAGTCACGTATCAATCTCCTCTATGCTGGTTATCATCTGGATCTGAGCAGCGGGGAGAATGGGATGTGCTATGCAGCCGAAAACTTTGCCTAGGGAAGACTAGCCGATTCCCGAAAGCTAACCACTCTAGGACCCCATACCTGTTTATGTAGAATCGCCGAGCCGGGATTTCAAACGCTCAAAGCTTAGTAAGCAATTGATCGTTTGCTGTTTCTTATCCGTGAGCACCAGCCTGACCGATGAGAGCCCTCTTGTTTTACCGTAGGACAGGAAGTAGGCTCCTTGAAACCCAAAACTGTGATGAGAAATGCACACTGGCAGATATCTTGTGAAAGTATATAACACTGCAGCATCTCAAATCGCTCCTCCAACTCAAATCTTGTCATGATCTTGTCATGCTCCTATTCCTGGTCTTTTCCTCTTGTAGCTTTGGCACTTCTACAATGTCTGCCAACAGCCTCAGCCGCCACAGGGAATACAACATGCACAGATAACACAATGGACTGGTATACCCAGCATGTTGGAGAGACTCCTTGTGCGTGTATCAACCCTTTCTTTAACTAATCAATAACGGAACTGTGGAATATAGGTCAGTCTTATGAGAGATTGCAACAGATATGCAATCCAACCTGTGAGCATGCGAAATGCCAGACCAGCATTTTCTTAGCCATTTATTGACCCCCACGACCCCGTAGACATCGTTCCCACGATGAACGGGTCGGTACCACCTGAACCACCCGACTACTGTGACGACACAGCTAGTGCGCTTCCTCGAACTCTCTCGGTCCGCACGCGGGTATTCACTGAGTACGGTTGCAGGTGCCTGTTGCTGCAATACTTTCTCCTTTAATCTTGCTATGTTTTGCATGAGGTAGGCGGCTCTTTCATCCATATATTATGCTTTACTCAGACCTCTTCAGTTGTCAATACGGACAACACAATCCGAAGGATAACGCGGGATCTAGGACGTGGAGGGCCTACTTATCGAAATGTTCGCAATCCGATACCACGTACGCAGATCGTTGCCTGCTTCAAGATTTCTCCCTCTTATGTTAAGCTTCCATAGCGGACCGCCAAATGATATAAACGCGCAGCTATGTAGCGAAGGAGTTAGCATCCCGGATCAGTTATATAATTTACTATGGAATCCAAAGGGGCCGGCTTCAAAACAGAACTAGTATGTTGCTCTACAGAGCTGCTCAGCTTTCCATGCTAATATAGCTTTTGCAGCGAATGGGCTCAGCCGGTCTCGAATTTGACTTCAACGCAATGCCACAACACGGGAGTCTCATCAAGAAGAGAGTCTCAGGCTGTATATACCGTTTCTGCGTCTAGTAGCGACTTTCCCAGTGCTACTCCGGCCTCCACTCCGGCCTCTAATCCAAACTCTACATCGGGGATGCTGTCGACAGGCACGATAGGCGGAATTTCTATCTCCTTATGTATTGCCAGCCTTTCCGTGATTGCCTTTCTCGCGTTTCTATGCTTGAGGAGGAGGCGACGGTCAAGCGGAACCCCACCCGAACAAAGAAAGATTTCGTGCGTACATCCGGGATTATGTCTATTGGACTGGATATGTTTCTCACATTCAGACATTTTCGACAGATCCCATTGGGGTTATACGAGAGCCAATGAGAGCTGAAAAGGCGTTGCAAAGTGCAGGATCAAGACGTGGGCTTCATACTATGAGTTGTACAGAATCGGAGGACGGTTCACTGGTTGATCATAAATTATGACTTTAGTCAATCTCGGCTTTAGCTAGATATGTTTACTTATTTCTATGAATACATTGAGAAGATCCTGGATCCACAATATGGAATAGAATTACTGATGTGTCCGCAATACTACTCGAGAGTATCAAGCTGTAGTTTGCGTGAACTTGGCAAGAACTCTTATTACGAAAATATATGTCACGATAATTTTCCATTTGTCTTCCAGGATAAAGAGCCACGTCTTATAAGTATATTCCCCGCACATGTCAGTTTCCTATACGAGAACTTGAAGGCGGACTGAATAATCACTGAGCGGACGTCGAAATTCCCCGTTTCAGTGGACTCACATAAAACTTTGTGCTCCATACACAGGTGGAAGATCCTGAGCAACAAGAGCAGCGGGCCCTGCATCGGTATCCCTTCTTATCGTGGTAGATGACAGTCGAGCAGGCTCTAATCTCGGATGATTTGTAGCGCCTGTGGCCCTCTTCGCCCCTGTAATAATACCACCCGAATCTGTTTCACACTTGATTTGAGAGCCAATTTAACCGCGCAACATATTGGAAACACGCACGGAAGGACGTAAACGGACGCACTAGTCCGGTCAGACTCCCAGTCTCGCTAAATGTGGTCTCCACCAATACGGGCTGTACCTTCGGCCTCCTCTTGAAATATAAAAATACAAGCAAGCCAATCGCAGAAAACCCGAAAAGACATGAAGCCACAGAAATTCCAGCAATGGCGCCCTTAGACAAGCGCG
>Ga0247730_1000445_pt1 | contig 30801 bp, 23 predicted proteins | sample UWRJL073202C2_FD_180959 | JGI IMG/M metagenome (GOLD analysis project Ga0247730, IMG submission 180959) | Plant litter microbial communities from Arlington Agricultural Research Station in Wisconsin, United States - UWRJ-L073-202C-2 | ecosystem: Environmental > Terrestrial > Plant litter >... | reverse complement strand
AGTTATTGGGGTGCTTGTTATCCGGACGGGGCGCACGGAAGATACCAGCGGCGCACTTGAGTATCTCGGACGAGGCGGAGGCCAGCTGCTGCTAGGGGTCATGGCTGCAGGTCTGTTGGCTTATGGCGTATGGCGACTGGCGGACACGATATTCAATATAGAGCGGCACGCTTCCGACCGAAAAGGCGCAGTCGAGCGCGTCGGGGCGGCCGCGAGCGGGCTGGTCCATCTCCTCCTTGCCTGGCAGGCGGTAAAGCTATTGCGGGGCGTGGCGTCGACGGGCGACAGCGCGCGTCACGGCACGCAGATTGCGCAGAACATGCCAGGAGGCGGAACGGTCGTCGGGCTCGCCGGACTAGTCCTGCTCGGCGTTGGCGTGTTCCAGCTGGTAAAGGCGGTCAAAGGCAGTTTCCTGCGCCACCTCGATCCCAGGGCGGCACGTCACCCGGTGGTGCAATGGAGCGGGCGCGCCGGTTACGCGGCGCGTGGCTTCGTATTCATGATCACCGCCTATTTTCTTTTACGCGCCGGCTTTGCCGACGAGGAAGGTGCGGCGGGTGGCACGTCGCAAGCGCTTTCGTGGCTGGCGAACCCGTGGGACTTGGTTGTCGCGACTGGTCTGTTAGGCTTTGGGTTGTTCAGTCTGGTCGAGGCGCGGTTCAGGCGGTTGGCCGACGTGCCGGTGGACAACGTCGTCCGGAAGGCTGTGAGCCCGGGTTGACGTCAGTCAAGTTCGGCGCAAGCGGCCGAATGCATCAGGAACACCCGTCTATGGCCTGGCGTCCGCCAGCTCTTAGCCTGCAAGAACGCGTTACTGAAACGAGGCAGCAGCGTAGCGCGCCGACGCGGTTATGGTTCGCCATCGTCCGTCTGTGCTTGATCGCATTGCGTTGGTTCGTGACTATGCCGGACGCAATTTGCACAAGCGCCAAGCCGTTCCCTCAATAGGTTCGGCCGGCGCAGCCGACGGTTGAGTTTACCCGGCCTTCATCCAGTCACCCGTACGGCAGGGTATGTCCTGCCTCACCGCTCAAAACCGTGAACACATACTGCTTGAGGCCGCGACGGACATAGCTGCCGCCACCCCCATCCTCGCCATCCTAGGTTTCTATTTGCTCGATGCAGCTCCTGAGGCGGGCCTCGAAGAAGCTCTCCCTACTCTCATCGTAGCAGCTCTCGGCTTCTGGTTTGCTCGCTCCACCATCTGGAACGTGGTTTGCAAATTGAGCAGCCATGAAGGCTGCTTTGTTTACATGTTCTCCGGGAGGCGCCCACGCAAAACGGTTTCTCGGCGGGCGCTTGTACTCACCACTGGGACGTTCGGCGTAGCATCGGTCATCGCGAACATAGTGCTTCTGCTTCGCACGTGACCGCACGTTTTCAGATCGAAGTTCGTTCCGGGCGCTGATTCAAACAGCCGTCGCTTTCTCAAAATATCCCGACTGCGGCATGCGCCCAGATCAGTGAGACCGTTGTAAGAGCGGCACCGATAACCACAGCTCGGGTGCTGGACTTCCGCGTTGAGAAAAAAGCGGCTTCAACAGCGATACCGAAGCTGGTCAGAAGCGCGGCCGCGGCAACGAAGTCTGCCAAATCCCAACGCACTTCGTTGGTGAAGCCCATTACCACGAGCGGGCATATCAGCAGGGCAGCAAGAACTCCCCAGAAAGGAAAACGCCAGCGTGGTACGGCGACCGCGTCCGAATGCGGCTGAGTGATCATCAAGCGTTCTCCACCGGAGGCTACGTATACCGCCAGTGCTCAACCCTCTGCAACAGGCTTACTGTCGGTCGGTGCTTGTGCTCGGCGATCGCGATCGGCCACTGGTGAGCAGACAGGGGAACGATTGGAACGCTTCGCATCCAGATCGTTTCTGCATCATGAAAGGAGCGCATCATGTTGCTAACGCTCGCAGGTATTCTCGTTGTCCTCTGGCTCTTAGGTGCCTTCGCGTTCCACATCGGCGGCGGCCTGATCCACTTGATCCTCGTAGTTGCGGTAATCGTCGTTATTGTTCAAGTTGCGCAGGGCCGCCGGCTCTAGATCCGGGGGCGAGTCGATGCGCATCGTCAGGTTGATACCTGAGTGGGTCCTGGGCTTCGCGGCGGCGGCTTTGTGCATGTTAGCAGTGGCGTGCTACGAGTCCTGCAGCGTTCGAGGCATGAAGCGGATGAATAGCTGGCGGGCGAACACAACCGGTTTGCGATGCGGAACCGACATGTTAACCTTTTTGGCTGTGGGTGGCCTCACCTCATTCGTCGCTGCGCTCATTGTGTCGCTCGAACTCCGATTGAGCTAACTCTCAAGCACGTGCCCATCATTCACCGGCAATAGCAGGTCGAGGTCAAGCCTAGCATCGCTTCGCCGAGTTACATTAGGGAACGCGCGCGCTCGATGCTGCCGCTGAACGGCCGATCGTGAATAACGCGGCCGAGGTCTAGGTGAGCCGCCGTCATGGCACTTACCTATGTACCGGCCCACCGATAGCGTCTTTGAAGTCGCCCGCGGACCGCAAAGCCTGAAAGAAGGCTCGTAAGTTTGGCAGCAGCTCACCGGCGCTGCCGTGGGTAGGTGCAACGTCATCAGTTCTCCGCACGCCTATCAATACCGTCGCGTTCCCACCCTGTTGTAAGATGGGCTGGAGGCGCCGGAATGATCGCTCGTCGAAGAGGCCGAGGATGCAGACGGCGTCCGCCTGCGCCTGCGCCTGCGCCAGGCTCTCCCCACCATCGTGTTGCATCCTGTCGCGGGATATCACCTCCACTGTACAGCCAGCGCGACCGAGCAGTTGTGCCATCATCGCGGCAATTGCAGCATCAAGTGGTCCGCGTCCTGGAACGCAGATCACCACGCGCCCGTGGAGATCCTCACAGGGCCTTGCGCCGTTGGGACTTGTCAGCAGAACATCGGTAGCGGCAAAGCTCGCACCAGAGTCCTCCGGATCGCGGTGATCCGAAAGCGTTTCCAGTATCTCCAGCACCGTCTCGCACACGGCACGCAAAGAGGCGCGCTCGACCGCGCCGCGATCAACGTCGGCTATGGCAAGGCGCAGGCCACCTAGCACTACCTCCTCGTAATATTCGGCGAGCGTGCGTGTCTCCAGCAGGTCCTCCGCTTGCTCGACCGCTTCGTCGGCATGCCCGGCAAGCGCGCGCTGGTAGAAGGATTCCGCCGGCGACAGCGCCGGCCGATCACCAAGCAGGATATCGAACACTTCGAACGCAGGAATGTGACGCCCAAGCACGACCAGCACGAGCGTCAACGGCATCGATAGGACAAGGCCGATCGGCCCCCAAATCCACGTCCAGAAGAGCGCAGCGACGACGACGGACACGGGAGATAGACCGGCCGAGTGCCCGTAAAGCAGGGGCTCGATGACGTAGCCGACTACAGGTTCGACAACCACGAACAGCAGCGCGACCCAGATCACCATATCCCATCCGGGAGCCACCGCTGCGGCGAGCGCCAGCGGACCAAGCAATGCGACGATTGTTCCCACATAAGGAATGAAGCGCAGCAGCCCGGCGAGAATTCCCCACAATCCGGGAGATGGAACCCCTAGTAGAAACAGACCGCACCAGATTACCGTCCCGAAGCCGCAATTTACCAGCGATTGCGAGAGGAAGTAGCGGCTAAGACGCTTGGCGCTTTCGTCGAAAGCCAGGGTGGTACGATGAAGATCACTCGCTCCCATCAGCCGGATCAGCCGATCCCGCAGATCTTCCTTTTGGAAGAGAATGAACACTGTCACGATGAGCACCACGAGCGCCGTCTCGATTGGCGCAAGCGCTGGCACGACGTAGGCCCGGATCTCCTCGAACGCTGTCGGCGGTGCGTCGCGCACTTCGACCGGAACTACGCCGCTAGCCGGTGCTGGGAGCGCTCGCGAGCTCTCTTGTCGAGCGCGCGAGGCGTTGCGGTGACCACTGCCGCCATCGCTGCTTTCGCGCAGGAGGAAGCCAAAGCGATCCTGTAAGTTGCCCCTCAAGCTGGCCGCCTTGCTTGCGATACGCTCGGCGTAAAGCGGCGCATCATTGCGAAGCGTCGCCGCTTGGCTGACGATGACGGCGCTGGTCGTCGCAGCACCGGCGAGGGCCAAACCTACGGCGAGCAGGACCGCTGCCGATCGTGGCAGTCTCGCGCGACGCAACGCTGCCACGATTGGCGTTAGGAGGAACGAGAGCAGGATCGCCAAAATGATCGGGATGAGCACCGATCGTCCGAAGTAGAGGCCTGAAGCGGCGATCGCCGCAATCAGCCAAGGCACTAGCGGCTCCAGCCCGCGCCGGCGATTCGGCCGCGGATCCATGCGGTTGGCGATCACCATCCTGTCTTGTCTGGCCGCAGGCGAACCCATCTTAATAACCCCGCGTCACAGGTACGCAGGTGCTGTTATGTGGAATGGGGCGCATGTCATGGAGAGACCGTAAGCCCAAACGCTTACCGTTGCCTGAAGACATGCAGGATTGCGCCATAGCCGGTTGGCCGCTTCCCTTCTGAGATCGCCGATGATTCTGCGTCGGAGTGACCGTGCCGTTGTGATCTTCCAGAATGCTCTAACCCGTTTCCGTATTGTAGAGATCATACCAGGAAGCAGGCCGATGTCCGTGTCGTAGCCTCACGCCCCGACTATCGTCGGCTCAACAAGATTCTCGCGGAAATCAATGGCTTGCTAGCCGACCTAACCTCGCATGAACATCGGAAACGCACGGCTGCTACAAGCGACCGCGAGGATGCCTCCTTATCTGCAATCCTATTGGCTAGGTTTCAGAAGAACAGATGTCTGCGCAGCTTGGGCCGATCAAACGAAAGGCCCCAGCACGAGGGAGAGGTGCTGGGGCCAATCGTAGCAGGCTACGCGCAAGGCGGTTACGGCAGCTGCGGTGCCATTAACCATGAATTCTTTGCGCCGGTCTAGCCCTTTAAGCCTGCGTTCGCCACGTCTTAGCGCTTGATATTGCAGGGAAAGGGGTGGTCGTGACGTGACCCCCGTTTTTTCCTCCAGTTGGAGCTAGAGTCCGAGCCCGGAGAAGGGACGGACAGATGAAACGGAAGCAGTTTTCGGAAGAGCAGATCATCGGCATCCTGAAGGAAGCCGAAGCGGGCGCGGTCGTGACGGATCTGTGTCGGCGGCACGGTATGTCGAGCGCGACCTATTACGCGTGGAAGGCCAAGTTCGGCGGCCTGGAGGTGTCCGATGCGAAGCGGCTGCGGGCGCTCGAGGAGGAGAACGCCCGGCTCAAGCGGCTGCTGGCGGACACGATGCTGGATAACGCAGGTCTGAAGGACCTGCTGTCAAAAAAATGGTGACGCCTGCCGCGAAGCGGGAAGCGGTCGCGCATCTCCAGACGGCGCTGGGGCTGAGCGAGCGGCGGGCGTGTATGGTCGTCGGGGCGGATCGCACGAGCATGCGGTATCGGTCGTGCCGGGGAGATGATGGCGACCTGCGGTCGCGGCTGCGCGAGCTGGCGCAGCAGCGCAGGCGGTTCGGCTATCGACGCCTGCACATCCTGCTGCGCCGGGACGGCATCACGATCAACCGCAAGAAGACCCAGCGGCTCTACCGCGAGGAAGGTTTGACGGTGCCTCGCCGGAAGGGACGAAAGCGCGCCGTTGGCGCGCGGGCACCCGCACCGGTGCTGGCGCTGCCCAACCAGCGCTGGAGCCTGGACTTTGTGCATGATCAGATGGCCACGGGTCGGCGGTTCCGCATCCTCAACATCGTCGACGACGTGACGCGCGAGTGTTTGCGGGCGGTGCTCGACACGTCGATCTCAGGCAAGCGGGTGGTGCGCGAACTCGCCGATCTGATCACCGAGCGCGGCAGGCCGAAGATGATCGTCAGCGACAACGGGACCGAGCTGACCTCGAACGCGGTGCTCGCGTGGTCGGGAGATGCTGGCGTCGATTGGCACTATATCGCACCGGGCAAGCCGACGCAGAATGGGTTCGTCGAGAGCTTCAACGGTCGCATGCGCGACGAGCTGCTCAACGAGACGCTGTTCTTCACGATCCGCCAGGCGCGCTCGATCCTCGCGCGCTGGGTCGAAGACTATAACACTGAGCGACCGCACTCCTCGCTCAGCTACGCCACACCAGCGGCATTCGCCGCCGAACTCCAAAAGCAACGGACGGGTTTAAACCCGCCCGTTGCTTCACCCGCGCTCCTGCGCGACAACAGCGGCCGGTCTCTGGTTGCCGCTGGATGATAGGCGGGGGTCACGTCAGAGGCCGTGATGCGTTGCTTGGCATGGGTGCTAGACACATGCTAGAATACATGAGGGTGCAATGGGCCGAGATCTCTTTAAAAAGCCTATGGCCATCGGGCTAGCTGTTTGTGTGTTTGCAAACCCTGCGATCGGGAACGCCGCTAGTAAGTCTGCAAAGCCCTCTGCAGCTCGTTATAGCGTTATAAAGATCGGCGATATAGTGCAGCTGCGCGACCTTAAGGCTGGCGCTACGGTCTCCGTGCTGACCGGAACAAGCAATGCCTACGAATTCGTCGTACACGGCAAGAACGTGATAAGCATGAACATCCCCTCAACGACAGCGCTGCGCAACAATCCTGGGTTGAACGGCATACCGTTCCTGGGTCCGTTCGCCAATCGGCTGGACGAGATGGCCTTCTATGCCAATGGCAAGAAGTACAGCTTCGATCCGGGCTTGGGGAATGTCCGAGCGCCCATCCCCCAGCAGGGCTATCTCAACAATACTCATGAATGGAAGACGATTACTGTCAAGGCCGATGCCAGCAGCGCTTATATCGTCAGCCGGCTAGATTTTTATAGATATCCCGACTGGATGAAGCAGTTTCCCTTCGCCCAGACATACACCATGACGATTCGGCTGAAGGCCGGCGTGCTGGAAGTGAACACCAGGATCGACAACCTCAGTACTGATCCCCTGCCGGTCTCGATTGGTTATCACCCTTATTTTGCCTTGCCCGAGAGCGACCGCAATCACTGGTCACTCGACTTTGGTGCCAACACGCACTGGATCGAAACCGACGCCCACCTCCCCACAGGCGAGAGAGAAACTGCCGACTCCTTCTTCGGCGGCAACCACCACAATGTCCCGCTCAGCCGCCTGGCCGGCAAGCGTCTCGACGAAGTGTTCAGCGACCTAGATCGCGACAACGGGGGTAATGCCAGCGTAATCATCAAGGGCGATAGGACCTCGATCCGCGTGACCGCGGGCCCCAAAATCAAGACTTTCCTACTCTATTCGGAAATCCTGCCGTTGCCTGGCGTCACACAAGCCGCGCCCGCCGGTCCTCGCGGTGCGGCAGGCCGCGCTCCGACGCCCCTTTTCCCCTACAACGGCCCGGTCGTGCCGCTCACGGCTCCGAACGATGTGCCCCGCCGTACCCGCGGCTTCATCGCCATCGAGCCGATGGCCGGTATCACTAACTCGATGAACATAGCTCAGAAGGGCCTGTACAACGAATTGCAGTATGTCGTCCCGGGCGGTTCATGGAACGAAAGCATCTGGATCACACCAAGCGGCTACTAAGGGGCTGATAGAATCACGACTCCACGTTGGCAGGTTACTAGCCGGGAAGACCCACTGGCGGTAATTTACAACGTCCGTAAATTTTGCTGGGACCGTGCGAATAAGAATGATGTTCGATCTTGCAATGGTCTGCTCTCCGACGGCCCGCGACGGCATTACTATCGCTTCTGTAACATCATTGACATCAAACCATACATGGTAGCGACTAAGATGTGGGACCCCTGCCCGCTACTGGGCGCTAGCTGCCGGCAGTTCTCAGGGGTGAAGACTCAGTTCCTGGATTCACGGTCCCCGAGCGCTTCTCATACCTGCCACCGATCATGGAAGCAAAGGTCCCGTAACCATAGCTTCGTTTGTTACGCGCCCGCGCTCCGCTAGATCGTTGATCATAAGATGTTACGTCCGAGAGCCAGGAGACAAGCACGGGATGGACTGGACGATCCGAAGAGCAACGATGGCGGACGCCGACCGGCTCGCCCTTATCGGCAGCGCAACTTTCCTGGAGACTTTCGCGGGCGTGCTGGACGGCGACGCCATTATCGATCACTGCGCACGTGAGCACAGTTCTTCGGCTTACCAACAACACCTAACCAGTGGCGCGGTAGCGTGGCTGGTCGAAGCTCGCTTCGGAGAAGCGCCGATTGGCTTCGCGTTGCTGAGCAAACCCAGCCTCCCCGGCAGTACCGCGGACGGGAGCGATATCGAGCTGAAGCGCATCTACGCGCTCTCCCGGTTCCACGGCAGCGGCGCAGGGGCAGAGCTGATGCGGCACGCCACTCAATATGCCGAGGAGAGAGGATGTCAGCGGCTCCTCTTGGGAGTGTATGCTGGCAACGACCGCGCCCGCGCCTTCTACGACAAGCACGGTTTTCGTCAGATCGCTGATCGGCGGTTCCGCGTTGGCGCACGTGAATACGACGATGTCGTACTTGCAAGATCGCTTGGGGGCCATCTTCTCAAAATCTGAAAAATAGAAACTCGGCGGGAACGTCGCGGTGAATCAGTATGATGGCACTTGAGCGGCGCTTTTCTCTAACGCGCCGACTTAGAAGGCGACACTCAGGGCCGATCAGCAGGATACCAAAAGCTGCCGCCAGTTTCCGTGCGACCTGCCTCGATGAGACCGCTTGCGGCCCTTCTGTTCTTACGGGATGAGGAATGTTAACAAGCAAACTCGCATGGGAAGACCATCGATGCGCAAACTGAGCGGTGCGGCATTTGTGTCGCTGGATGGCGTTATACAGGCACCGGGAGGACCGACCGAGGATCCGACCGGCGGCTTCGAACAGGGCGGCTGGGTGTTCGGCGTCGGCGACGATGTGATCGGCCCGATGCTCGGTGAGCTGTTCGCCCCGCCCTATGCGCTGCTGCTCGGACGGCGGACGTACGACATCTTCGCCGCCTACTGGCCGTTCGTCGAGGGCGAGATGGCTGGCCTGGGCGAGGCGCTGACCGCGGCTGATAAGTATGTTCTGACGCGCGGCAACCAGCCGCTAGACTGGGCCAACAGCCATCGCCTCGACGACCTCGCTGCTGTCCGAGTGCTGAAGGAGACCGATGGGCCCGACCTGCTTATCCAGGGATCGTCGACGCTCTACCCGCCGCTCCTCGCCGCAGGGATGATAGACGAGCTGGTGCTCATGACCTTCCCCGTCGTGCTCGGCACCGGCAAGCGCCTGTTTGGCGACGGTTCGTCGCCGGGCGCGTTGCGCTTGCTGAATCATCAGGTCGGCGCGAAGGGCGTGATCATTACGCGCTGGGCGCCCGCCGGGCGGGTTCCGACCGCCAATCATCCCGAGCCAAGCACCAGTGCCGCCGAAGCTACCCGTCAATGTCGGATGAAAGAAGGCAGCTGGTAGCGCTCCGGCTGTCCGCAACCGCACGAAAGACCCAGTTGCGGACGTTCAACGTGGCCTTAGCGCCGATCGATTACTCGTCAGCATGACGATCGCGGCACGGTCGGATTGGACAACTTTCGCAGAGCCTGACAATTCGCAGTCGCGGCGGTCATCACGGAAGTTCCCGCCGTTGGTCCGTTGGCTAATGGCATACCGTGATGGAACAGGCCGGGCGAACATGGCGGCCTCTCGCCGCTCGGCAAGGCGGCGGTCAAGCGGCTCAACGATCTCGGTGTGCTGATCGATGTCTCGCAGCTGTCCGACGCGGCGTTCGATCAGGTGCTGGCGCTCAGCCGGGCACCCGTCATCGCCAGCCATTCCGACGTGCGTGGCCTGGTCGATAACAGCCGCAATCTCAGCGACAGCCAGCTTGCTACGCTCAAGGCCAAAAGGGCGTGATCGCGATCAACGCATCCAGCGCCTATTTGCGAGCTCGCTCGCCGGAGACACTGAAGCGCGTGACGGACCTTCAGCGGGAATTCGGATTGGCAGCCGGGGGGCCGGCTCTTTCCGTAGAGCAGCAGGCCAACTATGACCGTCGCTATCACGACATCGTCGGCACCGAGCCCAAGGCCGGCGTCGCCGATCTGGTCAATGCGGTCGACTATGCGGTAAAGCGGATTGGCATCGATCATGTCGGCTTGTCGTCGGACTTCAATCATGGCGGCGGCGTCGTCGGCTGGAACGACGTCGGCGAAACCGCGAACGTGACTACCGAGTTGAAGCGCCGGGGGTACGACGACGTCGCGATCGCCAAATTGTGGAGCGGCAATGTCCTGCGCATCTGGCAGGCCGCGATCGACGCCCGCGACCCCGACTATCGGAGCCAGGCCTCGAATTGACACGTGCAGCCGAACAGCTTGTATCGCCCGCCGGGCTCCTTGCGCGTGCAGCCCCAGCGACCGGCATTGGCGCAAACCATACCGGCGCGATAGCATGCGGCGGGAGCCGACCTATTCACTGCAATTGTAGACGGATACGAGCGCATCGAGGATGTCGAATCATGCTGCTCGTTGGCACGCCGACATGAAAATATTTACTAATCCGAGAGTATCATGCGAACGCAATGGGCTTATCAACCTATCTTCCACGTTGCCCTACGCCTCGCGAGAGTGCGGCGGACTTTGCGCGTCTTCATGGTCCGCAAGCGATTCAGACAGCCAAGATTGCGCTTTTAGGCTCGAAGATGGCCAAAGATATGGCTCACTGGGCGGAAGTTTGCGCGATCTTGGCTTCGGACGATCGCTGTACGGGAAGCGAATTCATCGCCGCTTCCGGCCTGCCGTACGATAATCCGGTAGCTGACGGTGAAAGCGTAAGCGAAGCCGAGAAGATGGCTCAGATCGGGCGGGCGCTCGTCCTCGCGATAGCTCAGGCCGCGCCTGCTCATCCTGCTCAGGCCGGCGTCCCGATCGAAGTGGAAGCCATTCTGAAAGCCCTTATGTTCGTCGCGGCAGGCATCATTGGCCAGAATACAAACCTGCAGACCCCGAGTGAAGTGCGTCACGAAGCCGAACGATTAGGTCGACTGATGCTGTCCTACGCAAAGGCTGATCGTATAGCGGGCGAGCAAGGCGGAGAGCGACTGCTTGATATACTAGGCGCCAGCATGACGCCGGAAGCAGTGTCGAACGCGCGAAATTAGCCCTTACCCGTGGAGTGACGCGGCATCTCATGACCGAGCAAACTTTGGTTCCGAGACCTGCTGTACCTCAGCCACCAAGGGCGCGAATAGTTGGCTGCATACGTCGCCGGTCTGATCCTCCCCAAATGACTTCGGTTTGTACGACATGATCGGCAATGCCTGGCAGTGGACGCATGACTGCTAGGTCGACACGCTCGAGGGGCGCCCTTCGTCGACCGCTGCTGTAGTCCGAGACGAGTGTCAGTTTCGCGTAGCACGTGGCGGAACATGGGGGGACACGCCCGCGCTGATACGGTCTGCGGCTCGCAACTACGCACCCCCACCCCGCCTGCAGATATCCGAGTATCGCAGCGCGGGGTTTGGGTTTCGGGTTGCAAGCTCAGACATGCGCCGCAAGCACCGCACGATCAACTAAACCTTGCGTTCAGAGATCGCTCTCGCTCACACAGTCTGATCCGATCGGGCATTCAACGCGCCCGTCTTTGTTCTCGAAATCGGACGCCCGTTCATCTCGGCTGTTTCGCACCAAACAATGAAATGTTCAAAATCAGCGGGCTTTGGGTGAGTGGTTCGGCTACCATTCGCTTTCAGTCAGGGTGCGGAACAACCGAACTGAAGAGCGCGCCGTTTGTGCGGCTAAAACTCCGCATGACCAGGCTGGCCGTTGTCGGCGTCGAGGTCGCGTAAGTCGCGCCCGCGGGTTTCACGCCCGAACCAGGCCACCAGCACGAGAGAGAGCGCGGTCGGCACCATCACCATCAGCGACGACACGCCCATCGACAGAATGATGCCGCTGATCGTCAGTCCTTGTGCAACCAGCCCACCGCCCTTCGTGCATGCCGCGACCCAGCCCGTCGCCCGCCCCCGGACTCTGAGCGGGAAGCTCTCCGCCGCATAGGGCAGCACGATCGCGATGATCCCGTTTGTGCCGACGATCAGCAACGCCACCGGCAGGACGGGACTGCCGCTACCTGCAAGTTCCAGGCGCAGCACCAAAAGCAGCCCCGCCAGCGTCACGGCGATCATCGTCGCCAACGCCCATTTGGTGCTCCAGCGGCTATAGAGCAGAGCCGCGATGAAGACGGTGGGAAAGGCGATCAGCGCGCTTTCGGCAAGCAGCCAGCTCGACACGCCAACGGAATAGCCCTTCGCAACCAGATCGGCCGGCAGCCAGAGAAGCAGCCCGAAATTGATGAGCCCCCACGACAAGGCGCACAGGCTAAGGGCCGCAAGCTTTCCGTAGAGCGCAAGTCCGGTGAGCACGTGCGAACCGCGCCGTTGCGCGATCACCGTCGCGCTTGCCTGTCGCGCTGTGGCGCCGAACCGGCGCATCACGGCTTCCCCTTCGGTGATCCGGCCCCGAGCCAGTAGGAACTTTGCGGATTCTGGGATTAGCGCGCCCAGCAGCACCAGCGTCAGCCCGGTTGGCAGATTGGCCAACCACAGGATGCGCCACCCGAAGATAGGTTGCAGCACCGCCGACATGCCGCTGGCGGCGAAGTAGCCGCCAACCGCGCCCAGTCCGCCTACCAAGACGAGGCTCCAGCCGCGATGCCGGCTCGGCATCATCTCGGCGAGCAGTGCATACGTTACCGGGAGCATCCCGCCCGCAGCGGCCCCCATCATGAAGCACATCGCGATGTTCCAGGCGAGGCTCGGCATCGCGCCGCAGATCGACGTGCCGACGAACATCACCGCCGACAGCAAGATCGACGCCTTGCGGCCGTAGACGTCGGCGATCCAGCCCCACAGCATCGATCCTGTGACCGTGCCTGCCAGTGCGAAGAACGGCACCAGCGAGACGGTTTGCTTGGGCACGCCATATTCGCTGATCATGCCTGGCACGGTAAAGCCAAGCGACGCGGGCTTCATCACGTCAATCACCAGCGCGACGACGAGTACCGCCATTAGGCCCCAATGCGCCGGCCCGAGCGGCGCGTCTTCCGGCGCGGCGACGACGATGTCGGCGGCAGCAGCGCGCTGCGCCGCGAGGTTGCGCGGCAACAGGCCATAGCCCGCAACCAGGGTCCCGAGCACGATCAGCGCCATGCCGACGATCATGGTCGTGTCCATCGGCATGCCGGCCAGCCGGTAGTGCATCGACCGCGCCATCGCGAACATCGGCAGGTGCGCGCAAACGCCCGCCGTCACGGCGATGCAGCCCAGTACGAAGGCCCAGACGGCCTGCCGGTCTGATAGCGTGCTCTTAATCGCCTGCATCTTTGGCCCCCGCCTGTACGCTTCGATTGAGAGGCAGTCGGTAGAGAGGACCGCGTTACAGGTCTATGGCAGCAGGAGGACGCTTGCTGCCTACCACCTTTCGGCAGCAAGGACCCACTTCCGTTCAGAATGCCGGCACTGGCTAGCGCAGGCTCCCAGGGGCGCTGCGCTGAGATTGCCGCGTGAGTCTCCGTCCCGCCTCGAACCGGGCAGCCTCACCTTGGCAACGACGCGCGCCTGTTATGATAGGCGCCCCGGCATTGCCGCGTTGCCTCTCCGTCCTGGCCGCGCCATTGATATGCCGATCAGGGAGGACGGCGTGGGTAAGAACTTCTGGCAAGCGGGTTGTCTGATGCTGCTCGGATCGACGGCGACCGTCGCTCAGCAGTTCCCCCCGCCCGCGGACGCTCCCGCTGCGGGCAGTGCGCAGGGCGACGTGTCAGTGACCATCTACAACAACGACGTGGCATTGGTGCAGGACGTGCGCCGGCTGTCGCTGGGGAACGGGCGAGTGCGGCAGAGTTTCCCGGACGTCAGTGCGGCGATCCGGCCAGAAACCGTGTCGCTGGTCGTGCCCGACGCCGCCATCGTCGAGCAGAACTTCGATTATGACCTGCTCAGCCCCTCAAGCTTGATGGAAAAAGCAGTGGGCGAGACCATCACGCTGGTGCGCACCAACCCCGCAACCGGCGCCGAGACCCGCGACCGGGCGAAGGTGCTGGCCGTGAACGGCGGCGTCGTCATCGAGGTGAACGGCCATGTCGAGGTGCTGCGCGACGACGGGCTGCCGGTCCGCGCGATCTTTGACAAGGTGCCGGATGCGCTTAGGTCGCGCCCGACGCTTTCGGTGACGCTGGCCAGCAGCCGCGCGGGCACCCGGCCGGCGACGCTCTCCTATCTCAGCCGGGGACTCGGCTGGAGCGCGGACTATGTCGCGCTGTTCGACGACAAAAGTGGAACGGTGGAGGTACAGGGCTGGGTTACACTGAAAAACACCAGCGGCACAGCCTTCTCGAACGCTAAAACGCTGCTGGTCGCGGGCGAGGTAGGCAGCTCCGACGACAACAACGGCAACTACACGCCCCGGCGGCGGCGGGCAGCGCGGAGCGTGCCGGGCGCCGAGAGCGCGGCGCGCGAGCAGCTCGGCGACTTCTACCTCTACCCATTGGCCGAGCGCACCACGCTCGCCGACAAGCAAACCAAGCAGGTCAGCTTCCTGGACGCTAAAGGCGTCGCGGCAAGCTCGGGCTACCGGTTCGAGAACGCCTGGCTCGGTAGCTCGGACGAGCCGCGCAGCGCTCAGTCGGTGCTGAGCTTCAGCAACTCCGGCGCGGCCGGAATAGACGACGCGCTGCCGGCTGGCGTGGTACGGGTCTACATCCGTGATGCGCGCGGCCAGCCGCAGTTCACCGGCGAGAACCGCATCGAGCACACCCCACAGGGCTCGACCATCGCGCTTCCCACCGGCGACGCGTTTGACGTCAAGGTCCAGCCGACCACGGTCTCGCGCGTCAGGCAGGGCGACAGCCGCTGGCGGACGGCGGTGCGCTACAAGCTTACCAACGCGCGGTCGCGAGCGGTGACGGTCGAGCTGATACAGGGCGGCCTCGACTGGGGCGACGTGCGCGTCGTCGAAGACAGCGCCAAGGGTGAGCGCCGCGACGCCGGAACCTACGCTTGGCAGGTGCCGGTGCCGGCCAACGGCAGCGCCGTCGTGACCACGACCTTCGACACGCGCTACTGATGCTGCGCCAGCTGCTTGCGGCGGCCGTGCTGGCGGCGGCGGGCGGCGCGACGCCGCTGCGCGCCGAGCCGACCACAGTCACCTCCGCCGCCCCTGACAGGGTCTCGCTGTCCGTCTACCGCGCGCCGTACGGCAGGGGAGCGATGAACCTGCGCTTCCTGGAGGGGTTCGCCTTGGTGACAGAGCACCGGCGCATGCGGCTGCCGCGGGGGACCGCGGTGCTGCGGTTCGAGGGCGTGGCAGAGGGGATCGTGCCCGTTAGCGCAGTTATCGACGGCTTGCCCGGAGGTACGATCGAGAAGAACCGCGACGCCCGCCTCCTTTCGCCGGCATCGCTAGTTGACGGCACGCTTGGCCGACGGATCATGCTGACCCGCACCGACAAGGCGACCGGTCGGGCAGTCAGTCAAGAGGCGAAGATCGTCGCCGGCCCACGGCCGGGAGTGATCGTGCAAACGGCCGCGGGCATCGAGGCGCTGCGCTGCTCCGGCCTGGCCGAGCAGCTGGGATATGAGGGCGTGCCGGCCGGACTGTCCAGCAAGCCGGTGCTTAGCGTGACCACCGCCAGCCCCGCGGCGGCGACCGTCACGGTGCGGCTGACCTACCTTGCCTCCGGGTTCGACTGGCGGGCGAGCTATGTCGCCACGCTCGCCCTCGATGGCAGGGCGCTCGACCTGTTCGCCTGGATGACGCTGGCGAACGGCAATGACGAGGGATTCCACCAGGCCGAGGTGCAGGCGGTCGCGGGGCGGCTCAACCGGGTTGCCATGGCGATCCCGCAGGAGGCAAGCGCGCTGCGGCTGGTCTGCTACCCGCTTGGCACGACCACCTCCGATCTGCGCGAGCGCACGTTCGAGCCGGCCGAGCCAATCGAGTCCGCCGATCAGATCGTAGTGACGGCAATGCGCATGATGGCGCCTCCACCTCCGCCTGCCCCTCCTCCTCCACCGCCCTCGCCGGAGGACCTCGGCGACCTAAAGCTCTACCGGATCGCGGCGCCGACCACCGTCGCCGCGCGAGCGCAGAAGCAGGTGGCGCTGCTAGCGCAAGGGCCGGTGCCGTTCGAACGGCGGTACAGGCGACCGGTTTATCCGGGCGAGCGGGTCGACGCCGCACCGACCACGATCGTGCTGGTCCTGAAGAACGAAAAGAAGGACGGCTTGGGCGTGCCGCTGCCTGCCGGCAGCACTGCGCTTTATGCCCAACGAGCAAGCGGGCGGCTCTTGCTCGGACTGGGGGTGAGCACAGATCGCACCATCGGCGAGACCTTCCGCCTTGCGGCTGGCGTGAGCAGCCAAGTGACAGTGACGCAGGTGAACGCAGCTTCGCGCGAGCCGGTGCTGACGACCCCCACCGCTGTAGGTTCCCATGAGGCAATGCTGACGGTGAGCAACGCTAATCCGTTTGCGGTGACGCTCGACGTGCCGATCGGCACCGCGGGCCAGAAGATCGAGGCGGAAGGCCAGGAGATTGACCGTATGGACGGGATCGTTACTTGGTCGCCGGCGCTGCCGCCGGGCGGCCGGGCTGAGCTGCGCTACCACTATTAGGCCGTCACGCAGGACACGAGCCTACCGCCTGCTGGCCTACGGTGCGGCTGCTGGGTAGCCGTTGCGAGTGACCCAAACCCGATCATTCGGACGGCACTTCCGGCTCCCCATGATCGGACTCTCGTTCATGCGCCACCGTATGTTCTCATTAGGTCCGTCGATCGTCCGCTAGCAAGCGCCGCGACAGGCTCCGAATTCCTTTTCGATTAGGGACGGAGGAATGATGCCGGACCGCAGTATCGCGGCAAATGCATCGCTAGTCGAAAAAGTTTGACGAGATTGATCTGCATTATGACTGCCAATGGCAAGAAGATGATCGAGCTGGACCTTGCCGACAATATAGCTGGTGCCGTAGCCCGGCTGCCGCAGATATAGAAGCTGCTCAAAGCCGACTAATCGACTTGCCGGGTCGGACCACCCACGCGGTGTCCATTCGGCATGGAACCGGCCGGCACGAGCCAAGTCCCATTCGTTCGCTTGAACGTGCAGCGATGCCAGGCCCCGCGCGGCGCGATTGGCGAGCATGATCCACACGAGTTCGCGTCCGTGCGGAATATCGTCGTACAGCCCCGCCTGCATGACGATCTCCTCCATCGCGGTGGCAAAGCCTTCGGATCGGTCGGCGAAGATGTTAAACAGCGGGGCCGTTCGGCGGATCGGATCCGGATGCGGTTCATGCTTGAGCCGCGCTAATTCGATCCAGTGGGTAGAGTGGCTGAGCAGCGGCAACGGATCCAGAGCAGTTCCATGCGAGAAGAAGTTGCGATCCGCTGGCGCTACGTAGCTGCTGGTTTGGGCTTCCAGCGCGGCACGAAAATAGGGGCGATCAGGAACGAAGCCCGCCGATACAAGAAAATCGTTGAACTTGCGTGTCTTGGCCTTTGCCATGCGCGCATAGCCGGCAGGATCCTCGATCGGCGCGATGGGCGGCAACGCGCGATTGCGCAGTTCCTCCAGGCGTAGGGAGGCAATGGCGCGATCGAGCTCGCGCTGAAGAAGCAGCGCTTGCGCATCCCAATCGTAAGGCGAAAGCAAGACGTTTTTCGCGTACCAATTGTAATCAGCCTTACCTATGCCGGACGGGCCAGTCCGCTTCGGCGCTTCTGCCGTGACCCAAGCAGCAAAAGAGTCCGTGGCCGACTTTGCTTCGGCGATGGCTTGACGCAGCGCAGGGCTTGCGCTCGTCATCGTCGCCGGGCGGTATCCCTCCAACGAACGCATAACCAGCGTTCCCTTGGCAAGTGCATCCAACGTGTCGCTCTGCTCGCGCAAGCTTCGGCTGCCATACCGCCATAGGTCACTCGCCTGGCTGGTCGCGAGGTTCGTGCGCGCTGCATCGAGCGTCCCCGGCACGGCCGACAGAAGCGCAGCCAGTCTGCTGTCGTCAGTAGACGAAAGCGGCCACGAAAAAGCCCAGAGATCGATGTTCGGCTCCGCGGAAGGGCCCTCATGCGCCGGCACGTCGCTCTGGTCGGCGAAAACGGTGGCGTAAAAGCTCGGATCGCGCGCCCACGGCTTCACTATACGCAAGAAGAAATCGAACCCGTTGATTTCGGCTTCGATCAGCTGCACGTCGTCAATAGCCTGCACCGACCAGCCGGTTCGATTGATGTTTTTAAGACGCGCGCGCCATTGTGACAGCGCCGCCAGCTTCCGCTCAGAAGCCGCCGGGCTATAGTCTGGCACACCTTTCAGGAAGGGCGCCCGAACAAACACGCGCCAGTCCTCGAACAGACGCTCTAGCGAAACCGGCGCAGTTGTAGGAACCTGCGCTTGAGCCAACGACACCTGCGGTATCGCAAGCCCAAGCAGCGCTGCTGCCCACCACGCCTGTTTCCGACCCATTATGCCCCCCAATCTGTACCAAGCCTAGGCGGGTAATTGGGAAGGTCAACTATGTTGCAGCTTTGTAACAGTCGTTAAAACTTTGCTAATTTCCGCCGTTGAATCGTTCGCTGCTATTGCCGGCACCGCACATTTCAAGAACCTTGCCCCTATCAGTCAGGGGGCTCGACGATGATGATGAACCGTACTTTGCTACGTGCCGGCATTTGCATTCAAGCAATGACACTCGCCAGCGCGGCAGCGCATTCCCAGGCAGTCAATGTCGGCCCTGGCGCTTCTGCCAGTGCCACAACCAACGAGGCGGCCAACACGCCCGACGACATCATCGTCACCGGCTCGCGCATCCGCCAAAACCCGCTCGAGCAACGCTCGCCCGTCGTTACGCTCGACACCGGCGCGCTTGCGCAGACAGGCCTCACGTCGGTCGCGGACATCCTGCAACGTCTGCCCAGCGCCGCTGGTGGTTTGAACACAAAGGCCAACAACTCGGGCAACATCGGCAACCCACAGGATGGCGGCGGCGTCGGTGCCGGCTCGGCTGAAATCGATTTGCGTTATCTGCTCGCCAAGCGCACGCTCGTGCTGGTTGACGGGCTTCGCTTCGTCAATGGCGCGTCTGCCAGCGGCATTCCAAGTACGGTCGATCTCAACTCGCTCCCGAACAGCGCGTTCGAGCGGATCGAGGTGCTGCAGTCCGGCCAGTCCCCGCTTTATGGCTCCGATGCCATCGCGGGCGTCGTCAACATCATCACCAAGAGCAGCCAGCAAGGACTGCGCGCCTCCGGCCAGTTTGGCACCTTCCGCGCAGGGGACGGCCATTCTTACAATGGTGACATCAGCTACGGCCTGAAAGGGCCGACCACATCGCTGGTCGTTGGCGCGAGCTATGTGAAAGAAGGAAGCGTCCGAACGAGCGATCGAGCCAGCTCACAATTTCCAAACCCTGGGCAGACGACCTGCACCGATCCCCGCGGCGGCTGCTCCGGCGCCGCGCTCGGCGGCCGCATCGTCTTCAATCCGGGTAATGCCGTCCGGCCTCAAGGCGGCACCATCACGGTCCGGCAGAACGGCCTGACTCGCCGTGGCGTTTATGATCCCACGCTGGTTGGAGGCGATTTCCGGGCATTCACCACCGCGGACCGCTTCAACTTTTCGCCGTTCAACTATTTCCTTACCCCGTCCGAGCGATATGGCGGCTTCGCCAGCTTCAAGCAGGAACTCGGTTCCGACATCAACCTGCGCGTAAAGGCGATCTACAATCACCGGAACTCGCAGAATCAGGCTGCCTTCCTGCCGCTGAACGTCGGGCCCGATGCGGGCACCGGCACGCTCACCGACCGGATTTCCATCGATGTCACCAACCCATTCAATCCGTTCGGCGTCACGCTTTCGGCAGGCGGCCCCGGCCAGCCACCGGCGAATTATGGACTGATCGGCCGCCGTCTCGTCGAGGCGGGGCAGCGCACCTACAATCAACAGGTCGACACGATGTCGGCCACGGCCACGCTGGACGGCAAATTTCAGGTTGGCGACAAGACGTTCTATTGGGACGTGAACGCGGTGCAGGGCTTCAACGATGCCAAGCAGGTCTTCACCGGCAATATCAATACTCAGAAGCTTGCACGTGCGCTCGGCCCGCTCGCCCAGTGCACCGATGAGTGCGTGCCCTTTAACATCTTTGGCGGTGCCGGTTCGATCACGCCGCAGATGCTCGGCTACATTGGCTTTACCGAACGGGCCAGAAGCAGCCAGGAACTTCGGGACTATACGGCCAACCTGACCGGCGAACTGTTCGATCTACCTGCCGGGCCGATCGGCTTCGCGGTCGGCTACGAGCATCGCTATCAAAAGGGTGAGTTCAACCCCGACCCCCTCATCCAGGCGGGCCTGGGTGCCGACATTCCGGCGCAGGCGGCGAGCGGCGCGTTCAACTCGGACGAATTCTACGGTGAAATTCGCATCCCGCTCCTGAAGGACGTGCCGTTCTTCAGCTCGCTGGAAGCATCTGGCGCTGTTCGTCATGTGAATTACTCCACCAGTGGCAGCAACACCACCTATACCGGCACCGGGCTATGGAAGCCGGTGTCGGATCTGCTCTTCCGCGCCTCCTATGCTGAAGGTTTCCGCGCGCCGAGCATCGGCGAGTTGTTTGGCGCGCAGTCGCGCTCCGATCTTGGGGTGCCGGATCCGTGCAGCAACATCGCCGGCTCTCGCTACCAAGCGTCGGCAACGGTGCGGACCAACTGCATTGCGGACGGCGTGCCTGCCGATGGCAGCTATCAGGAACCGACCGGCCAGCTGGGCGTGACGACGGGGGGCAATCGATCGCTGGCACCTGAAACATCCAAGACCTGGTTGTTCGGTGGCGTACTTAGCCCGGCATTCGTGCGTCAAAGCGGCTTCGCCAGCCAGTTCGCGCTGGAAGCGAATTACTACGACATCAAGGTTTCGGGAGCGATCGCCGCGACCAATCCGCAGGTGACGCTGGCACGCTGCGCCGAGGCGGGTGACGCGCTGAGCTGCGCTAATGTGGTGCGCAGCAGCAGCGGTCGCGTTTCGAGCATTATCGGACTGCTGCAGAATATCGGGCAGATCCGCACCCGTGGCATCGATCTGACGCTTACCTACCGTTCGCCGCAGACTGGATTCGGCACGTTCGGCCTGACGCTGAACGGCAACCACCTGATGAAGTATACCGAGACCACTCCCACATCGACCGGGTTCAGCGCGATCAGCTATCGCGGCACGACACGCGGCTCACCGGATCAGTCGTACCCTGAATTCAAGGGAAGCGGCGTCGTCAGCTGGAACATCTCGGACTTCGAAGCCTCGTTCACTGGCCGCTACATCAATCATGTTGTGGAGAACACAGGCAGTCGTTTGAAGGACACCTTCTACGGTGACGTACAGTTGATCTTCACGCCTTCGGCCCTGGACAAAAAGTTCGATTTCACGATCGGCGTTCGTAACGTCTTCAACCAGGATCCACCTGCCTGCACGACCTGCACGGGTCCGAACTATGATCCGACGACCTATGACGTTCCGGGGCAGTTCGGATATCTTCGTGTTTCATTCAGGATGTAATATCGTTCGATTGCCTTATTGGTCGTGAGGTCGCACCGTTTCGCATGAGGGAAGGCACCGTCTCCCTCATGCCCGACGGCCGGCCGGCAAACGAAAGGCCCTCAGGCAAGTTGTATCAGATCGGAATTCGGAGGATCATTGCGGGATGATCCGTATCCCTCTCGTCTCCCGCCGCCGCGTGCTTCTCGGGAGCGGCGCCCTGGCGTTGACCCCGTTCCTTCGCAGCCCGTTGTTCGCTGAGCCGGACACGAGCGATCTCCAGAAGATTACCGGCGACACCATACCGATTACAGCCGCCGAGCGGCAGGTGCGGATGGATCGCGCGCGCAGCCTCATGCTGGCACTTGGCATCGACGCGATCGTCATAGAGCCGGGAGCAAGCCTCGTTTATTTTACCGGGATCGAATGGAGGCGGAGTGAACGCCTGACTGCAGCCATTCTGTTCGCCAAGGGCGATGCCGTCATCGTCACGCCTTTCTTCGAAGAGCCTTCGGTACGGGAGACTTTGGCGATACCGGCCGAGGTGCGCGTTTGGCAGGAGGATGAAGATCCGATCGCGCTCATCGCAGGTGCGCTGAACGCACAGAAAATCGCCAACGGCACCGTGGCAATCGAGGAAACGGCGCGCTTTTTCGTCAGTGATGGGCTCGCCAAGCTCATCCCCAGCTTCAGGATCGTCTCGGCAAATCCCGTCGTCCGAGGCTGCCGGATGATCAAGACGCCGGCCGAGATTGCCCTGATGATCAAGGCCACCGATGTGACGATCGCTGCCTATCGCTGGGTGTGGCCTCGCATCAAGATCGGCATGACGCCACAGGAGATTGGTTCCCTAATGGATGCGGCAACGGTGAAGCTGGGCGGCGTGCCCCAGTTTTCGCTCGTCCTGGTGGGCGAAGCCGCCGCCTACCCGCACGGATCGCACAAGCCGCAGCGCGTGCGCGAAGGCGAAGTGGTGCTGATGGACTGCGGTTGCACCGTACATGGCTACCAGTCAGACGTCTCGCGCACCTTTGTGCCCGGCAAGGCGCCCGCCGAAGTTCGCAAGCTTTGGGAAACGGTACATGAAGGCCAGCAGATCGCGTTCCGGACCGCGAGGGTCGGCGTGCCCGCCGGCCAAGTAGATGATGCCGTCCGTGCTTTCTACGAAAAACAGGGTTTCGGTCCTCGCTACCACCTTCCCGGCCTTTCCCACCGCACTGGCCACGGCATTGGCCTCGATGGGCACGAGCCGGTCAACTTGGTCCACAACGAGACGACACCGCTCAGGCCCGGAATGTGTTTCTCGGACGAACCAGGTCTCTACCTGCCCGGCAAATTCGGTGTGCGGCTGGAGGATTGCTTTCACATGACAGAAAGCGGGCCGAAATGGTTCTCAACGCCACCAACGTCGCTGGACAAACCCGTTTAAGCCGGCCGCTGGCATACGTCGTTAGCCACTCAATCCTAGCACGCATCTCATGATCTCGATCACCACCGAGACGTCGGGGAGCAGCTTCGCGCATTGCGCCTTCATTCAACGAGTTTGTCGGTTCGATTTCGCAGGCCGCCGTTGTAGCGCCTTGAGCAAGGCGGACTACGCGATATCGCAACGTGGGCATTGATCTGGAACGACCCAAGTCGGCCATTTATACAGGCTGTGGGGAGCCCGAAACCGGGAATTGATTCAGGTCAATTCGCGCCGTTGTAAGGCGTAGAGCGGACACTGCTGGCGGCGCTCGCCTGCCAAAAGCGGACAGACTGGTTCCCACCAAAGTCCGCCAGAGAGGCGGTTCTGGTGGAGTTGACGGTGCCGGCCTGTCGCTCGAGTCATCGACAGCATCGCTAGCTAAAAGATCACAACGACGATCCGATTGGTGACCTCGAAACGAAGCTTCGACCAGCCTGCGCCAAATTAGCGCTTCTCGCCTGCGGACGCTCGATATGTCTCGATCAGGTAAGCGCGGATGGCCTCAACGTCGTTTTCCGTCATGAACTGTGCGAACGATGGCATCCCGCGACGCTGCCTCACGCCATCATGCACGACCGCCTTGAACGCAGCGCGGTTCAAGATCGGCGTAGCTCGGCTCAGATCAGGCCATATGGTGCTCGAGCCGTGGCAGATCGTGCAGTAGCGGCGCACGTTTATAGCACCCGCTCTCGGATCGGCAGTCGATGGTTCAGCACGCGCAACATCTATGTTGGGCGGTAGTTTGGGCTCAGGGAAAGGCGCTGCAGCGGCTGTACCGCCTAGCCTGAAGACCATCAATCGACCAGGTCGGACCGGATCGCCTGTACTCGCCCCGCCACCGTTGCCAAGCATGATTGCCACATATTCGTCGCCGTCCAAAGCATACGCAATCGGCGGGGCGATCGCCGGAGCGCCCATGTCGTATCGCCAGACTTCTCGCCCGCTCGCTGCATCATATGCCTTCAGGTCATGACCAACACCCTGAAGTACTAGGTCTGCGGCAGCCAAAACGCCGCCTTGCGCCCAAAGCGCTTGGTGTGGGGATGTCCACCGCGCCTGCCTTTTGACCGGATCCCATGCGACAAGGCTGCCGCTTGAAGGCGATGGCGAGGTTCTACGTTGCGGTGGAACGGCTCGCGCTTCGGGCTTGAGATCTGCGCCATTGTAGCCCAGCCCGCCTATGCCTTGTGTACCAGAGCCCAGGTTCCAGACACCGTTGATCTGTCTGTAATCCTTGGGGTTTGGCGCGGCCGAGTAGGTGAACACATTATCTTGCGCTGGAATGTAGACGAGACCTGCTTTCGGATTGAAAGCCATCGGTTTCCAGTTGTGAGCGCCAAGCGGGCCGGGGTTTTGCGTGCTGCTCGTCGCCCCCCAACGAACGCCCGGCCGCTCTACGGGGCGGCCCGTCTTAAGATCTACGCCGGAGGCCCAGTCGGCACCCGGGGCGAACTTGTCCGCTGAAATCAACTCGCCACTTTTTGCGTCGAGCACGTAGAAAAAGCCGTTTTTAGGGGCCTGCATTACCACATGCCGTTGCCGACCTTTAATCGGGAGATCTGCCACCATGATCGGCTGCGTCGCCGTATAATCCCATGTGTCGCCCGGTGTGACCTGATAATGCCAGACGTACTCTCCGGTATCTGGTCGTAACGCCAGTATCGATGAAACGAACAGATTATCGCCCTTGCCATTGGAACGTATGGCTTGGTTCCAAGGAGATCCGTTCCCGGTGCCGATAAAAACGAGGTCGGTTTGTGGATCGTAGACAATAGCGTCCCACGCCGTCCCTCCACCCCCCGACTTCTTCCACGCGTCTCCGTACCACGTCGACGCCGCCAGTTTGGCAAGTGGAGCATCGGATGCGGCACCGTCGGGGCGTCCTTCTGGATTTGGCGTCGTGTAAAAGCGCCACGCGAGCTTGCCGGTATCAACATCGTAAGCGGATACATAGCCGCGTACCCCGTATTCGGCTCCGCCGTTGCCGATGATAACTTTACCTTTTACGACGCGTGGCGCGCCCGTGATCGTGTAAGGCAGCTTGGTGTCGGTGGTTTGCACCGACCAAGCGGGTCTGCCCGTCTTCGCGTCCAAAGCTACAAGACGACCGTCTAGGGTGCCTACGAACAGCTTGCCGTTCCAATAAGCTGCGCCCCGGTTAACGGTGTCACAGCAGGCATGAAGCGCAGCGACACCCGGCACTTGAGGATCGTAGTTCCAGAGCGCCTTTCCCGTACGCGCATCGAAAGCGTACACCTTCGACCATGCGGTCGTCGTATAAAGCACGCCATCGATTTCGAGCGGCGTCGCTTCCTGGCCTCGATTAGTATCAAACTCGGCCCACCAAGCCAGGCCAAGCCCAGACACGGTCGCGCCACGGATCTGATCCAAGGGGCTATAGCGCTGTTCCGCATAAGTCCGGCCGTGCGTGGGCCAGTCGGCATCGGTTTGTGCGTTTCTGACGCCCTGGATTTTGGGAGCTGCACCGACGAGCAGTAGCGCTGAAGCAGCCAAAGCTGCCGATGTTTTGCGCCATCTTCTAATCGGCCCATTGGCTTGCCCCATCGCGCGCGTACCCATTTCGTCAACTCCAGTGTAGGGAATGGGCACACGGAGTATGCCCGGAGTGGCATTGCGCGGATCCCGGCACACACCAAGGATCCGCAGCAACAGACGACTTAGAAGCGCGCTCTGACGCCTGCGGTGAAATACCGACCGATTACGTCCTGATCCAAGGGCGCCGGGTACGAAAAGCCGGGCGACGTCGCGAGGCCTGGCCCAAGCGCCAATGTCGGCTGTTTGTTGAAGACATTCTCGACCGTAAAAAACAGCTGCAGAGGCTTTTCTGCTCCGTCACCACCAAAGCGATAGCTGATGTTTAGATCGGTATAGGCGATTGCGGGAATTCGACCCTGCGTGAACACCAGGGTGGGATCAGCGCTTTGATTTTCCTTGGAATGCCAGCGCTCCGTGATCCCGAGCGCAAGTGGACCGCTTGTGTATCCCAAATTTGCGTTCACTCGCCATTCCGCCAGACCAGTTGCGCCTGCAGCGTCCGTGATTACAGCGCCAGGCAGCGTTTGTCTCTTGAGGGTCGGCTGGTAGGAAACCAGTGCGCGAAGATCGAGCCCACCATCGGTTCCGATCATGGCCGGCGCGTTTGTATGGTACGTCAGTTCAGCGTCTACACCGGTCGTTTTGTTATAGGCGGTGTTGAATGGCTGCGAGAGAATAACTTCTGGAATATTGTTAGGATCTCGGCTGATTGGCCCGAAAGGGCGACCGACATAGAAGTTGCAGAAAGGCGAATTGCCTCCCGAGTTGATGCAGACATTCTGCACAGTGGGATCCGTGCCGCTGATGCTTGTGATCGCGTTGCCAATGCGGATGCGATACCAATCGATAGCGAGCGTGAAATTTCGGAGCCACTCAGGCCGGTAAACGAAACCTGCCGTCAGCGTATTAGCCACCTCAGGAACTAGGTCTGCGTTTCCTTGAGATTGGGTGATTGCCGTGGGCACTGAGCGCCCGGTCAGTATGTCCTGGTATCCGCCAATACCGGCCTGGATAGGGTTGAACAAATCCTGGAGAGTTGGCGCGCGGATGTCGCGCGACCGTGTACCGCGAAGCTTGAGCTCACTCGTAACGTCCCAAGTAAGGCCGACCTTCCAGGTCGTGGCATTTCCCGATACGCTGTAGTGCGTGTACCGCGCAGCGGCGCTCAGATCGAGCGCCCGGAAGAAGGGAACATCGCGCAACAGCGGGAAAGCGATTTCGCCTGCGATTTCGGAGACGTTCTGGCTTGCGTGCACAGGCGCCACGACATTCAATTGCCATAGCAGAGGCGGCGTGACGACGGGATTGTTGCTCGCATCAAGGCCGGGGCACATCAGTGGGTTAAGGAAGGCACAATTGACACGCGCTGTGGGCAGAAAATCGCTGCTGATGTCGAGCGAAAAGCGGCGGTGCTCGCCGCTCACCGACACGACCACTGGCCCAGCCCAATTATTAAAGGCGGTTCCGCTTACGCTGCCGGCGAAATCGTCGAGCTTGTTGTGCAGGATGAACGAGCTCGGCTTATCGAAATAACCAAACGCCCCAGTCGTCTCGCTGGTTGGTCCGAACGGATTGAGTGGTTGGCAGCCTGGGTATGCCGCGGCTGAGGCTGCGCTCAGCGATACGCGACAGGCGATCTGCCCGTTTGCAGGGTTCACCACGGCATCCAATGACGCCAGCATGAGTTGTTGGTTGATGTTGCCGGGGTTTACGACCTTCAAACGACTATCGCTGCGCGTATAGTAAGCGTTCCACTTGAAGTCGCCAAAAAGGCCACCATTAAGACCGAACATGCCGAAATAGTTACGGGTCTTGCCCTTCTGACCAGATCCCTCCTGGTTGATAAATTGCCTCTGGAAAGTGAAGCGCTGGGTTCCATTCGCAGCGAGACCCTGACGCACCGCAGCAGGTAGGTAAGGATTGTCGGCCAGGAGCGTCAGGCTGAAGCCTTGCGGGAAGAAGCTGGCAAAATTGTATGCGTAGCCAAGACTGCCTTGTGCGTAGAGATGCACGTCCGGCGTAACTTCGAAATCGACACGGGCGAAAGCTTGGTCGGTTCTAAGGCGCGCTAAGAGGGAGGTATTTGCTCTGCTGCCCTTGGGCGCAATGTTGCCGAAGCCGCCGTCTCCCCCACTTTCTGAGCCAGCACTGCCGCTTGGGAGGCCGTGCGTGAACGGCGCAATGGCGCCGTTCGACGGAAAGGTGAAATCGCCGCACAGCGCACCCGGTTGCGCTGCCGGGTTGCATCGGACTGAAAAGAAGCCTCCAGGCGACGTCAGCGTCGTTCGTGTGTTGTAATTCAATCTAAATGGATTGGCTGCCGTTCCCGACCCCGATGTCGTAACCGCCAGCTTGCCATATGGCCGGTCGAGCTTGTCGCGGATGCCGGCGGAGAAATAGTGCTCAAAACTGCCCTCGACATGCAGCCTGCCATCCAGAAACGACTGTCCCGCAGCAACTCCGAGGCGGTAGGACGGATTGTCGCCATAGGTTGATATGCCGCCTTGAGCCACGGCGCGAAAACCCTCAAACTTCTTATCAAGGATGAAGTTGACGACGCCGGTGACGGCATCGGACCCATAGACGGCAGACGCGCCGCCTGTGACAACGTCCACACGCTGCATTAGCAGCTGCGGGAGCGTGTTGACGTCGACCGTCCCGTTGGCGGCCGTCGGGGGAACCCGCGCGCCGTCAAGCAGGATAAGGGTCCGGATCGCACCGAAGCCACGCAGGTTCAGGAAATTGCCCGTGGTGTTCGACGATGAGTTGCCAACGTTTCGCTGGTTATTCGAAAGGCCGAACTGAGGCAGCTTGTTGAGAGCGTCGGGAACGTTCGAGGGCGTGGTCGCAGCAAGCGCTTCGGTAGAGACTGTCGTGAGAGGTGTAGGAGAGTTTGCGCTATTGGTTATGACCCGGGAGCCCGTGATCACGATCTCACTGGCAGGCGCAGCCTCGGAACCGGAAGTCGGCGGTGCGGCGGCAGGCGTCGTTGGCAGCGTCCTTGGCGACGGCGGTCGTGTCGTCTCCTGTCGTTGCGCTATCAGCTGCATGCTTGCCTGTTCGATGCGCGCGAGTACAGCCGTCCGCCCGTCAAATGAGATCATGCGAAGACCGCTGGGCTGGAGTAGGCGATGGAGCCCCTCGCCGATCGTGTATCCTCCACGTAAATTCGCTAGCATTGCGCCTTGGCTATCGGACGCTGAGACCAAGACCTGAATGTTAGCCTGGCGGGCAAATTGAGGTAGGCCGGTCCGGGCTGGCTGCGCCTTGATGTCGAAACCTGCCGTGCGATCCAGGCTGACCGCAGCCGCAGCTGCGGTGGGTGCCATGGCAGTGATGCCCAGCATTGAGGCATTGCTCAGTAGAGCCGCGGCGATCGCGCGCATATCCTTCTCCCTATTTCATCGCGATCTATCGTCGCGCATCAGGTCAGATGGATATCGACTGTGTTTCCTTCACCTTCAGGTTAAATTACTTCAAAATTGTGATCGTGCCGCTTGTTCGCTCAACCCGAGCGTTCGTCAGAATCGTGCACGCGCTGACAAAGCCCTCAAGGTCATCGATGTGAAACGAGCCCACGATCCGTTGAGACGCCAGCGGAGGCGCGACAGAGAGCTTGATGTGATTATAGCGGTTGAACTCGCTCGCTGCTTGGCCGAGGGTGATTTCGTCTAGGATGATCCGACCGTCGCGCCATGCCAGCTGATCCTGCGATTGCTCAGAGGTTAGCGCCGCCAGCTCAACACCCATTGCATCGCTAATCACTGCACGTTGGTTTGCGCCTAGTCTTAACGGCGGAGCTCCGGATATTGCCGACCATATCTGGACGGTACCTTCGGTCACGACGACCTCCGACACACCGTCACGACGACGTACATCAAACGCAGTACCGACTGCCTGCACCCTCACCGGCCCCACCGAGACCGTAAACGGCCGGCTCTTGTTCTTGGCAACCTGAAACCATGCCTCCCCTCGGGTTAACTCAACATCTCTCGCACCGGCGCTATAGCGAATTTTGACCTCGCTCTGGCTATTGACGACCGCAAGCGAGCTGTCAGTCAGCGCCACCCTTCGAATTTCTCCGGTCCCAGTCAGGTAGGTGTCGGCACGACCGGGCAAATGCCAGACGTAACCCGCGATCAAAAGTGCGGCGATACTTCCGCCGATCCCAAAGAGGTGGCGCCGGTGGATACTTAAACCGCTGGATGATCCATCCTCCGCACCCTTGGGGAGTGCTCGTGCACGATCCAAAACGCTCCAGGCGGCCCTTGCCCGCAGCAAGGCACCTTTGCGGCGAAGATCGGCGCTGATCCAGTCGACAAGCGCCTGCTCCTCATCAGGCGACAACCCGCGGTCGATCCGCACGGCCCATCGCGCGGCATCATCGTCAGTTGACATGGTCGGTGCTATTCTTGCGAGGTAAGGACTGGCGAGAGCGTGTTGGTAACTCGTCGCGCTCGTCCTGGGTCATCATGCGCAGAAGCCGGCTGATGCCTCGCGTCAGCTCGTTTTCGACAACAGATATGGAAAGGCCAAGACGTGCGGCAATCTCACCTTGTGAGTAGCCCTCGATCTTGCGCAGCCGAATGATCCGCCGGGTACGATCCGGCAAGGCTGAGATAAGCTCTTCCACACGGCGCAATGCTAGTCGACCGGCGAGCACGCGTTCAGGAGAGATCCCGTCGGCAGGAAGCGACGCCTCAAGATCAGCAAAATTGCTGACCGCTTCAATTCGCACGACTCGGCTACGGCGAAGCTGCTCGAGCACGATGTTCCGGGCGACGCTGAAGAGATACTGACGAGGATCGAGTATGTGGTCTGTCCGCTCGAGGCTCGCGATCCGGCAGTATGCTTCTTGCACCACATCATCCGCTTCGATCGCCGAATAGCTTGAACGCAGCCAGGCACGCAGCCGACGCTCATGGGGAAGAATGCATCTCCCGACCCAGGCGATCAGTTCGGCGTCAGCGCTTGCGGCTTTCATTCCCGTATAAGATGCATCGCAGCGTCATTTCCTTCACTAAAATAATGAGGGGATTGTACGCTTGCGGTTCGAGCCGAGGATATCCGGCACTTGGGTTCTAGAAGCGACCGATCGGCCTCCTTTTGTGACTGACGTCACCCCCTCCCACTGCTGCCACATAAACGAGCGTCCGTTGATGCCGGTCGCGGTCCGATAGCAGCCGGTCTGGTTTCCTGAAGAGTTTCGGATGCCGGCAGGCGTACGAAAGTCTTGGAGGCCCGAACCCGCGGGCCACGAGCGGTGTGCTATGGGGTTTTCGATTTTCGGCCCGCCGGGA
>Ga0247730_1000443_pt1 | contig 30870 bp, 38 predicted proteins | sample UWRJL073202C2_FD_180959 | JGI IMG/M metagenome (GOLD analysis project Ga0247730, IMG submission 180959) | Plant litter microbial communities from Arlington Agricultural Research Station in Wisconsin, United States - UWRJ-L073-202C-2 | ecosystem: Environmental > Terrestrial > Plant litter >... | reverse complement strand
AGTATGAGACTGGCCTTAGCCTTTGGTGGCAGTGCTGTTTCACACTCACCATCACCTCCCATTCTGTTCGAGCAATTCTTCATCCATGGCACAAATGAAAGACCTACCTACTGAAATACACGTTCAAATCTTTTCCTATCTTCCCCTAGCGGGCCTCATCCTGATTCGTGGTACTAGCTTCTTCCTGCGCGATGAGCAGCTTCTGAGCGATGTGCATCCATTACGACGGCGCCTGCTGGACATTCACTCAAGACTCGTCCGTTCTCACGTTTTCCGAGCTAGCCGTATGCATAACAGCAAGGTCTGCAAGACATTTGACCGTGCAGTGTACATTGCACATTTGAAGCGCCAACTGAAGACGATAACACTTCCTCCCGACTTCGAGATGTACATTCTGGAGTGGCCTGAACAAGCTGTTTTTGACAGCTTCTGGCCAGGCTTGCCGTTCGAATGGACCGAAAGGGATTTGGGGTTTCGTCGTCATGGGTGGAATATGCTGTTCAACATTCCTCCCCAGCTTTTCAACTTGTATTTGTATTCGGGCGAACATCCATGGACGTGGGCAGAGACCCAGATCAAGGTACCGGCCTTGCCTCTGTGGCAAGCATTTGACCGGGGCCCATCAGCCTGGATCATTATGACCGACTTGCATCCTCAGCTTGCTGGTCGAGTGGTCAAGCTCATGGCAGCCGACTCATCTGGCCCTTATTCTCTCCTAGAGGACGTCAATCAGCATCACAACTCGTCAGTGTTGCTGCCATTCATAGATTGGCTATCCGTGAATGCTCAACGGTATTGTCTGGGTCTCGGGGAAGACTGGTACTCGACACATTACTATGATGAAGTCGAGGGCATATGGAAACCCAGCTATCGAGCTGGCATAGCTCTCGCATCGCTGCCCAATAATATCTTGGGCAAGGGCGGAAACTTCACAATGTATCGTCCTTATTGCACGCCTATTGCACCATTAGTGAGCCACATGTATATTTCCCATCAATTTAAGTAGGGACTGATGCAAGGTCATCTCAATAGCCTTGTGCACGTATCGACCCGTTCTTCGGGATCCCTCCAAACCTTAATGGTCCTTTGCTTAAGCAGCCACGGTGGTGTAGTCTGTCACGACATATCCCCGACTATGAGCTATCCTCGAGAATAAGGAAAACGATGTTGGGCCTACTATGGAATATGCTTTACTAAACAAATAAATCCCGTCTCTGCGAGTGCGCGCGCAAGGTACTGCGTACCGTGTTTACATTATCGAGAGCGATCAATAATTAGCTTGAATTCTTCCCCCCACACCCTGTACGATGGTGCTGAGAAAATATTATCTGTGCTGTAATAAAGAGGACTATGGAATGAGATCGTCCCGAAGTTCGGGCTGATGGGACCGGGCCGATGATTGCAATTCGGTCCGATATCCGTGCCTTCCCCACAAAGAATTGCATTTAAATATCTGTGCAGCACCGACCATGATGATCTTTATTCTCTCTCCTCATTCAACATGTCTCAAGAAAACGTCTTCATTTTTGGCCTAGGAGCTATTGGCTCATTCTACGCCTACGTTCTGAGCGAAGCCAAGACACGCGTTACTGTCTGTGGACGATCCAACTACGATGCTGTCAAGCAGAACGGGATGAACTTTCAGTCGGAGAAGTTTGGCAAGCACGACGGCTACAAGTTTGCTGAAGGTATGTATTCTGTCTCCCTTGATTTTCTATATCTGACACAGAGTATAGTGGTCAAGACACCCTCAGATCCAGCTTGTGCCAGCGTCAAGTACTCTTACGTTGTGTGCTCGCACAAGGCTGTAGCATCAACACCAAGCGCACCTGAGCAAATTGTACCTGTGGTATCAGCAGAAACAACTATTGTGCTTATTCAAAATGGTATTGGTAACGAGGAAGAGTTCCGAGCCCGATTCCCTAACAATGTTATTTGCTCTGGCGTGGTACGTCCAATTGCCCATGGGATCTCTTCGTTGGGTACTTACGACGGCACAGACGTGGGTAGGCGGAACACAGCCTAGTCCTGGCGTTATCATCGTGAATATTATCTTCTCCCTCTCAGATCATACTATTCGTATTGAGCAATGTCTTGCAGAACCGTGGAAAAGATGCGATGCAGTTTGGATGCCATTTCAGCGACAATATAGATCGAGTCCTCCAGGTCCAAAAGCAAAATCACTTTGTGGATCTTTGCCATACAGGCGGAACCAATGTCGACCTCGTTCCTTCTATTGAGCTCTGGAGATGGAAGAAGACAATCTGGTACGTCTTTGCTGCTCGTAATTCTCCTATTATACCTCTCTGATCATCGCATAGGAATTGCACCTGGAACACGCTGACTGCTTTGACTTATTGCAACACCGCCGAATATCTCGGTTCCTCGTCTTCTGCAAAGGTCGTTGCATGGGCCATTATCACAGAAATGGCTAGCATCGCTCGTGCAGCTGGACATGAGATCGAAGAAGAATACCTCACTGATCTCATCGAACGCGATCAAGTAAAGCAAGGAATATACTCCAGCATGTACACTGATGCAAAGAACGGAAGGCCCATGGAAGTTGACGTGAGTATACGCACGTTTTCTCTTCTTCCTGAGTACTGTGTCTCACCATTGAATATACAGGTCATTGTATCAGGTCCTCTTCGGAAAGCAAAAGAGCTTGGAGTGAAGACACCTACGCTGGAGACAATAAACGCCTTAGTGTCTGCGATCAACTGGAGGGTATCACAGCCTAAATTGTAATTCTACACAGTACAAATCTCCTTCCTCTAGTGTAGTGAAATGGTATCAGCTGTCGGGGCGACAGATATTTCCTGCTCTAACGCCTGTTTTCTGCGCTCCGCGCGAGGATTAAGAATGACTGCTGCGACTAGGATGAGACCATCCAATACCTAGCTATAATCAACCACTTTTCGAACATGGTGGGACGAAGGAGAACTTACGAAAACTAAGCTGTAGGATATACAAGCCAACACATCTAGTTTGTTTGTGGAAAAAACAAGTGATATTGCTGAGAATAATCCACCCATACAGTCGATTGTCACAAATAGCTTGGAAATTCCTTTCACTTCTTTGTATTTCCAGATCTCATAGAACTGGGGTATCAGAGCTGTTGAAATCATGACGGCACTGAGAATGCCAAAAAAGAGAATCGCGCCGCTGTTGCCTGAAGGTCGGATGGCATAAACCATGCCAACTTCTAGGCCACCCATTATCACCATTACGGTGAGCGACATGAGAACCGCTACATGAACAGGTCGTTTAGAACCATAGAACTGACACTAAGAAGGGTTATAAAGGAAAGAGCATCCGGATAAACCATGAGAATCACGAACCTGTCCCCAGGAGATGATGCAAAAGAAACCTACAGCATAGTTTCGTTCACGTCGGACAGTTCAAACGAAAGCATGAACCTTACCAAAGAGCTGAGGCTGCACAACAAGCGGTGTACTAAGATTCTGCAAGATGTTGTATATCCCTAGCGGGCATCCAACGATTCCCCACATGAACCTGCAGGTATTCACCGTGTCAGTCCTTTGAGTCCTTGACGTCGAATTCAGGTGGGACTTACACGAGGTATGCGGACAGGCCTTCAGTCGATTTGGTTCGCCAGCTTTTCCAGATTTGTGGTAACAACTGGATTGTCCAGCATACAGCACCTGAGAAGATGAAGCAATGGCCAAGTAAGAGATTTGAAAGTAATGGAGGAAGGATGTGTTCAACCTAAAGTGCCGAGAGCATTCTCTGCAGCTGGGTTCACAGGCATTGGAAGAGCGTGGTACAATAAGCAGGAATGTCAGATTCGTAGCATCTTTTGAAGGATCTGCCTTCGGACGACGCAAAGCGAGCAGAGAAAGATGATAGTCAGAACTAGGGCACAGAGTTTGTTGGGAAAAGCGATTCGGCCGACTCGGAGGTATGTCCGATGGACTCGAAGTGGACGGAACACGGAATTTCTCACACTGCACAAGTTCGCATATAGTGGTATACAGGCCAATATATCATCCGTATAGTATACAGCACAAAATCGTACATAAATCCGTTTTAAATATCATGATTCATCCGCACCTCTCTCATAATTTATGACTGGGAAGGAGTGTTCTCGGAGAAGTACTCGTGGCTATCAGCGTTGTTGATTGCGCCATCCGGATCACTCTGAGCCAGTTCTTTGGCGCCAGTCTGGCCGTAGACGACGTCGTCGGTGCCAGCAATCTTGGTAAAGTGGGAAGACTCGTGAATGAGTGTTCCAGCACGGGAGTCAGTACCGGTGCTGCCAGTGCTCCAGAAGACACCGCAAAGGTAGATGGTACCGAATCTAAACGGCAGTTCTCAGAAATGCGTGCAAGGAAGGAAAACTCATTGAACTCACTGATCGGGGTAGACGTAAGCGTAGACATCAGTGTCAGTGCAAGTGCAGTCGAATGTGTAGTCGTTGAAGTTGTTGTCTGAGATCGCGGTATATTGGTCAACAACGGTGCTGTGACGGCTGTCGGTGTACTCTCCGAACTAAGGACATATCATGAGTGTCATCTTTCAAGACGAAGAGCGAAGAAGATCGTACCCATGTGTTGTAACGATCAGTGCTACCGCTGATACCGCTAACGTAGCTGAGGGTCTCTGATGCGTATCCATTGGCATCTGAGGCGGCGGTTTGTAATGTGGACTCTTGGTCGGCAGAGCAACCGTTGAATCCGATTCTCTTTCCGAGGCCAGTAGCAGACCTCTTAGCAAACCCGGCATCACGAACGGCAGAAACCAACTTTCCGGTCAATTTGGCCTCGTGGGAGGAAGTGGCATCGGCAAAGATCTCCTTAACTTCGTTGGATTCGTCAACGTAACGGAAGAGGTTGGAGGCCTTGATCTCGTAGGTGTCAGCGCCGGAGGAAGTAAAGTTGTAGGAGGAAGCGACTACAGCTCGTTCTTAGAACATGATAGAATGCGTGCATGATAGGTAGACTTACGATCGTGGTCAATGTCGACGCTTGCACCAGGGGCAAGGACGGTGAAGGAGCTCTTGCTATCCTTCTTGGCAACCTCGGAAGGCAGGTACTTGACCTTGATGCCAGAGAAGGAGGGAGCCTTTCCTGCCTTAGATGAGATGGAGAAGCTGTTGGTGGGAATCTTCGAGAGAGCCTGAAAAGAGATACATCAGAGCACACTCTACTGGCATCGAAGTAACGGGACTCACTGTGCGGGGATCATTCAACAGCTTCAAGGTGCTGTCACCGGTGTTGGTCAAGGTGGCAGTGACCTTGAGGTTCTCAACACCCTCAGCAGCATCGACACCGGACACCTTCAACGACAGGCCTGGCGCAGCCATAGCACTGGCGCTGACAGCGAGCAAAGCAGCAAACACCTTGGTAGAGAACATTCTGGAGTATCGAGGGGGAGAGGAGAAGGTCTGAGTAACCAAAGGGATGTGGGGGTTGTCGACCAGAGTAAACACGCTTTATATACCAGTCTGCACCTCGACGACAATGACGACCGATAAGAAACACGAGACGCCACACACACTAGAATGCCTACGACATGTGAGAGTTGTGCATTAGGAGAATCACAAGAAGCGTTTCAAGAGGTTTCAAGCTGCAGAGCCATCGCAACTGTGGAGCAGAGCAGGCAGACGAAGAGAGGTGCATCCATGTGATAGGCTAATTCTGGCAACTGACGCGGCCATTCTTCCCTTCATCGCCTCCATTTTAACCATTTATTTCTCCATTCCACGAGACTGCAGCCGCGCATCAGACAGGATACTCGTGGGAGGAGAGAAAGAAGTCCGACGCCATTTGCCTTCTGGCTCGCGTAGGTATCTTGCATTTTACGCATGTCAACCCCAACACTGCCATGACACCATGAACCACAAGAGCAAAGAGCTTATTACGCCATCACTTTGATTCCCGCTGGTCGTTAGTTCGATCCCTCCAAATCACAAATTGAAAGATCAAAGATCACATTCGTATAGTGTATGTGGATGCTGCTCGTTTCGTGTGTGGACATCAAACCTGTTCGAACAGATGAGAACAAAACAAACTGTGTACATAGGTGCGCTTGCAGCTCTCTCATGGTTATACAAACGCAACCATACATTCTTTCATTGCATCGCTATCCAAACACACAAACATTACAGTGCATAAATCCGTTTCTAAATCACATATTGATCTAATGCATTTCCAACTACGAATCAAGGTAGATCAGAAGGGTTTTCGGAAAAGTATTCGTGATTGTCAGCATTCTGGATAGCTTGCTCAGGATCATTTCGAGCCAGTTGCTGTGCGTCAGCTTCACCGTAGACATAGTCTTGGGTACCAGCGATGTTATCGAAATGGGAGGACTCATGAATGAGGGTTCCAGCTCGAGAGTTGCTGCCAGTGTTTTCAGCTCGCCAGAAGGCTGGGCAAATGTAGATGGTGCCAAAGCTAGATCACAGTAGGTCAGAGTTGCGTTGCAGAGAAAACTGGCTTTTCAGACTCACTTGTCAGGGTAGACATAAGCATAGGTGTCGTCATCACCCGCAGCGCAATCGCAGTCATAACTGTAGTCGTCGAAATTCTTCTCTGAGATGGCTGCATAGTGGTTGAGAACTGCGTCGTAACGGGTGTCGGCATACTCTCCGAACTAAACATACGAAAGCATGAGTATCGTATGTTGAATAGGGCATAAGATGTGCGAATACGTACCCATGTGGTGTAACGGTCGGTACTAGAGTCGATTGCTCTAAGATAATTCACTGACTCTGCTGCGTAGGCATTGGCATCTTCAGCGGACGTCTTCAGTGCTGACTCCTGATCAGAAGAGCACCCGTTGAATCCAATTCTCTTCCCAAGGTCAGTGGTGGCTCTCTTAGCGAATCCGACATTGCGCTTAGCTGCAGCCAGCTTTCCAGTTAACTTGGCAGCGTGAGAGGAAGTAGCATCGGCGTAGATCTCTTTGACCTCGCTAGACTCGTCGACGTAACGGAAGAGGTTGGATGATTTAATCTCATAGGTGTCAGCACCGGATTTGGTGAAATCATAAGCAGAGGCAACTGTTGTTCGTCAGTACAGAATATCTTAGAATGTAATCTTATCAGCAAACTTACGCTCGTGCTCAATGTCAATGCTTTCCCCTGGTGCAAGAACAACGAAAGAACTGTCACTGTTCCTTTTGACAATCTCTGAAGGAACATACTTGGCCCTGATACCAGAGAACGAGGGGCTTTTTCCGGTCTTGGAGGAGATGCTGAAGCTGTCTGTCGAGATATTGGAAAGTGCCTATTGTCAAGCATGTCAATACATCCTCGATTGAAATAAAATAAGGGAAGCTTACCGTGCGTGGATCTTTCAACAGTTTCAGGGTGCTGTCTCCAGTGTTGGTCAAGGTGGTAACGACCTTGAGATTCTCTACCCCTTCAGCAGCATCGGCACCGGACACCTTGAGCGATAGACTAGGAGCCGCCAATGCGCTAGCGCTGATAGCGAGGAGAGACAGGAAGAGTTTAGTAGAGAACATCTTGCAGAGAAAGGCGAAGAGCTGAGTACCGAGTATCCGAAGGGATGAGGAATCCACTGCAAGAAACAGCAGGCTTTTATGTTGGCCTACGCTTTCATTCCTGCTGTCGCCTATAGCGAGCAGAAACACGAGATGACGTAGACCAGAAGGCTTGAATTGCAGCAAGATGTACGCCTAAGACAAGCGAGAAGTACGTCGGCAAGCAATGCAATATGCAATGATACGCTAATTGTTGTCTTCTCCGCTCCAAAACACGTTCCGTATGTCTCGATTTCATGCCGCCATGACTCTGCCTGAGTGACAGCGCTCGTAGAAACGATGTCAGAAGTCAGCAGAAGTTCATTGTTGCTCGTCTTCTCGCAGCTTCTCGCTCGTGTAAGAATCAAAAGACGGTTGTGACATTAAGTGTGACCACCTCCCACTTGCTTCAGGCCTAGAGTACATGTCTTTCAAATTGCCATTACGGAACTAGCTTGAGGCCGATGGAACTCAGAGGAAAGTTTCGATGAGATGCGTCAAAGGGAAGAAAGTGGGGACGGAAGAGAACATGATGGTGTTATTGTTATTGTTATTAATTAGCGCTATGGACCCTAAAGAGGATGCGGCTAGAACGCCCAGTAGTAACTATAAGACCGACCACAACGACTCCAGCCCAAAGACTGTCCGTGTGAAATGAGGCTGAATCTGGAATGGATGGCAGGACATCTACGGTCTTCTGTTCGACCCCCCTAGTCGACGTCAACATTGCCCTTTCTTGACAATTAATTACAATAAAGCCAGGTGCCATCCTACTCTTTCGGGATGTTCTTTGAAGCCGTATTATTGTCAAACGTTCGCCACTTCGTCAGTGGCACATTACTTCGTTGTTCAATCTGATAGGCTGCAGTGACAGTGTGCAAGTATAGCACAGTGAGATTGTACAACAGAGTCAATACATTGGCGATGGTTCTACAACATATACAAGTATACTGATGGTATATAGATCCGGTTTTTGGAATTCCCCAAGAAAAAGCTATCCTACATTCTGTGCAACTCTTTAAGACTGGGAAGGGGTGTTCTCTGCAAAGTACTCGTGGCTGTCGGCGTTGAAGACGGCCTGGGCGGGGTTGCTCTTGGCCAAGGCTTTAGCACCAGTCTGGCCGTAGACGTAGTCATCAGTGCCACCGAGCTTGGTGAAGTGGGAGGACTCGTGGATGAGAGTTCCGGCACGGGAGTCAGTGCCGGTGCTGCCAGTCTGCCAGAAGACACCGCAGAGGTAGATGGTACCGAATCTAAGACGTGATTGTCAGAAACCATGTACGGAGAAGATGGCCTGTGAACTCACTGGTCGGGGTAAACGTAAGCGTAAGTGTCAGAATCAGTGCAAGTGCAATCAAATTTGTAAGTGGTGCTGAAGCTGTTGCTGGAGATAGCACTGAAGTGGGAAGTCACTGTGGACTTGCGGGCTGCAGTGTAGGTTCCGAACTAAACAGGACAACGATTAGTCCTGGTAACTGAAGCAGTAGCGAGAGGAAGGTCATACCCATGTGGTGTAACGGGTCGTGCCAGAGCTGATACCGTTGACATAGCTGTAGGTCGAGGAGGCATAGCTGTTGGCATTGGTAGCAGCAGTCACCAAGGTGGATTGCTGGCTTGAGCTACAGCCGTTATAGGTGGCCCTCTTCTCGATGCCGGCGAGGTCTCTCCTGGAGAAACCTGGGTCACTGCGGGAAACAGCCAATGTTCCGCTAAGCCTGGAAGTGTGCGAAGCGACGGCATCAGCGAAGATCTCCTTGACCTCGTTGGACTCGTCGACGTAACGGAAGAGGGTGGAAGCTTCGATGTCGTAGGTGTCAGCGCCAGAGTTGGTGAAGTTGTAAGCAGAGGCAACTGGTCACTTGTCAGCCAAAGGCAAAGCAAAGACTGTTTAGCGAAGGAACTCACGATCGTGCTCAATGTCAACGCTTGCACCGGGGGCAAGGACAGTGAAGGAGCTCTCGCTGTTCTTCTTGGCGACCTCAGAAGGAATGTACTTGACTTTGATACCGGAGAACGAGGGGCTCTTTCCTTCCGATGAGGAAATAGCGAAGGTGTTGGTGGGGATCTTGGAGAGCGCCTAGTCCCGAGTAGGTTAGTAGCACGCTCAATTATTCTCATCCCAAAGCAGAAGACGCACTGTGCGGGGATCGTTCAACAACTTCAAGGTGCTGTCACCAGTGTTGGTCAAAGTGGTGGTGACCTTGAGACTCTCAACACCCTCTGCGACATCGGCACCGGACACCTTCAACGACAGACTGGGTGCAGCGAAAGCGCTGGCGCTGATAGCGAGCAGAGACACGAAGACTTTGGCAGAGAACATCTTGGGGAGGCGAAGAGCTGAGTGACCAAAAGGATGAGGAGACCTAACCACCAGCAAGAGTAGGCCTTATATACAGCAGCGATCCTAGTAAATCTTGACCGATAAGCAATTAAGAGCTGCCATACAGCACCAGAAGCTAGAAGGCAGGATAGAGCAGAGGAGGATGAGAGTTAACATGCATTGAGGTACGCACTCAGAACATGTGAGAGATAGGCTTTTCAAGTCACAAGCATCATTACAATCCACCGACTAACCGCGCCATGGAGCAGTGCAGGAACAGGTCAAGGAAGAGACTTGCATCCATGTGACAGGCCAATATCGCATCCATTTTGGTCTGCATTCCACAAGACTATGGCTGCGGATCACTGGTCGCACTCGTGGAAGCCAGGACAGAATTGCCAACCAACGCCATACGAACGCAATCCAGGCAGGCTAATGGTTCGGATAGGCGACATGGGCTTCCACGCCGGCCGAACGTCTTGAACATGCAACACAACAATAGTCAACAATCTAGTAGAGAACACAGGATCATGTTCAGGTCCTCCTTGACATAACAGCAGAGATCACGCATGTGGGTAACAACAGTAGCAGTAAGCAGCAGACGCACCTTGACGAAATAGCCGAACGTTGCAAGCGAGCAATCGCACTGCAAGTGCAAAGGGAAGCAGCATCTTCATGTGTAGATAATGGAACCGATTGCGAAGAACAGTTGTTCAATTCCTGGCCAACATTATTCCTGGAAGTACTCCGGAAGAAACACATGATTGCAAGATGAGTCGATATCACTACCTTATATTACGACCACGTAAGCCTCAAAAGATACGCGCTTGCTTAGTCGCAATAGTAACGGGATGATCGGAATGTGCAGTGGTAATAAGAAGTTTCATTTTTGAGAGAGGCCGAAGGTCTCAGAGTACTCTATAAGATGAATGTATGAAACTTAAGCAGAGGTGAATGACGAGACATGCTCCTCAACAACCTTCTTAATCTTCGCCTCCAGCTCAGGGTTGATCTTTCCAAGTGCAATCTCCTCCAATAGAGGACCTTGCGCGGCAGCAAGGTGGCTACGGAACTCAGCTTCCCACTTGGTGATCTGGTCAACGGGGATGGAATCAAGCTAGATTTCAGGGCAAAGTCAGAAATGTTAATACTCTGCAGGGGACTGGAGATTACTCACCAAACCGTTGACACCAGCGTAGATGATGGGGACCTGGACTTCAGTGGCCATAGGCTGGTACTGACCTTGCTCTAGATAAAGAACACAGGAATGAGCGTAACCCATCTCAAAAAAGTACCAAACACGTACTAAGCAACTCGGTCAGACGTGCACCACGAGACAGCAGGAAACGAGTAGAGGCGTCGAGATCTGAACCGAACTGGGCGAAGGCAGCAACTTCTCGGTATTGTGCCAAGTAAAGCTTGAGTGAACCAGCGAACTTCTTCATGATTTTGCTGCATTAACAATGTCAGAGCGAAGTTCAAGCGAGACCGACGTTGGACTTACGTCTGGGCGGCGGAGCCGACACGAGACACGGAGAGACCGACGTTGATAGCTGGTCGCACACCACGGAAGAAGAGCTCAGCTTCCAAGAAGATTTGTCCATCGGTAATGGAAATGACCTAACGACGCAAGTTGAGTAAAGGAGGAATGGCAAGAGCAAAAAGTTGCATACATTAGTGGGAATGTAAGCGGAGACATCACCACCTTGGGTCTCAATGATAGGAAGAGCAGTGAGCGAACCCCCACCAAACTTGTCGCTCATCTTGGCAGCTCGCTCAAGCAAACGAGAGTGCAGGTAGAAGACATCACCGGGGTAGGCCTCACGACCAGGGGGACGACGGAGAAGGAGGGACATTTGACGGTAGGCAACAGCCTGCTTGGACAGATCATCGTAGATGATAAGAGCTACGAGCGACTAATGAGTTTCGGGAATATCATGTGTTTTTTTCCCCCATGTTACTCACCGTGCTTTCCGTTGTCACGGAACCATTCACCCATGGCACATCCAGAGAAAGGAGCGAGGTATTGCAAAGGAGCGGCCTCGGAAGCGGTAGCTGCCACAATGATGGTATACTTCATGGCGTCGTTCTCCTCAAGGGTCTTGACGAGCTGGGCAACAGTAGAACGCTTCTGTCCAACAGCAACGTAAACACAGTAAAGCTTCTTCTCCTCGTCCTGACCGTCATTCCATCGCTTCTGGTTGAGGATAGTGTCAATGGCGACAGCAGTCTTTCCGGTTTGACGGTCACCAATGATCAGCTCACGCTGACCACGTCCAATGGGCACCATGGCGTCGATGGGCTTTAGACCTGTCATCATGGGCTGGTTGACGGAAGTACGGGGCAAGATGCCGGGAGCCTTAAGCGAGGCGCGGCGACGCTCGGCAGCGTCAATGGGACCCTTGCCATCAATAGGGTCACCCAGAGCGTCGACGACACGTCCGAGCAAGCCAGGGCCGACGGGAACATCGACAATCTGACCGGTACGCTTGACAATGTCACCCTCCTTGATGAGACGATCGTTACCGAAAATGGAGACACCGACGTTGTCGGCTTCCAAGTTCAAGCACATGCCACGAACACCAGATGAGAACTCCACCATCTCCTCGGCTGCAAGAAAACAACTATAAGTCAAGGGAGAGAGCTATAAAGACGCGTCGAGAACGTACCCTGCACGTTCCTAAGACCCCAAACACGTCCAATACCATCACCGACACCTGGTAAAATTTGTCAGAACGTGAGCAATGACCATGTAGAGTGCGTCCAGACATACTGAGAACACGTCCAGTCTCTTCTACATTTCCACCGACAGCAGAGCCGGATATTCTGGACTCGAGAATGGAAGAAACCTCTGATGCAGCTGTCAATGACGTGTTAGTTATAATGTACATGGTGAAAGTACTGCTAACATTTGAATGCGTCCAGAGAACGCATGTAAATGCTACCAGAACCCATAAAGCAACTTACCAGGCTTAGCGGTAGCGTAGGACCGAGCGGAAGATGCGCTCTGGAAAAAATGACCTGTTAGCGTCGCGTCTCTTGTAATTGCTTCGCTAAAGAGCTTTGTGTTACCTTAGCGGAGGCGGCCAGCGCACGGGCGCGCGCAGAGTTTCTAATTGCGAAGCGATGCATAGGGAGGAGGACCACGAATGGAGAGAGTGTGTGTGGAAGAAGGAGAGATGAGCGTGAGCGAGTTTTCGGAAACTGACGGGTTGATGAGCGGAGTCTAAATACTTGCTCGGCATAATTCCGGCGCGCCTTTACCTAACGCGACCCGTCTTGTCACTGCATCCTCTTGACAATCATGGCCAGCCTGCTCAGGCGAGGTAAGTCTCATAGGCTTGAAACTCTTTCGCCGTGCTTATGGACGTGTTATTACAGCGGCAGCGACGTGCCAAATAGGTCTCGGTCGTCGCGCATTACACGCGCAAGCGCCAGCTTCCACAAAAGATGCGCTAGACCTCATACGCTCCCAACCATCTCAGTACATTGTGGCCACTCTTGTCGGCAAGAAATATCTTCTCGCACCACGCGACCTCCTCACTGTCCCTCGGCTACGAGACGTCCAAGTTGGCGACGTTCTTTCCCTAAACGAAATCCACGAGCTTGGTTCCCGTGAATTTACCCTCCGCGGGAACCCAACTATCCCCACAGGTTCGGTCAAAGTGGAAGCGACTGTTATCGAGCACACAAAGGGCAGAATGGAATTTATCTTCAAGAAGAAGAGGAGAAAAGGCTACCAGAAAACCAAACATCATAAGCAGACGTACACACGCCTGAGGATCGGCGGTATTGAGGTGCCAGTTCTCGAAAGTTCATCATAGTATTACTTACATTCAGCTTCACGCTTTCTAATATCTCCAATCATATTTTCTGTCTTCAGATGTGCTCAGGACAGTCGTCCGCACGCTATCAGCAGGCTCCTGCTCTGCTCGAATCACAACTTGAATTCCACTCCCACGACTTGAACTTTCGATACGTCTGACCTGCTCGAGTATGCTGAAACTAAGACAGTTTTTCCAAGTGGCATTGCTAGTGATGAACTGGTTCTTGGCAATGGCTAGGAGGCTTTATTCTTCAGGACGCCGGGCACACATCATTGTTTGATTTATTTTTCGCCACTCCAAATGCCTGACTGGTAGCGACTGTTACTAGTTTTACATATATACCCGACAGCCGAAGGTGCTATTTGTTTCCGCGCCATGACATCAAGGCTGCCATGAATACTCCACATCTTCCTGATAAAAGGACAAGAACTTCGTGTGCCTCATGCTATACCTTCAGTCCCGAGCTTTGGCTATATTTGCCTACTGCCATGTAATCTCTAGGGTCCATATCCCTGCCGTCGGACTCTGACGCTTCAACAGTGTTGTCTGAGAGGGTATGATATCCTGTTCTCTTGCAGTCACTTCACCTGATCTCTTTCTATTATACCTGTAGGGCCCAAACCTTCACGCGACAAACGAATACAAATGTCAAGTCAAACTCCGCATGTTTGAAGATGCCAAACTGCTGCCAAGTATTATCGCCTCTGGACCATTTATTCCGCAATAATTGATGTACAAGCCACATACTATCGAAGAAATCACTTTAGAAGCACCCGTCCAGAGTTTTGGGTTACTGATTCTCATGAATACAGCATCTCTTTGAACGATGCATACCATTCCCGTCTTCGGCGTCTCCAAGACCGCGACCATGCTGCATTCTACAGCTTTGATAAGCCCAGCGCCTCAATTCGCCTCCAGGTAAATTTTATTATCCCTTATCGACGGCGACAATCTGACGATTCTCTTTTACCTTCCTAAGTGGCCCGGTTACCGTCCTTGAAGCCGCCAAATTCCTGCGCGCGACTTCCGTAGTCCTCCTGGACCTATGAAGCGGGCAAAGCTAGCCAAGAATGTCGCTAAATGTTTGCAACGATTTATTTCTGTGAGCTCCTCCTATGTTGACCTCCTATGTTGACGACTTCATGAATTGAAGAATTGTCATCGGCAGGAACACCAAAACGATGACCTTGACGCCGGTGTCGTTGATGACACTTGGAATGGGCCAGAGTGAAGATCGAATCAAGTTCGAGGACCTCATTCTTATTAGCCTCCATCATGTATCAATGGGCTCGTGGCAACCTCAACTAAGACTCCGGCGCCCAATAAGCTAAACTGCACGGCTGTCTTCAAATGCACGGCCGACAATGGGAATTTTGTCTCTTTAGGATGGTATTTACGTCTGAGTGCCTCTGTACCATTTGCACCGAACATATATTAATACTAGTACTGCCACATCAGTGAAATCCACTTGATACATAGCACCTCTCAACAAAATTGCAGATACACACAAGCCATTGGGAGATGTAAGATTTTACGTTTAAGTGAAGGGGTGACCCTTGCACATGAATCCAAACTTACGAAAGCGACGGAGGAAACTTAAGGCTCAAGGCATACAGGAATTCACCATCAAACCGCACGGTGTTTTTAGATTCGTCCGTAACATGTCCTAATAATTGTAAAAATTCTTAGCATCGTATATGGGGCTTGCAAACGATGTTATAAAGCTCTATGTCGGACGTTAAGGTGCCTGTCGAAGTTCATGGTGAGATATGCTCGTATCAAGGCTAGGAGCCTTATTGATGGCCCCCCATCAAACCGCACAAACGAGTCGATTCCAGCCGCTATACCCTCCTCAAACGCTCAAATGCTTAGAAACTGTGGAAGCATACTCACAAGACACTAGATGATCACACTGAAGCATCGGATTCCAAATATCTAACCGCCAAGTGGCATAATCCAGCATGCAAATTCTCAGGTTTTGAGGATCGCCTGTATAGTGAGAAAATTATGCTATAGTTGTGAGATGGGCACATGCATCTGGGATTGAGCCTACATAAACATTACAAGCCCATATACAAAAGGAATTGCACTGAAATACTGAAATACTCTTCAGAAATTGTTCGTGCGGTTTGGGGGGCACGTGCGGTTTGATGGTGAAATCCTGTAGGTAGTTTAAGTCTCGCAATAAAATGAGTTGGCCAAATTTAGGGAATGATGGAGAATGACAGATGGCATGCTGGGTCCACGTCTGACAAACCAGGTTTACAACTTCTTCACCATCCCCTCCTTGATTTCTTCCAATTCTTGACTCAAAATGCTTAGACGATCTAAAGAGGTAGAAGTAGAAGGCGAATCGTAAGTCAGGCGTCAAAGCGTCGAGGGGTTGTGCATACTTCCAGGTGTGCCAGTTGGACTATGCGGCAATACTAGTGCCCAAGCACTTCGTCTGGAACTCAAGGCTACTAAAGGCTGCCCATGCGCCAAATAATTGCTCACACATGGGCTTTGACCCGGACCCGTTGCTGGATTCCTCTCGTTCAAGTCCATTCTATTAGCTTCATTCAAAGCCAGATTTAAAGCATTCGGCTCATCACAAGAAGTAGAGGGAGGATGGGCGACCTGTGGGGGCATTTCTATTCTAAAACCATGTCAGCAAAGCTGTTTCCAACAAGGCCCTCGGGCTCGTTTGCCTTTTCTATAGGCTACTCGCCTGCTCCTGTAACATCTTCTACCCTAGATCTTGCTTTGACGCTTTCGATTCCACCTTCCCACTGTGCTCCGTTTCAAACTCAGGCTCATGCAGGTCGCGCAGTACCGAGAATCTCCAGTATTACAGTTGATCTCCGCGGCTAGGGAATGTAGGGAACGGTTTTGCCGGGTCTCGTATCTACAGGTTTAGCATGGCGCCCTTCTGATTCCGGACAATTTTTGACTGGGGTCTGCGATCCAAGCGCACAGGGAGCCTGACATTGTCCCAAGTGCGGGCCAATGCGATCGTTGAACAGCTAAGGGACTTCGCCCTGGAATATTGCCTGTACAAGCCTACAAAACAAATAGCCTTTCAATCTCTCGAAAAACTTTCGAGATAGGCATCGTCGGTGTAAAGGAGCTTCCAGATGAACTTACCTTCCGGAAGCTTGATCCACCGTGCTTTGGAGGACGCCGTTCACCCACATACTCTGCGTCTTCACTGTTGTGCTCTAGCTATGCTCGCTTGGAGAAATAAACAGGGAAACCAGCCCTTGTGAAACAGGTGTCGACAACGACATCCCTCTATTGGGAGAACTTTCCTTCGGGACAAGAGCACACACCTTTTCATTGCCTTTTCAGTCCATCGCTCGGAACGAGCGGAAATAAGATCATCTCATACGCGTTTCAGCAGAACGGTGTTGAGCGCCACTAATGGGAAGCAGGCTTAAGCTTACTTTACACAGGCAACAAAGCATCAATTCCCAGACTGCAGCTAGTAACTTTCCAATGTGCGAGGTGTTCTTTGTTTCCTTGGTCTACAACTGAACGTGATTGCTGTCACCGGTCGGAATACCGAAAGCAACAACGTCAGTATTCCCACTTGGATTTACCTCTATTGAAGCGTGCCCGCTGCGAAATTGATGACGGCGGAAATAACCAGCTTGTGCTTGACCTTCCCAATTGATCGTCGCGTGAAAGGCCACGCGTGCTCCCTTTGAGTTACGATTCTTCAGTCTACGGAGGTCGAACGTCGTACCCTTGCTTTTACCTCTCATGGGACAAGGCTGTTCAAGGACTTTCTTACATGTCATCCCAAAAATCTGCTCTAAGAAATCTTCTAGGGACCATGAGACACCGATATCAAACGCGGTTGCTGCGGCCTCGACTTCCGATACTGTGCATCCATACGACATTGGTGATTCAGAAGGTACGCCCAAGTTTGCTGTTGATTATTGTCCACCTCATTGGTGTTCTTAGGCATGGGCATACCACTCGCTTCTGAAAAGCACGGACATGAAGAGCGCCAGCTTCGCACCATTCCGTCCACCATGTATCAACTCGTCAAGACACGGCGTGAACCGCGGCCAATCACACGCAGCATGCCTGCTCTTCCTTCGCAAGTGGCACATTTCGAGACTCCAAAATCCCTTCCTCTCTCGTCAAAGTCTTCTCCAAGTATCCTTACACGCATCGAGGACGTAAATCTCGCAGCAAGAACATTGCTACCGCCACCACTACCTATAATTAGCATTAGGAGCACTACACACAGTGGGTCAGACTTAGAAGAGCTAGTGATCAAAGAAGAAAGCAAGCCACCGAAGGTCTTTGTAAGTGTTTTGTTGTTGCGCAAGGTTTGTTCTCATCAGTCGTCTCTCGCAGAGATTAGGCAGCCGCATCGGCCATGGCCGGTTTGATACGGTCTACGAAGCATCCAATCCCAATACCGGCGAGATGGTAGCAGTAAAGAAGATACTGCTGAAAGATCTTCAGGAAAGCGAAATTATGCACCTTACGAACCAAGTTAACCTCCTCGCGAACCTTTCACACCCCAACATTGTCAAGTATGAGGGGTTCACCCGCGATCGTGATACATTGAATGTAGTTCTTGAGTATGGATCTCCTTTGTATCCTTGGGTGGCTACCGCTTACATGGTCGTTCCAGGTATGCGGGAAATGGCACTCTGAGTCAGGTCCTGGATGCGTCTGAGGAAGATCATGAAGACCTTCTAGCGAATTATGTCGTTGAAGTGTTAGATGGGCTCGACTACTTGCACAGTCACGATGTTATTCATGGCAACCTGAGGGCCTCAAATATTCTAACGATCGCAAGTGGGAATAGCAAGCTATCCGACTTTGGTCTCCCGATACCTCGAGTCCAAGGAGGACCCAAAAGCTCCGTCGAAAGGTTCAACTGGTCATCGCCAGAGGTAGTCAAAAATCAGGGCGCTTCAAGTACATCTGATATATGGTCATTGGGATGCACTCTTGTTGAGCTTCTGACGGGAAACCCACCGTACTCGGACATCAAGGACAATAGCTCTGGTCAGCTTCGATGTTGTACTTCTATTTCTCGTGGTCCTAACAGATGCTTCCCCTTTCCCTAGTGATATCTCGTATCATACGAGACGATATGCCGCCAATCCCTCAGAAAGCCAGTCCGCTTCTCATTGATTTCATACAGCAGTGCTTTCACAAAGATCCATTACAGCGGCCTGGAGCGAAAGACATGCTACAACACATGTGGTTGAAGGAAGATAGAGACCATACTGGCTCCGGCCGTGTACCCAGTGCCGAGGATTCAGAAGCGGACTCGGCAGTTAGCGAGGACTCGTCGATATCGGAGCCAAGTCTAGACAGCTCGGATGGGGCAGCAAGTAAATGGAGTGATTAAACGTCCGATTTATTGTTCCAGCAGAATGCAAGCTCCGCGTCTCGCCGCGCTTTTGTTCTCTTGGTTGACCGAGGAATTGCCTTCGGAACGGCCGTTTTCCTGCAAGAAATTTCCATTGCTATCCTCCCGGATCTAGACCCACTCGAGCAAACAGCATTTCCAGAAGATTCATTGAGCTATTACTGCAAGTTTCTTCCCTTTTAAGGTCGCCATAAATCTCACATTTCGAGTTAACAGGAGAATCAACTTGAAGAAGACGGCATTTGTGTTCATCTTTATAAATTCAGGTCGGGAGGAGTCAAGGCCGAACCGAACTTTGGGAACTTGTCCTTTCCAGTGGAGTCAGTGTTCATTATAATTATAGGATTACGCCAACCTCACCTTGGGTGCCGGCATCCAACAAACCTCTTCTAATCCATGCTGTTCATGACATACACAATGTCACCTCTTACATGCGCAAACTTCTTTCTATGCCTGTGGCTATATAGTGAATTTCCTTCATGCTCTCTTCGTATTCCGCTATATGAGCGTTCTCATTGTTGCTTTTACAGTGTCCGGACCCTTGCCACGTTTTTATTGTGGCAGCGTGTATACCAGGTGACTATTCATCCCAACCTCAAGCTCTCCGAGGCAAGCCTGGCAAGCTGCGGCAAGTGCCAACGGACATTAAAGACTGCCAATAAGATTAACTCGATGTGTAAACCCACCCGTCATCGATGATCAGTGTGCCTCGATAACTCTCACAACCGCCTTCAGGACCATACCATAACCTCAACGTGGGCTCGTCTCGATCAGAAGGTTTTCTTCTCCATCTTTCGGGTGCCTAGACTCTATCGAAAGTAGTGTGAGCTGAGGCTATTGTTCCTGGTAGCTTCGGATCCTCGCAAATTTCTCTGCTCTGGATTTGAGTTCTTTTGCGAGGTATGTTCTCCCTGCTTAATGCTGCCTTATTCATATCAATTGACCGTTTCACCCTGCTTGATGACTGTATCAGTGTATTCTCAGCTATATATGCTTCTCCTGACCTAGTGGTCACCGAGTATTGCTGCCATTTTGCATCTCTCTCATGGGACAAGCTTGTATCAGGCCTTTTAGAGGCCTTCGCTCACCGAAGGCTACCGGTGAACGTGAACAGCTGATAGCGGCTGAAAACTCTGCTGCATCTTCCCAAATCACAGTCCCATATGAAGCAGAAGAGGCGTGTGGGTACGTAAATGAAGAAGGTGCGCGAAACATTTCCGGATGTGAGCAACTCGTTTACTGGGTTCGAATCAGACACATTGGCCTTCGGGCCCATGGCACCGGGACTTAATTCAGAGCAGCATGGGGCGGAAGAGAGCCAGCCCCGCGCAATTCCTGCCATTCAAATTCCCATTCCGGAAAATGGACATGGCCCGGGATTAGACGTAGCAGCAGCAGCAGCGTCTTTAGTTTCTTCAGCACGAAGCATGCCTGTTCAATATCCACTCCCTGAGATCAGAGGAGTCCGTACCTCGAACTCCTCCCTTGACAATTTGACGCGTATTGAAGATATCCAACCAACTGCCAAAGGTGTATCAATGACAAGTGTCACAGACAGTGTAAAGTCGGACGAGCTGGTAATCAGACAAGAAGGCAAACCATCCGTGAACATTGTAGGTCATTAAGCCCCCTCCAGGCAGTCGACTTCATTTTGTTGATATTTGATAGAGAGTTGACGAATTTATCGGTCATGGCGAGTATGGCTCCGTTTATAAAGGTTCAAATCTCAACACCAGCGAGGTGATAGCAGTGAAAAGAATACCGTTACAAGGCTTTCAAGAAGGCGAAATTGCGCAACTCGCCAATCAAGTCGACCTCCTTACCAGTCTGTCGCACCCCAGAATTATCAAGTACAAAGGCGTCACTCGCCACCATGATGCATTGAACATTATTCTCGAGTCTGTGTCTTATTTGTTCGCTCGAGATAGTATTACTTATGCCGCAATTTCAGGTATGCGGGGAACGGCTCTCTGAAGAGGATAGTGGATGCATCTGAGGAGGATCGTGAGGGTCATCTAGCGCGCTATGTCATCGAAATGCTAGACGGCCTCGAATACCTGCACAACCACGATACCATTCATGGCAATCTGAAAGCTTCGAACGTTCTTACAGCTGCAGATGGGACTGCCAGGCTATCAGACTTTGGTCTCTCGATACCCCGAGCCCAAGGAGAAACCAGAAACCGTGTAAAGAGCCTCTTCTGGTCCGCACCGGAGGTGGTACAGAGTGGGAGTGTTTCGAACGCATCTGATATCTGGTCGTTGGGGTGCACTCTTATTGAATTCCTCACCGGAAAACCACCGCACTATCCAGACGTTGTTAATACTACTTCTGGTAGGTCCCATCTTTGTTTTGTTGTGCTTTTTTTTTCTTTTAAATCCTTACGTCTATTTGTTTAAGCCACACCGCGGATTGTACAAGCTGATATCCCACAAATTCCTGGGGATATTAGTCCCCTTCTGACCGACTTTATACAGCAGTGTCTTCGCGAAGACCCTTCACAGCGGCCCAGTGCTCAAGAATTATCAGAGCACAGATGGCTATTAGAAGACGAAGAGGGCTCCATTATTGAGCCCGTGCTCAGCGCAAGCAGTGTGAGCGATTCAGAAGCAGAAACGCACTCGATAGTCAGTGAGGCTTCAGAAGTGTCGGAACCAAGCGCGGACAGTTCAGAGGAGAGTACAAGCGCATGGAGCCATTGAATGCCGGATTCAGCTCCTAATGTTTTGAACTATGGAAAGAATACATACAATACACCATGGCGTTTTTACTGTCCTAATTTTCCGTAGAATTCTCATACAAGGCATCGAATGTGTTCGACAGAAAGAAGACTTATGTCGCATTGAAATCACCTCAGGAAGCCGCTCACTCAGTATATTGTCCTGCTTTGCATCTGAAAGCTGTTCCACGTATTTAAACAGAAACACTACTTGTATAACCGTGGAGACATAGTATTCGCGAAGATTTCATGGAGCACCAGTATTACTGTAACAGGGTCAAGGCTATCCTTTAAGCGTTCTAGGCCAGTTCGTGTCTAATCGTATAGGACAAAGAGCATGCAGTTGCTCAAATTTTGGAACATGGCCTAACTTGTGAGAGTAGAACAACAACACCAATTGCAAGTGCAGATGTCTACAAGTACAGCGTGAGAACTTCTGGATATTGCACGGCCGGCCCGTAAGATCATCTCTGCGTCTATCCATCGACTAGTGCTCCATCCATTTGCCGTCTCAATACTTGGATGTTCGAGTTCAAAGACAATCCTTATAGGCAACAATAGCAGCCCGAATGCATTCTCAAAGCCGCAGCTGCAATAAATTCTTGATTCCAGATAGCCATATGCGTGAAACGAAGACGTCGACAAAGTTCGCATGCACAGTTACGTCTTTGTACCAGGAGGTGAGCAGGTATAGAACTGCTGTGAACACGGCGAAATAAGCATCGCTGCCTCATAATAATTTGGCTATGCATTACTATGTTCATCCCGCAGGGCATTTCCTAAACACGTTGCAAAGGCTAGGCAAATGATATGCATGCCTCGACGAGTTCAGTGTATAGCATCAGAAGATCGTCTCTATCTGCAAGGGAAACCAGCTGTAATCTGTGCTTCTCTAACGCGGATTCTCACATCGCTATATTCCACGCCTCTCAATAATGGGACAAGGATGTTCGAGGTCTCTTAGAAGTATCATTCCTCACGCCGTCCGCTCGAAGAAATCCCTCTGCGATGAGGAGACTCCATTACTTCATGAAGCTTCCACTGCATCGAATTCCGAAAGGGACATTGAACCCTATGAAGTGGGGCAGCCAGAATGGGAGAGTGCAGTTGGAGGAGGAGGTACGAAGAACTCTTTCTCTTGATGTGCATCTCAACTCTCACGCCATGGATACGAACGAATGTCTAGTCATAATCCAGTCCGAAAATAATGGTGTGGAAGAGCAACACCCTCGCACAGTTCCTCCTGCTTTCACATGGGTTGAAGGAGTTGAACCAACATCAGGGGTTTCAGAGAGAGATCGAATGTTCGCTGCTATCAGTGGGCTGGAGTCCACGAATTTGAGTGAACTGACTGAGCTCATGATGACACTGTCGGAGCGAGGACGCGCTCTCTGCTTATCTAACGCAGAAATATTGGGAACAAGATTGGCGGAGGCAAGGATGGCATTGGAGAGCGAAAGCTTTCCAGATGATACCCTAACTCGCCAGCGATACTGAATCGAGAGTTAGACGAGGATGGTTGGAATATATTCGTAGTGCGAGCTTGAGGAGGGGAGCGAAAATTAGAGAGCGCTCGAGTGAAGCAGTGAGAATGGATGGAAGTGAACATTCGGACTACCATGACTACCTACTGAGAAATTTTATAACCGCAGATTGCCGATCCTTCCTATTCTCTTATGTCAGACTGAGTTCTGGAACGTACTGAACATTCGAATCATGATCCCTTCCCATTGTTGTACCGCGGCCTGTGGTTCCAGTTCGGTCTCCTCCACGACCACCATGCCTGAGGTTACCGTGACGTTCCTACAACAGTAGAATCACGTATTATCATCTTGCGTTACTGGCTGGTTTAATCATGTCAGTACCATTCAATAACAGGCAAGAGAAGAGTATTCTTCGAATATCCGACATTACACAGTTGACCTGGCAAACCATCTGTCCTTCATCTACCGGCTGGTGCTCCGTTTTCTGTTTGGATACTACTTAGGTATTCATAACCAAAGGCAATCTTCGGAGGCTATAATAGTATTCAAATAGTAACCGAAGATGTAATGGAATTTTTCATTCCATCGTGCGAAACTTACATATTATGCAGTGTGACTAGATCCCCTCAGGAGATGGTCAGAGGTAGAAGTCTACTGTGAGCACAGCAAAACGTGCCTCAGAACAAGCTGTTTAGTAATATATTCCTTCCGCAGGACATTGCCCCAACACGTGCAAAGGCCAGGCAAATGGTATGCATGCCCAATACATTCAATGTATAGCCGCGTTATAAAATCCTTGAGAGGCTATAAGCGAGATTAGTTTGAACCTGCACTTTTATAACGCGAATTCTCGCATCGCCATATCAATAACGGGACAAGGATGCTCCAAGTCGTTCATAAGTGCCATTCCTCACTTCAGCTCGAAGAAATCCATTGGCAATGATGACATTGCAATATCTACTACACTTGGCCCTGTATCGAATCCCGAAAGCGGATTGCCCTATGATGTGGGACAGGAAGACTGGGAGAATGGAGTTGGGGGAGGTGCATAGAAATCTCTTCTTCTCTCAATGTATATCTCTCACGCTATTATGAATACGCAGTCCCCATGGTCCAGTCCGAAAATTATGGCGTAGAAGAGCGACACCCTCGCATGGTTCCTTCTAATATTGGTACTTGGGCTGAGAGTGTTGAGCCAGTAAAGGGGGGTTCAGAGAGAGACGGAATAAAGACAGGAACGATGTTGCAAGGCGAGAGTCTCTCGGATGTTACGACAACCAAGACCACAGAACCAACAATAGGTTCATGGCCTATTGCTGTGCTTCCCCAAGCTTTATCCCCTCTATCTTCCAGTGCAGATCGACAAAGTTCTGTTAGTAACGATAGTGCATCAAGCATTAGTATAACAGGCGGGAATGAGCCTTTCAGCGGCGCCGATGCTGCTATCATGGCGGATGCATTCAGGAAAGCGTTGAGAAAACCTGATTTCGCCGGGCCTATTGAGGATACAAACGATGACATCAACCCAACAATCGGCTCCTCGGCGATACTGAATCGAGAGCTGGCGGAGGAAGGGCGGGATATACGCAGCGTGAGCTCGGAGAGAGGAGTACGGATTCAAGAGGCTTAGCAAATTGAAGCAGTGAGGATCGAAGGAAATGAAGTGTTGAACTTTGCAGTTGCGAATTTAGAGGATCCAACTCCCTGTATTCACCCACGTCCATGTTCAAAAGCCGTTGCTTGGAATCTTTCGAAGTCTAAAATTCTCGCCTTACGAAGCTCGTATGTTGAACGTTACTGGCAGGTTACTGGCAAGGTAATCGCCCGAGCCTCCCCGTTTTAGAAGCCAGTAGAACAGCGTACATGCCCCCGCGTATGGTAGATTTTATGTATTAGCCGATAGCCTGCATAATGCGGTGGTGTTTGGTTAGTATATTAGATGAGTGGTAAGTATTGGGATATCGAGAACTTCACAGATGGTGAGTTCCATCTTATTTCATTCTATATCCCCAGTTCTTACAGTGGCTTTTTGCTAGTGAAATCCCGCATCTCAGAGGATGCCATGCCGCTGATCCCCGAGGAAACCAGACCACCGCTGTTTGATTTTATGAAGCAGTGTTTCACGAAAGATCTGTTACAGCGTCCTAGCGCAGAACGCTTGTGCGAGCACAAATGGTTGAACGTGGGTAGGGTATAATAATAGCAGTATTGTTATCAATGGCAGGGAGCCACAGTGTAGTCCAAGTCTAATTCTCCAAGTATTAGTGTGGACTGTGAAATCTGCCAGTAGGTTTCGGCTAGCTTGCGAGTAAACGAACTAGACAACGAACTAAAGATACCAGGAAACATTGAAACGAGATGCGCTACCGGGCCGAGCATTTCTGTTTTCTAACCACCATCACGTACGAAAGTAAGCAATGAACGTCTGGGTAGGTCTATGTCTCTTGCCCCATTCCGGTGATTTACATGATGAGAATAGACAGAACATAGAAATCCGGAAGGCCGTACGTACTGGTTTAACACCGGCACCAAAGAGAGCGTCTGGGAGAAACCTGAAGGTGCGCTTTTCTCACCGTTCCAAATCGAATTTTGGCTAATTCCAATCCTTACAGACCTTAAATCCCCATTTGAGGTAAGAGTTAACCTGTTACAAGCAGAAACGGAAAGCTGACGACAGAGGATGATCACAGAAAGCCCTCAATCAAACAAAATGGAAAGAATATTTCTCAGGTGGTCGTAAATACTACTATAACGTGCGTTCACCTCCTTTACTACCGCACAATCTATTGTCTAAGAAGCGTCTATAGACTGAGACGAAAGAGAGTAAATGGGATATGCCAGAAGAACTCGTAGTGCTCATGGAGAATGTCGAAGCGTACGTTTCTGCATTCTTTCCCAGCTTGTATAACTTACTAACAAAGAAGCTAGTGCACCTCCGGCTGCAGCTCCTCTAGCTATCGCAGCTCCAGGATTTACTCCCATTGGCTCTGGAGCCTCTGCGTCCAATGACAATATGCAGCTTGCACTGAACACCTATCTCACTCCTACCTCCCAACAAGCCTTACCCATCCCCACTCGTCCCAATCTTCCTGAAGACCCCGTCATTCCACACAATGGCTTTACCACTCCAGAAGATGCCGAAAGGGCGTTCTTCCATCTACTCCGCAAAGCAAATGTAGAAGGAGACTGGACATGGGATCAGGGTATGAGAGCTATCATCACCGACCCCTTGTACAAGTCCTACAACACGCTCGCGGAGAAGAAAGCTGCATTTGAAAAGTTCACGAGTAATTTGCGTGCGAAGGAGGCCGAAGAGAAAGAGGCCAGATTGGCGAAATTACGACCTGCACTTCGGAATATGTTGAAAGGCAATCCAAACGTATTCCATTACTCTACCTTCGTCAATGCGGACAAGCTGTTTGCGCAGCATCCGATATGGCAGCAAGCGAAGGTGGAAAGCGAGAGGAGGATGATATTCGAGGAGTATGTGGACGAATTGAAGCAGCGTGAAGTACAGGAAACCAGGAACACGCGGACGAGGTCTATTTCTAAGTTGGTTTCGTTGCTCAAGTCGCTATCGGTTGTGACGGTGTTTACGAAGTGGCGCGAAGCACTGAAGTTAATCCAACAATCTGTGGAATGGAATACGGACGCAGAATTGAGGCAAGTGCCAATGTTGGATCTGTTGTTGGCATTTGAGGATTACAGTAGGTTGAAGGAGAGAGAGTATGAAGATTTGACGAGGAAGGAAGAAGTAAATAAGCGCAGAAAGGAGAGGAAATGTCGGGAAGCATTTCGTGTAAGTCACGTTTCTCTTCAACTGCGACATGCTCTAACAACGATAACAGGAACTTCTGAAAGAGCTCGTTGATGCTGGAGATATCAAAGCCGGTACCAAATGGAAGCATATTTACCATAAGGTAGAGAAAGACGAGAGGTACTTGAACATGCTTGGCCAGAGCGGGTCGAACCAGTTAGAGTTATTCTGGGATGTAGTTGATGGCCTGGACAGAGAGCTAGATACCCGCGTGGATCATGTTCTGGACGCGCTAGATGACAAGGAGGGAGGTGGGGGTGTTACAGTGGACACTACAGAGGAGGACTTTATGAAGAAAGTTCAAGGGATCAAGATGGGCAAAGAGGAACTGCTGGAGGTGTATCATACTGTAAGACCCTCTTTTTTCCGTACACGTTTGATATTCACTGAACGTATTGCCTCTCGCTAGTTGCATGAACGAGCACTAAGGAAGCAGGCGGATGAAAAGAGAAGGGCAGAGAGAAAAGCGAGGCACATGCAGGATGATTTGCGGTATGCATTGAAGAAGCTGCAAGACCCGATTGACTTGAATATGGACTATGAAGAAGTATGTCGCGTCCCTTCCTTGTTTCTCGTTTTGTCTGACTGAGACCGATGCACAGGCTGTACCGCTTATGGCTCATCTACCTGAATTCAAGGCGCTGGAAGGGGACGAGGAAGGCAGGAAAGCAGCATATGATAAGTTTATCAGACGTCAGAAAGTAAGGAGAGCTCTTTGCGATTGGAATGTGGTCCTTACTGATGGTTTTTCGCAGGAACGACAGAGAGAAGGGGGATCGGAAGACGGCGGGTCTACAGGAACGAAGCGGAAGGATTATCGACGAAGTGCTCCGGAGAAATCTAGCACCAGCAGAGGACATAGGTCCTCTCATCGAAGAGATGATGAGAGGGAAACTAAAGTAAGTGTTATCTAGTTATTGGTGTTCGAATGTAGTTTGACTGACAATATGCCAATGTGTAGAGGCCACGGAGAGATGAGCATCCGGATTCAATGAGAGTAGACGAGGGAGAAGACGAGACGCACGCTATGCGAGTGGACCATAACGAACCTCCTGCTGCTACTGCGAGGGATGCAAAGGAAGATGCAATGAGAGAGGATACGCCTGAGGAGGGAGAGATCTGATTTCCTGTCAGTGGTTTGTCTTCTTTGAGGCTTCTTACAATTCTTTAGTGTCTCTTTTGTTGCGTTTCTTCACTGAAGAACGGGGCATCCTGTACGTTATCGCTTACTGTCTCGTATTCAATTGATGATTTTGACTGGTACAACTCGACGAGGGACGTTCTGAGGCTACTGCATAGGTCTAGCTCTGGGGCTTGGGCATCTCGAAGCCAGACGCCGATTCCGCGGAGGTCTCGATGTGCCCTGTTCGGATGAAACGAGTGATATTGCTTACAAGCAGAAATCTAGGCGCATATGCTACGCGTACTTTTTGGTAGACTAACGGTAGCCAAGTCATACTTTCAATACGAATTTACTTTTACCTCCGTTCGTCAACGCATTCTTCGATGTAATGGGTGACCTGGAATGCACTGGTCTCCCCCAGGCTGACAACATATTCATGGAATGCATGCTCTCACCCACCGGGCCGGCAATGACGAGGTCCGATGATTTCCGACCCACTTCGTTACCCCACATTGATCAACAACAACAGTTTTGTTCGCGCCTCCTTCCCTCCTTCCTTCGTACTTTCATCATCATCCTCAACAATGGTGCGCATGCTACTTTACTCGCATCTGTATTCAGCCCTGACGATGTCTACAACCGATAGTCAGCATATCCAGCATATACAATGGGCGGCCTGTGCATCGTAGGTGGTGTGAGTGGTTTCGCAAGAACCAGGTCGATTCCTTCCTTGGTTGCTGGTGTCGCGTGCGTGTTTTCTCCTTTCCCTCATGAGCCTGAAGTTGACCACGGTGATTACAGTGTAGGAGCGCTCTATCTGTACAGTGCAGACGCAATCCGTAAGGGAACTGCAAACGGGTGCGTCATTACATACATTCTTCCTATGCGTGTCAAAGCTAACCCTGGAACTGTAGAATTGAGGGTGCTTTAGGTATGCATGATAATTTGTTTGCAGAGTTATACATTCATTGATTCGCCCTCCCTAGGTGCTTCCGCTTTGCTCTTCCTTTCCTCTGTTCCACGATTCGGAAAAGGTCCTGTTCCCAAGATGTTGAGTGTGTCATCAGCTGGTGCTGGTATGTACTACGCAAAGCTTTTGAGCCAGCTGCGTGGATGATCATGTATCAATGATATGTATCAATGCAATTTACATAGGGTTCTTCTGGAATGTGCAAAATACTCGGGATTATTCGAATGTCGAGCTGGAAGTCCCTTAATATCGACTATGCGATACTTTGCAGTAGTAGTAGATAGTTTGAACGTCGAACTTGAGGGATTGGACACGCACATAGCATCATGTGATCTCTCTCGATGAGCTTCCACGATGATGAGCTAACGCGGACTGCCTTGTATGCTTACCACGACGCTACGCAGAGCGCCGTTTCGCCCGAGTCTTCGTCTCTTACCACGATCTACCACTTCCCTATCACAACTACCCAGAACCATTGCAACTATGTCCAAAGCCAAGTCAGAAGAAGAGTGGAGGGCTCAGCTTTCTCCTGAACAGGTCTGTCTGCAGCACTTGTTCTCGTCTCTGGATGCTAGGGTCTCATGCACTATTACTCTGTTAGTTCCAAATCTTGCGGAAGAAGGGCACCGAACGTGCTGGAACAGGGATCTACGATAAACACTCTGAAGCGGGCACTTACGCCTGTGCTGGATGCAACACTCCCCTGTACACTAGCGACACCAAGTTCCAAAGTGGTTGTGGATGGCCTGCGTTTTTCGATGCTATTCCTGGCGCTATCACTAGGCATGGTATGCCTGCCTCTTACCGGTTCATGATACATACAGCCACTAATCAACGCCCGTTAAAATAGAGGACAGATCCTGGGGCATGACTCGCATTGAGATTACATGCACAGCGTGTGGAGGTCATCTGGGACATGTATTCAAAGGAGAAGGATACAAGACTCCCAGTACGACTTTCCTTATCATCTGAAGTTGAAGCAGACGAGCCTGATTTGTGACCTTCCAGCCGACGAAAGACATTGTGTTAACTCTGTATCGCTCAAGTTCAATGGAGAGTAGGGGAATCAAACGTGTTTCCTAGAATTAGATCGCAAATTGTAGAATGTTCATCATGAAATGGGGCGTAGATATTATCCCGAGAGAGGCGTTACAGATTGTCAAATGGGAAAGAAAGGGGTCGGAACAGCATATCGATGCAAGCATAGCCCATGCCAGCGCCTACAGATCCTGCATCGAAGCCTCGAGCTCCTCCAATGCCTTCTGCGATGCACTCCGTTTCTCGCGCTCTTCCTGTTAGTGTTACGATGAAAATCAGTACGAAGATGGACAGAATAGGAGGACCATAAACGTGCCTCGTATTTCTTTTCCCATTGGTCTCTCTCTTGTTCGACGCGCTGGACTTGTCTTTCGAAGTGTTCTGCCTTGACATCGACCTGTCTCAACCTGCGCGTAGGAGGTATATTAGCCATCTTGCCGTAATAGAACGAATCAGCAATAAAGACTCACTTCTCCACCGTCTCCTTCACATTCTTCTCTGCCACGTCTAACTCCTCTTCCAATAGTTGGATCTTCCTGTTCAAGTTCTCGTTTGTCGTCCTGCTGCTCTCGCCATCAGTCTGGCTAGCCTTTAACTCTGCTAGCTTAGCCTCAGCCTTCTCTAGATCAGCATCTTGGACTGATAGGCGGTGGGTTAAGCTGGTGATTTCCTGATCCTTT
>Ga0247730_1000442_pt1 | contig 31012 bp, 24 predicted proteins | sample UWRJL073202C2_FD_180959 | JGI IMG/M metagenome (GOLD analysis project Ga0247730, IMG submission 180959) | Plant litter microbial communities from Arlington Agricultural Research Station in Wisconsin, United States - UWRJ-L073-202C-2 | ecosystem: Environmental > Terrestrial > Plant litter >... | reverse complement strand
GCTTGTCGCTGGAGCACGATCTCACCACCACGATCAACAACAGGATCAGCACCGGCAAGACCAGCCATTTGATCAGTCCGTTACTTTTCATCAGTGTTCTCCCGGGCATTGGGGAGGTTCTTTGCAGCATCGATCGGGCTCTGATTCGTTAGGATCGACTGCGCCAGGCCATGGCCGCGCGTCACCAGGTACAGCGCAGTGGTGTCTTCTGCTGTGCCACGTCGACCCAACTGTTGATGCTGGAAAGTCGCTGCGACGAAATCGCCCTGCAGTTCACGAGGGTCCAGTACCAATTGCGCCAGTGACTCGCTGCGCAGCTGCAGCGCGGTTACCCAGAAATCCTCCAGTTGCCAGGCGCCGAGCACCGACGTTTTGACCGGCAGGGTGGGTAACAGACCAGTGAGGTCCAGTGCTCTATTTATGCGAACCTGATTGACGCCTTCCAATCGTTCCACGGTCCGCAGCGGTGCGTATAGGTTCTGCGCGGCATAGCGAGTCAGCACGACCGGGATGGGTGTTTGACGTGCTGGTGCAGGAGGTTCGGCTTCGGCAGATCCCGTAGGCTTTGGCTCTGCGGCTCTGACGATTTTTACCGGCTCCAGCTCGGTCTGATCCTTCACGACCGTTGCGGCGATATCGATCAGAATCAATTCACCGGTGCTGACGTTCTGCAGTTGAAGGCGGGTCGGCTCGATGGGCTCATTGGCGCGTAGATAAAGCGTGCCGCCCGTGCTCTGGATCCGCAGCTTTTCCTTGAGTGAGCGGGGAACACCAACGCGTACGTTTTGGTCGACGAAAATGATCCGCTCCTGGCCGACGTGCAACGGGATCGCCAGCGGCAGGCGTTGCCACTGCAGGATCTCCACTGCGCTGGCTGACGTGGCCACGCCTCCCAGCACGAGTAAGAGCCATGAGGAAAATAGGCGCTTCATTGCATGACTCCTTGCCCCGGCACTTCCAGGCCAGTGCCGGTTGATGGTGGGGTTGAGGTAAGGCGCTGGGGCTTGCCGCTATAACAGTTGAGGGCGAGCCCGAAGGGGTTGCGCTCCGGGTCCATGTCCATGCGCACGACGTGCAGCGGGTACCTGACCAGGGCGCGCTTGACCTTCTCTGACCCGTAGTACTCGTCGGCGGTCAGGTCCAGGTTGACGATCCAGGCGTCATTGCCGAGCGTCTTGACCCGAAAGGTCGGGTCATCTCCGTAGCCGCGTTCGGGGATCTCGTACACGCCACGGGTACGCTTGCGAAGCTCACCGCCCGCGCGACGCTCCTCGAATTCCAGCTGCAGCTGGGTCTGGCAGCTCGGCGTCAGGTAGGGCGCGAACTGTTGCAGGTTGCGCTGGTAGTCTTCCTCACCATTGGTGGGCCAGCGATTGAGCTGCTGGAAGATGTAAAAGCCGAAGGTGTACACCGTCTCCGGCGGAACCTCCCACCACTTGCGGGTGCTGCCTGAACGCAAATCAGGGGGCACATGGATGGTCATATCGCGGGGTGCCGCCCACCAACCGAGGCCCATCAGTACCGCGACCAGAAAAAACAAACCGACCCCGATACGCAGGGTCAGCACGTGAGCTTCCAGGCGCGTGACTTCGTTCTTGAATCGGCTCATCGGCGCGTGCTCCGCCGAGTAGTCCAGACGCCGCTGCGCGTCAGGAGATCCGACCCGCCAGCCCAGTCCTTCAGCGCGGGCCAGCGAGTGCTGACCTGCCAGCGCATCTCTCGGTACAACCAGGTCTGTGGCTTCCCACGCTTTAGCCGACGCAGGAACTTGCCGCCAAAAATGATTCCAGACGCCACCGCGACCACCATGGTCGTGGGCGTCATTGCAATGCTCTTGGTGACGATCGCTAAACCTATCCCGATCACCAGGCCGATCAGTGCTGAGATCCCTACCGAGAGCCATAGCTCATCTGCAGTCATCCCCAGCACGATCACCGGCTGGCGGTTGAGTCGCGTCGGGAGAAAACGCAGCGTTCCATCTGGCAATTGCTCAAGTGGCTCAGTCATAACTTCGCCCTGCGCTCAGAGAATGCCGGCGGCTTTGGTCAGCAGCCAGATCGGCAACACCAGCAGCAAGGCGCCGACCGTGCAGGTCAGCCCAAACTGCCCCCAGGTCTTCTTCCCGGTTTGCACCTCCGCGAACGTGCCATATGCGTGATAGGCGACCCCGCAAAAAGCAGCTGCCGAGATCAGCAAACCAATCAGCGCTGCGCCGTCGAAGGCATAGTTCTGCATGGTCTGAATGATGTTCGTGCCTTCGCCACGGCTTGGCGCTTCCATCTGCGGGAGCGCGGCGTTTGCCTGGCTAGACACGAACGTGGCGAACCATAGCCGAGCCAGAATCAGTTGTTTGGAGAGTGGACGTGTCATGGGGATTGCCTCCTCAGGCTGGTTTTTTACGTGGTCAATGCAACAGCAAGTAGCCGAAAATCACGTAGACAAAGACGACCTTCAACGCCAGGGTGCCGAACTGCTCATTACTCAATTGCCCCCGGCTCCAGCCTCGAAAACCGCTGCCCAACGCCCAGGCGGAAAACACCAACACAAACGTCAATGCCACCCCGACCAGCAACGTCATGCTGTCCTGAACGGTGAATCCACCTCCGGCCAGGAAGGCACTGGACTGCTCAGCCGTCATGCTCATGGCTTACGATCGGCCTCCCGCAGGTAATGCCCGGTCAACTCGGGGGGATGCCGGGGCTGTGCGCGGGCAGGGGCTTGATAGGTCTTGATGCCTTGGCGAATCAGGTCGATCTCGGCGTTGAAACGGGGGTAGTCGAAGGTATAACGAACGCCGTCTTCAGCTGGCAGTGCCTGGCTGGAGCGGGCGAGGCGGTCTATGGCGTCGAGTTGACGAAGGATCAGATTCAGGTTGGTTTGTTCGGTGACCAAGCCATTGGCGTGGATGTTCGCGCCGCAGAGGAGCAGGGCGAGAGCCAGTACGACTGGGGCTTGGTGATGGTTGGGACGGGCGGGCATTGGGAGCTGTCCTGTTGTTGCTGGGTAGGACGAGCTTGCCAAGGTGTGGGGGTGTGGGCAGTAGGAAAACTGGAATGAAGTAAGGAAGTTTTAGATAACCGTGGTTGCGAAGCCGAGTCCTCTGAATACCACTGTACGGAAGTTTGAATTGTGGGGGATAAACCTATGCCCCCCCCCAATAAAGGCGACTCCCGCGCACTGATGAAATGTTAAGGAGCCTTGGCCCCGTTACAGTTGGGGGAGCTGGCAACTTCTTCCGTTGCTTCACGCAGCATTCGCTGTACTTCACCAGCTTCGCTTGCCGCGTAGACTCGGCCGCCGGTGTTCTCAGCTATGCAGTTGGACAGCATGCTATCGCTGATATTAACCAGGTTCACACGCAACCTCGGTTGCTGGCTGGCGATTCGAGCAGACACTTCACAGGCGTTCAGATCGCAGCCGTCCTCGCCGTCAACAAACATCACCACCACGGCATCCTTGAAGCGCCCGTCGACTTTGCTCGCGGCCTGGATAAGGCTTGCGGTCAACGGTGTGCCATCGTCTGCGTCGAGTTGGTTGACGCCCGTAATCAGTTGTCGTCGAGCGTTGGGCGCGAACACGCCATGATCAACCGTACGACCGCATCCCTGGAAAGTGATCAGGCGGGTATCGATGTCAGGGTGCAGTTGGTCGACCATTGCTCCAAAGGCTTGCTTGGCAACCGTCAGCCGAGTGGGTTCAGCAAGCAGACGTGCCTTTCTCGGGTTGCTGTTCGGGAGCTTGCCGGACATCTGGCTCATCCAGACTTCGTCTTCTGCGGATGTATCGATGTTCAGATTCATGGAGCCGGATGTGTCTAGCACCACCACGAAGTCAGGCGCAGTTGCACCGGCTTCGCAGGCAAAGCTGCCCACGTGAGACGGGCGGATCAAGTGCCATAATGCCCCGCGCCAAGTCCACAGCAGCCACAGCAGTAATAAAAGCAAAGGTAGTGCGAGCAGCCAAAAAGGCATGCGCAACCACCAACGTCGTGCAAGCGGCTTGGTAGCGGGCAGCGCATGTTGCTTCTCAGCAGCGGGAGGCGAAGTCGCGGGCATTGTAGTAAGTGGCAAGCCCCAGCGGATAATCACGGGTTCTTCGTTGAGGCTATAAAGATTATCCAAATCCGGAGCGCCGATCATGGTCCTAAGCGCTTGGGAGTCTTCGCTCTTACCGCGTGCCTGCAATTCATCCACCAGAAGCTTTATTGCTTCTTGGCGCTGTGTGTAGCGTGCGACCAATGCCAGCTGTGCCGTTTTGTTCAAGCTACGGTACAGCAGCGGCTGGCCGCCGAGTTCCGACCACCACTGCAATGTCTCTTCGCTTCCTGTGCGCGGTATAGCGTAAAGCCTTGCGACGCTGGGAGGGAAGTAACGATGCAGCAGTTCTACCTTTTTCTCCAGCGCACGCAACAGCGCCGGTGGATAGGGAGTGGCGTCGTGGGAAATGCGTTGCATGGCACGGATCCGGAATAAAACGAGGCCCCGAAGGGCCTACAAGGAGAGAGTTACTCGTAGCCGAGGCTTAGTTGCAGCCGAGAAACTTTTTGCTGCAAGGCTTTCAGTTCTTGCTTGCGCGCCTCAATGACCGCCGGATCAGTACTGGTGGTGGCCTGCTTTTTGGCGGCCATCTGTTTTTCCAGGGCGGCGATTTGTTGCTGGACCTGCGTCTTATTGGCATGACGGGTCTTGAGCTGGCTCAGTAACTTACTCATCGACGCGTCGAGTGTGGCCTGCTGCCGTTGTTGCTCGGCAAGGCTTTTGCTCCCGACTTTCTGCTGGTCCTGCAAGGCATTGTAAACGTCGCGGAATGCGGCATTTTCAGTGCGGGCTTCTGTCAGCGACTGTTCCCGCTGACGGACCTGCTCGCTGTATCCGCCCGAGTGGTCGCAGTTCATTTTTGCGATCAGGCTGGCTTCGACATTGTTTGAATCGCAGCTACCCGGTTGGGTGGCACAGCCACCCAACAGCAACAGCCCCGAGCTGACGACAAGTGCTCGAATCATTATGTTCATCTCAACCCAGAGTGATGGCTTGGCGCTGGCTGTACAGACCGTCGACTTCCTTCTGCAAGGACGCGACTTTTGTGTTCATTTTCGTGATCTCGGTATCAATTTCTGTCACTTGTTTGCCGCCACCATTAACGCGTTCTAGATTGGCGGTTTTCTGGTATTCGTTAACTTTGTCACGCATGCCGCTCAGGTCTTTTTTCATCTGTACAAGATTGCTGTCGACGCTGGCGATTTCCTGCTGTGCCTTGGCTTTGTCCACGGTTTTGCTTTTGATCGACTTCTGGATGTCTGCGATGCGTTCTTTGTCGTCGTTGATGACTTGCTGCAGGGTCGCGGTGCGCTGAGCAACTTTTTCGGTATCCGCTTTCACTTCATCATTCATCAATTGCAGACGCTGAGTCGTGTTGGAGTATTTGGCGCGACGATAGTCATAGTAGTAGTTGGCACCCATGGCCACGCCGCAGGCAGCAATACCGGCCACTACCATGCATTTCACTTTGTCGTTAGGGCTGGTCACGGCGCAGGCGAGAACGCCGACACCGGCGGCGCCGGCACATGCAGTGAGACCAGAGGTGGAGAAGAATGATGCATCTGCGCTCTTGGTCAGTCGTGGGTCGGGGGCTGTGCTCGAGTTATCGAGCATGCTGCTACCGATGCCAGTGGTACCGCAGCCTGCCAAAACCAGACTGACAGACAGCATCAACCCGAGCATGACCTTGGGCAGAAAATGACGTACTTGTTTCATACTGAAGCTCCTTGAGGTAAGCGTGACATCGAACTACTGGACTGCTTTGCAGCGATTGAGCCAGGCATCGGTGTCGATTTTTTGGGTTTTAAGAAATGCCTGCTGATTGACCCAGTGGGTCTGCAAGTAGGGCTTGAGGTCTTTAAGCTGTTCGTTGCGTGTGATGATTTCGCCCATGATCGGTATTTGCCGGGCAAGTAGCGGCTCGCCGTACAGCGTTGCCGAGTCCACGAGGCTGCTCGCGTAGTAGCGGCTGAGTTTGTGTAGTCGATCGTGCTGCTCGTCCAGTTTGCCTTTGCGCATCGGGCAGCTGGTGTCCTGGTCAGTTGCTGTGCAATTGAGCTCATAGTTCTTCTGTAGGAAGTCCAGGTATTTTCCATCGTCGAGCATCTTGGTGCAGAGGAATGCACCGAGGTTGAGGCTGGCTCGGATTGCCTGATCTCGAGTCTCTTCTTGCTGTTGGTTACTGGCGCGCAACTGATTTTCCAGAGTCTTGAGTTTTTCTTTCAAGACTTCATCCTCGACTCCAGAGGCGAGCGTGCCCAGGGCCTGGACGGTGCTTTTTTCGCCTTGGTCGGTGTCGTTGCCGGCTCCCAATTTTTTCCAGCTGCTTTCGATGCTGGCAACACGTTCGCGAGAGGTGAGCGTGCTGGACACCAGGGAAAATCTCACGCCTGTAGTCTTGCTGGTCGCAGCGTCTTTGGCGTCGTAATAATTGCGCTCCTTGCGCAGGGCGCTGCGTAGATCGCCTTGAGCGGTGCGATAGTCACCGCCGCGTACTACATAGCCTCCCGCCTGGCCGTGCTGGCGATCCAACTTGTTTAGGCGAAAAGGCTCAAACATCATTTCATCGACGTTGCCAAGCATGTCGTGCAAGCCCAGCGGGTTCGGTTTTAGCAGGCCAGTCAGCTGCAACTGACCATTGGAAGACTGCGCTCCGGCGAACCATTCATAGGCATTCAGTCCGCCCGGCATTGGGTAGCGCAGGTCGCGGAACTCTGCAGTGCTGACATTCAGCCCCCCACGCGCAGCGAATTCCCACTCGACTTCTGTCGGCAAGCGAACAAAGCCCGCCACGCCGTCTTCCTTGGGTAACTTATCGGCTGCGTTCTGGCGTAACCACAGGTTGTACTTGTCGGCGGCTTCCATGGCCTGCATCCAGCTCAGTGAAACGGCCGGCAACCGTTGTTTGTTAGATGCGGTCGGGCACTCGGCCTGCGTCAGTGCGCGATATTGCAGGTCGCTCATCTCGTATTTTGCGAGGAGGTAGTAACGTGATTTGGCGGTTTTCTCGGCTGTGAAGCTACCCGCGATAAACGCAGGGTGAGTCTGTTCGACATAGCCCCATTCGTTGTTGTCGCCACCAATATTGATGGGGTAGTCATCCAGTGGACCTGCCAAAGGTATAAACACCTTGCGAAACACCATGGCACCGTCGCACGGCATAGGCAGTACTACGTCGTTGCCGTCTGGCATTGGGTTGTAGAACTTCTCTTCCCAGGCGGCTGATGCCTGAAGGCCGGCCAGGGTCAGAGGCACAAACAGCAAATGGCGCCAGTGTTTACAGTTCACGCAGACTCTCCGCGGGTTGGATTCTTATGGCTCGGGTAGCGCCGACCAGTGCGACTAGCGCCGCAATCGCGAGAGCGAGCGCAAGTGCTGCGAGGCCGTGCAAGGGAGTGATATGACATACGAAGCTGCCGGTGACGCGTTGGCCGCCTAGTAGCTGATTAAAGGCCTGACTGCCAGCGATGTAGAAAGTCATCCCGCCGATATAGCCAATTGAGGCAAGCGTCAGGGCCTGCAGAACTACGTAACCGGCGACTGCCTGGGTCGTAAAACCCATGAGCCGAAGCAGGGCAAGACTGCGCCGCTTTCGATCTATATTGGCCAGAAAGGCGCCTACCAGCGAGGCGATGCAACCCAACAAAGCAGCTCCGGCAATCACCCCGAAAATCACCCCCAGAACATGGTTGATGGCTTTGACGTTCTCAATATCGGCCAACCGGCTGGCGGTTTCGATATTTTCTTCATTCAACCAGCGCTCCAGTGGCGCGACGCTGTCAATGTCTTTGGCATACAGCCGGGCGCGGGCGTAGCGTGGAGCCAGGCCTGTTTCCGGCTGGCCACTCGTGGCACCAAGTGCACTGACAGCGTAGCCGTCGCGAAAACGCTCCAATTGCAGCAGCACGGCGGGATGCACGAATGCGGCTGGCCGGGCGAAACTGACAGCAGGGATAATGCCGACCAGCGTCAGGGTGGTTTCGCCTCTTTCCGGTTTACCATCCAGGCGTCGTTGTACAATCAAGCGCAACGATTCACCCACCTTCAGCGTCAAGCGTTCAGCCGCCGCCGCACTGAGAATCACTTGATTTGTTGTAAGTGCGCTATCAGGTGTGTTCAGCAGCGGATCCCCGCTGGCAGTGGGCATAATTTCGACGTTGTCTATGAAACGCCCACGATTACCCAGCAGGTCCGCCTGGGTGTTGAGTGAGCGGGTCAGACCGAGTGCGAACCCGGTATTCGGTTGTTTTTGAAGGGCATTCAGCCACTGCGCGTCGTAATTGCCGCTGCTGAGTAACTTGATCTCCAAATTTCGCGGGTCGCGTAACAACTCTTCCTGCAACTGGCTGACCACACCATGTTTGAGACCGAACAGCAGTAACAAAGGAGCAATCACGGCAACCAGCGAGGCCGCGATGCATAGAGAGACTTTACGGTCGTGCCAGAGGTCAGCAATTGCCAGACTTACGAGCAGTTTCAGGCGTTCAATTGAATGCTTCAAAGCGGGTCTCCCCGGGCTGGGAGACAGCAGTCAGGCGCGATAGACCGAAGCTGTTGACCAATTCCCAGTCGTGGGAAACGATCAGCGCACTCAGCCCTAATTCATCAACCAGTCCCAGCAGCAGCTCAAACAGTTGTCTAGCGTTATGGGGGTCCAGAGCTGCTGTAGGTTCATCGGCCAGGAGCAGCTTCGGTTGATGGGCGATTGCGCGCACGCAGGCCACCCGCTGACGCTCGCCTATGGACAGTGCTTGGGGCAGCTTGTCCAGGAGCGGCTCCAGGCGCAGGGCTGCGATGGCTCGTTGTACATGATTGCTGTCGCTGCCCATGCCCAGTAAGCGCATGGGCAGGCTGATGTTGTCGCGCACATTGAGAAAAGGCAGCAGGCCGCCACTTTGCAGAATGAAACCTAGGGAACGCGCACGGACATCCGCTAGTGCGGGTTGATCATCGGCCGCTAGCAGTGTGGCGACGTTCACATCCCCCAATTGATACTGCGCAATTTGCTCAGGCGCAAGCAGCAGACCAAGTGCTTCGAGCAATGTACTTTTGCCGCAACCGCTTTCGCCGGTTATCGCCAGTACCGTACCGGGTGCCAGTGTCAACTCGGGCAGGTGCACCCGGTGTACCTGTGTGCCGCTCCCTCGTTGTACCCTCAGTCCTTTGATCTGCAGCATGTCAGGGCATCATTTCCAGAGAAACCGGATAAACGTTGTCTCGGGCATCGCTACCCTCGGCCAGTGATACCCAACGGTCGACATCTGCGTTGTAGACCTGGTAGTGACGTAGTTTGGTCGCCAGCGTACGGATGAATTTTTCCTGCGCTAGGCCATCCCAGCTTTTCCAGGTGTCCTCATCCAGGTTCAGGACTTCGCTGTGGTAGGGCAGGTCATCCAGATATTCACCCATTACACCCAGCTCGGATAGCTTGGCTGTACCGTTCTGTTTGAGCTGATTGGGATCGGTGCCCATTGTCGCGGCGACAGAACGCAGACGATCGAACATCTCGCTCGGCGAAATCAGGCCTTCGTTGGCAGCATCAAGAATCTTCTTCAGCACGTCACTGAGGTCGCTCAGTTGCGACTTGGTCAGCAATACACGAACGTCGGTGGTGGGTACGTTCTGTTTGATCGGGTCGCGGTCCGCTATCCATGCTTCAAACACAGGAGGGGCCTGAGTTCCTGTCTTGTCGCCCAGATAGGCTAGACGCATGGCATGGCCAATCAGCGCCGCATCGTCGAGCATTTTCTGCTCTGCAGGAGCCGCGGTAGCGTTCATTGCGCTACCAATGGCGTCGTCGCCCATATAGGCGGCTTTGACCTGGCCGGTAATAGCGTTAGCGAGCGCGTCGACTTTGCCGCCGAAGGCGTTTATGTCACCGGCATCCACGGGGTAGTAAAGGGAGGTGTTCGTTCCGGAGTAGGTGGATAGTGCTTCGTACTGAGCCTGGGCTTTAGCGTGATCCTTGACCCCAGCAGCAGTTTTCAGGTGCAAGGTGTAGATCGCCACGCCAGGGTTACTCGCTTCAATACGAACCTGTTCAGCATTCAGACCGGTTTTGGACAGCTTGTCGTCACCATCCAGAGCTCCAGCGTCGGTGATCAGTACGACGTAACGGGCGCCGAAAGGGCTCCAATCAACCTGATCAATAGCCTGCATCACGCCTGCGTACGAATCTTCGGCGAAGCTCTTGCTCGATACCTTTGCTTGCTTTAGATCAGCGGCTTTAGCCAGAAAGTCTGCGCCGTCTTTCACGGTATTTGGGTCGGCGTACATCTTAGTGACGTATTCCAGGCCCGGTACGGCTTTGGTGCTGGAGCGGAATGCTACTAAACCGAATTTCACCTGGCGATCGAGGTTTTCCTTGGCAATCTGCGCGTACACCTTGGCAATGGCTTCGCGGGTTCGCTCGATATACGGGTCCATGGAAATGGTTGAGTCGATAACGAATACGACGGCGGCACTGAACTCTTTGAGTTGGCTGGCAGCATCTGCGCCGGCCTGTCCCTGAGCTGTGCCGGGGGCTGTTCCAGATTGTCCGGGTTGTCCTGCAGCAGCATCGGCTTTGCTGACTGACGCAACATTCAGGATTCGAGTACGAAACCCGGCTTCGGTCATGACTTCCTCACCACTGAGCACTGGGAGCAAGTAAAACTGCTTCTGCATATCGATGAAGTATTCCGGCTCCTGAGCCAGTACTCCCGGCGCCGTGGTGTTTTGCTTGAGCTTGGCGCGAAGCGGGGCAACTCGACTGACCGGATCCGGTGCGTCAAGAATGCCTTCGAGCGTTTCGCGTTCCTTGAAAAACATCAGCCGGTCGCGATTGGCCGGGTTGGTGAATGCCAGTGTTAATTGCATTTTCCAGTCCACGGTGCAGCCGGCGGGTAGCCAACCGCTGGTTTTGCCAAAGCTGTCAGGCCCGACTTTCAGCCACTGAGCATTGCCTGCACTGGCCCGCTCGTAAACATAAAAACGACTGAACGCCGGTTGCGCTGCGCCGGCTGGACCGCCCGCAGCAGTGCTCAGATGGCAGCCGGGAGTGGTAAGCACACGTTGGAACAGAGTTTTCTTGCCATCCTGCAACAGTGGCTTGTCAGCAGCCAATGCCCAACCTGACCCCAAGCACAGACAGGCTGCGAGTGTTAGTGAAAAATGGCGCAAGGTCACGGCTTCAGCTCCTTGAGGCGTTGCGCTGCTTCGGCATTGTCAGCCTGGTAGCCCAGAATGGTTTCGTACCAATAGGCCGCAGTGGCATTGTCAGCGGTCTTGAAGCAGTCACTGGCCTGCAAATACTTAGGGTCGTACTCACGAGCGTAGGCTAGAGCAACGTCGAGATTGCCCGCCTGTGCGCGGTTGGCATACAGCCGTTGAGCGACCCCGCATTGCTTGTTGGCTTTGGCCAACTCAATGACTTTGAGCAATGCCGCGCTGTCTGGCGATTGCTTGATGCAGCCTTGAACAAAATTCAGTTCGGTTTCAGAGCTCAATGCCTCAACACTGCAAGGCGCAGGGCTTGCGGGCGTGGGTGCGGCGAGAGTAGGGGTTGGCGTGGGCGCCACAACCGGAGCCGGGGCGGCGGGTTGTTTGAGCCAGAACCACAGGCCAGCTGCTATGGCCAGCAACGCCAAAATGACAATAGCCAGCAAGCCTGTGCGGCTTTTGGCCGGCTTCGCGGATGCCGCGGGAGTGGGCTCAGCTATGGGTGCCGCGAGCGTTGGAGGTTCGACCTGCGCTTCACTCAGCGGCTCCACGGCTGGTGCTGTTGTCGCTGTTGTCTGGGATGCCGTTGTTTGGGCCAGGCTAACAGTAGTTTGCGCTGCACCGGGTCCTGTTGCATTGCCCGCACCCGATAAAGCCAGGCCTTCCATCAGCTTCATCGGATTTTCATCCTCGCCGCTGCCGTCAGGACTACGTAGGCGGAAGTTAAAAACTCCAGTGGCGGAATTCTGCAACAACGGATCTACAATTTGCGGGCCGACTTGATAGCTGATTGAGTCGCCATCGGCAGCTTCTTCGAAGTGCTGGGCAAACCAGCAAGGCGCGTTGCCCCATTGCTGGTCATGTTGCAGGTAATAGTCATCCTGGTTGCGCTGGAGGGCAAACTCCAGGTTGCCTGCGTCATGCTCCCAACCACGGACCTGAAGAAAACCGTGTCCCGGTATCGGGTTGGCAAGTGGAGAGAGTTTGATCGTGATGGACATGAATTATCTCGCTTTGAAGGCCTGGATGGCACGGCCCATGGCCTCATTTTGTTCGGGCGTAATTTCTTTGCCCTTGCGATGGCCGACATTGTGCTGGGTGTGGATGGCGATGCCCGATATCCAGTCGTTAGCGAAGATCACGCTCTGGTCATCGGCTTGCGCAGCCAAAATCGGGAACCGGCCTGGCATTTCCTTCTGATAGAAGGCGAACAGCGGATGTTTTGCGCCGAGCAGTCCTTTGGGGCGTTTTTCCGAAGGCTCGCCGGTATGTCCAAACCAGGCAGCGAAGTCGTTGAGCAGCAGTTGCGTTGTCAATACCTGGCGCTGAACCAGATTTTCTCTACGAACGCCGCTCTGGGCGCGCTTGAGCAAGGCCACGCTAAGCTGGGATGGCAGGTCAAGTCGCTCAGCGCAGATCACCAGTTCCTTGACTAGCAGGGAGATGGCTTCAGCAGGCAGCTCAAGCATCTCAAGCAAATGCTGACGACGACTCAGATTGCGCAAGTGAGTTGCCCACAGATCGAATGCAGCGCGCGCGAAACGGTGCTCATGGCTTTGATATTGCGGCGCGGCTACTGCTGCCGGCGCAGTTGATTCTGCTTGAGCTGCCTGGACGATGGCTTCCCCGAAAATATCGTATTCAACTTCCGTTTCATTGACCGCTTGCGCAGCCTCGATGTTTTCGCTGGCCGGGCCGTCGAAATCTCCGTTCAGGTAAAGATCACGCAGTTGATCTTCAGGTATCGCCATGTAAGCGAGCAGTTCGCCGAGCACGTATTTGCCATGCTTGGTCGTGGCGAACGGTTTGACGATCAGGTTGGCAATGGCTTTTTTCTTGGCTCGCTCGTCTTCGCCACCGGCTTCGTAGTACTCCTCAAGTCGAGGCAGCAACTGCACCATCAAGTCTTCCAGCTGTTCTTCGATGCGCTGCAACTTGAAGTCGATATGGGCAACGGGCGTGAAGGCATTGCTGAAACGGCTCATGCCGCCATCGTTGAGCTTGAGCATTGCCTGCCAGGCGTCAAGTGGCTCTGCGACATGACGTTTGACCAGCTCGCTGCTGCTGAACGCGGTTTGCAGAGCTTGCAATGCCTCCAGGGAAGATTCACTAAAACCTGCCTCTTCGCCGTCCGACGCTAAGTCGAGGAAGCTGGTTTTGAAGCGTGGTTTGCGCACCAGATAGGTGTTTTTGAACGGGGCACTGCCCCATTGTTTCATCCAGTCTTCGTTACCAAAGCGCTCGATCATTGTCAGTTTGAGCATGTTGTCGCAGGCTTCAGGGAACTGCACCGTCTCACCGTTGAGTGCGCCACCAATGAAGCCGTCGCACATGGTCAGCGCCCAGATCAAGCCGCTGGCCCGACCATCACGTTGCTGTGCACTAGTACCTTGGGTCTTATCAATCCAGCTCTTGAGAACTGGACCGACACTGACCACTTCGCTTTGCTTGAAGCTACTGGTACACATCACCAGCGCATTCATTTCCTGCTCGTTAGTGTAGCGTTCGAATAGGTAAGCCACCTTGCCGCGAAGCAACAGTTTGGCCACTGGATTATTAGTGACGCCGTTACTGTCCACTTCGCTGGCTTCATCGATGCTCATCAACTTCTGGCGACTGCGATAGCCTGGAAAGTCCAGCAGGTCGACGCTATTGACGATTGCGTTGGCGGGTTCGTTGCCCAGTCGGAAAATCAGCTCGTTGGTCAGCGCCGCCAGTTCTGCCCTGCCTACCGAGACAGCGGGCCGCAAGCTGCCCTCAATAGCCGGGCGGACTTCCAGAGGGCTGTCGCCACTGCCGCCCAGACGGCTGAGGATATCGACGTTTATGATGCTGTTGGTCTGGATCATCTGCCCGTCGCGTTCGCTGACCAGTGCGCTCAGGGGGGCGAAAACCGTCTCCGCCAAGCCAAGCCGATGTAGGGCGGTCGCGAGTTGCTCATAAGTCTCGGTCATCTTGCCGACGCCGCCCCACAGCAAGGAGAACAATTGGGCTCGTTCGCGAATCGATAGCCGCGGGGCTAGCGTGATTACCCGTGGCCAGTACTTGGCACTCAACGGCCGAACGGCGTTGGGGTAGTTATGCTCCAGGTAGTCCCACAGCTGCACGACGTCGTCACTGCCCACGCCGGGCGATGGCGAGTCTGCCCCATGCTCTTCGAAGCGATGCAGTAAAGTGCTTATTTGAGTATCTGTAATCTGACTGTTGAGCCTTTGATGGTCGAAGTCCTCAAACCATGCGTTGGCGAGAACGATCGCAATCTCGACTTCCCGGAACAAACGTAGTTCCACAGGGAACTGTGGATCGGGACTGGGAAGCGCCCTACGGGTGAAACGGGTTACCAGCCCGGTGGCCTCTTTTCCGCCGCCGACCGGGTTAATGTGTTTGATGAAGTCCAGTTGCTGAGGCCCGAATTGAGTCAGTAACTGGCCTTTATTGTCCGCGGCAAGCGCAGAAATCAGGTAACTCTTGCCTGCCTGAGACAGGCCGAAGAAACCGATCCCCATCGGCGTGGTTGAAACCCGCCCAAGGCTGCGGGCCAAGTTGCGAGCGCGATACAAATCGCGGCTTAGGGCCTGAGCCTTGGCCGCGACTTCTTCGCTGTTCTCGGCGACTTCGGCTACCCAGTCCAAGGCTAAGCCTGCGCCTTTATGGACGGAGGTCCAAGCGTGGGCAAGTTGCATCTGTTCAGTGCTCAGGGTAGTCATTTCGGACTCACGCTCCCGCTGTCGAGCCAATAGTTGGAGGCACCGCCTTCAGCGCTCAACATGGTGTAGAGCTGCAGCCTCACGTCTTTGCGGTCGAAGGATTGGTCCTGAACGTTACTGGCAATGTTGTCATCAATGACCAGCGTTTCAGCGATGATCTCGGCGTCACCGCGGTCTGCGTCCGCACTCTCTACGCGAAAGCGTAATAACAGGCAGGCTTCTTTTCCGTCTGTGGTTGGCTTGCCGACGAGTTTGCGGGTGCCGCGCTCGGTGAGCTCGATCAGATACAGCGGTGCTGCAACCCAGCGCTCGGCGTTCAATTGGCGGTAACCCAGACGGGTCTTGCCAAGTACACGCAGTTGCGGTCCGTCCAGTTGTGGCTCGTGTAACTGCAAAAACTCATTGCCCTTGGAGTCGGTTTTGATCACGTCGGTGTAGAGCATGTCGTGGTCGATTACCAAATTGTTTTCGTCCAGTTTGCCGATATGACGCATGGTCGAGTAAGGCTTAAGCCGCCCAACGCTGAAGTAGAAATTCGACACTTTGCGCTGCTCGCTGAGCAGGCACAGCATCGCACCAACTGCGGCAGTGCTTTTCGGGTCGTCGATCAGCCCATTGCGATGGAACGGGTACCAACCACCGGTGCGATAACCGTTCATGGGTACGATTCGGCCAGGTGGCAGCGGGACTTTGCGACGAATATAAGCTTGAACACCAGGCAGACGTGAAGGGCGGCCTGTCAACAGCAATGCATCGCAGGGATACTGGAACACCACTTCACACAAGGCATCGAGAATCTTGCTCAGGTTGATCTGGCCCTTGAGGAATGCCTGGTGAATAGCAGGCAGATCAATCCGCAGCGTGACGTTGCTCAGGTCGAACCCATCGCGACCGCCATCGATACGGCGTACGCCGCCCGCGACGTAATCGTGAATGCGCTCGCTAATGGCGTCTTTTTCCAGCAACTCGGCAAATGTGTAACTGTGCACGGGGCTTGGCAGCTCCGGGTCGAAGGCTTCGTAGTCTTTGAGCAGACGTAGGCCCAGCGGCACAAAGACCTGCAGGTTCAGTTGTTGACGCAAGATTGCGTCCTGAGCACTTGTACTTTCATCGCCGCACAACTTTGATAGCAACGAGCGTGGCGAGACCACACCAAACTCTTTTAGCGCCATTTCCAGACCAGGCAATACAAAGCGTTGGATGATGTCCAGCAGGATGTCATCACCGGCGACTTTGAAACTGTCACGGAAGCGTTGTTCCGGGACGATTGACACGTTACTGCCGCTAGCGTTTTCTGCACCGCGCTCCAGTGAATAATCGGTGATTACCAGGTCTGTAGTGCCGCCGCCGATGTCGATGCTGGCGAGCGTAATACGCTCGCGGTCAACTTTGTCAGGCCGCGCCAAGGTGTCAAAGAACTCTTGAGCGTGGCCAGCAAAGTTCTCCCGAATTTCGGTGTACAGATAAACTAATTGCCCGCAGGTGGCTTCGTCCCATTCGACTTTGATTCTTGGCAGTGGCACGCGGGGCGCGGGTACTGGTGAATTGAGTCCTTTGGCTTTGCTCGGATCGAGGTCGCCGTCGTGCCAACCCATGCACTTCCAGACCAACGCCAGAGCTTGCAGCAAGCGATCATTGAGAAGGCTGCGCTCAACTTGCGGCATGCCCGGTGGGACAGTCAGGGTTATGCTGGATAGCTGGCGTGGCCGCTGGGTGTGACCCATGCGAGTGCGTTGTGCCGGGCTGTTGATCTGCGAAAGCGTCTGCGTCAATACCTCGGCAAGCATGAAAGTCATCAGCGAGCTGCGTGAGTACTGGGGGGAAAACGCGGGCAAGCGGTCGTCTTCGTTCTTGAGCTTATAGAACGCTTGGCCGAGCTTGGTGATCTTGTGCGAGAAGGGTGCTGCGGTCGCCTTCGGCTCGCTGTCGCTTTGCACGTAGGAATTGTTGAAGCGCCAACCATGTATGTAGGCGTTTTCATCCCACAGATAGCGTTTAGGGCTCGACAAGCCTGTAGAGCCTTCCGTGCCACGACGGCGGCCAGACAGACGTCCGGCTTCAACACCAACTCGGGCAATCGTCGGCCACTGGAACGCGTCATGACGACCGCTCTGGACCGAAAAGTTTTCTTTGCCGAACGATGCCTGTGCGAACTCGACGCGGCTTTCAAACGGCTGATTGTAAACACGCTCGGGCCGAACGAGGTCGCGGATTTGCAGGATGTAGTTGTGCTTCATCCCATCGCCGGATTGGCCATGGTTTTCAATCAATATGCCGCACGTGCGTGAGTTGCCGACGTCCAACACTAAGTCCACAGGGATCGGCGGATCTATAGAATCCACGCCATTGGCGGTCAGCTTTATTTCAGGCACTTCAATGCGCGCAGGCTGACTGCTGCGCTGCTCTGGAATTGGTTTGGCCAAAAGGCTCAGCAAATTAAGGTAATGGCCAATATGACGCTGCTCGACCAGTTCTTCATCGACGTCTTCGCTGGGACGATGTTTGTTGCCTTCGCGATAGATTTCCGTCAGCCAGTCCTGCACCCATTTCTGGTCCAAGAACCAACGGCTTTGGCGCGCGTGACAAGCGAGTCTGAAAGAAGAGCCTGCGTTGATATCGTCTCGGGTCGGAGCCAGGTATTGCATGCCCGCCGCCGAGGCCATCGAGCGGGTGTCGAACACCAGCGTGAGGCGATGAGTATTGCCATCGACATCCGGCTGCTCGAGCCCAATCAGGCGAACCCGCGCCCAGTTGGTCGGTCCTTCGTCATAGCGTTCCGGCGGCAGGAAGCGGAAGAAAGGCGCAGGTAGCCAGAGGCCGTCCAGCAGCTTGAGGCTCCCCTGCATACTCAGAGTCAGGTCTTCGTCATCGACTTCGCTAATCAGCCGGTCGTGAGTCTGAGACTGGATCAGCCGCTCGCCAGACTGATTGGCGGTGCCAACCGGTCCCAAGTGGAAATATTGTTTGGTTTCCTGATTCTGCAACAGGCGTGCGATCAGCGTGTTGCCCATCTTGGCAAAGCGCCCGGCGGGTTCGTTACGCAAATCAAGCTTGACGGCGAAGTCCATAAACTGGAGTCCGCTTTCATTGATCAGGTGAACGGTATCTTCGAATTGCGTCAGTTCTGGCAGCATGGGTCCAGCCTTTATTCGCGCCGCATGGACATGGGGAATTGGGTGTTGCCATAGTTGCCTTGGCAGTCAGCGATGCTTTGGGCTCCCGGCTTGCAGGACACTTGAGGCATGTCATACCGGGTACCGTCAGTGCAGTTGGCTTGATCCTGGCTGTGGATGCCGAGGTTGCCAGCATTCATGGCGGCATTGACTGCGCCTGAGCAGGACACGCCATCCGGGCGGCGGATAGTGACGTTGCCTTTGCCCTTCTCGAATGCGTACTCCAGACGTAATGGCTTGGATGTTTTCGCATCCATGATTCCGGCACCTGCGCGGTAATTGCCGTTTAGGAAATCAGCGGGGCCTTCGGCGGTCTCTGCTGGAATGCTCAGCGGAGTGCCGGGAGCAACAGGGGCGCTCGATGGTTTAGGCTCGGCTGCCGGCGTCGATGGCTCAGGAGCCAGCGGCTCGATGGGCGGTGGTTGGGCGGCCTCTTGTGCTGATGCAGGTTCTGTATTCGGTTCTGGCGCCGCCGCAGAGGTCTCGTTAGCGGGGAGGGAGGATGGTTGACCAGTGCCTAGGTTTCCGGTGGCAGGCGATGTCACGGCGTTTTGCACCGCGTTTTCGGGCTGACTGTTGACGTACGACATGTCGATGTTCGTAGCCGGCAAGGACAGATTGCCAGTCGGTAATGTGACCGTCGGTACGCAGCCGCGCAAAAGACCAAACAGAAGCAGGGCCAGCAACAACAGCAATAACGGCCATAGCCACCAGAAACGGCGCCACCAAGGACGCACGAGCGTAGTTATGGCGACCGGGGCGTCGGTAGCGGCAATGGGCGTCAGCGAGAGCTGAGGGGGGGGCGCAGCAATGACTGGGGCGGGAGTCAGGAAGTACAGCGGATCGCGATGGCGGTCGCCTTCGTGTTCCACAAACCCCCAGAAGCTCAATACCGGCTGGGTGTAATGCTCAACATCACCATGGGCATTGGTGCGCGTTGCTTGAACAAGATACAAATAGCTCTCGGAAGGCGCGTGAGGCACCAGCCCCAAGAGCTTTCCGAAAATGACTTGATCGCTTTGGCCGCCTTTGTTTCCGGCCTGCACCAGTGCCAGGCTCATGTCGACGATGGCGTTTTTGAAGTGAATCAGCTGGGATCTGGCGTCGTTGATCTCTGCTTCGGTGGCAGAGCTCCAAGGCACTACGTCACCTTGAACCGGGCTATACCAGTCAATGACGCTACCTTGTTCATTGCTCTTTGGTACTGCGAGGAACAGAGCCAAGGCAGATGATTTGCGCGTCAGCGCTGCGATGAGTTGCAACGCGGCCTTGTACACCGGTTGCCCTGTTTCGCCCACGGCAATGAAATCGTCACTTTTGCCCGTACGTAGCAGCGCACCGTGCATGCTCAACATTCCCTTGTAATTCAATCCGTTGGCTGATCGATGACACTCAGCAGGCGGCCACAGTAATGGCAAATTGCCGTTGACGTCAATTTTTTTACGAATAAAGTAGGATCGATTACAAAGTCCGAGAGCACTGGAGTGAGGCTCTTGGAGAATTGAGGTAGAAGAAAACGTTAGGGCGGGTGTGGGCTATTCTTCGGGTCCTAATTAGTTCGTACTAGGTTCACAGCGTCATATAAACGCTTGCTGCTGATCTTGATCTGCGTCGGCTGTAATTGGATTAGATGTGATGACAGGCGTGAGTTTGCCAGCAGGATAGGGTGAACTTTACGATTTTATTAAACCTGGATATAAAGTTCTCCAGCGGCATCCTGCCGGCCTCGATCTCGTCAGAGGCCTGCTCCCAGATCGCCGTCATGCCAGGATCCTTGACCATGCTCGGGACTGCATCGATCAGCGCGAATGCTGAAGCGGTAGGGCTAAGTGAGCGGCCTTTCTTATCCAGGTAGCCGCGCTGCATCAGGCCCTTGATGATCGAGGCGCGGGTCGCCTGAGTGCCGATCCCGGTGGTGGCTTTGAGCTTGGCCTTGAGCCGCGGATCCTCAACCACATCGGCAATATTCTTCATCGCCTTGAGCAGTGTGCCCTCGGTATAGCGCTTGGGCGGTGAGGTGGTCAAAGCTTTGAGATCTGCGCTCTGAATGGCACAACCCTGACCTGAGTGAAGCTCCGGCAGAAGCTGGCTCCTCTGCTGACTCTGCTCATCGCCGTCACTTTCTTCCTCACGAGCGAACAACACCTTCCAGCCAGGCACCACAACTTGCTTGCCCACCCCCTTCAACGCCAAACCTCCAGCGTCGATCACCACCACCGTGCGGTTGTACTCATGGTGCGGCATGAACTGCGCCATATAACGGCGGCGGATCAAGTCGTAAACCTTGGCCTCTTTCTCAGACATCTTCGAGACATCCGCCGCTTCGGTAGTGGGGATGATGCCGTGGTGTGGGCCGGTGAGTTTCTGGTCGTCCCAGGCCTGAGAGCGATGGGTTGCATCGAGCATCTGCAACAGCGGAATGATCGACGGATCGGTTTTGGCCAGGGCCGCCAGCACCGTCGGTACTTCCGATAGCATGCTCTCCGGCAGATAGGCGCATTCAGTCCTCGGGTAGTGCGTGGCCTTGTGGGTTTCGTACAGCGACTGGGCAATATTCAGCGTTTCCTCAACGCCCAGGCCGAACTGCCGATCGCATTGCTCCTGCAAAGCAGCCATGTCGAAAGGCAAGGGCGGCCGCTCACTGACTCGCTCAACATCGATCGTCGTTACCGTCGGCTGTCCGTGATTCAACTGGCGCTGGGCCTGATCGGCTTGTGCACGATCAATACAACGCCCATCAGCGTCCACTACGCTGCCGGGTGGTTGCCACTTCGCGAGAAATGTCGCACCGCTGGCTAACAGACGAACATCAATCTCCCAATACGGCTTCTTCACGAACGCCGTAATCGCCCGCTCACGTATCACCGTCAGATACAGCGTTGGTGTCTGCACCCGGCCCACCGACATCACCTGATCGTGCCCGCAGCGCCTGGCGATCAAAGTGAACAGGCGCGTGAGATTCATCCCAATCAACCAGTCCGCTCGGGAGCGGGCTAACGCCGCGTGATACAGAAAGAACGTCTCCTGCCCAGGCTTCAACGCAGCCAGCGCTTTGCGGATCGACTCAGGATTAAGCGCCGATAACCACAGCCGCTGCACCGGGCCGCGATACCCACAGTACTCCATGATCTCCCGGGCAATCAGCTCACCCTCGCGATCGGCGTCGGTGGCAATTACCAGCTCCGTTGCCTGGGTGAGTAGCTTCATCACCACCTTGAACTGGGTCGCGGTCTTGGATTTGACCTCGACCTTCCAGGCGGCCGGGATGATGGGCAGATGCTCCAACGACCAGCTCTTGAACTGCGGGTTGTAGGCTTCAGGCGGGCAGGTTTCCAGCAGGTGGCCGATGCACCAGGTGACGAAGACGTCCGGGCCGGTGAGGTAGCCAGTACCGCGTTGGGTTGCGCCGACTACGCGGGCGATGTCTTTGCCTTGGGAGGGTTTTTCGCAGAGGAATAGGCGCATGGGTGGGCTCGTCGGCGAGAAAGATAGCTCGACGATGCCAGCCTGGCTGAGTAGGAGGGGTAGGAAAACTGGGTTAGGAGCGGGACGTTAATTGAGACAAGTCATCTTTGCTACAAACCTTTGGCTTGATTGTGACTCAGTTGTTCCAGACCTATGATAAATAACTGAACTATTTGTATGGCGAGAATCCTGTGAGCATCCCGATCCGGCGCCAGTCGCAGGTTAGGTTTTATTAGTTAGGCGTAGTGGATCGTGAACGCCTGTTCCGGGCCGATTTTTTGAAAAGTAACGGAGTCTCACGCGACCCACAACAGCCGATAGCCGGAAAAACGCTGCACTACACCGCGGCCTTGTGCGAAGTTGAACGAAAAGTGCGCAAGCTGGAACCGAGTGATCGGCAGCGAGTACAGCAGGAATAATCAGCGCCAATCGCGGACGCCCCTCATACCTGGACGATCGCCCAAAGACGGCTCGTGCCTGAGGGGTCGGCCGTCCTCAAAGCCTTGGATTACAGTCTCAAACACCCGATTGCGCTGACTGTGCTGTGCCCATCGATAATAATTGGTGCGAGAATCAAATTTTGCCGTGGGCTCTAGGGCGGTCGACATGGCAGCTCGCGGGCTTGTTATGCAGTGTTAAGCGGGCGGTGGCGATCATGAGTTTGATCAAGTCGGCGCGGCCCAACGGGCATGATCCTTATGCTTACTTGAAGGACGTTCTCACTCCTCTGCCAAGCGTCTACCGCATAGGTGGAAGCCTATCGGAGCGTCTAATTTTTAGGAGAGAACCATCAAGGCTTTATCAATTGTACGGCCCAGTGGCGGCCGAATCGCTTCTGGAGAGAAAATCCTCGAAGTTCGTCGTTGGCATCCAGACATATACCCTTCCGAGGATCTCCTAATTGTCGAAAACGGGCGATTTCTCCATAGTGATGGTGACGAAGACAATGACGGTATTGCTGTAGCAATCGTGCGCGTGAAAGCTGTGCGTCCATTCGTCCTCGCTGACATGCCAGCGGCGTGCGCAAGCTATTTTGAGGATGGCTGGCTCGCATGGGAGTTGAGTGACGTAAGGCCAATCAACTCCCCTGTGACCATCCATGCGGCACGGGGTATTTACGAGGTAGATTTCCTGATCCCAGACAGGCACTGAACATTGAGCAAGATGTATTGGGCAGACGCTTATCAACGGTTGTTGAATTGAGCGAGCGGAAATGACCTACAGAACCAAAACAATAATATAGAGGGGGGAGTCGCGTCTTCCGGCTACGCACTTGTGAACCATTTGACCCCCTGTCGATAGCAGTTGTCTGAGCCGAGGATTGCGTTACCGCTTGAAATGCTGGGCAGCGCTAACGCGCCTCTTGGATGACCGGGCCCGGTGCCCCCGGGGGGGGCGCAACACTCAGGATTATTTGGTTTTCTCAGACTTCACTTTTTGAGCAATGTCGGCTGCGGCCGTTGCCGTGAGCGTCCCTACGCCTGGGACAGTCTGCGTGACTGTCGTTGTGATCGTACTGGTGACGTTGCGGCTATAGGCATCGATCTTCAACGCCCCCCGCATATGGCCAGCGACGGTCTGTGGTGTGATTATCGTTCGAGAAATACTGGAGCCTACAGTCCTGAATAGGTTGCCCAATGCGGAAATGATAGACATCACTGTCAGGATGGCGAAAGGCACCGACAACCACATCACAGACATCCTGAAGAAAGCATGCTCGCTCGACAAACCTGTGAGGCGACGGCAATAGACCGCCGCGGCGACTACATACATAAGTCCTAAGGAGACAATGACTGTCGGAGTTTGGACATCAAAGAGCACACGAGAGAACAAGAGGCCGTATAGGATCAGGCTGGCAATGACATCGGGCAACAAGCACTTGAGGCCATCAATGGCTCTGCTCATGTTGTAGATCAAAAAGCCAATGATTATCACGAAGCCCAGGATAGGAATCAGCGCCACCGCCATGACGGCTACTGACAGAAGTAGACCGCGTAGGACGTCATGATGGAGCTTGTTCTTCACAAGATAAAAGATGAAAAACGCCCCCGAAAACAGTGCAATGATGGCCGCTGAGATCGACGCTGCTTCGCGCGGCATCAGGAAGTTGATCCCACCTACAAGCAGCATGAAGGCAAAAATCTGAATACTGCTCTTGGTCATCGAGACATCCATTTATAGTGAAGGTGGCTTCCAGCAAACTTTATCGGCTTGATGTGCACATCCATGAGCCCCCAGGTTGTGCGGTGAGCTCTGTAAGGTTAGTCAGGTCGTCGCTCCCTGGATGACTGGCGGGTTGGAACAGCGCCGACGCTGGTCACTGAAGGATTCCACCGCAGGTATAAAGCAATCTCTCCTCGCATCCTCAAGTTTCACCATTGTTTACGTTCATCAACGGCGCGACAAGCTACAAACAATGGTACTTTTAGGATTACTGGGCGTGCGAAAGGCGCGCATCAGAGCAGATGGAAGGAATTGCCCGTGTCGATTGCAATCTCGCCACGTACTGTTTGATCTACGACGTTTGTGCTTGGCACATGTCGGATTGAACCCCAATGGTTGCCTTAATCTTAATCTTAATCTTGATGGTACTTCTTTCCTCTTGGGTATGGTCCTTGGCTTTCTCGCGATCCGGATTCAAATCAAACGTGGGAAAGGCAAAGAGCTACTGCGGCATAAGTTTTCGGCCACGTACGGCCGGTGTGCAGAATGTGTGTGGCCAGGAGGTTGGCTATGAGGAAAAGCCTGGAGAATGCAATAATGGTAGCGTCTGCACTGGCCGCCTCGCTGGGTTGGTCGACGATAGTCCTCGCGGATCGAAGCTTGGATTCGAATTACGAGAAGCTACTTGGCATTGGGATAGAACTGGAGCCTGAGCAACGTGCTGCGGTCATTCTCGACTACACACGATTTGTGAACTTCCAGGCACTTGCTGGCTTAGAGGGTAATGAGTTCGCTAGGAAACGCCTTGAGGATATGGAGAAGAAGCCGCTAGCGGAGATACTCGCGCAAAATGGTGCCACCTACCACGGATATATCTTGGCGGCCGGACTTGGCGTTTATGATTTTTCGACCAGCCGGTTTCCCATTCAGTATTACGTGTCTCGAGATCCCGTAAGGCTATATAGGCCTTGCCTAGAGTCTGGCATGCGTCGTTCATGCCGCAAAGAAACACCGATAGGCATTCTGCCCGAATATATTTACACCTATGTCGACATCAAGCCCCTGCCCCAGTGGGTGTACGCAGATCCTGCCGACGCAGAGCTGCTCGTTAAAAACGTCAATGCCGGCGGTGACGCTCGTCGCACTCTAATCATGGACGTACGCTTTGTAGCCACGTCGCTGTCGAAAGGCCGTTCCAAGTGGTCGATTACATTCAAGCCTGACGTGAATTCATTTTCCATGCGGTACGGAATGCTTACAGCAGGCCCAGGAAATGTCCTCCAGTGGCACCCCTGAGCTATTTGTAGGATGAATAGCCACAAATCTGTTGCCTTAAGCCGCAGCTGTCCAAGCGAGCGGAGGATATATCAGCACCTGGATGCCTTCGCTCGGCATTCTGGCGCTGATGGTCATTGCTGATATCTGTGTCAGGCTAGCTGTGGGGTTGGGTCGAATTCGAAGCACTCAGAGAGTGATGTGAACTCTGGATTACGACACATCCAGGCGGTCAGCGCTGTGTAGGCAACCGACAGGGCTGCAATGTGAGCCATGGTCTCTTTCTTCTCACGTCGATGACGCGCAGCTGTTCGGGCTTGGGACTCACCCTTACGTCGACCATTATTTGAGAACAGAGAGGCGATGAGCATGCCGATCACTACGAAGAAAACCGTAATCATTGTGATTTTGGTGAGTACGACGAGGGTGATATTGAGCGCCCCATGATTTGTTCTAAGAGTTGCGTAGATTGCATATCCGACACCCAGAAGCACACCTATTGCAAAAACGATGCCTTGAAGCATTCCGGGCATTTCCAGCCAGCGCAGCAGTAACGCACCTACGGCACCTGCCGCCGGCAGAAAATTGCAAATTCCTGCATCAGTATACGAGAGGTAGATCGTGCATTTCTCAGTGTGGTGCCGCCAGACAGTCCAGCACGTGATGACTAAGCCGAACACGAGTAGATATTTCCAGCCTGGTCCCTGAATGACGGACTGCCACGTTTTCTGCAAGAAAGATTTCTCAGGTACAGCCTGAGGTGTTGGCATCGCCAACTGTCGCGGCGCTGAATAAGCTTGGGCCTGGTAAGAGGGCGTGGCTGGAGTGATCTGGGCATGAGATCGTTGTTGTTCTTGTCGACGTCGTTGCTGCTCAGCAATTCTCAACTCTTGCTGGCGAGACTGTTCCTGAGCCAGCTTCTGTTCATCCATGCGTTGCGCATAAGCAGCTTCTTGAACCTGACGCTCAACTTCACGCTGCTCCTTGCGTATCTTTTGCTCTGCATCGTAAGCAAACTTCTGTTCAGCATTAGAGTAGTTGTTTAGATAGCTGACACGCTCACCCAACGATTTATCCAGGCACTTCTGCGTGATGCACTGATCACGCTCTGCAATCCACTCGCGCTGCAGATTGCGGAGCCGGTCGGGATCTTGACTCGTGGTAAGCGCTTTTTTGTAGGCGCCTGACAAAACTTCATCAACTTTGCTCAGGTAGCCGTCCGCACAAATGGACTTCTCTGCGAAGGTGGAAGCCTTCTTGCAATCAAAGCTTGCTGCCATCGAACCGCTGGCTGCAAATACCAGCACAAGCGCCACCGCCACCGCACTGCGAATCATCATCCTGTATGCTCCTAATTCCATTAGAAAATCCCCTAGACGGGCATGACGGTTATCGGCAATGAACTCTTAAACCTGAGCTCCTGTGCCTGATAACGAATAGTGAGCGAAGCCGGACCCTAAATTAGTCACGGTTTGATGCGTTTTTTTTTGAAAAGTGGCTTAGCTGCCCGGCCATATTCTTGAGGAAAGCTGTCTTCCAAATCCTTCAATCAAACCGAAACACCCAGATCCAATCCGCGAATCGACTGCCCAACTTGAGTCTGAGGGAGCAAAGAATTTTTGAACTGGCAGGAATCAGCCATGTGACGCCCGTCAAATCTGCGTTCCAACAATCTGAATCTTTGAATTGGGCGTCGTTGACTCTAGTGCTGGCCAAGCTGCAGTTGTCACTTACGACTGAATGCCGAAAGTCGTGACCAATTAGGTCTGGTCAAGTTGTTCGTTTCGATCTGCTCTTTTGAAACGGGGGATATTGAGTAGATGAACTCGATACCTAGGGCTAAGGCCCTGAAAAGTCAGCGCCGGAAAACCTGGAGCTGGAAAGCGCTGAGTGGGTCAGTTTGGATCGCTGCCAGTGCGTGTTGGAGAGTTCCGACGTCTGCATCTTGCCTTCGTCGCCGATGCGCCAATGAATATTGCCACTCTGCCGTGGGCAGGACTTCTAGATTGGATAATTTAACGGAAGCCATAGGAGTTGCTCTCAACAAAGGTGCATAGCAGATGCGGAACCACGCTTGACGCAGATGCTCTCAAAGTTGTTCTCAGGCGTCCACTCAGCGCTGGTCATCTAGGGGCGAATGTCAAGTAAGCCACACTAAAAGCCAGCCGCGCATCTGCCATGAAACTAAATTCACTCGTACATGAAAGCGGCGCTCAATAAGCGCCGATATCTCAGGCTAGGTGGCTAACGCATCTCTCAGCAACCTGGAGATGATAGCCCTGTACCAATGGTCACAGCAGTGACAGGAACGCTTGCAAAGGCCTTCTTCGCACCGGATGTGAACTGCGGATCGCAATTGAAGGTTGTTTCAGTAACGAAATCCTCCCCTTTGACTTTTACGATCTGGTCCTTCCATGCATCAGAGGCTGCGATTGCTTCGTCTGAAACGAGAGATACCTCAAGCAGAACTTGCATGTAATTTACCGCATGGGGGCCTTCCCACAGCGCATACACAGATGGCTCGTAGGCGTTGCCACACATGCTGAGGCAATCAGCAGAGTAGACAAAGTCACCGCCCGATGACTCGTCGAACGCTCCAAATGTAAGGATTTTGCCAGGGGCTGGCGCAAAGCTGTCTACAAACTTGGTCAGGTCTGCAGGGCACTTAGGGCCTGTTTCCAGCTTGAGCCTAGTGACATTGCCACCCTCGATCGTTGCCGTGACGTTGCAGCCCTGAACCTTGAATTTGTGATCGTTCCCATTCGACTCACGAGGAATGCCTGCGATCGATTCGAAGTACCGTTGATTGGTGCCCAGCATGTCGCCTGTGAACACTTCTGCGACCGTCGCCGCCTGTGCTGTGCCGAGATACAACAGGACTGTTGCAATACCGAGACTGCTTGCCGTTTTTGTCATGAGATGATTCCATTCACTGGTGCATTGATTGGTTCAATTCCACCCGATGGTGGCCAACAGACCATTGTAACGAACTGACATGTCCGTGACGTCTGTTTTTCTCGATTACTTCTGATCTGATCCGGCAGAGGCAATGAACGGCATTTGGCGTATTTCGTTGTTTAACGGATAAATCCACGACAAATGGCGCGTCAAATCATCGCCGACCACCCAGGACGGTACCTTCAAAGCCCTTCGCAGCAGAGCCAAGGAGTTTCTCTTTTGTGTGGTGTCAACCGCATCTCGCCGCGCCGAACCACCTTTTGGTTAGAGCCCGACATTACTGTCGCAGGGCTGCGACGAATGCAGCGCAAATTCGGTTGGCCTGCTGAACGCTTGGGAGCGCAATCATTGACCTACGCTTTCGACTTTGTTGGCTATCAGGGAGGCCAGCGAACGCAGTTAGTCTCGTGTGAGGTTAAGCCAACAAGAAAGCCCGTTGATCTCTTGGTAGCTCTGATGACTATGCAAGGTAATCGCCTTACAGGAGTCAAACAGTCATACCTTGTGGGTGCTCGGCCCTGATAATTCTGGACATGTTTTCGCAGTCACACTCGACATAAACGGAGAGGTCATTTTTACCCCTACGACTGAATCTGCGCTCTAGTTTAAATGAGCCCAGACGCAGACAGATTTCGCGCTTAGATTATGGAAGTCCGACCAGCCCCTCAGGCTACTTGATGACTATGCCGTCAAGGGTTGAACGCCAGCCCCAGCCGTTCTGTCGAAGCAGCTAAAAGTTGAATGAAATTCCTGCGTAAGGAAAGTTGCGGTGCTCAAAAAAATGAACACTATTGCCTTTGAGACTGGCGTTCTCAAAGTAGGTTTGGGCCTGTTCCGTGACAACGGACATTTACCGGCCGCTGTTCAGTCAAACGCGGAAAGCAACAGATTAGCTTCGAGTTAGGGCGTCACCTGGGCCAGGCCCATGCCTGAGGAGATTGGGTTACATGGAGGGAGTTGTGCGACACAAGTCGTCATCCAGGTCGACCGCGTTGACGAGCTCCGCCCCCTGACTCCTCACATTCCCCACCGCCTTACCCACCCTATACCACTCAAAATCCTCCACCGGCCTGCAGCACTCCCTGGCAATCGCTTCCGCCCTGACCGCATCAGTAGCCGGATCCATCCACTCCAATGCCAACTCCGGCGTCAACACCAACGGCCGCCGATCATGAATATCTACCATCCCTGAATCACTCGCCGCCGTGATAATCACAAACCCATCATCCTCACGCGGCTCCAGCCCTGGCGTCACCTGAGCCAACGCACCATAAAACATCGGCGCCTGGCTCTTCAGCCTGATGTAATACGGCTGCTTTTTCTTCGGATTAGTTGGATCCTTCACCCATTCGAACCACCCATTAGCAGGCGCAATGGCGCGGCCATTCGGCCACAGCTGTTTGAAAAACTTCCCCATCGCCACGGTCTCGACCCGGGCATTGATCGGGTCCGGCCGTTTGCCTTTCGCCCAGAACGGCGACCAGCCCCAGCGCACTTTGTCCACGCTTAGCCCACCGTCCACAGGTCGGATTATTTCGACGCGAGTGGAGGGCGCGACGTTGTAGCGCTCGATCGGCCAGTGGTCGTATCCATTGATCACCAGCTGCTTTGGAGCCAGTTCTCGCAGGTAGTGGTCCATGGATTCGTAGATCGAATAGCGTCCGCACATGCTGTCACCCGTCGAAATTTCCTACAGAGGAGATTGACCGAAACCGGCCTTCGTCGTTAACTGTATATACATACAGCAATCCACCGCAAGGCTCCCATCATGAGTGTCACTATCCTTGGCCCGTTGTCGGCAGGGGGCGAGAAGCTCCCACTTTATTCCTTCCAGGTACCGGCCGGTTTCCCGTCCCCGGCGGCTGACCACATCGAAAAGCACATCTCCCTGGATGAGCTGTTCGACATCCGCGCGCCGCATGTTTACCTGGTGAAGATCGAAGGCGACAGCATGGTGGGGGCCGGGATTTACTCGGGTGATCTGGTGGTCGTGGACCGCAGTCTGTACGCCGAACACGGCGATATCGTCATCGCGGCGCTTAATTCGGAGCCGGTCTGCAAGCGGCTGCACATGCGCAACAACGTGTTCATTCTGCAATCGGAAAACCCGAAATACCCGCCGCGCTACGTGATGGAAGGTGACGATCTGGTGATCTGGGGCGTGGTGAAATACAGCGTGCGCGATCATGACAAAGCCTGAGCCGGTCTTCGCCCTGGTCGATTGCAACAGCTTCTACGCCAGCTGCGAACGGGTGTTCCGCCCTGATCTGGCCAAGACGCCGATTGTGGTGCTGAGCAACAACGATGGCTGCGTGATCGCCCGCAGCTACGACGCCAAACCCTTCGTGAAAATGGGCGCGCCGTACTTCCAGATCAAGGACGCGCTGCGCCAGAACGGCGTGGTGGCGTTCAGCAGCAACTACGCGCTGTACGGCGACATGAGCGAACGAGTGATGACCATCATCGAATCCATGGTGCCCGCCGTGGAGATCTACAGCATCGATGAAGCCTTTGCCGACCTGACCGGCATCCCCGGCGACTTGACTGCTTTTGGCCGTACCATCCGCGCCGCCGTGCATATGCGCACCGGCATCCCGGTCGGTGTTGGTATCGCTCACACCAAGACGCTGGCCAAACTCGCCAACCACACCGCCAAACGCCTGCAGGCCGAGACGGGCGGGGTGGTGGACATCTGCGACCCGTTCAAGCGCGACTGGGTGCTGCGCAACACCGAGGTCGGCGAAGTCTGGGGCGTCGGCCGCCGCATGAAAGCCCACCTCAATGCGATGAACATCACCACCGCCATGGACCTGGCCAAAGCCGATCCCACCATGCTCGGGCAGAAATTCAGCGTCGTCATCGAAAAGACCGCCCGCGAACTGGCCGGCACTTCCTGCCTGGAACTGGGCGAAGCCGAACCGCCCAAGCAAGAGATCTGCAGCAGCCGCATGTTCGGCAAACGCCTGACCACCATCGAGCCGATCAAAGAGGCCGTGGCCACCTACGTCCAGCGCGCCGCCGAAAAACTCCGCGC
>Ga0247730_1000441_pt1 | contig 31016 bp, 29 predicted proteins | sample UWRJL073202C2_FD_180959 | JGI IMG/M metagenome (GOLD analysis project Ga0247730, IMG submission 180959) | Plant litter microbial communities from Arlington Agricultural Research Station in Wisconsin, United States - UWRJ-L073-202C-2 | ecosystem: Environmental > Terrestrial > Plant litter >... | reverse complement strand
ACGTCGACGAGCACGGCGTCACTGACGACGCGCACCGTCCAGCCGGCGCTCGTGTCGGTCGTGTGGGCGGCCACGGCCTTCCACAGGCTCTCGCCGTCGTCGAACTCGGAGTACCGGCTCGTCTCGACGACGGTGGTCGAGGTGGGCAGCACGCCGGTCAGGACCGAGAGGGCCAACCAGACGTGGGACCTGTCGGTCACGTCGATGGCGCCGGACATCGCCTCGCCGAGCTGCCGGCTGGAGATGGCGGACGGAAGGGTGACCGACGGGGCCCCGAGGGCGCCGCGCAGGGCCGAGACACGGACTGCCCAGGCCTGCCGGTGCGCGAGCGGCTCGCGGCTCGCGGCTCGCCTCATGAGGCGACTCCGGTCGGCGCGACGAAGGCCCACAGGTCGGCGGCGTACTCGTCCCACGTGCGGACGGTGAGCGCAGCCGCCTCGGACCGCAGCCGGGACAGCTCGGCCGGGTCGGTCAGGAGGGTCCGGATGCCGGCCGCGACGTCGTCGTCGTCACGGGGGTCGATCAGGAGGCACCCGCCCAGCTCGCCGATCTCCGCCTGGCTGCCGAAGCTGGAGGTGATCACCGGGGTGCCGCTGGCGAGCGTCTCGGCGACGGGGAGTCCGTACCCCTCGTGCAAGGAGGCGAAGTACGCGAAGTCGGCGGCCCGCATCTCAGCGAGGAGCTCGGCGTCGGTGAGTCGGCCGAGGTTGCGGAGCGGCCGCCCCGCCGCGAGCAGACCGTCGATCGCGGGCTTGAGGACCTCGTCCGACCAGCCGCGGCCACCGACCAGGTGGACCTCGAAGTCGAGTCCCTCCTGCCAGAGCCGCTCGGCGGCGTGGAGCGCCGCCCGCTGGTTCTTGTGGGGCTCCTGGGCGCCGAGGCAGAGCATCACGGGCCGAGACCTGGTCGCCCTGGGGGCCGCGGTCTCGGTGCCCTCGCGCAGCGACTCGCTCGACAGACGCACTTCCTTGACCACGGGACCCGGCAGGCCCTGGGCCCTCAAGGAGTGGGTGAACCCGGTGAACTCGGCCACGGCGGAACGGCTGATGCCCGCGACGCGGTGCGCGTGCTTGAGCATCGAGAGATAGGCCGCGGTGCCGTTCCCCTCGCCCAGTGGGCGGGTCTCCGGGCTGGTCAGGGGGATGAGGTCGTAGCCGATCATCGACACGGTGTTGCCGGAGAACCGGGCCAGCCCGGCGAGCTGGTCCTTGGCCGGCATGCTGAACACGTCGGGCAGGACCACCGAGCTGCGCCACGGGACGATGAGCTCGGGCTCGTGGGCGGGAACGTCGGCGGACGACGCGTCCGACCCGTACCGGTCAGCGGCGCGCTGCGTCTCCTGCGATGAGGTCTCGGAGTGCGCGAACACCCGTGACATCTCGTGGGGCGTGAGGTTCTGGAAGGCGCACCACGGGTCGGCCCAGGCGACCGCGGTGATGTCGTGCTGGGCGTCCCACCGCGGGAGCGTCTCGCGCACGGTGCGTTGGATGCCCGTGTGGGTGGAGTGGCGTGCGCAGTAGTTGACCTCCACGACGACACCATCGGACACGACTCGCATGGGCAGGTCGAGTCGGCCGCGTCGCGGCTGGTCGATGACCTCGCTCAACAGGGTCGACTCGGCCAGGGCGGAATCGGTGAGCTCGAGCATGCGTCCGAACTCCAGGACCTGCTGAGGAGTCGGGAAGGCCCCGAAGACAGCCGTGAGGACCAGCCACCGGGCGTCGGCCCGCTCGTGGTCGGAGCACACCGCGATCAGCAGGGGGAGGACGTGCGCCGCGGCGGCGCCGGGATGGCCTGCGTCGTACGGGCGGTCGGTCGGGCCGAGCAGGACCTCGGCCGCCGCCGCCAGCCGCTGGTCGAGCTGCCCCAGCAGCACAGGAGCGTCGATGGCGGCGGGTTGACGACGCGAGGAGGTGCCGGCGCTCATCGGCGACCGATGACGCTGCTGGCCTTGCGGAGCGGCTTCGTGACGCGCCAGGAGGTCGAGGCGCGCAACTTCCTGATCTCGCCACGGAGCCGTTTGGTCTGCGCCCGCTGCCGGGCGATCTCCTTCTGCTGACGGAGATCACGGCTGACCACGTCGGCCCAGCCCGACAGCGCCAGGCTGCGCCAGTGCGTGAGCTGGCCCAGCAGGTCGGAGATCTGGACGCGGTACTCGTCGCGCTCGCGCTCGCACGCGAGATCCGCAGCGGTTCGGTAGTCGTCCCACACGGAGGCGGGGTACGACAGGTCGTGGCGCAGCTCGTCGGCCCTCTCGGCGGCGACGTAGTACCGCGAGAGGCCGTCGAAGAAGCAGTACTCGTAGCCGTCGGCGAGCACACCGGGCTCCCACGCGGCGTGCGTCTGGGTCCGCGAGTTGGGGGCGGTCGCCTCCACCACCAGGACCCACGGGCGCCACACCGTCAGGTCGATGGTGGCGAGGACGTCCGCCTCGGCGCCCTCGACGTCGATCAGCAGGAAGTGGATGTCCTGCCCCTGCAGCCCCTGTCCTGACAGGAGGGCGTCGAGGGTCATCGTCGGCACGACCACGTCGACGTGGTCGATGCCAGCGTCGTGATGACGGTCGCTCACGGCGTCGATCGTCGTCGACAGGCCGGTGTCGGGCACCAGGTGGAGGGTGATCTCAGCCGCGTCGGAGGTCGAGATGGCCGCCTGGACGAGGACGTCGCGCGGGCGTTCGGCGCGCTGGAGATCCGCGAAGTGCGGCACGGGCTCGACGGTGATGCCGCTCCACCCGTGGTCGTAGAAGACCCGGCTCACCGAGTCGGTCGTGGGGTGGTTCGCGCCGATCTCGACATAGCGCCCGGCGGTGACGTGGTGAAGCGCCCTCCACAAGATGACGTCTTCCCGGTTCTGTGCGTTCGAGATGATGGCAGACACGAGGACACCCTACTGTTCTGGTGCGGTCCGACGGTCACCCGGCGGAGGTGGCGCGGCCGATACGATGGCCGCGTTCGTACCCGACTCGGTCTCGAGGAACCATGGCTTCCGCACTCATCACCGGCTCCACCAGACGGCCCCGGGCCAGGACCGTGCCGGCGCCGTCGTGAGAGGCTCGGCGCGACGACAGGGGATGACCGTCCGATGACGACGACCGTGGTCAGCAGCCGCACGACGGCGTCGCGGGCCGCAGCGACCGTGCGGTCCGCGACCGGTCCGTGCCAGGTCCTGGACCTCGACGGCAGCTACCGGCCGATCGGGTCCGAGCGCGTCCTGGTGCCTCGTGACGTGGGCCTCGACCCGCGTGAGGTCGCTGTCCGCCAGGTCCTGCTCGACGCCGGACGACTGCAGCGGTGGGCGCACCCCGCGCTCGCCCGGCACGTCCTGACGACCGAGCCCGCGGTCCTCCTGGTCAGTCCTGGAGTGCTGCTGCTGCGGGATCCCGCCGATCTGCTCGACCTGGCCGAGCGTCACGGCGTCGTCGTGCTCGACCGCGCCGGAGCAGCCGACGACGGGCTGTGGCCGGGGCTGCGCGACGTCGAGCGACTGGGATCGCACGAGTCCTCGGTCGTCGGCGTGGGTCGGACGGCGACCGACTTCCTCGACACGTGCCAGGACCTGGCCTCCGACGCAGGGGATCGGTGGCTCGACGTCGCCGTGGGGCTCCGCCCGCACCACGTCGTGCGTGGTGGCCGCCTGCTCTCCGCGTGGTCGGCCTCGGCCGATGTCGACGCCGTCCTGGCGGTCGACCTGTCGACGCTCGACGCCGCCGCGCCGTGGCTGCTGGACGCCCGCGCGACGTCGACCCCCCGCATCAGGCTGAGCGACGATCCGCGGCTGGCCGAGACGGTCGGCCGCTTCGTCGGCGACGTCGGGACGCCCGTCGCGCCGGACGGCGTCACGTCGATCGGGGTCCCGGTGCACCCGCACGTCGCACGGGTGGTCGCCGCAGCGATCGCGGCGGGCACGCCGTACCACGCGATCCCCGACCTCTTCGACCCGACCGACCGCGACGAGCTCCTGCGCTGGCTCACCGAGCCGGCCGTCGACGGCAGCGACCTCGGCGTCGGCCGCTACCTGGCCGAGGTCTACGGAGCCCGGCCCGCGCTGCGGGCGGCCTTCCCGGGCGTCGCGGCCGGGCACGGTGCGGACCTGCTGGACTGGGTGCGCCGGACGGGCCTGGCGGACGTCGAGACCGCTGCCGCCCCCCGGCCTGCGGCCGGCGCGGCCCGCTCGCCGGGCCTCGACGTGGTGGGCTACCTGAGCGGAGAGCTCGGCATCGGCGAGTCGGCGCGGCTCATGCTCGGTGCTGTCGACGCGGTCGGCATCCCGCACACCACGATCGCCGTGACCCAGCACCTGCGCAGCCGGCAGACCGCCGTCTACCGGGCGGCGTCCTCCGAGCAGCTGCACGACGTCACGCTGCTGTGCGTCAACGCCAAGGAGACGCCGTCGGTGTCCGCCTCGATCGCTGCCGTCACGAGGGGCAGCCACCGCATCGGCATGTGGTACTGGGAGACCGAGGAGTTCCCGACGAGCCAGCACAAGGGATTCCGCCACGTCGACGAGGTGTGGGTCGCCACGGACTTCGTCCGCGCCGCGATCGAGCCGCACTCCCCGGTGCCGGTGCGCACCGTCACCCCGCCGCTGCCCCAGCCGGGAGCACCGGTCGACCAGCAGGCCGCCCGGTCCCGGATGGGACTGCCCGACCGTCCGATCCTGCTGTTCGCGTTCGACTACGCGAGCATCGCCGAGCGCAAGAACCCGTGGGGGCTCGTCGACGCCTTCGAGTCCGCGTTCGCTCCCGGTGAGCGCCCCCTCCTGGTCATCAAGACGATCAGCGGCGACCGCAACCCCGCCCAGGCCGAACGGCTCCGCCTCAGGATCGGCGACTCCCCGGACGTCCTGCTGATCGAGGAGTACCTCGACGCCGACGACCGGGACGCCCTGATGGCCGCGTGCGACTGCTACGTCTCGCTGCACCGATCGGAGGGCCTGGGGCTGACGATGGCCGAGGCCATGGCGCTCGGCAAGCCCGTCATCGCGACCGCGTACGGCGGCAACCTGCAGTTCATGACCGAGGAGAACAGCTTCCTGGTGCCGTGGACGCCGATCGCGATCCGCGAGGGCAGCGGCCCCTACACGGTGGGCGCGACCTGGGCCGATCCCGATCTCGACGCGGCGGCCCGCTCGATGCGCGAGGTGTTCGCCGACCTGCCCCGCGCGGCCGAGCGCGGCAGGCGGGCCGCGGACGACCTGCGCACCCGTCACTCGCCGCAGGTCGCGGGCCGTGCCATCGCCGACCGCCTCGACGAGATCCGCGCCGCGCGGCGGGCGACGCCCCGGGTCGCGGGCCGGCGCCGGGCCCGATCGCTCGCTCGTCGGCTCCTGCGACGCAGCGATCGGCTGAGCGAAGGCTGACCTTCGTGAGTCTGTCCTGACCACGGGGGTGCGGGGTTACGGTCGCCGGAACGACCCGATCAGGAGGCACCATCATGACCGTCGTCGATCTTCCTGACGTCCACACCTGCTCCGTCGAGGGGTGTTCCTACAACAACGACACCGCCTGTCACGCCGGCGCCATCACGGTGTCGGGCGAGCAAGCGGCCTGTGGGACCTTCATCGACATCGGCAGCCGGGGCGGTCTGAGCACGATGCTCGCCAAGGTGGGCGCGTGCCACCGCACGGACTGCACGCACAACGACAACCTCGAGTGCGGTGCGGCGTCGATCGCTGTGGGCCCCGGAGCCGACGCGGCCGACTGCCTGACGTACGAGACCGCCTGACGTCAGCCGGCCCTGATCAGCAGGTCGTGCAGCTCGGCGAGCACCAGGTCGGGCAGCTCGACGGGGATGAAGTGCGTCGCGTCGACCTGCCGGTAGCGCGAGCCCCTGACCCGCTGCGCCGCTGTGAGCATCGCACGGGCACCGGTCAGGACGTCCCATCGTCCAGCGACGAACGTGACCGGGACGTCGACGTCGCTCAGCGACACCCGCCGGTGCCGCGACACGTTCAGCGCGAGCCGGGCGTACCAGGCCGGATCGGTCGTGAAGAACTCCTGGAGCAGCGTCCGGAGCTCTGCGGTGTCGGCGGCCGGGAAGACGATGCGGGTGCGGCGCACGAGGTCGGTCGTGACGTTGGTCCACGGCAGCCGGCGGGTCACGGGGGCGAGGGCGTGACCCGTCACGACGGCGGACCGTGCGAGGCCGATCATCGCGGCCTTGGCCACGACGGGCGGAACCCGCAAGGGAGCCAGCATCGTCGAGAAGGTGTCGCCGGGCACGCCGGCGACGGCGAGGACGCCCGACACCCGCTCCGGGTGTCGGGCGACCAGCTCGAACGCGATGGTCACACCGGTGGACCACGCCGCGACGACGGCCGACTCGATGCCGGCGTCGTCCATGACGGCGATGGCGTCCTCGACGAACGAGTCGAGGTCGACGCGGTCGTCGACGGGGCGCGCGGAGCCGCCGGTCCCGCGGTGGTTCCAGCCGACGACGCGCACCCCGCAGTCGGGGCGCAGCAGCGACGGCCACGCGTGCGGACCGGTGCCGAGCCCGTTGGACAGCAGGACGGTCGGTCCGTCGGCGTCGTTGGTCCACGCGCGGATCCGGGTGCCGTCGGCGCTCGTGACGTCGTGGTACCGCACGAGCGCGGCGGTCGGTGAGGTCACCCGCTGCATTGTCCACGGGGTCGATGGGCCCCGCAACGCCACGACGAAGCGTCGTTCCCGCCTCCGGTCGCCGGGGTGGTCAGGCGCGGGCGAGGATCGCGTCCACGAGGCGGCCGGCGCCGCCGCCGGACTGCGGAAGGAACAGGCTGGGCTCCGTCAGCTCGAGCTCGATCAGGAGCGGCGATCCGTCGCCGGCCGTGACGACGTCGACCCGCGCGTACAGCGGCGCAGCGGTCAGGCCGACGGCCGACGCGGCCGCGTCGAGCGCCTGGTCCGCCAGGTCGCGCTGCGCCGGGGTCGGAGTGCGCGCGGTGATGCTCTCGCGGCTGTCGCGGTCCTGCCGCACGCCCTCGCCGCGCTCGAGCAGGGGGCCCTTGCGGATCGCGTGGGAGAACGTCCCGGAGAAGTAGAGCAGCGCCGTCTCGCCCTCCTCGTCGACCGATGCGATGTACGGCTGGGTCATCGAGGTGCGTCCCGCCGCGACCAGCGCGGCACTGTGCTCCCACACCTCCTCGGCCGTGGACCAACGAGCCGTGTCGCGGGAGCCGGCGGAGACGGACGGCTTGACGACCCACTCGTCGTGGTGGCCGAGGTCGTCGCCGGGAGCCACGTCCCACCGGGTCTCGATGATGGGCACGCCGGCGGCCTCGAGCTGTCGCCGGTACACCTTGTCGGTGTTCCAGACGAGCAGCTCGTGCACGTTGTCGACACGGGGCACGGATCCCGCCCAGTCCAGGAACTCGTCGCGCCGGGACAGGTAGTCCCAGCACGACCGCACCACGACGGCGTCGTACGAGCCCCAGACGACGTCGGGGTCGTCCCAGATCGTCACGTCGGCGTCGATGGCCCGCTCGGCGGCGGCCGCCACGAGCAGGGGCAGGTCGGCGTCGTGCTGGCGGAACGGCCGACTCGTCACGAAGGCGATGCGCACGGGGACCTCCAGGATTCAGCAACAGGCTTCATTCAAACGTTTATCAGTGTTAGTCTTATATGTATGAGTCAGTCGTCCGGCATCGCCGTGATCGTCGACCTGGTCGGCTCGCGTGTCCAGCCCGACCGGGTCGAGGCGCAGCACCAGCTCGTGTCCGCACTCGCCGACGTCAACCATACGGTCGACGCGCTCCAGCCGCTGGCGCCCACGATCGGTGACGAGTGCCAGGGCGCGTACCCGGACCTGCCGTCGGCCCTGCGCGCGTCGCTCCTGCTGCGCCTCCTCCTGCCCGGTGCGCTCGACTGTCGCTTCGGGATCGGTGCCGGGACGTGGCGATCTGTCGGCAGCAGCGACTACGGTCCGATGCAGGACGGGCCCGGCTGGTGGGCCGCCCGGGACGCGATCGTCGAGGCGAAGAGCCGCGAGACACGGAGGAACAGGACGTTGCGCAGCTGGTACGTCGTCGCCGAGGAGCATCTCGACGACGCCCCGAGCCCGGCGCTGGTCAACGCGCTCCTGCTCTGCCGCGACGAGATCGTCACCGGCATGGGCGATCGGAGCCGGCGCCTCCTCCTCGGGATGCTGCGGGGCAGCACGCAGGTCGAGCTCGCCGAGGCCGAGGGCATCTCCCAGTCCGCGGTGTCGCAGAACCTGCGTCGCAGCGGTGCGCTGACGCTCGTGGCGGCCGACGAGGTGCTGGCGTGATCGCGCTGGCCCTGCTGCTCGTGAGCCTGGGCGCCGCCGATCTCGTCCGTCCGCAGGACCGCCCGGCGCGAGGCGCCGTGGTCCGCTCGGTCGTGGTGGCTGCCGTCGTCGCGGGCCTGGCGTGCTGGGGCACCGGCCTGCCGGCGTGGTGGGCCGTCGCCGTGGTGGTTGTCGTCGCGTCGTGGGTCCTCACGACCCCTGGGTCGACGGCGTTGCAGCCCCATCCGTGGCCGCTGGTCGTCCTGGTCGGCCTCGCCGTCGCCGCGGTGGCGTCGAGCGCCCACCAGCCGACGCCTGACGGCTGGCTCACCGACTGGTACGCGTCGCTCGAGCTCGCCGCTGTCCGGGACGTGTCGTTCACGGGCTTCGCGCTCGGCGCCGGGTGCCTGGTGTTCCTCGTCGACTCCGCCAACATCATCGTGCGGATGGTCCTGGCCAGCACCGACGCCGGAGTGATGGCGACCGAGCAGACGCTCAAGGGTGGGCGTGTGCTGGGGCCGATCGAGCGCATCGTCATCTTCGCGATGGCGCTGTCGGGGGAGTACGCCGCGCTCACGGCCGTCGTCGCCGCGAAGGGCATCCTGCGGTTCCCCGAGATCTCCCGCGACGTGGCGGGACGCAAGGCGGAGTACGTCCTGGTGGGCAGCTTCGTCAGCTGGGCGCTGGCTCTCGTCTTCGTCCCGCTGCTGTAGCCAGGGCCTGGTATTCCACGGGCCGGCAAAATAATCATATCGGTATACGGGATACTGGGGCCCTCGAGCGTGGCGGACGACGGCTGAGTCGTAATCTTGGATCATGCCCCCCGAGAACGAGATCGACATCAAGCCACGCAGCCGCACCGTCACCGATGGCCTCGAGGCCACCGCGTCGCGAGGCATGCTGCGCGCGGTAGGCATGGGCGACGACGACTGGGAGAAGCCGCAGATCGGCGTGGCCTCCAGCTGGAACGAGATCACGCCCTGCAACCTCTCGCTCGACCGCCTGGCCAAGCGGGCGAAGGAAGGCGTGCACGCCGGCGGCGGGTATCCGCTCGAGTTCGGCACCATCTCGGTGTCCGACGGCATCTCGATGGGCCACGAGGGCATGCACTTCTCCCTCGTGAGCCGCGAGGTCATCGCCGACTCGGTCGAGACCGTCATGATGGCCGAGCGGCTCGACGGATCGGTGCTGCTGGCCGGCTGCGACAAGAGCCTGCCCGGCATGCTGATGGCCGCCGCACGCCTCGACCTGGCCAGCGTCTTCGTCTACGCCGGGTCGATCATGCCCGGCAACGTCGACGGCAAGGACGTCACGATCATCGACGCGTTCGAGGCCGTCGGTGCCTGCCTCAAGGGCCTCATCACGCGTGAGCAGGTCGACAAGATCGAGCGCGCGATCTGCCCGGGAGAGGGCGCGTGCGGCGGCATGTACACCGCCAACACGATGGCGTCGGCCGCCGAGGCCCTCGGCATGAGCCTGCCCGGGTCGTCGGCCCCGCCGGCCATCGACAGCCGCCGCGACGAGTACGCCATCAAGTCCGGCGAGGCCGTCGTCGAGATGCTCCGCAAGGGCATCACGGCGCGCGACATCATGACCAAGCCCGCCTTCGAGAACGCCATCGCACTCGTCATGGCGCTGGGCGGTTCCACCAACGCGGTCCTGCACCTGCTGGCCATCGCTCGTGAGGCCGAGGTCGACCTGACGCTCGAGGACTTCAGCCGCATCGGCGACAAGGTCCCGCACCTGGGCGATCTCAAGCCGTTCGGCCGCTACGTCATGAACGACGTCGACAAGGTCGGTGGCATCCCGGTCATCATGAAGGCGCTGCTGGACGCGGGCCTCATGAACGGCGACTGCCTGACGGTCACCGGCAAGACGCTGGCCGAGAACCTGGCCCACATCGAGCAGCGCATCGACGGCGACGTCATCCGCAGCCTCGACAAGCCCATCCACCAGACCGGCGGGCTCACGATCCTGCACGGCTCGCTGGCCCCCGAGGGCGCCGTGGTCAAGAGCGCCGGCTTCGACTCCGACGTCTTCCGCGGCACCGCGCGGGTCTTCGACGGCGAGCGCAAGGCGATGGACGCGCTCGAGGACGGGACGATCGTCGCCGGCGACGTCGTCGTGATCCGCTACGAGGGTCCCAAGGGCGGTCCGGGCATGCGCGAGATGCTGGCCATCACCGGCGCCATCAAGGGTGCGGGTCTGGGCAAGGACGTGCTGCTCATGACGGACGGCCGCTTCTCCGGCGGCACGACGGGCCTGTGCGTCGGCCACGTGGCCCCCGAGGCGGTCGACGGCGGTCCGATCGCGTTCGTCCGCGACGGCGACCCCATCACCCTCGACGTCGCCAACAAGCTGCTCGAGGTCGAGATCGATCCCGACGAGCTCGAGGCCCGCAAGGTCGGCTGGGAGCCGCTGCCCCCGAAGTACACCACGGGCGTCCTGGCCAAGTACCGCAAGCTGGTGGGCTCGGCTGCCATCGGCGCCGTCTGCGGCTGACCCACGGGTGAGTGGCGTCTTCGGCACGAAGTGGGACTTCCTGCACGCGTCGGTCCTGATCGGCGTGGACCGCAGCACGGGTGTCTTCTCCGGCAGCGAGCCCACGCCAGGTCAGCAGATGGTGTGCGTCTGGACCAGCGAGGAGATCGCGACGGAGGCGCTGCACGTCGAGTCCTGGGAGCTGCGGCCGATCGCGGTGCGTGACCTGCTGAGCATCGTCCCGGTCGGCGTCGGGGTGCAGGTCGACCCGGAGCGTCCGACCGGCATGACGGCGACGGCGTCGTACGTGGCCAATCTGCGGCGGTACGTCCCGGCCTTCCCGGCCGGCACCGAGGTCCGGGTGAGCGACTGGGGCGGCCTGTCCGGTGCCGTGCGTGCCGCCGTGACGGATGCCGTCGCGCACGACGACCGGGTCCGGGAGCTGCACGCCTTCGGCTACACCGTCGACGACAGCCCAGCGCTGGGGTGCCTCGTCGTGGTCGTCGACCCGTCGGGCGGCGACGACGCGGTCGGCGCCGTCGAGGCGACGCTGCGGGCCTCGGCCGATCCCGCCGATCTCGGGGTCGGCGCGGTCGCGGTGCTGCGGATGGACGAGCTGCCCGACGAGATCCGCGACGCGATCGGCGACCGCCACCTCGTCCACCGGCGACGCCGGTCCAGGCCCTGGCGTCGCTGAGCCCACAGCCCGCGCAGGACCGTCACGGGTGGTCGGGGAGAATGGGATCATGTCCACTCTTCGTGATCCAGGCTTCGACGACCACGAGCTGGCGATCGCCCTGAAGGTGCTGGGGGAGGCCCAGTTCCTCGAGGAGGAGGACGAGGCCTACGTCGCCCTGCGCCGCGCCTGCGGCAAGTTCTACAAGGACGTCAAGAAGCAGCGCCGGCTCGCCAAGCGCGCCGAGGTCGCCGCCGCGGACCGCGCCGTCGTGGAGACCACCGCGACCGGGTCGGCCACGCGCATCGACGACGAGACCGAGGGGATCCCGCTGGTCTCCGCCGCGGCCGGCGCCACCGCCGGGACGCTGATCGTGCCCCGCCCCTGCTACATCTGCAAGCAGAAGTACACCGTCGTCGACGCGTTCTACCACCAGCTCTGCCCCGACTGCGCCGCGCTCAACCGGTCCAAGCGCGATGCCCGCACCGATCTCACCGGCAAGCGGGCGCTGCTGACCGGTGGCCGCGCCAAGATCGGCATGTACATCGCGCTCCGGCTGCTCCGGGACGGCGCCCACACGACCATCACGACCCGGTTCCCGCACGACGCGGTCCGCCGGTTCACCGCGATGCCCGACAGCTCCGACTGGATCCACCGCCTGCGCATCGTCGGCATCGACCTGCGCGATCCCGCCCAGGTCGTTGGCCTGGCCGACTCCGTGGCCGAGCGCGGCCCGCTCGACATCCTGATCAACAACGCCGCCCAGACCGTGCGCCGCACCCCGGGTGCCTACGCGCCGCTCGCCGAGGCGGAGAACGCGCCCCTGCCCGACGGTCCGCTGCCCGAGCTGATGACGTTCGGCCACACCAGCGACGCGCACCCCGCTGCCCTGGTCGGCTCGGTGGCGGCGCACCCGGTGCTGGCCGGCGACGCCCACACCGCCGAGGAGCTGACGAGCCTCGCGATGACCGCCGGGTCGGCCGATCTCGAGCGGATCGACGCCGGTGGGCTCGTGCCCGACACGGTCGACGTCAACAGCTGGACGCAGCGGGTCCACGAGGTCGACGCGCTGGAGCTGCTCGAGGTGCAGCTGTGCAACACCACCGCTCCGTTCATCCTCGTGAGCAGGCTGCGCCCGGCGATGGCGGCCGCGGAGTCGGCGCGCACGTACGTCGTCAACGTGTCGGCCATGGAGGGACAGTTCAGCCGGCGCTACAAGGGACCGGGTCATCCGCACACCAACATGGCGAAGGCCGCCCTCAACATGCTGACCCGCACGAGCTCGGCGGAGATGCTGGAGGAGGACGGCATCTTGATGACCGCGGTCGACACGGGCTGGATCACCGACGAGCGGCCGCACCCGACGAAGGTGCGACTCGCCGAGGAGGGCTTCAAGGCGCCGCTGGACCTCGTCGACGGGGCGGCCCGGGTGTACGACCCGATCGTCCGCGGCGAGGCCGGCGAGGACGTGCACGGCGTGTTCCTCAAGGACTACGTGGCGTCGCCGTGGTGAGTGGGGCCGCACTGCTGCGCGACCAGTGGGAGAGCCTGCGGGAGTGGATCGAGGAGTCGGGCCTGCTCGAGCACCGGCAGGAGCAGAGCGTCCTCGAGGCGTGGAACGTGCACGAGCTCGTGACGCACGTGGGCCGGTCGTTCCTGGCGCTCACCGTGCTCGGGCCCGAGACGAGCGTCCCCGCGCAGTCGCTGAGGGAGTACATCTTCGACTACGGGGCGTCCGCCCAGGAGATCGCCGACGGCACCAAGGAGCTCGCCCGCTCGTTCGAGAGCGATCTGCTCGGTGGGATCGACAACTGCGCCCGCTTGGGCCTGCGGGCGCTCGACGCCCTGACCGCCGACGTCGTGCGCGGTCCACGGGGCGCCATCAGGCTCGACGACTTCGTGCTCACCCGGCTCGTCGAGCTGGTCGTCCACGGTGACGACCTGGCCAGGTCGGTGCCGGTGGTGCCTGCGCCGCCGCTGCTGGACGACGCCGTGCACGCGGTCGCGGAGGCCTTGGCGGGCGCCTACCTCGAGGCGACCGGATCGACCATCGACGTCGTGGCCGGAGAGGCGCTGACCTGGATCCGTCAGGCGACGGGCCGAACGCCGAGCGACGACGCCGCGCTGCCGCTGTTGTGAGCATCGCCGCCGGACGGACCGACGGCCCGGCGGAGTCCTGCTCCACCGGGCCGTCGACGTGCAGATGGTGCTACGGCTTGACGCACTTCGCGAAGTCGGCCGTCAGGGCGGTCAGCGCCTTCTCGTCGTCCTTGCTGCCCTTGTAGTCCTCGTCGCTCTCGACGATGGCGTTCAGGGTCTTGTCGGAGACGTCGGAGTCGACCAGGGCGCCCGCGACGCAGTCGGCGGACTCGTCGGGGATCGCGGTGCCGAACACGCTGTCCTCGCTCGTGATGGCCGTCTTGACCTCGGCCTTGGTCGGACGATCGTCGCCGCCTCCGCCGCAGGCGGACGTGAGGGCCAGTGCTGCAACGATGAACGCCGCGCTCAAGGTCTTCTTCATGTGATTCCCCTAGGTAGGTGCCTGCCTCCGGCGTGCAGGTCGGGACCATCTCACCGCATCGGGGTGTCCACGTGCGAATCGAGGGACGTGGATCGCGGGTCGCGGTCCACATCGTGGTACGCGTTGTCTCGCGGCTTGATATTTGATCGACCGACCCCCATGCTGGGTCCATGCATGCGCACGTTCTCGTAGTACCGCACTGACGCGATGGCCTGATCAGGCTCCGCGTCTCCCTCGATTGCCTCCAGCGACGTTCTGGAGCCGGGGGATTTTTTTATGTGAACTCGCGACAACGGCACACGGTGAATCGAACAGTTAGGTACCACTACTCATGACAGAGCAGATCTCGGAGCAGCTGACCGGGGCGCAGAGCCTCGTGCGGGCGCTGGAGCACGCCGGGGTGGACACCATCTTCGGCATCCCGGGCGGCGCGATCCTGCCCGCCTACGACCCGCTCTTCGACTCCGAGCAGATCCGCCACATCCTGGTCCGGCACGAGCAGGGCGCCGGGCACGCGGCCCAGGGGTACGCGATGGTCACGGGCAAGGTCGGCGTGTGCATGGCCACCTCGGGTCCCGGTGCGACCAACCTGGTCACGGCGATCGCGGACGCGTTCATGGACTCGGTGCCGATCGTGGCCATCACGGGCCAGGTCGCGACCCACCTGATCGGCACGGACGGCTTCCAGGAGGCCGACATCCGCGGCATCACGATGCCGATCACCAAGCACAGCTACCTCGTGACCGATGCCGCCGACATCCCGCGCGTCATCGCCGAGGCCTTCCACATCGCCGGCACCGGACGGCCCGGTCCGGTCCTGGTCGACATCTCCAAGGACGCGCTGCAGGCCGCGACGACGTTCAGCTGGCCGCGCGAGCTCGCGCTGCCCGGCTACCGTCCGACGACGCGTCCCCACGGCAAGCAGGTCCGAGAGGCCGCCCGCCTGATCGCCGCCTCGGAGCGTCCCGTCCTGTACGTCGGCGGCGGCGTCATCAAGTCCGGTGCGTCGGCGGAGCTCAAGATCCTCGCCGAGCTGACCGGCATCCCCGTCGTCACGACGCTCATGGCACGCGGCGCCTTCCCCGACTCGCACGAGCTGCACCTCGGCATGCCGGGCATGCACGGCACCGTCGCCGCGGTGGCCGCCCTGCAGCGCAGCGACCTGCTGATCTCGCTCGGAGCCCGCTTCGACGACCGCGTCACGGGCCAGCTGGCGTCGTTCGCGCCGCTCGCCAAGGTCATCCACGCCGACATCGACCCGGCCGAGATCTCCAAGAACCGCACGGCCGACGTCCCGATCGTCGGCGACTGCCGCGAGGTCGTCGCCGAGCTCATCGGCACACTGCGCAAGCAGGCCGACGAGGACGGCATCGAGGGTGACTTCAGCGCCTGGAAGGCCCAGATGCTGGGCGTGAAGGCCAAGTTCCCGGTCGGCTACGACAAGCCGGAGACCGGCCTGGCGCCGCAGACGGTCATCGAGCGCCTCAGCGCGATCGCCGGCCCCGACGCGACGTACGTCGCCGGCGTCGGCCAGCACCAGATGTGGGCCGCGCACTACGTCGACTACGAGCGTCCGCGGCAGTGGCTCAACTCCGGCGGCGCCGGCACGATGGGCTACGCGGTCCCGGCCGCGATGGGCGCACAGGTCGGACTGCCGGGTCAGGTCGTGTGGGCCATCGACGGCGACGGCTGCTTCCAGATGACCAACCAGGAGCTGGCGACCTGCGCGATCGAGGGCATCCCGATCAAGGTCGCCGTCATCAACAACTCCTCGCTCGGCATGGTCCGTCAGTGGCAGACGCTGCTGTACGAGAGCCGGTACTCCAACACAGACCTCAACACGGGTCCGGAGTCCATCGGCGCACGTCGCATCCCCGACTTCGTCAAGCTCGCCGACGCCTACGGCTGCGTCGGCCTGCGCTGCGACAGCGAGAGCGACCTCGACGCGACGATCGAGAAGGCGATGGCGATCACCGACCGTCCGGTCATCATCGACTTCGTGGTCGAGCGCGACGCCATGGTGTGGCCGATGGTCCACGGCGGCGCCAGCAACGACGACATCCAGATCGCGCGAGACCTCGCGCCCGAGTGGGACGACGAGGACCTCTGACATGACGAGCCACACCCTTTCGGTCCTGGTCGAGAACACGCCGGGCGTGCTCGCGCGCGTCTCGAGCCTGTTCATGCGCCGCGGCTTCAACATCGACTCGCTGGCCGTCGGCCCGACGGAGATCCCGGAGATCTCCCGCATGACGATCGTCGTCAACGTCGACCAGCTGCCGCTCGAGCAGGTCACCAAGCAGCTCAACAAGCTCGTCAACGTGCTCAAGATCGTCGAGCTCGACTCGTCGAGCGCGGTCGAGCGCGAGCTGATGCTGATCAAGGTCAAGACCGACCCGCAGACCCGCGGACAGGTGCTCGAGACCGTCAATCTGTTCAGGGCTAAGGTGGTCGACGTCGCCACCGATGCCGTGACCATCGAGGCGACCGGAGACGCGGGCAAGCTCACCGCGATGCTGAACGTCCTCGAGCCGTTCGGGATCCGCGAGATCGCCCAGTCCGGACGCGTGGCCATCGGCCGCGGGTCCCGCTCCATCACCGACCGCACGCTGCGCGCCGTCCCCGGCACGCAAGCAGGCTGACACCCCTCACGCTGAACATTCCAAGTGCACATCCCAAGGAGAAGTCCCCGTGGCTGAACTGTTTTACGACGACGACGCTGACCTGAGCATCATCCAGGGCCGCCATGTGGCGGTCATCGGCTACGGAAGCCAGGGTCACGCCCACGCGCTGAACCTGCGCGACTCCGGCGTCGACGTGCGCGTCGGCCTGCCCGAGGGCTCCAAGAGCCGCGCCAAGGCCGAGGCCGAGGGCCTGCGGGTCCGCAACGTGGCCGAGGCGGTCGAGGAGGCCGACGTCATCGTCATCCTCGCGCCCGACCAGGTGCAGCGGCACGTCTACGCCGAGTCGATCGAGCCCAACCTCGTCGACGGCGACGCCCTGGTCTTCGGCCACGGCTTCAACATCCGCTTCGGGTACATCGCCCCGCCCAAGGGCGTCGACGTCGTCCTCGTGGCACCGAAGGCCCCGGGTCACACGGTGCGGCGCGAGTTCGTCGACGGTCGCGGCATCCCCGACATCATCGCGGTCGAGCAGGACGCCAGCGGCAAGGCGTGGGACCTCTCGCTGTCGTACGCCAAGGCCATCGGCGGCACGCGCGCCGGCGTCATCAAGACGACGTTCACCGAGGAGACCGAGACGGACCTCTTCGGCGAGCAGGCCGTGCTGTGCGGTGGCATGTCGCACCTGGTCCAGGCCGGGTTCGAGACGCTGACCGAGGCCGGCTACCAGCCCGAGATCGCCTACTTCGAGGTGCTGCACGAGCTCAAGCTCATCGTCGACCTCATGTGGGAGGGCGGCATCGCCAAGCAGCGCTGGAGCATCTCCGACACCGCCGAGTACGGCGACTACGTGTCCGGCCCCCGCATCATCGACGGATCCGTCAAGGAGCGCATGCAGAGCGTGCTCGCCGACATCCAGGACGGCACGTTCGCCAAGCGCTTCATCGACGACCAGGACGCCGGTGCGCCGGAGTTCCTGCGCCTGCGCGAGGAGGAGGCCGGTCACCCCATCGAGGCCACCGGCAAGGTGCTGCGCTCCCACTTCTCGTGGAAGCAGCAGGACTCCGACTACATCGACGGCCAGGCCGCCCGCTAGGCAGTCTCCGCACACGCCCCGCCCGGACATCCGGGCGGGGCGTCGTCGTTTTCCCCTCCCCACCCCGGCCGCTGACGCGTGGGTTCCGCCCCGCTGACGCGTGGGTTGCGTCCTGCTGACGCGTGGGTTGTGTCCCGGCGCGCCGTACGGAACCCGCGCGTCAGGGGTACGGAACCCACGCGTCAGGGGTATGCAACCCGCGCGTCAGGGGTACGGAACCCGCGCGTCAGCGGGGTGGGCGAAACATGGGGACACAGCCACTTCACCGCCCTTTGTTCCGGGCGTGACCAACCCGAAACATTCGGGGCGCTGACTTAAGGCATGACCCAGCGAGTGTTCGACAGCCACCGGCACATCGGCGCGCTGCCGGAGTTCCCCTTCTACGGTGGCCCGGCCATCCGCGCCGACATCACCGCCAAGGAGACCGTCGGCGCGTTCTTCGCCGATCTGGACCGCGAGGGCACCGAGCGAGCGCTGGTGCTGCCGAACTACGGCGTCCCCGTCCCCGACGCGGCCTTCGACCTGAACCCGCTCGCGATCGAGGCCGCGCAGAAGGACAACCGCGTCAGCTGCGGCCTCTGGGTTTCCCCGAAGGCGTCCGACGCCGCCCGCAACGACGAGGCGTTGAAGCTCGTCGGCGAGTCGGGCGTCAAGGCGCTCAAGACCAGCTTCCTGCTCGGCGGCAGCCCCACCGACCCCGACTGCGCGGACGAGATCGACAAGATCTTCACGACCGCGGCGCAGCACGACCTCGTGGTCCACGTCCACACGTCGCCGGGCGCGGCGTCGGACGTCGACCAGGTCGGCACCCTCGTCGACAGGTACGGCGACGACACCAAGATCCACCTCGTCCACCTCGGTGGCGGCATGAGCGGGCACATGAAGCTCATCGGCGGCCGGCTGTTCGACTGGATCGAGGCCGGCAAGCAGGTCTACACCGACACGAGCTGGACGATCGGCTTCGCGCCCGTGTGGCTCGTGCAGGAGATCGAGAAGCGCGGCATCGGCCACGACCGCATCCTGTTCGCGACCGACTGCCCCTGGGGCGACTTCGAGGGCGAGTACGCGCGCCTGTCGGCCGTCGCCAAGGATCCCGAGCTGGCTCACGCCTTCTTCCGCGGCAACTTCGAAGCCCTCTACGGCTGACCCACGAACCCTGGCCCGCGATGGCCAGTGCAGGACCCCCACCTCACCACCCACAGGAGAACTGATGACCGAGATCGACGACCAGATCGCCGCCAACATCGAGGCCTCGCTCGCCGAGATCCAGCACCCGTCGCTGCCCAAGGGCACCAACCTGTACGGCTCGACCAAGCTGTTCCCCGACTACCAGGCCGAGGAGGGCCAGTCGTACTTCACGCTGATCCACGGCATCCCGCACGAGTCGTCGGTCAGCTTCGTCGCGATCCTGCAGGCGACCCGCGCGCTCCGCAAGGGCTTCGAGACGGCGATCTACTTCTACGGTCCCGGCACCCTCGCGTGCTCGGCCAACCGCGGCTTCCCGACCACCGGCGACGCCGGCTTCCCGGGCGAGCTCAACATGAACGCGTCGCTGGAGACGTACATCGCCGAGGGCGGCACGGTCTACTGCTGCCGCTTCGGCCTGGCGCTGCACGGCATCCGCGAGGAGGACCTGATCGAGGGCGTCATCCCGGCGCACCCGCTCGACGTCCAGGACGCGATCATCCACTACGCCCGCAAGGGAGCGATCATCAACTCCGTCTACAACCTCTGACCCGCCGCGACCGACCCGACCAGGACAGAGGAGAGATCATGAACGCACCCAGCAGCAGCGGCGCGACGGCCACTCGCACCAGCACACGAGTCGACGTGGCCATCCAAGGCATCCGGCTGCTCGACGCGCCGGTCAGCCGGCAAGCGGGTGCGGGACCGAGCGACGACGGTCACGTGCTGCTCGGGGGAGTCGGGACCGCGATCCCGATCAACCCGAACAGCCCGTTCACGATCAACCGGGGCCGCCTGCTCCTCGACGGGGCCGACACCGGCCTCGGCGTGGAGCCGGTGCGCCGTCCGAGGTTCTACGACCTGCAGACCGCGGACGGCGTCTCCTACGAGAAGATCGCGCGCCTGCACTCGGCGAACGTCCTGGCGACGACCGTTGTGCAGACGTGCGTGCGGTACGACGAGTCGGAGCGCTGCCGGTTCTGCGCCATCGAGAAGTCCCTCGAGGCCGGTTCGACGATCGCGGTCAAGACGCCGGCGCAGATCGCCGAGGTCGCGAAGGCAGCGCACGAGCTCGACGGCATCACCCAGATGGTCATGACGACGGGCACGTCCAACGGACGCGACCGCGGCGCCACCCACCTCGCGCGCTGCGTCAAGGCGGTTCGGGACGTGCTGCCGGACCTGGCGATCCAGGTCCAGTGCGAGCCGCCGGCGGACCTGCGGACCATCACCGACCTGTACGAGGCGGGTGCACGGTCCATCGGCATCCACGTCGAGTCGATGGACGACGACGTCCGTCGTCGCTGGATGCCGGGCAAGTCGTCGGTGTCGCTCGACGAGTACCGTGCCGCGTGGCGCGAGGCTGTCCGGGTCTTCGGCCACAACCAGGTCTCGACGTACCTGCTCGTCGGGCTCGGCGAGGACCCGGACGAGATGGTCGCCGGGGCGCAGGAGCTCATCGACATGGGCGTCTACCCGTTCGTCGTGCCCTTCCGTCCCCTGGCCGGGACGCTCGCGACCGACGTCGACCACGTGCCGCCGCCGCCCGCCGAGGTGCTGCAGGACGTCACCCGCCGTGTCGCCCACGCCCTGATGCAGGCCGGCATGCACGGCTCCGACCAGGCCGCGGGCTGCGCCGCGTGCGGTGCCTGCAGCGTGCTGCAGAGCGAAGGAGCCTGACGAGATGACGATCGTCGACCTCGACCGGGGCATCCTGACGGGCACCCGTCCGGCGCCGCTGCCGACCTTCCTCGTGACGCAGGCGCAGACGCGCGCCGAGATCGACGCCTACCGGGCGCTGCGCCGCGACGTGTTCGTGGCCGAGCAGGGCATCTTCGATCACGACGACGTCGACCGGGTGGACGAGGATCCGCGCACGATCGTGCTGATCGCCCGCACGCCCGACGGCACGATGCTCGGCGGCGTGCGGCTCGCGCCGGCCGTCGAGGGCCGTGACATCGGCTGGTGGTCGGGCAGCCGGCTGGCGGTCAGCGCCGTCGCCCGCACGCACGCCGGCATCGGCGGCGCGCTCGTCCGAGCGGCGTGCGCTCGGGGCGAGGCGGAGGGCGCGCTGCGCTTCGACGCCACGGTGCAGAGCCAGAACGAGCCGCTGTTCCACCGGCTCGGCTGGACGACCCTGTCCTCCCTCGACGTCCACGGACGTCCCCACGTGCACATGCTCTGGCCGATCGACCGGGTCGAGCGTCTCGCGCGCGCGACGAAGGCGGCGCTCGGAGCACTCCTCGAAGGACTCGACAGCCCCGCCCTGGAAGGGGCTGTCCTGGGTGGGAGCGGCTTCGTCGGGGACGACGCCGCTCCCGTGCCCGGATCCGACCTGCTGGCGGCCTGCGACGCGATCCTGCCGTCGATGGTCGAGCGCGACCCCGAGTGGGCCGGCTGGTGTGCCGTCCTGGTCAACCTCAACGACATCTCCGCGATGGGCGCCTCGCCGGTCGGGCTCCTGGACGCCGTCGGCGCCCGCGACGCCTCGTTCGCGCGCCGCATCTTCCGCGGCCTGCGCGACGCGTCGCAGGCCTGGGGGGTCCCGGTCCTGGGGGGTCACACGCAGCTCGGGGTGCCGTCCTCGCTCAGCGTCACCGCGCTCGGACGTGCCGGGACGCCCGTCCCCGGTGGGGGCGGACGTCCCGGCGAGTCGCTCCGGCTGACCGCCGACCTCGGCGGCGGCTGGCGTCCCGGCTACTCCGGCTCGCAGTGGGACTCCTCCTCGCACCGCAGCTCCGACGAGCTGCGCGCCCTGGCCGGCGTCGTCCCCGCCCTGCGCCCGACCGCCGCCAAGGACGTCAGCATGACGGGCATCATCGGCACGACCGGGATGCTGGCCGAGGCCAGCGGCTGCAAGGCCGTGCTCGACGTCGGCGACGTCCTGATGCCGGCCGGAGCCACCCCCGGCGACTGGCTGACGTGCTTCCCCGGGTTCGCGATGATCACGGCGGAACGCACCCCCCAGCTCGACGCCGCGCTCCCGGCGCACGTCGACACCGCCGTCTGCGGACGGCTGACCGAGGGCCGTGGCGTGGACCTGCGCTGGCCCGACGGCATCGTGACCTCCGCGATCGCCGACACCGTCACGGGCCTCGGCCCCTCCGAAAGGCCACTCGCATGACCATCACCCATCTCGCGGCCGCCGCCGCCAACTTCGGGCGCGACCTCGACGAGGCCTACGCCCAGATCACGACCCTCGTCGCCCAGGCGCGGGCCCGGGACGTGCGCCTGCTGGCGCTGCCCGAGGCCGCCCTCGGCGGGTACCTGTCGACGCTGCACACCGACGGTGACGGACCGGACTCGCTGCCGCCCGTGCTCGACCTCGACGGCCCCGAGCTGCGCACGATCGCCGAGATCGCCGGCGACATGACGCTGGTGCTCGGCTTCTGCGAGTCCGACGCCGGCATCCGCTACAACAGCGCGGCAGCCGTCACGGGCGACGGCGTCCTCGGCGTCCACCGCAAGGTGCACCAGCCGCTGGGGGAGAACCTGTACTACGAGGCGGGTGAGTCCTTCCGGGCCGTCGAGACGCCGGTCGGCCGCCTCGGCATGCTGATCTGCTACGACAAGGCCTTCCCCGAGGCCGCCCGGGCGCTTGCTCTGGACGGCGCCGAGGTCGTCGCGTGCATCTCGGCGTGGCCGTCGTCACGGACGGCCGGCGCCGCCGACATCGCCGAGGACCGGTGGACCAAGCGGTTCAACCTGTTCGACCAGGCGCGGGCCCTCGAGAACCAGATCGTCTGGCTCGCCTCCAACCAGGTCGGCACGTTCGGGTCGATGCGGTTCGTCGCGAACGCCAAGATCGTCGGACCCGGCGGTGACGTCCTCGCGACGACCGGCACCGAGGCCGGCCTGGCGATCGCGGCCGTCGACATCGACGACGCGCTCGACACCGCCCGTCGCTCGATGTTCCACCTGCGCGACCGACGTCCCGACACGTACCCCGTCCACGCGGGAGCGGTTGCCCATGCCTGAGATGACGGTGACGGTGCGCTGGCCCGACGGACGCGTCGCCGACTGCTACTCGCCGTCGCTGGTCATGCACGACCACCTCGAGCCCGGCACGACGTACCGGGTCGACGAGTTCACCCAGCGGTCCGCCGCTGCCCTCGCCGAGGCCAGCGAGCGGGTGCGCGCGAAGTACGGCTTCGCCTGCACCGCGTCCGCGGCATCGCTCGAGCGCATCCAGTCGACGGCTGCGAGCTTCGCCGCCGGTGACCTCGTGGAGGTCCTCGACATGCAGCCACCCCTTCCGAAGGAGTCCTCATGAGCATCCCCGTCGCGATCGTCGGTGCCGGCCAGGCCGGCCTGTCCGTCAGCCGTCACCTCACCGACGCGGGCGTCGAGCACGTCCTGCTCGAGTCCGGCACCGCGGCCCACGAGTGGGCCGACAGCCGGTGGGACAACTTCACCCTCGTCACCCCGAACTGGCACTGCCGCCTGCCGGGCTACACGTACGACGGTCCCGATCCCGACGGGTTCATGACCCGCGACCAGGTGGTCGAGTGGCTCGACGGCTTCGTGCGGTCGTTCGACCCGCCGGTGCGGGAGCACACCCGTGTCGTCGAGACGCGCGAGCGCGCCGGCGGTGGATTCGTGCTCGACCTCGAGACGCCCGACGGTGCCGAGACGATCGAGGCCGACTCCGTCGTCGTCGCGACCGGCGGCTACCACCAGCCCATCGTGCCGCCGTTCTCCCGGGCCATCGACCCGTCGATCGTCCAGGTGCACTCGCAGGCGTACCTCAACAGCGACCAGCTGCCCAACGGCGCCGTCCTGGTCGTCGGGACCGGTCAGTCCGGGGCCCAGATCGCCGAGGACCTGCACCTCGAGGGGCGCCAGGTGCACCTCGCGGTGGGGAGCGCGCCGCGGGTCGCGCGCCGCTACCGCGGTCGCGACTGCATGACGTGGCTCAGCGACATGGGCCTGTACGACACCGCGGTGCAGCAGTACCCCGGCGGTCTCGCGGCCCGTGAGAAGACCAACCACTACGTGACGGGGCGCGACGGGGGCCGTGACATCGACCTGCGCGCGTTCGCCGCGGACGGGATGCGGCTCTACGGCAGCCTCGCCGACGCGCAGGGCACGCACCTGGACTTCGAGCCGACGCTGACCCGCTCGCTCGACGCGGCCGATGCCGTCTACAGCTCGATCCGCGGCGACATCGATCGCTACATCGAGCGGGAGGGCATCGACGCGCCGGCCGAGGCGCCGTACGTCCCGGGCTGGGCGCCCGACCACGAGCCGCGGGTGCTCGACCTGGCGGAGGCCGGCGTGACGTCGATCGTGTGGGCGATCGGCTACCGGCCCGACTACCGATGGCTCAAGGTCGGCGTGTTCGACGGCACGGGCCGGCCCACCCACTCCCGCGGCGTCACCAGCGTCCCCGGCCTCTACTTCGTCGGTCTGCCCTGGATGCACACGTGGGGCTCGGGCCGGTTCCTCGGCGTCGCGCAGGACGCCGGGCACGTGGCGTCGTGCATCCTCGGGCCCGACCGCGCTCCGGCCGCTCCCGCGGTGTCCGCGGCGGAACGCTGACGGCGCGCATGCGCCTCGCCTCCGTCGCGGCCCACTTCGGGCGCGACATCGACCGGTCCCTGGAGAAGATGGCGGGGATCGTCGCCGACGCGCGGGCCGCGGGCGTGGAGCTGCTGGTGTTCCCCGACGCGACGTTGGGCGGCTACCTGTCCGACCTGCGGCACCCCGACGCCCACGCACTGCCCCCGTCCCTGGCCGAGGACGCGTTCGAGATCGGCCGGGTCATCGCGATGGCGGCCGAGATGGTCGTGTGCTTCGGCTACACCGAGGAGGCCGTCGTCGACGGCGAGACCGTGCACTTCAACGCGGCGCTGTGCGTCAACGGCGACGGCATCCTGGGCCGGCACCGCAAGGTCCACCAGCCTGCGGGCGAGGCGCTGGCCTACCGCGCGGGCGACTCGTTCTCGGCCTTCGACACCCCGGTCGGCCGGATGGGGATGCTGATCGACTACGACAAGACGTTCCCGGAGGCGGCCCGGTCGCTCGCGCTGGACGGCGCGCACGTCGTCGCGTGTCTGTCGGCGTGGCCCGCCAGCGTGACCGATCGCGCGTCCCGCCTGCCGCAGGACCGCCAGTCACGGCTGTTCGACCTGTACGACAGCGCCCGCGCCGCCGAGAACCAGATCGTCTGGGTCTCCTCCAACCAGACCGGCGTCATGGGTGGTCTGCGGTTCCTCGGCCAGGCCAAGGTCGTCGGACCGGGCGGTGACGTGCTGGCCAAGACCTGGTCGAAGGGGGCACTGGCCGTCGCGGAGGTCGACGTCGAGGCGGAGGTCGCCCGATCGCGGCGCATCCTGCACCACCTCAAGGAGCGCACCCCGTCCAGCTACGTCGAGACGATGAGGGGGGAGCCGTGAGGATCGCGCTGCTGACCTACTCCACCAAGCCCCGCGGGGGCGTCGTGCACACCCTCGCGCTGGCCGAGGCGCTCAGCCGGACCGGCGCGCAGGTCGACGTCTGGACGCTGGGTCGCGGTGGAGACGCCACCTTCTACCGCCCGGTCGACCCGGCGGTCGGGGTGCATGCCGTGCCCTTCCCGGAGCAGCCGGGCGAGGACGTCGGCGCGCGCATCCAGCGGTCGATCGCGGTCCTGCGGGACGCGTTCACGCCTGACGCGTACGACATCGTTCACGCCCAGGACTGCATCAGCGCCAACGCCGCGCTGCCCTGCCTGCGCACGATCCACCATCTCGACACGTTCACGACGCCCGAGCTGGTGGCCTGCCACGAGCGCGCGGTCGTCGAGCCCACGGGCCGCATCTGCGTCTCGGAGTCGGTCGCGGGGGAGGTCAAGGCCGGCTGGGGTCTCACCCCGACCGTCATCCCCAACGGCGTCGACGCGGCGCGCTTCGCCCGCGCCGCGGGGCCGGACGGTGACGCCGACCGGGCCATGTGGCGCGACAAGCTCGGCCCGTACGTGCTCGCGCTGGGCGGCATCGAGCCCCGCAAGGGCAGCATCGACCTGCTGGAGGCGTACGCGTTGATGCGTCGGCGTCGCCCCGACGTGCGGCTCGTGTTCGCCGGCGGGGAGACGTTGTTCGACTACCGGGACTACCGAGCGGCGTTCGAGCGTCGCGCGGCGCAGCTGGGCGTCGACCACGAGATGCTCGGCGTCGTCGACGAGCAGGTGCTCCCGGGGCTGGTGGCCGGTGCCGCGGCGATGGCGTTCGTGTCGACCAAGGAGGGCTTCGGGCTCGCCGCGATGGAGGCACTCGCCGCCGGCGTCCCGGTGGTCGCGAGGGACCTGCCGGTGCTGCGCGAGGTGTTCGGTGACGCCGTCCGCTTCGCTGCCGAGCCCATGGCGATGGCCGGCTCCCTGGCGTCGGTGCTGTCGGAGCCCCCCGACCCGCAGATCGGGCGCGACCTGGCGGCGTCGTATACCTGGGAGGCCGCCGCGGCCGCCCACCTCGACTTCTACGCAGGTCACATCGGGTGACCTCGATGTCGATCGGCCGGGCGTTCGCGCACCTGGCCGGGCAGGCCCCCGACGCCGTGGCCGTGCGCTGCGGAGCAGAGGTCCTGACGCGTCGGGAGCTCGACCGGTGGTCGAACCGCGTCGCGCACGCCTGGGCCGATCGCGTGGGGCACGACGACCTCGTGACGATCGCGCTGCCCAACGGCCTGGACGTCGTGGTGGCCTGCCTGGCGACCTGGAAGCTCGGCGCGACGCCCCAGCCGCTGTCCCCGCGGCTCGCGGCGGGTGAGCGGGAGGCGATCCTGGGGCTGGCGGCGCCGGCGCTGGTCGTCGACGGGGCGCTCGAGGTGTCCGACGACGACACCCCGCTGCCCGACCGCGCCGCGACGTCGTGGAAGGCGCCGACGTCGAGCGGCAGCACCGGACGGCCCAAGATCGTGCGGGCCGCGGCACCGGCGACGATCGACCCCGACGGCGTCGTCGCGGCGTTCGTCCCGCGTGAGGCCGTCCAGCTCGTGGCCGGCCCCCTGTTCCACGCGGCACCGTTCGTCTACGCGATGCGGGGCCTCATGACGGGCCACGAGCTCGTGATCATGCCGCGCTTCGACCCGGCCGAGGTGCTGCGGCTCGTCGAGGAGCACCGCGTCACCTGGACGATGCTGGTGCCGACGATGATGCATCGCATCTGGCGCCTCGGCGACGACGCGCGTGATGCCGCCGACGTGTCGTCGCTCCGGAGCGTGCTGCACATGGGGGCGCGCTGCGCCCCGTGGCTCAAGCGGTCGTGGATCGACTGGCTCGGCGCCGATCGGGTCGTCGAGGTCTACGCCGGCACGGAGTCGCAGGGGCTCACGATGATCACGGGCAGCGAGTGGCTCGAGCGCCCCGGCTCGGTCGGGCGCGGCATCGCGGGGTCCGAGTTTCGGGTGCGGCGGCCGGACGGTGCGTGGTGCGAGCCGGATGAGCCCGGCGAGATCGTGATGCGCCGTGAGGGGCCGCCGACGTACAGCTACGTGGGCGCCGAGCCCGCGGTCCGTGACGGCTGGCACACGCTCGGCGACTCCGGACGCATGGATGCCGACGGCTTCCTCTGGGTCGAGGACCGGCTCGACGACGTCATCGTCACGGGGGGCGTCAAGGTGCAGCCCGCCGACGTCGAGGCGGTGCTGGAGGAGCACCCGGCTGTCCGCTCCGCCGTCGCCGTGCCGAGGGACGACGACGAGCTGGGGCAGATCGTGCACGCCGTGGTCGACATCGCGGACTCCGCGGCGACCGAGGACGAGCTGCGGGCGTGGACGCACGGCCGCCTCGACCCCGAGAAGCGTCCGCGCAGCGTGCAGCTCGTCCGCGAGCCGCTCCGCTCCGACACGGGCAAGGTCCGCCGCTCCGCCTACCGCTGACGCGTGGGTTCCGTACCGCTGACGCGTGGGTTGCGCACCGCCGACGAACAGGATTCGTGCAGCGTTCTTGCACTCGTCGACGACTCGACGCCATGACGGTCTTGGCTGGTCGCGTGGCCGGGGGGACCGGTCCGTACGAACCGGAGGAGCCGCATCATGACCCGATCACGACCCACGACCCGCCGACGCCGCATCGTCGGCGGCACCGCCGTCGCGCTGGCAGCGGTCCTGGCCTCGTCCGCCGCTGCCTCGGCACATCCCGAGCACGACGGGGGCGCCCGGCTGCTCGCCAGGGCCGTCCTGTCGGCCGACTTCCAGGCGCCCGGACCGCCGTCGGGCGCCCTCGCCACGCCGGCCAACGGGCGTCAGGGTCCGTTCCCGGGGCAGGTGATCCCCGGCTTCTCCGCGGCCATCGACAACCGAGACGGCACCTTCTGGGCCCAGCCCGACAACGGCTTCGGCGCCAAGGGCAACTCCGCGGACTTCCTGCTGCGGCTGTACCTGGTCAAGCCGCAGTGGGCGCCCGCCGAGGGCGGATCGGGGACCGTGAAGGTCCTGCGGCACATCACCTTGTCCGACCCCCGGCACCGGATCGGCTTCCCGATCGTCCACGAGACGACACGCGACCGGCAGCTCACCGGCGACGATCTCGACATCGAGTCGGTGCAGCGGGCCAAGGACGGCTCGTTCTGGATCGGCGACGAGTTCGGCCCGTTCCTGATCCACGTCGACGCGCACGGGCGGGTGCTGTCCGCACCCGTGCAGTTCCCGCTCGGCAAGTCGCCGCAGAACCCCACCCTGGGTGGCGAGGCGCCGACCACGAAGCAAAGTGGAGGCTTCGAGGCCATGGCGCAGTCGACCGACAAGCGCTACCTCTACCCGATCACGGAGCAGGGGCTCGCCGGTGACACCGACGCCCGCCGTCGTGTCGTCTCCGAGTTCGACACGCGGACCGGCCGCTACACCAGCAGGACGTGGAGCTATCACGTCGACGCCGACGCGAACCTGGTCGCCGACGCCCAGATCACGACGCGCGGCCGGCTCCTGGTGCTCGAGCGGGACAACCTCGACGGGCCGCAGGCCGTCACGAAGAAGGTGTACGAGGTGCACCTCGGCCGGCGTGGAGCGACCACGAAGTCTCTCGCGGTCGATCTCCTGACGATCTCGGACCCCCGTGGGATCAGTGCGGGCGGCGGATGGGGCACCGGCCGGCAGTTCGCGTTCGGCTTCCAGTCGGTCGAGACCATCGTCCCGTTGTCCGGCGGTCGCCTGCTGGTCGCGAACGACAACAACTATCCGGGCAACTCCGCACGCCACCCCGGAACGCCGGACGACACGGAGCTGATCGTCATCGACCCGCGGTCGTAGGGCGCGCGTGAGCGGTGCGCAACCCGCGCGTCAGCGGTGCGGAACCCGCGCGTCAGCGGTGCGCAACCCGCGCGTCAGCGGGGCGGAACCCGCGCGTCAGCGGGGTCAGGCGATCATCTCGAGGGTCGTCGACGCGCGCCGCGCGCCGCTCTCGTCCGTCCGGTCCGGCGCCCCCGTCACCTCGTCGTACGCCCGCCGCAGCCGACCGACCGCGTCGGACATGACGTCGTGCGACTGGTTGTAGGGCAGCCGGAGGTGACGCTCGCCCGCGGTGCCGGCCCGCGAGAAGAATCGCGGTCCGGGTGTCAGCAGCAGGCCGTGCCGCGCCGCCGCCGACGTCAGCCGGGAGGACATCCGCTCGGGCAGGGTGGCCCACACGCTGAGGCCGCCGGGCGGGCAGGGCGCGTGGACGTCCGGCAGCTTGCGGGCCAGCTCGGCCAGCAGGTGGTCCCGTGCCGACCGCAGCCGGGCCCGTCCGGCGGCAGCCGTCTGCCCGCCCTCGGTGAGCAGCTCGGACAGGACCAGCTGGTCGAACGCCGACGTGCCGAGATCGTCCATCATCCGGGCCTGCACGAGCGGCATCACGGCCTCATGGGGCGCGCGGATCCAGCCGACGCGCAGCCCGCCCCAGTACGCCTTGGACGACGACCCGATCATCAGCGCCCGCGCGTCGTACGCGGCGAAGACCGGCGGCAGCTCCACGCCGTCGAGGTTGATCTCGCGCAGGGACTCGTCGACGATCGGGACGACGTCGTGACGTCGCAGCTCCCGAGCCCACACGGCCCGCTCGTCGTCGCTCATGACGGCCGCCGTGGGGTTGTGGAAGTCCGGGATGAGGTACGCGGCGCGATGCCGGGCGCCGGCCAGGATCGTGGTCAGCGCCTCGGTGTCCCAGGGGGAGCGGTCGACCGGCAGCGCCGACAGGCGGCCACCTGCCGCGACGAACGAGTCGTGCGCGTGCGGATAGCTCAGGCCCTCGGTCACGATGCGCTGCCCGCGGTCGACCAGCGTCCGTGCCACCAACGAGATCGCGCCCATCGCCCCGCTGGTGACGATGATCTGGCCCGGCTCGGTGGGCAGACCGCTGTCGGAGTACCGCTGGGCGAGGATCTCGCGCAGCACCGGCAGGCCGTCGGGGAGGTAGCCCGTGGTGGCCAGCAGGCCGGGCAGCTTCTCCGACGCCCGCTCGAAGGCGCGCGCCAGGCCGGGAGGCCCGACCGATGCGGCGTTGGTCAGCGCGATGGTGTCGGAGCCGTCCGGGGTGACGATCAGGCTGCTCGCGCTGGACGGCGCGAGCGGGACGCGGACGACGCTGCCCGAGCCTTGGCGGGAGCGCAGGATGCCGGACTCGCGCAGCTCGGCGTACACCCGCGTCGTGGTCGTGCGGCTGACGCCCAGCGCCGTCGCCAGCTCGCGCTCGGAGGGGAGCCGGCTGCCGTCGACGACCCGTCCGTCGATCACGAGGAGCCGGAGTCGGTCGGCGATCTCGCGGTAGGCGGGCCCGCCGTGGTCGAGCTCGCCGAGGAGATCGGCGAGCCGGCGGGCGGAGAGCGTCAGGGTCACAAGTCCAGTGTGTCACGATTGGCTATGGAGCCTGAGGCCAATCGGCCACACACTGGATCCATGAACGAGATCCTCGCCGCGATCGGGCTCCTGGGGCTGCTCGCCGTGACCGTCCACCTGGTCCGGCTCGTGGCACGGGACGGCCTCGGCTCGAACCCGGTGCCCCGCAGCCATCGAGCCGAGCTCGGCACGTGGGTCGACCGCGAGCTGCGCCGGTGAGGGGGTTGGCTGACCGGTTCCTGCGACTGAACGTCGGGCTGTTCCTGTACGGCTTCACGATGGCGATGATGGTGCAGTCGACGCTGGGCCTGGATCCGTGGGACGTCTTCCACGAGGGCGTCACGCACCACGTCGACCTGTCGTTCGGCCAGGTCGTGATCGTGGTGGGGGCGGTCGTCCTGCTGCTGTGGATCCCGCTGCG
>Ga0247730_1000440_pt1 | contig 31108 bp, 28 predicted proteins | sample UWRJL073202C2_FD_180959 | JGI IMG/M metagenome (GOLD analysis project Ga0247730, IMG submission 180959) | Plant litter microbial communities from Arlington Agricultural Research Station in Wisconsin, United States - UWRJ-L073-202C-2 | ecosystem: Environmental > Terrestrial > Plant litter >... | reverse complement strand
GCCTTGAAATAGGCCAAGGCCAATGCCGTATAACCGTGGGCTGCATAGAGTGCGGCACGCTGCTGCGGTGTCCCGCCGCCGGAACCATTGAGTACCACCACCAGCGCCGAAGGTTGATCACCGGAAGGCAGGAAAACCGTTCCGCTGATCCCGGCGTCCCTGACTTCTCGGCGCTGCACGCCGGGCGCCAGGTAATGCTGGAGAAACGCGGCGCTGACCTTCTGCCCTTGCACATCGGTCACTTGCAGCTCGACGCGTTGCGCGGCCAGGCTTTCCTGAACCGGCGCGGCGGTCGGCGGGAGAACCTGCCGCATGGACCAGACCAACGCCATGGCATCGGCACTTGACCAATCCCCTGCTTGCGGCGCGTCCCGACTCAGGTCCAGCTCACCGGTTTCGTCGATCACGAATTGCGCCTGGCTTTCCCAGCGGCTGCCGTCGGCACTGTCCAGCCAACTGCGTAACCGGGCCGTGCCTGACGCAAGCCCGGTAAAGCGGATTTCCCGAGGCTGATCAATCAGCCCGTCCGCAATGTCGATCCAGCACTGCAGGCTCATTGCGCGTCCCGAGCGCGTTGCGCCAGCGCCGCGCGGTCAAAATCGGTGAATGCCGGAACAAATTCATTGGAAAAGATTTTCTCCACCGGCACGTCGGCGGTGGGGAATTCACCGGTTTTGGCCATGGCCGAGATCGCGTCTTTGATGATCTGCAGGTTGTATTCCCCGGGAATGCGCGAGCTGCCATCGGGATGGTGCAAGGTGTTGCGCAATCGACGGCTCAACAGTTCGCGGGCATCGGCCAGGCCTTTGCCATCGGCGTCTGCCGGTTTGCTTTCCGGATGCTGACGCCAGAAGGCTTGCACGCAATAAGTTGGATTGGCCTCGCAGACAAGCTGTCCTTGGGTGTAGGCGCGACCAAAGCGGCGGATCAGGTCGGGGTTCTCCTTGAAGGTGTCGACGTGGGCGACGAAGCCGTTGCCGGGGTTTTCCTGAAACACCGGTGGATAGGCAATTCGGCGGATCGCCGTACCGGAAAGCTCCAGCATGTCATCCCAGCTGCTGTTGAAGTTGAGCGCGTCAACCCGACCACTTTTCAACGCCTGGAAACCTGCGCCCAACGCACCGACTGCGACGAACTCGACGTTCTTGCCGGGTTCCAGCCCGGCGATGCGCAAGGCCGCGCGACTGTTGGGTAACGTCCCCCAGGTCAGAGCGCCAACGCCGATCTGCTTGCCTTGCAGGTCCGCCAGGCTCTTGATCGGCGAATCGGCCAGCACCGCATATTCCATGGTCTGGCTCGGCACGCCATTGTAGAAATAGCGCACCGGCAACGGGTCCTTGCCATTGAAGTAGCTGGAGATGATCGGCTCGGCGACCGGGAAGCCAAACGTCACGCGCTTGCTCGCCACTTGCGGCAACAACGCCCCCGCGCCCTGAAACACCACCACGTTGACCTTCAAGCCCTGTTCCTTGAACAGGCCCAGTTCTTCGGCGGCAGCATAGGCCGCGCCGTCATGCACCGCAGGCGGAATCGCCAAGGCAACGGTAACGTCATCCAGCGCCCAGGCGTGGGTGGCTCCGAACATCATCGGCACAGTCAGCGGCAGCAACAGCTTGGCAATAGTCATGAACAGTCCTTATCGAGTCAATTCAGAGAGCGCCTGAGCAATCAGGGCGCGGCGGTCGATCTTGTTGGTAGTGGCAAGGGGCAAGGCCTCGAGAAACCAGACCCGACGCGGGTGCTGATAGGCAGCGGCGTGTTCCAGGACGAAAGCCTTGAGTTGATCTTCACTGGCCGCGCTACCTTCACGCAGCACCACGAATGCCACCGGTTTATGGCCTTTGATGGCATCTTCCACCGGCACCACGCAGGCCTGTTGCACGGCGGGATGCTGCTCCAGCAGTTTTTCGATTTCTCCGGGGTAGATGTTTTCGCCGCCGCTGACGAACATGTCGTCGCGCCGTCCGACGAAGGTGTAGAAGCCATCGGCATCACGTTCGAATACGTCGCCGGTCACGTAAAAACCGTCCGCCGTGAAGGGCAGCGGTAAATCCGGTCGATTGTGGTAACCGGTCATCAGGCCGGGGCTGCGCAGTTCCAGCACCCCCTGATCGCTCAGCTCGCCGGCTTCATCGCGTAGCCGCAACCGGACTCGCGGGTGCGCGCAGCCCAGGGATAGCGGCGGGCTTGGCAGCCCGGCCGGGTGCGGCGCAAACACAACCGGTCCGCCTTCGGTGGTGCCATAAGCGTTGATCACTTTGGCAGTGGGCAGCAGACGATGGATTTGCTCCAGCAGGCTGGAACTGACCGGTGCCGAGCCCATTCGCACTACGCGCACAGCGGACAGATCCGCCTCGGCCAGCAAGGCTTTCTCCCGCAGCATCATGGCAATCATCGGTGGAACGGCGGTCAGCCAGGTGCAGGCGTGACGCTGGATGGCGGCGATGTAACTCGCCGCCGTGAATTGCGGAAGCAGCACCGTGGTCGCATGGGACGCCAGGCTGAGCAAGGCCAGCGCCAGGGCGTTCATATGATAAAACGGCGCTGCAATCAGTGGTTTTTCTTCGTCCAGGCGAGTGGCCTGCAAGCGGGTCTGCACCACCCACAGATGCGCCGCATGACTGAGCACTACGCCTTTGGGTTTGCCAGTGGAGCCGGAGGTGTACAGGATGAGCGCGGGTTCATCGGCCAACGGTTCAAACGCGTCGAACGCTCCGGGGCTGGCGAATGCAGCGAGGCCTGCGGCGCTCAAGTCGAGCTGCTCCAGCCCGTTCGGGGCTGCGGGCGAACGACCTTGATCGCAAAACAGCAGCCGCGCCCCGCTGTCGGCAATCACGTAATGCACGGTGGCGTTGGGGAATTTGTAGTTGACCGGCACCGCCACCAGCCCGGCGCGCATGATGCCCAGCACTGCCGCCAGGTATTCCACGGAGTTGGCGCCCAACAGGGCAATCCGTTCACCCTGGGCATAGCCGCGAGCCGCGAGGGCGCGCGCGATGCCATCGGCGAGGTCGTCGAGTTCGCCGTAGGTGATCGGATTATCGCAATGTCGCAGGACCGGCTTTAGCCGAGAGGGGGCCGTTCCGTCCGAAACAGTTCCGTGGTCAGAAATACCGCTCTCCCGGCTAAAGCCAGTCCTACGGCCATCATTCATGCAGATAAACGCCACACGCTCCCGATCAGCCTGTCGGTCAATCAGCCGACCGAGGTTTTTCACGGTGGAGATCACGACACAAACTCCAGCACAGTTTCGAATCCGGCAATCTCGATCAGCACCCGATCCGCCTCGATCCGATAGCTCAGGCCCGCTGCTTCAGCCAGGCGAGCCAGTTGCGCAGGATCAGCGCAGCGCAGGGTGATCGCCGCAAAACGCTCGCTGCGCTGACTGAGATGGCTGGCGGATGCACCAAAGCGCTGTTGGAGGGTGGCGTGATCTACCACGTCCAGGGCAAACCCGTCCTCCAGCTCGCCGAGGGCGGCATAGCGTTCTCGTGCCGATTGCGGATCGGCGCTGAGCACCGTCAGCTTGAGGATCGCTGTCACACCATTGGCATGGCTGAGCCATTGCGGCTGCCAGACCAGTTCCGGGGTTTCGTGATGGCAGTAGTAAACGCGCCCGGCGGCAAATTGTCCGGGCTGCAAGCGAACCGTAGTGAATCGCGCCTGCAACTCCCGGCCCTGATGCTCAACGGCCCGAGAGAAACGCTGTACCGGCTGCACCAGAAACCCGGCCCTGACCAACTCGCCATGGGTGAGGTGGGCGTTTTTCGTGCTCAGGACCAGACCGTCAATGCCCACCGGGCTGTCCAGCACTTCCTGACGTAACTTGCGGGTGCCAAGCGGCAGGCCGATGAGTTCGAGGTAGCCGCCCGGGAACATCATCAAATGGTTGAGTGAACCCAGCGAGTGATAACCGCGCGGCGTGAGGGTGAAACCCAGCGCAGCGAACACTTGAGCTGCGGTGTCGGTCTCGAAACGAGTATTGATGACCAGATGATCCAGAGCGGTTTGCATGATCAGGCCTTGGGTGCAGGAGTCGAGTAAACGCCGCGACCACTGGCCACCAGATGACCTTCGACATCGAACACTTGAGCCTCGGCCACCGAGAACTGCTTGCCGAACTTGATCACCCGGCCGCTGGCGCGCAAATCCCCCTTGGCGGCACGGTGATAATCGACCCGCAGGTCAATGGTCGGCACGCCCTTGCCGGTTTTCGACACCAGCGCCCAGTCGGCAGTCAGGTCAACCAGCGCCGCGAGAATCCCGCCGTGGGTGTAGCCACCTTCGACGTTGACCACCCACTCTGCGCGCCATTTGGCGGTGAGTTCGATGCTGCCTTCACCCACTTCGGTCACCTCAAGGCCAAGCCATTGGTGGTACGGACCCTTAAGCAGGCGAGCCTGGATATCGGCAGCGGTTGGCAATGAATCGGTCATGATGAATTCCTGATGTCAGTGAATTGAGAGCAAAAAAAGCGCGTGCTGATTGAGGTCCTTCAGGACCGGCTTCAGCCGGGAAGGCGCCAGTACATTCGATAGATCTGCTGTGGCAGGGATGCAGTCTTCCCGGCTGAAGCCGGTCCCACAGATGTGTCAGGGCCTGACGACGACCTTGCCCAGCACTTCCCGATCGCGAATCAGCGCCAGCCCTTCGGCGGCCTGTTCAAGGGGCAGAACCCGGTCGATGAGCGGATCGATCTTGCCTTCAGCGATCAGATTCAGCAGGCCCACCAGGTTCTCTTCGTAAAAGCTGTTGGAACCCTTGATGTTCAATTCGAAGCTCCACACGTAGCGCAGGTCTTCAGCCGGATCGTGACCGGCCGTGGCGCCGCAGACCAGCAAGGTGCCGCCGCGCTTCAGGCACTTGAGCGAAGGCACCCAGGTGTCGCCGCCGGTAAAGTTGATCACCACATCGACGCCGCCTTCATGGGTCCGGCGCTGTGGCTTGCCGTATGTCGCGATGGCCCATTTGGAGAAGTCAGTGTCGCGATAATTGATTACGTGATCGGCACCGATTTCCTTGAGTCGCTCACCCTTGGCGTCGCTGCCGGCACAGGCGATGACTTCAGCGCCCAGCAGCTTGGCGAGAATCACGCAGGCCGTGCCGACCCCGCCGCTGGCACCCAGGATCAGCACGCGATCCCCGGCCTTGACGGTGTTGTGGGTGATCAACATGCGATGCGCGGTGCCGTAAGCCACCGGCAGCGCAGCTGCCTGTTCGAAGCTCACCGCTGCCGGCAGGCTGATCAATTGCCGCGCATCCACCAGCGCGTATTCGGCCATGCCGCCGTCGACCATTTCGCCCATCAGGCCGACGTCGGGCTTGAGCGGGTTAACCAGTACGCGGTCGCCCACATTCCAGCCGCTGACGCCCTCACCTACTTCAGTAATGGTGCCAGCCAGATCCAGCCCGATAACCACCGGCAATGGCACCTTGATGCCGGGCATGCCTTTGACGGTAAACACATCGTGATAGTTGAAGGAAGACGCGCCAACCCGGATCACGACGTGACCCTGGCTGACTGCCGGTACCGGCTTGTCGCTCACCACGCGCAAACGGTCGAGGTCGCCGTGTGCATCGAGTACCAGGGCTTTCATGGTTTTGCTCACTGGGGATTTCTCCTGAATCGTTGATGAAAATGGACGGACTATTTGAGCGTTTTCGAGTCGATGTACGGCTGGGTGGCGAACAGCTCATCCTTGAGTTCGCCCTTGACCAGACCGCCTTCGATGAACACTTTGTGCTGCAACTTGAGCGTCGCAATGTCCGCTGGCTCGAATGACACGCGGTTCATGGCATCCCACAGCCCGACGTAAACTTTCGCGTCCTGGGTGGGCAGGTTGGCGCTCTTCTCCAGGATGCCGATCACTTCGTCGTGGTGCGTCGCGCCCCAGGCCAGGGTGTCGCGCAATGCAGCGATGACCTTGGCGACGGTTTGCGGATGTTCATCCACCAGGCGGGCATTCACGGCACCGACGCCGATGTAGGGCACCGCGTCGGTTTTGGTGAGCTTTTTCCACTCATCCGCGAAGCTGCCCAGGCGCTTGACCTTCAATTCGTCGTCGAGCTGAGCGATGGTCAGAGAACGCAACGCCGCTCCATCCACCTGCTTTTGCGAGAGGAATTGCGCAAGCCGCGATTCGTTGCCGCCGATCAGCGAAAAGTCCGCAGGCTGAATGCCGTAGTTGCCGGCCAGCACTGTCCCGGCAATCACCGCGACCGACGAACCGGTCGGCGACATGCCGATCTTCTTGCCCTTGAACTCCGCGACCGAGTTGATTGGAGAGTCAGCCGGAACCACGAACTGCACATCCGCAGGCTGGGTCGCGGCAAAAATCCTGATCGGCACGCCCTCGGCGGCAGCGCTGAACACCCCCGCCACCGGCGCACCGAATGCCAGATCGATAGAGCCTGCCGCCAATGCCCGGATCGGCGCATTCACATCCGGGAAATGTACGAATGTCGCCTCGATGCCGCGTTTGGCCAGAAAATCCTTGGCTTCCAGCACCGAGCCGTAGCCCAGGCTCACGCCGCTGGTCCAGTAGCCGATGCGCACCGCTTCGGCCGCCTGGCTGGAAAGAGAAACAAAGACTGTTGTGGCCAACGCCGCGACAGCAAAAAGCTTGCGCATGAGTGCAGTTCCTGAGGGATTATTGATTGGAGGTTTTCCAGCGAAACAAACGTCGTTCAAGCGGCTTGAGCACACCGGCTTCAAGCAGCAACATCAAGGTGACCAGCAAGATCGTCCAGGCGAACACCTGATCGCTTTGCACCAGGTCTGCGGCCTGGCGCAGGCGATAACCGATGCCATCGGAAGCGCCGAGGGTTTCCGCCACCAGCGACACCCGCCAGCCGAAACCGAATGCCAGCCGGGCCCCGGAAAAGAAGTACGGCAGGATGGTCGGCAGGTAAATCTTGAGCAGAATCTGGCGGCGCGACATGCGAAACGAACGCGCCAGATCGATGTATTGCCGCTCCACGGTTTGCGCGCCCTGCCAGACGTTGGTCAGGATCAGCGGCATGGACGTCATGAACACCACGAAGACGGTTGTCGCGTCGGAAATGCCGAACCAGATGATGGCGAAGATCGCCCAGATGGCCGAAGAAACAGTGTTGAACACCGCCAGGATCGGCTCGAAAAATTGCGCAAGCGCGCGACTGGAACCCAACGCCAGCCCCAACGGTGTGCCGATCAGCGCAGCCAGGGCAAAGCCGCTGAAAACCCGGCCCATGGTAGCGCCCAGATCGTGAGCAAATGTCGCGCTATGCCACAACGCACCCAGGGCATGGAACACTTTTTCCGGGCCCGGCAGCACAAAGGATGGCAAGCGTGCAGCCGCAAACCACCAGGCGATGGCAAATACGCCCACCAGCAGCAAACGCTGGGCAAACAGCACGACATAGCGATGGGTGAGCATGCTGTTCATACCTTCAACCGCAGTTGTCGAACCTGCTCGCTGACATCCGCAGCCGTCGGCGTACGCGGACGTTGCAAATCGATGCTCACGACTTCGCGCACCCGGCCGGGACGCGGCTCCAGCACCACGACCCGATCCGCCAGCACCACCGCTTCTTCCACGTCATGGGTGACGAACACCACGGTCATGCCCTTGAGCCCTTGCAGCCGCAGCAGTTCCAGATGCATTTGCGTGCGGGTCTGCGGATCCAGCTTGGAGAACGGCTCATCCATCAACAGCACGCTGGGCTCTACTACCAGACTGCGGGCCAGCGCCACCCGACTGCGCATGCCGCCGGAAAGCTGATGGGGCCAGGCTTTGGCGAACTCTTGCAACTCCACCAACTGCAGCGCTGCATCAGCCCGTGCCAGGCGCTCGGCCTTGCTCAAGCCCGAGCCTTCCAGACCGAACGCGACATTGCTGCGCACGGTTCGCCACGGCAGCAAGCGGTCTTCCTGGAACATATAGGCAACACGCCGCCAGCCGGCGAAATCTGTGGCGGCGAAGCCTTCCAGCTCCAACGTCCCTTGATCTGCTTGCAACAGGCCGGAAAGGATATTCAGCAACGTGCTCTTGCCGCAGCCGGAAGTGCCCAGCAGCGCGAGGATTTCCCCTTGGGCGACTTGCACCGAGATATCGCGCAGCACCTCAAGCGCACCGAAATGCTTGGAGATGCCTTGCAAGCGCAACGCCGGAACCTGCGCAGGAATGTTCGCCGCTGCCGTCATCGGGCAAACCTCGCGGCGAGCAACGGCAACGACGCACCCGACTCGCTCAGGCTGTCATAGACCTTCTCCAGCGTCATGGCCTGGAAGGTCTCGATATGCCGGCGGGCGATCAATTCGACGCGCTTGCCATCACCTTCTTCAAAGGCGCTGATCATCGCGTTGTGATCGTGCTTGATCTCAGGCTTGGTGCGTTGGACGTTGAAACCCAAGGCAACCAGACGGGTCATTTCGTCCATCAGGCCGGACAAGGTGCGTACCAGACGCTCGTTGCCCGACGCTTCGATGATTGCCATGTGAAAGGCTTTGTTGGCATCCATGAACACATCGATCTGCTCGGACAACGGCGCCAGATGGCGCACCCGACAGGCCGCTTCGAGAACGCGCAACTGCGCCACGTCGACCCGACCGACCGCAAGTCGCGCGGCCATGGGTTCGAGCTGCACCCGCAGGGCAAAGATCTCTTCCACGTCTTTGAGGGTAACCGGCGCAACCTGGTAACCCTTGCGGGGCCGGGAACGCAACAGGTTCTCGTGGCACAACCGGGTCAGTGCGATCCGGCAGCTGCTCTTGCCAATGCCATAGCCGGCCATCAAGTCCGGCTCGGTGATCGTCGTGCCGGGCATCAGTCGGCACGAGAGAATGTCGCGACGAATGCGGCTATAGGCATCATCGCCAAAACTGGCGACTTCGGGTCTGACTAATGGCGTAGCGGGAATCGTCATAACGCAGCTTCAATCCGGTCTGTGAGCAGCTCACAGCTGGATTCTGTGAGGCTTACCAAGAGCCGCTACGCTAATTCAAAACGTGGCAAATCCGAACGAACCCTTTCGGCTAAGAATATGCAACGGGGGCATAACGTGAGCATCTCACAGGAATAGAAGGCGCATAACATGTGCAATGTCTGGCCACGCCGAAGCCCAGTCGATCGCAGTTATCGGCTACCGGGTTGCTAAGTCCAAAATGGAATTAACAAATACGAACTCAGTATTTATGGATCTATGTGCAGTCGCAGTAATGTGGGGTCATCACTTAGCTGCCACCTACGAGAGCTGCCTCATGCCTGATTCCGCCAACGTCATAGATTTCAATAGCTATCGTAAACGCCGGCAAGCACGGGCCATGGCTGAGCTGATGTGGGCGATGTACGCCACCAGAGCCAGCGTTGCCAGCTTCACGATCACGGCGGCGAAACTCTCCAGCGAGACTCGCCAGGCTTGAATCCATGAACTTCCTGCATACCGTGGACGACCCGACAGAGACCCCTTTAGCCAACGATTGCAGCAACGCAGACGACGATGTGATTGGCCCGCGTGTGGCGAGCAACCTGCAACGTCTGCGCAACAAACGTTACCTTTCCATGGACGCATTGGCGCGCCTGACCGGGGTGAGTCGGGCAATGCTGGCGCAGATCGAGTCAGGCCGCAGCGTCCCGTCAATCAAGGTCCTGTGCAAGATCGCCAAAGGTTTGAAGGTTTCCGTCGCGGCGTTTCTGGACGACCGGGCGTTTGAAGGCGTGGCGCTGCTGCCCGCGCAGCAGAGCAAACGTCTGGTGAGTGCTGGCGGCGCGTTTGTCAGCCGTGCCTTGTTCCCCTTTGACATGGCGCGCCAGTCGGAATTTTACGAAGTGCGCCTGAGCGCGCTGGGTGAGGAAGCCTCGCCGGGGCATGGTCCCGGCGTTCAGGAAAATCTGGTCGTCGCGCAGGGCGTATTGGAAATCAGTTTGAATGAAGAACGTTACCTGCTCTCGACCGGTGATTCGATCCTGTTCTACGCCGACCAGCCGCACCGTTACCGCAATCCTGCCGACAGCGAGGCAGTCGCCTATCTAGTGGTGACTTATCCTGAGCGCCTGGACTGAGGGCTACCAGCAAAACCAAAAAAGCCCCGACGCGCAAACGTCGGGGCTTTTTAGTGGATCGTGTCCCGGCATGGGTGGGAGAACCCCGCCCGCCGGCTCCGTAGGAGCAAGGCTTGCCCGCGAATCAGACGCCTCGGTAACCCAGCGCTACCGGTTCATCGTTCTTCGCGGGCAAGCCTCGCTCCGACGAGCACTTTCAATTCAACGGCTGTGTATGTCCTCGATGCGCCTGGTAACCGATCAGCAGGTGCAGCACATCATCGGCATGCCGTTGCAGCTCATCATCATCGGCATGGCGCAGTCATTCATCATTTTCATCATCAAAGCGCAGCAGTTGTTCATCATTTCCATGCTCATGCCTGGCATCGGCATCATCTTGCACCTCATGGAATCGGCGTTGACGGTACATTCCATCATGCATTTCATCATGGGCATCGGCATGCCCATCGGCATCATCATCGGCATGTTCATGGCCGGCATCATGTTCATCATCGCCATGCCGTCTTCGGACATGCACATCATCGACATGTTGGCGCAATGCATCATCATCGGCATGCCGCATTTCATCATCATCGCCATCATGTCAGCGCTGTTCTTGAACATGGCCATGTCCATGCCTGTTGCCGGCTTCATGGTGCACATCATGCCGTCGGCCATCATGTCGCACTTCATGGTTGCCATCATCATCGGCATGCCCATCATTGGCATCATCGGCATGGTGTTGTTCATCGGCATCTGCATTGCGTTCATCATGTTCGAAACTCCGTAATCGAAAGGAATGTTTAAATTCATGGCGCCGATTCTAAGGCCACAGGAACATGCCGCAAGACGGTGATCCAACAGTGATAATCAATGCTGAACGAAGCCATTGACGCAACAAAACAGAGTCAAGTGCGCCGATAGTATCGATCCGTACGCCAGTACATGAGTGAGCGTCGCTATAACGTCGATATGGCTGTCATGGATATTCGATCAATTTCTAATCCTACAACTGGAAGAAATAAACGTTCTAACAGCAACCTCGAAGGTGTGAATTTTATGCGTTATCAGAAACGCCGGGCGCTGATCAACTCATCGAGCACCCGCGTGGGCACACGAAACGGCACCGACATGTGATCCTCGCCCGGTTCGATCTGGAAGTCGCTGCGCAGCCCATATTGCGACAAATCCTGAAGCCGCCCTTGCAAGGCGCGGGCATCCTGGATGGCCTGGACCAGGTCGCGCTCGCCCATCAATAGCGTCAGGCTGCTGTGAGTCAGGTTCAACTGCCCGGCATGCGCGCGTTTGTTGAATGCACGCTCGGGCTCCAGCAGGTAACGATCCTGCCACCACAGACTCGGGCTCACCGCGACCACATGCTGGAACAAGGTCGGCCGGGTGAACAGCGTATAGACACCGAACATGCCACCAAAGGAATGTCCCACCAGACTGCGCTGATCCTGATCGACCTTGAAATGCTCGGCCACCTTCGGCATCAGGCGCTTTTCAATGAAGTCCAGGAACAGATCTTGCCCACCTTGCGGCGGGTCGTTACGCGCAGGTGGCGCAGGCGGTGACAAGTCGAACGCGCGACGCACGAAGTCCAGCGGCGTGTCGCTCGGGTAACCGATTGCCACCAGAATCGAACCCCGCAGTCGTTTCTGCGCGCGTTTGGCCGCATGGAAGGCCGGGAAATAGGCGTTGCCGTCAAGCAGGTAGATCACCGGATAACCGCCGGTGTAAGGCACATCACCCTCAGGCAGGCTGATCATGATGCGATATTCACGGCCCTGCGCGCTTTGCATCGTCCACTGCTCGGTACCGTCCAGGGTCACCGGTTCTGCGTGGGCGACCGACGCGCCAAGCAGCGTGGCGCCCAACCACATGAATAAAGTGCGAATCATCGTCTCTCTCCTTACCAGCGATAGCTCAGGCTGGTGACGACACTGCGCGCCTCACCCCGGTAGCAATAGCCTTCCTGGCAATTGATGTAGCGTTTGTCGGACAGGTTGCGACCATTCAGAGCCAGACGTACACCGTCCATTGCGCCACCAAAGTCGTAATGCACGCCGGCATCGATCAGGGTGTAGTCCTCGTTCTTCACCGTATTGGCGGCATTGCCGTAGTTACTGCCGGTGTAGCGCGCGCCGCCGGACAGCCCAAGGCCCATGGGCAGGCGGTAATTGAACCAGAGCGAGGCCAGATGACGCGGCACGTTCATCGGTGCCTTACCTTCATTGCCGTCGTTGCTGCGGGTGACTTCAGGATCGTTGAAGCTGTAGCTGGCTGTCATGCGCAGGCGATCACTCAGATCGGAAACCGCCTCCAGCTCCAGGCCACGGGATACCTGTTCGCCGGTTTGTATGCTGTTGAGGGGATTGGCCAGATCGCGCGTACGCACATTGGTTTGCGTCAGGTGATAGAGCGAACCGGTCAGCATCGTGCTGGTGCCCGGCGGCTGATACTTGAGGCCCACTTCGTACTGCTCGCCCTTGGTCGGTTTGTAGGGTTCGCCACTGGCGTCGGTACCACTTTCGGGCCGGAACGACGTGGCGTAACTGACATACGGTGCCAGGCCATTGTCGAACAGGTAAAGCACACCAACCTGGCCGGTGGTCGCTGAATCACTGGTGTTGCTGTTGTCGCCACTCAGGTTGTTCGAACGACGTACCTTGACCCAGTCACGGCGCAGCCCGGCCGACAGGCGCCATTGGTTGAGTTCGATCTGATCCTGCAAATACAGGCCGCTGCGGTGCTCCAGCCCGTCCTGGTCAGCCAGGGAAGTCGTGGGCCGATCAACCGGCTGGTGATAGTTCGGCGCGTAACGATCGATGGAGGGCGCGTCGCCCATGGCATACAACAGCGATGTGTCGATCCACGCATAGTCCATGCCGGTGACCAGCGTGTGTTGCAGATTTCCGGTGGCGAAGCGGCTCACCAGACGGGTATCGGTGGACAGCGATGACATGTCTTCGTAGACCCCAATCGCCGAGCGGTTGAGGGTATGACCATCGCCGGCATCGCTGGGCTGCAGGTACTGGTTGGTGGTATCCACCTGACCGTAACGCAGGTTCTGCTGCACGCTGAAGGTATCGTTGAACGCATGTTCGAACTCATAACCCAGCGTCCACTGGCGTTGTTCGAGCTTGTCGAAGTACTCGTCGCCCTGCCAGAAATTGGAGAGATGATCGCCGTCCTGATACAGCATCGGCGAAGCAGCAGTCTCACGTTCCTGATACTGCGCCAGCACGGTCAGGCGGGTGTCGGGGTCGATCTGCCAGCTCAGCGAAGGCGCCAGCAGACGGGTGTCGTTGTTCAGCTGTTCGATATAGTTCTCTGCATCGCGATATACGCCAACCGTCCGGAACAACACATCCCCGGCTTCATCAAGACGCCCGCCCACATCGAACTGCGCCTGTTGGTGGTTGTAGTTGCCGGACTGCACCTGCACTTCGTTTTTCGCCAGCAGGCTCGGACGCTTGCTAACCCGATTGACCATGCCTCCGGGGCTGATCTGCCCGTAGAGCACCGAGGCTGGCCCCTTGAGCACTTCAATGCGCTCCAGGTTGTAGGCCTCGGTGGAGTACAAGGACAGCCAGCCACTGCCCGGCTGGCGCAGGCCATCGAGAAAGTCGGCGCCGATGGTGGTTTCGAAACCCCGGATGCTGATCATGTCGAAGCGCGGGTCCAGCCCGGAGCTGCCGACCCGCACGCCCGCGCTGTACGCCACGGCATCTTCGACCCGGTCGACCTTGCGATCAGCGATCTGCTCGGCCGTGACCACACTGATGCTCTGCGCGGTTTCCAGGATCGGCTTGTCGCTCTTGGTGGCGCTGCTGGCATTGCTGGCGAAATAACCCTCGACTGGCGCGAACGCACTCTGCACCGTTGCGGCATCGATGTTGGTGGGCTCAAGTTGCAAGCTGGCGTCGGTCTTGCCCGGCAGCACCACATAGCCGGACGAGGTCTTTTGCGCGACCAGGCCGCTCCCGGCAAGCAGCTTCGCCAGCCCCTCGTCCAGCGAAACGCCGCCCGACAGGCCAGGACTGCTCAAACCGCGCACCGTTTCCGGGGAGTAGGACAAGGTAATACCGGCGCGCTCGGCGAAGGTGCTGAGCGCTTGCTGCAACGACCCGGCAGGAATGCTCGGAGCCGTTGCCTGCCCGGTGTTCGACGATGCCGCTTGAACCGGCAGGCTCGCCGCGCCCCCGAGCAAGGCCAACGCCAGGCAAACGGCCCTTGGCAGAGAACGGGATGGGAACGGGGCGATGGCACGCAGAGGCAGTCTGGCAAGGAACATGACGGTATCCATTCAGGAAGTGATCATCCCTAACCGGACGACGCGCAAAAGTCCGACAACTTATTTTTTATGCCAAGGGCATGATGCGCACCCACCAGCGGGTACGTTCGACGATGTGTACCGGCAGCAGATGAGTAAGGTTGCGCAGCATGATGTCCGGTTCATCGAGACGGAAAACCCCGGACAGACGCAACTCGGCGACCGTGTTATCGCAGCCCAACCAGCCTTGGCGATAACGGCCCGCCTCGGCGAGGAAATCGACCAGGCGAATATCGTTGACCAGCAACAGGCCCCGGGTCCAGGCGAAAGGGTCAAGCGGCCCTTTGCCCAACACCGTCATCTGCGTTGCGTAGATGCCTAGCCCGTTGCCCGCTTGCAGACGGCGCTGCCCAAAAGGGGTGGAAATCAACACCTCGCCGCGCTCGACGTGGATTTCGCTATAGCCATCACGCTCACGCAGCACTGCCCTCGCCTGTCTGCCCTCACACTCAGCGAAACGGCAGCGCACATGCCAGTCGGCACCGTCCACCAGCACCTCGCCACTGCGCAGCAGCCACTCGCGCCCTCGTACATCCACTGCACTGCCGGTATTAAGCGTCAGCTCGGCACCGCCCAACACGATCCGGCGACGTTCGCCCGTGGTCGTGGCAAAGTCGCTGCGCCAGGCGGGCGGCGCTGTCGTAACCAACAGCGTTGCACCGCCCGCAACCAAACCGAGGCCGAGCAATTTAAGTGTGCGGCGACGACTTAAATCAGCTTCGGCCCGCCGTAGCAGCGGAATGGATCGAGCGGCATCCGGCAACTGACTGGCCTGGAACAACCCGCCCATTTGCTGCAAGCGTTGCCATGCCAGCTCATGTCGGGCGTCGTGGCGCCGCCAGTCGCGCAACTGCTCGTGCAACTCGGCGCTGCTGGCGTTGGCGCGCAAGCGCATCTGCCACGCGATGGCCGTGCGGACGATTTCCTCCGGCAGGCGCTCGGCAGCTGCACTCACTGCGGCGCCTCAAAGCACAGTCGATAGCAATGCATCAGGGCGCTCGCCACATGCCGCTCAACGGTACGACTGGAAACGCCCAGCGTCTGAGCCACCTGGGCATGGCTCAGGTCACCCAGCTGATACAGGAGAAATGCTTCGCGCACCGCCGGCTTGAGGCCGTCAAGCAACCGCGCGATGCGCTCCAGGCATTGCAGCGCCTCATGACGGACCTCAGGTGATGGATGGCTGGCCTCGGGCAACTGCGCCAGTGCCTCAAGATAGGCGCGCTCCAAGGCGTCGCGACGCCAGTGGTCGATCACCAGACCACGGGCGATACGCACCAACAGCGCACGCGGGGCATGAGCGCTGACCGGCTGGCCGCGCACCAGCAAACGCAAAAAAGTGTCCTGGACCAGATCCGCCGCCTGCTGCGAGCACCCCACCGAGCGTCGCAACCAGCCCTGCAGCCAGCCGCGATGCGTGCCATACAAAATATCGAGAGAAACGATCGAATCCGTTTCATGGAGCGACATGGAACGCCTCAGCAGACAAACACAGAAAACGCCATGAGATGCACATGGCGGACGCGCGCACCTTAAACGCGAATCGTTACCATTACAACCTTTTCTAATGTGCCGTTCGACTATTCACCCAAGCTTTGTGCTAGGAGGGGGGCAACAGCGTCAAGTTGGCGTTTGCCTGGCTGAGGAAACTGAATGACAACGCTGCTGCGAAGGTTGCGCAGTTGGCTGGAGACTTTCCTGTGCGCTTCGTCCCGGTTTAGATAGCGCATTTCCACAACAAGCACCCCGCAAGCGCGTTGCACTTGCGGGGTGTTGCCTGGCTAACTCAGCATTGCCGATGTTTGAGTGACATAAACGCGGGTTGTTATTGTCCGCCTTGCTTTTCGATAAGCGCAGCGAGTTGCTCGTACTCTTCTGACGACAGTTCGGTAAGCGGAGTGCGCACGGGACCTGCGTCATGACCGACAATTCTTGCCCCGGCCTTGACGATACTTACCGCGTAACCCGCCTTGCGGTTACGAATGTCCAGATAGGGCAGAAAGAAGTCGTCGATCATTTTACCAACGGCAATATGATCTTCCCTGGCAATCGCGTGATAGAAGTCCATCGCCAGTCTGGGTACGAAGTTAAATACCGCCGAAGAGTAAACCGGAACTCCGAGCGCTTTGTAGGCGGCGGCGTAAACCTCAGCAGTCGGCAAACCACCCAGGTACGAAAAACGATCGCCGAGGCGGCGACGGATCGAGACCATCAGTTCGACATCGCCCAAACCATCCTTGTAGCCGATCAGGTTCGGGCAACGATCAGCCAGTCTTTCCAGAAGCGGCGCGGTAAGACGGCACACGTTGCGGTTGTAGACAACCACGCCGATCTTGACGGATTTGCACACGGCTTCGACATGTGCAGCCACACCCTCCTGACTCGCCTCGGTCAGATAATGTGGGAGCAGCAACAACCCTTTGGCGCCCAAGCGCTCGGCCTCTTGCGCATATTGAATCGCCTGACGTGTGGACCCGCCCACCCCCGCCAGGATCGGCATGCTGCTGGCGCAGGTATCGACCGCAGTCTTGATGACCGCACTGTATTCGTCAGCCGCCAGGGAAAAGAACTCCCCGGTTCCACCCGCCGCGAAAAGCGCACTGGTGCCATACGGAGCCAACCACTCCAAACGTCGCGCATACCCGGAGGCATTGAATTCACCGTGGCTGTCGAAATCAGTCAGCGGGAACGAAAGAAGCCCCGAGGAAAGAACGGATTGCAGCTCAGATGGAGTCATTTTTTATCACCTGTTTTATTGTCATTGAGAAAGCAATTGAAGTCATACGACATCATATAACAACAAATAAAACAACCTTGTTGTTTGTTTAAAAACAAACAACTGCAAACTTGAGCAGCCTGCTCATCACTGATGATTACTTTCCCTTATCGGACTAATAAGAATATTGACTCAGTCAATGCCGTTATTGCGATTGACATAACTTGCGCGGAAAGAAAGACTCTGCACAGGTCATACGACGACTTACAACTAATAATAAAAGGTAATTGCTTATGCTCCGCTTGCATTGTTTTGCAGCGCATTCTCACAGGATTAGCAACTCTCGCCTCGCGCGATCTCAGTTGCGTAGCCCCCACACAATCAACTTGGTGCAAGCGCCATGAAAGAACTCCTGAAACTCTATTTTCTGGTGCTAAAGATAGTGGTTATCGCGTGCCTGGTGTGTATCACTGCGCTGATTTTCACCAACGTTGTGTTGCGCTACGGCTTCAATTCCGGCTTGTTTTTCACTGAAGAGATTTCCAGACTGGCATTCGTCTGGCTGGTCTTCGCCGGCTCCCAGCTCATGCTTCATGAAAAAGGCCATATCGGCGTCGATATCCTGACCAGCCGCGTCTCGCCCAGAACAGCCAAACATTTATTGACGTTGACCTATCTGTTGATGCTGTTCACAACCTCGCTGTTTCTCCAGGGCAGCTGGAAACAGACACTGATCAACCTGCACGTGGGCGCTCCTTCCACCGGAGTTTCCATGGGATTGTTCTACGGTGCCGGGTTGGTGTTCTGCGTCTTGAGCAGCATTCTGCTTTGCGTTCAATTGGTCAAACATCTGGCCACACCGGTTGGCGTGCCACTGTCCGCAACCGCACACGGGGTGCTCAAATAATGGCCCTGGGCGTGTTTGTCGGCGTGCTGATGGCCGCCTTGCTCATAGGCGCACCCATCGCCTATGCACTTGTCCTCTGCGGCGTAGCCCTGATGTGGCTGCTCGGGGTGTTCGACGGCCAGATCATCGCGCAGAACATCATCAACTCGGCGGGCAGCTTTCCGTTGCTGGCCATTCCTTTGTTCATCATCGCCGGTGAGGTCATGAACAGCGGCGGCCTGTCCAAACGCATTATCAACCTGGCCATTTCTCTGGTCGGCCATATGCGCGGCGGCTTGGGTTACGTCACCATCTTCGCCGGGGTGCTGCTTTCCAGCCTGTCGGGCTCGGCGCTGGCCGACGCGGCGTCGCTGACGGCGCTGTTGCTACCGATGATGGTCATCGCAGGTTACAACCGCAACCGATCCGGGGGCCTGATCGCCTCGGTCTCGGTGCTTGGTTCGATCATCCCGCCCAGCATCGGCTTTGTCGTTCTGGGGGTCGCCTCCGGCTTGTCGATCACCAAATTGTTCCTGGCGGGCATCGCCCCGGGGCTGATGATTGCCGTGGCGCTGGTCATCGCCTGGTGGCTGGTGTCCCGTCGTGACAACGACGTCGAACTGAGTCCGAAAGCCTCTGGCAAGGAACGTCTCAAGGCATTGGCCGACAGCACCTGGGCGCTATTGTTGCCCGTGATCATCGTGGCCGGCCTGCGCTTCGGCGTAGTGACACCGACCGAGGCGGGCGCCGTGGCGAGCGTTTATGCGCTGCTGGTGTCATCGCTGATCTACCGCGAACTCAGCCTGAAGTCGTTCAGCGAGCTACTGCTGCGCGCAGGAAAGACCACCGCAGCTGTCATGTTTCTGGTCGCCGCAGCCTCGATCCCGGCCTGGATGATCACCATCGCGGACATCCCGGGACAGATCATCGAACTCATTCAGCCCTTCATGGACAACCCGAAACTGCTGATTGTGGTGTTGATGCTGTTGATTCTGGTGATCTCCATGGTGATGGACCTGACACCGACGGTTCTGCTGCTGGCACCGATCCTCGTACCGGTAGTGACCGCCGCGAACATCGACCCGATCTACTTCGGCGTGCTGTTCATGATCAATTGCTCCATCGGCCTGATTACGCCGCCCGTGGGCACGGTGCTCAACGTCGTCTGTGGCATCGGCAACATGCGCTACGAAGCGCTGCTCAAAGGCACCGTCCCGTTCCTGATCGCCGAAGTCATCGTGCTCTTCCTCCTGGTGATATTCCCCGACCTGGTAACGGTTCCAGCGCAATGGTTCGCCCACTAAAACAACTGACAAAAAGGAAAAACCATGACCAAACAACTAACCGTTCTTGCTGCCCTGCTGCTGGCCAGTAGTTTGAGCTTCGCCGCCGAGTACAACGCTCGCACGATCAAGTTTGCCGCGACCAGCCCGAAAGGAACGCCACCGGCAATCGGTATGGAGATATTCGCAAAGAAGGTCAATGAGCGCAGTGGCGGCAAGATCAAGGTCCGAACCTTTCCCAATGGAGTGCTGGGTGGCGACGTACAGGTGCTCTCTTCATTGCAGGGCAACGTGGTGGAGATGATGACCTGGAACGCCGGCCTGATGCTCAATCATGTGACCGACTTCGGCATTCTCGATTTCCCTTTTATCTACAACGATATGGCCAAGGTCGACGCCATGCTGGATGGCGAAGTGGGCAAGATGCTGATCGACCAGTTGCCGGCCAAGAACCTGGTCGGCCTGGCATTCTGGGAATTGGGCGTACGCAACCTGACCAACAACGTCCGGCCAGTGCAGAAGATGGAAGACATCGCTGGCCTGAAGATTCGCGCGCAACAATCGCCCTTGTTCCTGGACGCGTGGACCGCACTCGGAGCCAATCCCACACCCCTGCCCTTCACTGAAGTTCACACCGCACTCGAAACCCACACCGTGGACGGCCAGGAAAATCCGGCCGCGCTGATCCTCGCCTCACGGTTCAATGAAGTTCAGAAATACCTCAGCCTGACTGAGCACAATTACAACCCGCAGATTGTCCTGATCAGCAAACCCTTCTGGGACACATTGAATGACGACGAGAAGGCCCTGCTGACCGAGGTCGCCATGGAAGTGCGCCTTGAGCAACGCGAGATTTCTCGCCAGGCCGACAGCACGACGATTGCCGAACTGCGCAGTTCCGGCATGCAAGTCAACGAACTCGCCCCCGAAGAGCTCGCGCGTATTCAGCAAAAGGTCCGTCCAGTGATCGAAAAATATGCCGCGCAGATCAATCCCGAACTGGTGAGCAAAGTCTACAAGGCCATGGATTACCAGCCGCAATAACGGCGCTGAAAACAAGATTAGCCGTGCGCTGACCGTGCCATTCAGTGCACGACTTTCAAACAATCAAGAGGAAGCAACGCCATGAAAATTTCCGTCGCACAGATCCACCCCGTCGCTGGGAATCCGCTGCAAACCATCGACAAAGTTGCCGAACTGTCGCGTCAAGCTGCAGAACAAGGATCGCGTCTGATCGCATTTGCCGAATGCCTGTTGACCGGAGGCTCCTTCGACAGCCGCGAAGAACTGGAAAAAGGTGCCATCAGTCTCGACGCACTCGACCCGTTGCTCACGGCGACGGCTGAAACCGGTATTCACATCGTCGTCGGCTTCTATGAAAAATACGCCGAGTCGATCTTTAATACGGCAGCACTGATTGGCCCCAAAGGGATCATAGGCTTGCATCGCAAGCGTCATCTGCCGTTCATGATCGGTGACCGCTTCACTGATCGCCCTGCTGACTGGACGGCGCCAGTATTCGACACTGAAATCGGCCGTATCGGCCTGGCAATCTGCTATGAAATCCGCTTCCCCGAAGTCATTCGCACCCTGGCGCTGGAGGGCGCTGACATCGTTATCCTGCCTGCGGCCTGGCCCGAGCAGGCGCGCCTGCTGCCGGACGTGTTCAGTACCGTGCGCGCGGCCGAAAACATCGTCTACTTCGTGGCCCCAAATCGTAACGACCTGGACGGCGGCATGCAGTTCATCGGCATGAGCCACATCGTCGAACCTTCCGGCAAAACCCTGATCCGCGCAGGACAAGAAGATGGCGTGTTCAGCGTCGACATCGACCTGGACAAGGCGCGTAACAAGTCGTTGATACGCGACCCGGGCGTATTCGAGATTCACCCCTTCCGCGACCGTCTGCCAGAGACCTATCGCCTCTGACGCCACAGACACTGCCAACGCATTCTCAGGTACTCGCAATGCACAAGAAGATCACGTCACTGAAAGATCGAATGGCTCAAGGCCCGACATTCGGGATGAACATCTACAGTACGTCCTGCATGGCCATCGAAGTGGCTGGCAACTGGGGTCTGGATTTTGTTTTCGTTGATGCCGAACACACCGCGCTTGGCGTCGACAAAGACATGGAAAAACTGATTCTGGCGGCCAACCATGCCTCCATCCATAGCCTGGTGCGCGTTCGCGGAACACTCGAATGGGACATCCGTAAAGCCCTGGAAATGGGCGCTTGCGGGGTCATCGTTCCCCAAGTCCACAGCGCCACACAAATGCGGGAAATCATCCGCTACAGCAAATTCCCACCATTCGGGCGTCGCGGCGGTGACAGCTCGGTTCGCTCGGCGAATTACGCAGGTCCCGGATTTGACTGGGCCAGTTACACGCAAACGGAAAACGCTCGTAGCGTCATCGTACCCATGGCCGAGAGCTACGAGTTCTTCGACAACATCGATGAAATTCTCGACGTCGAAGGTATTGATGCGGTGCACTTCGGCCCGGCGGATTACTCGCTGTCACGTCAATTGCCGGTCGACTATCGCCTTGGCAATCCCGAAGTGCAGGAGCGTCTGGCGTTGCTGATCGAGAAATGTCATGGCCGCTCGATTCAGGTCATGGTGCCCTGCTTTCCCGCAGACACCGAAACCGCCCGGCGCCTCATGGAGATGGGTTGCGACATGTTATTGATGGGCAGTGATCTGTCATGGCTGAACCAGGCGGGACAACAGATCTCGGCCATTCAGAAGACACTTCAGGAATAAAGAAATGCTTCATTAACAACAAAAAGCCGAATCAATAACTTGATTCGGCTTTAACAATCAGTATCCCGAAACATTAGCTGACCAAAAAGTTTTGACGCAACAGTGTCGCCTGAGTAAGTGCGACCAATTCATCGAGCTGAACATCAGGCCTTTCCGTTACATAAGACACACAGAACCTGGCCGGTTCTATAGGTGGATTGCAGGGCAACACCTTCAATAAATCAACGGCCAGCATATCCCGAATCAACGGAACCGGAAGAATCCCGATAGCGTATCCGGCTGAGATCATTTTCGCGATGAACGCCAGGGAATTACTGGAGTGGAACGCCTCGGACACACTCCCGCCCTCTTTCAGCCACCGTTCAACGACTGAGTACAACGTCGAGGGCGCAGAATGCGTCACGATGGGATGGGCACAAGCGTGTTCTGGAAGAAACTCCCCACCTTCGATTTCCAGTTGTGCGGCGGCCACCCACTGAAAGGTCATCCATCCTAAAAAGACGTCAGTGACATCGTCGCGCGTCATTGGATTGGTCAGCAGCGCCAGGTCAAGCTCATGATCATTGAGCTTCTGGTTCAGCACCGCCCCCACATCAATGGTGATTTCAAGGGTGATTTCCGGATAATGCGCCTTGATCTCGGCAATGACTGCGGTCAACCCGACCATTGCCGAACATTCGTCAGCACCCACGCGCAATCTGCGATTCTGCTTTTGCTTGGCGGCAAACTGTTCAAGCTTCACGCTGTTATCAAGCGCCAGTTCCGCATGTTGCAGGGCGATCAGGCCATCGGCGGTGATGATCATGCGCTGCTTGCTGCGATCAAAAAGTTTCACACTCAACAAAGACTCCATCTCGCGAATACGAGAGGAAATTGCCGGTTGTGTCAGATGAAGATGTCGGGAGGCGGCATGGACACCGCCCAATCGGGCAGTCCAATAGAAAGCCTCGATCTGCATCAGGGTAATTCTCATGATAAAAATCGTCCCGCCGTTGACTCGTTGTTTTTTATTATCGCATTAAAATCATGCTTGTTAGGATGGACGGACTGTATCAGACATTCATCAAAAACAAGTAAATTCCAGCATGTATATTATTGAAGAACTACCACGACAGATCGCCAGGGAAGAACTTTCGATTCTTCTCGCAGCGGAGCCGGCAACGATCGGCCACTTCACCACTAAAGGTATTTTAAGTCCCCGGATAAAAGCGCACTTCCAGGACATTAGAACCGCTGGAACCGCAGTCACTGTAAGAATGCCCGGAGCCGATGGGGGAATTCTGCATTACGCGATGGGCTGCGCAAGGCCAGGCGATTTCCTGATCGTGGATCGCTGCGGTGAGCGCGTCACGGCGGCCATGGGGGGCGCCATGGCCTACGCAGCCAGACAGGCTGGAATCGCCGGAATCGTCATAGATGGGTTCGTCACCGACCTGGGTGAATTGCGCCAGCATGGGGTTCCCATATGGTCCTGGGGCGCCAGTGCCATCACCACCCGGCTCAAGGGCAATGAAGGCGAGTTTTGTACGCCTGTTCAATGTGGCGGTGTGGTTGTTCATCCCGGTGATGCCGTGGTCGCCGATGAGAATGGCGTGGTGATCATCAAGCCAGACCAGGTCCTCACACTGGCCCGACGCGCAGTCGAGTTTCAGGAGAACGAAAAAATCACCTTGGCAAGACTGGCAAACGGCGAGAAATTCCCGGATGTCGTGGGTTCCAGATCGATCATCAACGCTGCAATCGGGAACCTCTGAACAGGTGAACAACACCCCGTTTTGTGGCCCCCTTTCTGCCATGTAGCTCCCTCAAAAAAACAAAAGGACTACCATGAAACCGTTCAAGATTCCGCCCCTGATCATTGCCCTGCTCAGCGGTCTGATCGGGCCCGCAGCCTTCGCGCACCCCCCGGCAACCACCCATTTCAATGTCATCGGTGGTGGCAGCCACAATTACACGTTTCGCGCAGTGGAAAAGCCCTTCTGGAACACGATCCTGCCCGCGAGTTCTGGCGGGACCGTCACGGCGCGCCTCAGGGGACTGTCGGAAAGCGGCCTCAAAGGTCCGGAGATGGTACGCCTGATACGTCTTGGCGCCGTTGATGTCGGCATGGGCGTCTTCGCTTTCGTTGCCGGTGATGATCCATTCTTCGAAGGGATCGATCTGCCCGGTATGGCAGCCGATATCGATACCTCACATCGGGTTTCGGCAGCGTTCAAACCGGTATTGGCCCAACGCATGGCCGAACGACACGGCGTCAAGCTGCTGGCAACGGTGCCCTATACGGCGCAAGTGTTCTTCTGTCGAAGCCCCGTCACCTCGATAGAGGACTTCAAGGGCCGCAAGATTCGCGTTCGCGGGCGCAATATGTCCGAGATGATCAAGGCGCTCGGCGGATCGCCCATGACCTTGCCATTCGCCGAGGTCGTGACGGCCATGCAGACCGGTGTCATTGATTGTGCGGTGACCGGCATTGGTTCAGGCAACGCGGCCAGATGGTACGACGTCGCCAACCATATCTATAACCTGCCTGTGGACTGGTCGATCGGTTTCTACGCCATTGGCCTGAAGCGCTGGCAGTCCTTGCCCGAACCTGTGCAGCGCCTGCTGCAGGAACAGTCCGACGTACTCGAAGCCAAGTGGTGGGAAGAAACCGCCAAAGAAAATCACTCCGCATTGGCGTGCAATATCGGCGCGCCTGACTGCCAGATTCACCATCCCGCCCATATGCAGGTCAGCACACCGACGAATGCCGAGAAACAGGTTGTGCGGGACGCCGTTCTCAATATCGCCAATAACTGGGGCAAACGCTGCGGGGTGCAATGTGTCGAGCAGTGGAATGCCACGGCCGGCGTTGCCCTTGGCGTCAGTCTGCAAAAACCCTGACGCGTGCCCGATCCGTTGAATAACTGTGAATCTGCGCGACAACCATTGTTGCGCGTTCTGAACACCCCGTTTTCGGAGAACCCCAGCCATGAAACCCACTGAATTTTCTGGTATCAGGCTCGTAAACAGCATCTCCCGGCTGAGCGCCTGGCTTGGCGGCATTGCGTTGATGGGCACTGCTTTGATGATCGGAACCGACCTGATTCTGCGCAAGACCATCGGCCTGTCCATGGGCGGCGCCGACGAAATAGCCGGTTATGTGCTGGCTATTGTCAGCACTTGGGCGTTCCCCATCGCCCTGTTGAAGCGCTCCCATATTCGGGTCGACATTCTCTACTCACGGCTCAAGCCGAAAACCAGGACGTGGCTGGATATGCTGGCCCTGAGCTGCATGGCGATTTTCGTCAGTACCTTGCTGTTCCACACCTGGGGTGTGCTGTGGGACTCCATCCAGTACCGCTCTGTTTCTACCACGCCGCTGCAGATTCCACAGTGGGTGCCTCAATCAGTCTGGTTCGCAGGCTATGTGTTCTTTGCCCTGACTATTTTGGTACTGGCTTGGGCGAGCCTGGCCCATCTGCGTCACCAAAGATGGGCGTCGATCACTGCGCTGATCGGTATCAACTCTGTCGAGGAGGAGATTCAAGAAGAAATCCACAGTCCCGCGCCGGGGCTCACCACTTCCCAATCGAATGGAGCGCACTAGATGCTGGCCTTTACCCTCTTCACCCTGCTCGCCTTGCTGGGCTTGAGCGTGGCCGCAGCGGTCAGCGTCGGGCTGCTGGGCATTTCGCTGTCGCAGCTGTTTTCGACATTGCCACTGAGCAACGCCATGGGCGAAATCGCCTGGAGCACCAGCGCCGAATTCCTGCTGGTGGCGATTCCGCTTTACATACTCATGGGTGAGTTACTGGTGTGCTCTGGCGTCGCAGGACGCATGTATGGCGCCGTCGCCAAATGGCTTTCGTGGCTGCCCGGCGGTTTGATGAACTCCAACATTGGCGCCTCCGCACTGTTCTCGGCAACCAGCGGCTCCAGCGTGGCGACCGCTGCAACGATCTCGACCATAGCCCTGCCGGAGCAGGAGCGAAAAGGCTATCCGGCGCCGCTGTTCCTCGGGTCTATCGCCGCTGGCGGAACCCTTGGCATATTGATCCCACCCTCGATCAACATGATTCTCTTCGCGCTGATCGCCAACCTGTCGGTGCCGAAACTCTATCTGGCAGCGACGATTCCCGGCATTCTGCTGAGCTTCATGTTCGTCGCAATGATCGTCCTGGCCTGCATCATCCGCCCCGAACTGGGGGGTAAAAAAGAACACTCAACCTGGGCTGAACGACGGGCCAGCATTCCTGACCTGCTGCCGCCGCTGGCCATCTTCGCCCTGGTGGTCGGCGCCATCTACAGCGGCTTTGCAACGGCCAGTGAGTCGGCCGCCCTGGGGGTCATTGCAGCGTTCGCCCTGGGCCTGTGGCGACGTGCGTTTACCTGGCAAAATCTGGCGCAGGCCTTCGAATCCACCATGCGCACCACCGGAATGATCATATTCATTACCTTGTCGGCGTTTTTCCTCAACTTCGTGCTGTCTTCCATAGGCCTGACATCCACCCTGGTCAGTTTCGTGACGGACCTCAACATGTCGCCGATGGGCACGCTGCTGGCCATCATCGTGTTCTACATCATCCTCGGCTGCTTCATGGATACGCTGGCGATGCTGATCACCACGGCCCCACTGGTGGTGCCAGTGATTGTCGCCCTGGGTTTCGATCCCCTGTGGTTTGGCGTGATACTTATCATTCTCTGCGAGATGGGACAAATCACTCCGCCATTCGGGATGAATCTATTCGTGGTGCAAAGCATCCGCAATAAAGGCAAGTTCCTGGATGTGGTCTACGGGGCCTTACCCTTCTGTTTTGTATTACTGATGTTGATCGTGCTCTTGATCATGTTTCCGCAGATCGCGCTCTGGCTGCCACAATTTGCTTGACGCAAGTCGTCCCTGCGGGGTCCGGGCCGCGTGTAAACGCATTTTCCGTAGGCTCCGCGTTACAGCGTTAATTGTCAGACGATCCGTCAACCAATGAAGAACACTGCGACCTTGTTTCCCAAGGGATCACGAAGGTACGCGACGTAGAAATCATCGTCGTAGGCGTCTCGGTAGCCCGGGGCGCCTTCATCCGTTCCTCCGTTTGCCAGACCGCCCGTATAAGCCGCTTCAACCTGCGCCTTGGAATCGGTCCGAAACGCCAGCATGACGCCATTTCCAGCCGTCGCTGGTTCGCCATCAAAGGGTTGCGCGACATGGATGGTCCCCGGCCCATTCGATTTGTCGGCGACATCCGGCAGCGAAAAACAATACTGCTCTTGCGCCACTTCTTTCTCATAACCCAACGGTGAAAGAACAGCGTCATAGAATCGACCGGAAGCCTCGACGTCGTTGGCGCCTATGTACAAATAACTGAGCATGATCTCCTCCTGACCGGGCATGGGTGCAAAGGCTGGCCGAGCCCGGAAGCGGCCAAACGATGCTGCAGAGACCGAAATACTCAGGATTCTAGACAGCGAATCCGGGGTGCACCAAGGGTCGACCGCTGAGTAATGAAAAATCCGATGGCCTGCAAAGACCAACGGCGCGTATGGGCTGCAGAATTGCGGCAGGCAGCTTGATCACGAGGCTCACGGGGCGCCGGTTCGGTGTTCATCGCTTATCCTGCGGAGCATCGAGAGGGACATCGAGGGTGAACGTGGCGCCCTGCCCGACTCCGTCGCTGTGCACGGCCAAGCTGCCACCCATTTCCTGCGCGGCCAGCGCGCAGCTGTGCAGGCCGAAACCGTGGCCGTCTTTGCGAGTAGTAAAGCCATGGGAAAAAATACTCGCCATGTGCTCTGGCGCGATCCCATTGCCGTTGTCCGCCACCGTGATACGCAGTGCTGGCCCGTCAGCGAGGGAGGCGACAAACGTGATGCACGGGCTGCGATCAACCACGCCGCCCAGCGCTTGCCTGGCGTTGCTGATCAGGTTCACCAGAATCAGCAACACCCGGTGCCGGTCCAGCGACAGCAGGGGCAAGTCGGCAATCTCCTTGACCACCGTCACGTCCTGGCTCGTCAGTGATCCAGCACTCATGCGCAAGGCATCATCGATCAACTCCGGGACCGGCACTGTCTCGACGACACTGACGGCAACGGCATAGGACTGCTGGGCAGCGACAATGGTTTTGATGTGGTCAACGCCCTTGGTGAGTCGCTCAAGCTCCTCAATGATGCCCTGTTGCTCTGCTGTCACCACCTCCGCCAGCTTGAGCAGGTAGCCGGGCAGCAGCTTTCCTTTCTGGTCGCTGGTGAGAAAATCGCTCAGGTCATTAACGTGTTCGTTCATCAGTTGAGCCACCTTGCCCAGCCCCAGTGCTTTAGAGGTGCGCATCTGGCTGCTGACCAGTTCTGCCGATATGTTCACGCTGTTGAGGACGTTGCCGACGTTATGCAGAACAGTCGTGGCGATTTCGGCCATGCCCGCCTGACGGGATTTTGCATGCAGTTCGGTTTGCACTTTGCTCATGCGTAGCACCGCGCGAACGCGTGCCTTGAGTTCCAGTGGCGAGAAGGGTTTGGCGATGTAGTCATCGGCGCCACTCTCCAGCCCGGAGACGCAGGCCTCGCCGCCGCCGCGAGCGGTCAACAGAATCACGGGTAAATGGGCGAAACCGGCACTGGCTTTGATTCTGGCTGTCAGGCCAAGGCCGTCGAGCTCCGGCATCATCACATCCGAGACGACGACATCGATGGGTCGACGCTGCAAGAGTGCCCAGGCCTGTTCCCCATCAACTGCAGTGGCGACGATGTAGTCGTTCTGCAAAAGCTCGCTCACGTAGCTCAGCATTTCCGGGCTGTCGTCGACCACCAGCACCCTGGACTGCAAGGCGCGTTCCGGGTGCTGCTCGCTGTCTGTGCCTGGCGTCGAAACCTGGTCATTGCTACTGCCGTGGCGGCCGTCGTCAAAACGCAGGTGGCGCTGCTCGGTTGTACTCGGTGACGATCGCTCGTGCATCGTGCTGGTTTCGGTCGGCACGGTGTTTTGCTCAGCCCCCAGCGGCAGTCGAACGAAGAAGCACGCCCCTCGTCCGGGCTCACTGTTGACACCGACTTCGCCCCCCATCAGTTCGACCAGATCCTTGACCAGGGCGAGACCAATGCCTGTGCCGCTGTAGTGGCGCGTGGCGGAATTGTCGATCTGGGAAAAACGCTGGAACAGCAGCGGCAGTTTGTCGTGCGCAATGCCAATCCCCGAATCTTGCACCGCGAGTTCAAATCGTTCGCCCTCAAGCGCAGTTACTGCCAGGTGCACGGTGCCGCCAGCGGGCGTGAACTTGATGGCATTGCTCACCAGATTGAGAAGAATCTTTTCGAAGTGGCCGGGATCCAGGAAAACCGTGCCGAGCGCGGGATCGATGCTGCAAGTTAACGTACAGCCTTTGCCCTTGGCCACCATCGCGGCGTCCTCGGCCAGCACGCCAACCGCTTTGTTCAAGTCAACGGGTGCCGGACACAGCTCAAACTTGCCCGCTTCGGCCTTGGAGAAATCGAGGATGTCGTTCACCCGGTTCATCAGGCGCAGCGCGTTGCGTTGGGCGCGGTCGATTTGCACACGCCAGTCCGGCGGCGGGAGGGTCGCCGCCGAGAGCTGCTCCAGGGGGGCGAGAATGAGAGTCAGAGGGGTGCGCAGTTCGTGGCTGACCGTGGCAACGAAATCGCTCTTTGCCTGGTTCGCCGTCTCGGCCTGATTGCGTGCCTGAATGAGTTCGACGGCCTGCGCCTCCAGCACCTCGGTCTGCTGGTGCAGCGCGTCGGTCCGTTCGGCGACCATTCTTTCCAGAGAGGCCTGCACTTGCTGTCGTTCGGCTTCGGCCTCGGCTTCTAACACCCGGATGCGTAGGGCATTCTCCTGGAACACCCGTACGGCGCGGGTCATGATCCCGATCTCGTCGCCGCGTCCGGCGCTGGCGATCTCGGTGGTCAGGTCGCCGGCCGCAAGCCGGCGCATCGCCGAGGCCAAGGCCACGATGGGCTGCGCGATAAATCGCGAGGTGCTCCAGGCGATGGCGCCGGCCAGCAGGATGGCGATGCTACCGGCGATCACCGTGGCAAGCATGCCGCGATCATTGTGGGCCAGGGCATCGGAGCGCGCTTCTCCAGCAAAGCGTGCAACCAACAGACCGGCGCTGCGCGCCTCGTTGCGAACCTGGTCGCGCGCGTCGCTCAATGAGTTGCTCGCCTGATGGAACCGGGCGAATGCCGCCCGGTAGCCGACAATCTGATCGCTGACCGTCAAAGGCGTAGCCTTGGCTTGCAGCCCCACGGTTGAAGGGAGAACGCGAGCGAGACGGGAGAGCTCGTCCAGGATAGCGCCGACCGAGCTGGCGACTTCGGCCGACGGCGACAGGCGAAACGACAAGGTCTGTGCCTCCAGGGTGGCCACGCGCTCGGCGAAACGCTTGGACAACGCAGCTGCATTGCGCAGCAAACCGGTTGCGGCCTGAATGTCGTTTGCGTCATGGGCAACGTGCTCGTCCACTTCACCCAACATTACCTCGAGGCGCTCGACCAGATCCCCGACGGCGGCGAGATGCCGCAAAGCCTCGTCTCCCCGAAGCCTGGGCGCCTCGCCAAGGTGCTCGACCGCCAGGCTGGCAGCAGCGACCGCCGTCGCCAACTGGTCCAGGATCTCTCCCTCCTGCGGCGTCCCCATCATCTCACGCAATTGCTCGACCACGGGCGGGAGTGCCGCGCAGGCGTTGCGGGCTGCAGTGGCGGCCGAATCATCGCCGGTCACCAGCATCCTGGCCACATTGGCGGTGATGATCCGTTCGCCGTTGCGCAGGATATCCAGAATGCGATGAGCGCTTTCGATGTCGCTCACCCGCGTCTGGTGGTCAGCGGCGCGGGAATCAACACCCTTCAGCCCTTCGGCGATACCCTGTTCGACGAGGATCGTCGCCTCTCGCATCCGGCCGTAGTGGGATGTCATGTTCTCCGTTTCGCCATCCATGGTCAGGGTCGCCGCCCGCAAGGCGGCGATCGCCCCGGCGAGCCTATCAAGGCTGCCTTTGAGCGATTCCGCCTCAGCCACCGGAATGGCGCTGAGGCCCGCGATAGCCGTCGCCACCATGCCTTCGGCCTGCGAAAGGCTTTCCTGATCGCGGGTGGCGATGAAGTT
>Ga0247730_1000438_pt1 | contig 31147 bp, 24 predicted proteins | sample UWRJL073202C2_FD_180959 | JGI IMG/M metagenome (GOLD analysis project Ga0247730, IMG submission 180959) | Plant litter microbial communities from Arlington Agricultural Research Station in Wisconsin, United States - UWRJ-L073-202C-2 | ecosystem: Environmental > Terrestrial > Plant litter >... | reverse complement strand
GCGTTTTGATCTGGCGATTGCCTTGGGTTTGCTGGCTGCAAACGGGCAAGTGCCGCTGACGGCGTTGCAGGATGTGGAGTGCCTCGGCGAACTGGCGTTGTCGGGGGCGATTCGGCCGATTCAGGGCTTAGGAGGACTTGCAAGAGCGAATCCAAGTAAAACTCCAGAAATTGTAGAGGACTTAGCATGCATGCTGTTGTTCCAGCAAATGTACGTAGTTGCCATGCCAAAATACGCTCTTGGAAATTCATCTTTCCACAGTATCGCTTCTGGGGCTTATTAGGCAATCTCAGCAGAGCGGCGGACGTATCCCGAGCGGAAATTGGCGCTAAAATGCGCAATGTAGCATCAGTCGTTGAATGTGCTCCATCTATGTTTAGCAATGTATAGGGACGTATAGAGACGTATAGGAGAAGTTGCTATACACCTGTGTCGGTACGCGAGGAAAGTGACTGCTGTTTTCGAGTCGTGTTGAAAAAGTCGGCCTTGGCTTCCACCAAAGAAATATGTGCTTGCCGGCAATTAGCCCTGCGATTCATCCGGTTGCCAGTTGCCAGTTGCGTCGGCAGGAGCGTGAGCACTTTGTTTGAGATACTTGTATGGATGATGCCCATTCAGTAGCGCGGGCTGGATCACGCTCATGATCGGCACCTCCCGCTTTCCGCTGCGAAGTGATCCAGCGAAGAGCCAGTTCTTAAGTCGATATCGTGATCCATTGCGATGGCAGTCACGAAGAGGCCAGGTCGGAGGCATTCATGGACGACCTAGGCTTTGAAGGGCCTCGGGTAGGACTTACGTTGGCGAATGACGATACGGGCGGGTAAGCGTAATGCGTCCGTTTCAAATTACGAGAACGCGGTGGTCTCCTTGGCCGGATGGATTGCTGTGAGCAGGCCATTGAAGTGCTGGAATGCGCACTCGCGATGGACGGCCGAACATCTCGCTAAAGGACTATTGCAAAGCGAGCGGACGTTGAAGCGTAGATGGAGGGCACAACATTCAGTGCCCGGCTCAACGAGACCAGACGTGAAGTGGGAGCTCTCCTGCTGGCTGATACGGGCCTTTATTTCAAAGAGGTGGCGCATCTTCTCGATTATGAAAACGTCAACTCTTACTCTCGGGTTTTTCGGCAGCCGGAAGGTTTCGGCCAGTCAAGGACGACGCTCAGTGCCTGAGATGTGATGCTCGCATATGCAGGCAGGATGTCCGCTGTGGGTCGTTTTTTGCCTCTTGTAACAGGCAGAAAACGGCCGATTCTGTTGAAAAAGTCGGCCATGGTTTCCGCAGCTGAAAAGTACGCGTCCGAGATTGAAATCTTTACTTTCGGCAGGGGATGCCAGGCGCAGATTTCACGTAGCAGCGTGTAAAAAGGCGTTTTCGACGGTCAATGATCAGGCAGTTTTGGATAACCGACTTTTTCAACAGAATCGGCCAGAAGCGGTCGCTCATACCAGAAGGATTGCGATCCCAAACGGCCCTAGCTTTTGAGTCAGTGGCGCACCGCCGACGGGGGATCGTCCCCTGCAACGAATGGTTATAGATCGCATCGAAACTCAAGATAGGGCCTTCTTGGTGTCAAAGATGAACGCGAGTTCATGTCCCGACTGCCAGTCTTTCAGGTCGTGATGCTTCTCCGCGATATTGACTGCAATCTTCCCAACTTCAATCGCCGCTGCGGCTGATAGACCAATAAGCGGCCCTCCAAACAGCCCAGCCACAAGACCCGCTCCAGCAGATATCTGGAGACCCTTAGCGTCAAGCAGTAGCGACAGTGAGGACAAAGTTGTTTTCAACCCAAATTTTTTCGTCACGCGCTCATATTCTTCGAGCCGCTGAGAAAGATCGTCCTCTATGTAAGCGAATGAGCAGTCTGCGTAATTCTTATGAATGAACAGCCGTAATCTCGCTAACTTCCGGTGCGAAACAGTGTCTTTTCGAAGCTCTATGATTTGACGCCATTCGGCTTGACTAGCATCGATGAGGTTCAGCTTAGATACGGTAATGCTAGGGTCGCATTGACTTCCGCCTGACCCAATTGCTGAAGGTACAGCAACACAGAAATGATCGAACCCGATACCCTTCGCGTAGCGGCGGAACGCCTCGCGAATCGGGGTAACCCCAGGAATTGACGCGTCTGCGAAATAGGATTCTTGGAGCTTTTGGTATTGGTTGCGAACGTCATCATTGTCGGGACGACTGGGGTCGGACGACCATAGCCTCGCATACGGCTCCACCTCTTTAGCGAATTCAACCCATCTGTTGGCGGTGAATTCCATTACGCGAGTGGCGTGACTATAGGTAACTGTGTTCCCTTCGATCCCATCGATAAGATGGGAAAGAGCGGCAGATGGAACTTCTTCTGGATAGCCAACCAGAATGTCGCCGACAGTCGAATCGCCACGCATCCGTCCCATGTTCAAAGGAAGCACGCGATCAAAATACAGCGATGCTTCTTTAACATTCTCAAAACACAAGATGGTGCTTGATGGGCGATAGTCGTTGTTTGTCATCTTGATCTCCAACGTTTGGTTAAGGAGCAGCCCAGTGAGCGAAGCGAACGATTTGTTATGCGCCGCGCGGACGATACATTCCAAGAATGAACTGCCCCATGTAACGGTCATAGAAGTCGTAATGATCTGGATCATAATGATCGCTATGCTCTAGATAACCCCTAATTTTTATGTCGTAACTATCATTCCAGTCTTGAGGTAGCTCTTCAGCTAGTTGCTCTGCGGTATAGACAGGTTGCTGTGCATTCGGATGCATGTAGTCAACGTACCAGACGAACGTGCCGTGCTTATCGTCAAAATATACGCTTCGCAATCTGAAGAAATGTTTTTCTGGAAGCGGGTATGCAATCAGTTGCTCTAGCTTAGACTCGATGGTTTTTAGATAGAGTTGACAGCTTGATCCAATGCGATTTGTTATGTGGAAATAATATCCATTGAAATTCGCCGTCCAATGATTTGGTCTTTCGCTTGAGAATATTTGCCACCCACTGGCACTCTTCGGAAAGAAGCGTTGCGCTATATTCCAATGCTGGGCGGTTCTTAGTCGCCTTTCTAACTCAACTGAGTCCCAATACGTGGCAATAACTGGTGCTTTGTCATTGCTTGTGATTTGCTCAAGTCTCGATACCACTGCGGAAGAGGGTTGGGTTGATGTTACCAAAACATAACCATCACACTCATGCTGAACACAACTTGTGATGATATCATCTAGATCACCAATTCCGACGCTATTTCCTGATCTTGCCTTATGTTTGCATTGAATCAACCATTTTTTTGATGTTTTTAGAAATATGCTATCGTTCTCTTCGATACATACAAGATCGCGACCTCCATCTGGGCCACGACCACTCCAATAGACTTTGTACCCAATGCTGAATAGTAGTTCTCGAATCAAAAGCTCAAGATCTTGGCCGTTATCTGAAAGTTCTGTGAAGTCAAGCATTGCGAGTGATGATCCTTGGAAAGCGCATAACTATGAGTAGGCGACACAATCGCGGGGTAATATTTTCCGCCCCCTTGTGCCCGATAACGTTCCTTGTCCATGGATAGCCCCTTTCAGCAGCATGCAAGGCGTGGTGGAGACGCGACATGAGGCAGGGAGAAAGAGAACATGGCCTGTACGGAGCTTACGAAGTCGGTAGCAGCGTGTCCATGGCCTGTTTTTGACCGATTCTGTTGAAAAAGTCGGCCATGGTTTCCGCAGCTGAAAAGTACGCGTCCGAGATTGAAATCTTTACTTTCGGCAGGGGATGCCAGGCGCAGATTTCACGTAGCAGCGTGTAAAAAGGCGTTTTCGACGGTCAATGATCAGGCAGTTTTGGATAACCGACTTTTTCAACAGAATCGACCGAGAGCAGCTTGTTACGACTGGTAGCTTTTACCTGAAAGTGATGAGCGGGGTGTCCGCTTTTGGCCCAGACTGTGTGAAAACACCAGTGATTGTCTAACCTTCTGATCGTCGACATCGTATCGGGGGCGATCATGAAGCGATTCATCGAAGGTCAGACTCGGACGCAAGTGACGTTGCTGGGTGCGTGTGGAGAACGCGATGCGGAACAAATGGCCTCTTCCGTTCCCTGTTCTTGTTCCCGCCATAGCAGGTGCAGTCCCATTGGTAATCATCCTTGTGTTGTGGCTGGGACGGTTCTCCTTTTGAGAGGGAAGAACGTTGCAACCGTCGTCGGAATTGATCCCGGGCTGCAAGCAGAGCGGACGTCGTTGGCGTGGATACGCACGCTGTTGAGCCTTCTGGCGTGTTCATGCCTGATGTTCCGGTGGCACACGCTTGGAACACTCTACATCGCTTTATTGACTGGGTATTTGCTACACATTGCCTGGGTCATAGGGATATTTAACAGGCGACGCTACACGAAGGCGCAATGCTCCCTTGACATGGGAAAGCATCGAAGTGAATTAGCCTGGATGCTCTGGGTAGGACTAAACACTGCATTCATTTCAGGTTGCTGCATGATTTTCATGTGGAACGAGCGGTTGGCTTAGATCCAGCCGGATAATAAATGACTTCGGCGCTGAAATCTTCAGCAATACTAGCGCTCATCTTGCTCGATCATATGTCGGTCACACATGCCTATGTATGCTGGCATTTCTAGCTCTGACAGGTGAGCGTGGCAAGCTTAAGCGTCATCGCTTATGGGCGGTTGCCGCCTTGCTTAAAGGACCGCTTTCGACCCAAGCGGTGTGAAAACGTTTTTGCTCAGGTTTGACGGCCAAGACTGGAGTAAAAATCGCGTTCCTACGCAAATTTTCGGGCTGCTGATTAGCCAAACACTGGCTGATTTTACGTAGCAACGCAGACTTCAAAACGACGCATGCATTTTCACACAGCCTGGACCCATTGCGGACCTTACGCAACTATCCATACGCAGCGCTGGTAAATACACTTAAGAAGTCCCACGCCCTCACGAACCCCACGCCAGGCCTCGGGCCTTCGGAGTCTATCTGTGCGCCTATGACGGCTAATTTTATGAGCCCCGGGCTCAATCGATTGGCCTGTCGCAACCTGATTCGCTTGGATGAGGTCTCTTGCTCACCTTTCGTTCTTTGTTGAATTGGAACTGATGCTCGGGCATTCAATGCGCGCTCGATCTCGTCGCGCTTCGCGACACTGTACCTCGTGATGCAATACGGCTTGAGGCTCAAAGCGGCCAAACATTGACGAAATATGTACAGATTTACATCATCACATTGATTGATTAGTCTCAATCTTGTTTCTATTTGTATATGTTGATTTTAAATCAACATATTTGTCCCATATTGCCTTATTAAGCGCCCGGCGCTTGGAGGCCTACGGGCGGGTGGAAACGACCTCCGCATTCTGCTCGTAAAAACACAATAATAAGGTGGACGGGAAGTGAGACTGATCACAATAAAACAAGCCGGCTTGGGCAGCGGTCGTGGTTGGGTGGGAGCTCTGGCATTGGTCTGTCTGTCGCCAGCCAATGCTGTGACTTTCAACATAGGTGAGATTGAGGGGAAACTGGATTCCTCGCTGACATTCGGCACCAGTTGGGCAATGCGTAACCCCGACAAGGATTTCGTAGGTTTCGCCAACGGTGGTCGCGGCGATTCGCGCACCGCGGACGATGGCCGATTGAACTTCAGAAGGGGGGAAGTCTTCTCACAGGTCTTCAAAGGCGTGCACGACCTTGAGCTGAAAAGTGGTGATACCGGTGCCTTTCTGCGGGGCAAATACTGGTATGACTTCGAACTCAAGGATGGTCATCAACATCTATATGACATCCAAGACGAGCACCGGGATGCAAGCGCGCAGTCTTCCGGTGTGCAACTGCTTGATGCATTCGTTTATCACAATTATGAACTGGCCGATCAAACCGGGTCGGTGCGCGTCGGTAAGCAGGTAGTCAGCTGGGGCGGTAGTACTTTTATCAGCGGCGGGATCAACAGCATCAACCCATTGGACGCCAGTGCCTTACGTCGTCCGGGCTCGGAGCTTAAAGAGGGCTTGATTCCGGTCAACATGATCTACGTTCAGCAATCGTTGAACGAGGTCGTGAGTGTGGAAGGCTTTTACCAGTTGCAGTGGCAGAAAACGGTGATTGATAACTGCGGTACGTTCTTCGCCAGTTCAGACATCCTTGCCAAAGGGTGTAATGATCGTTACGTGGTAGCGGGCGCCGACATGAAGCCGGGCGCTTCCGATAACAGTGGCCGCAATGGCAATACCATTTATCTGCCGCGCGGGCCAGATGATGATGCTCGTAACAGTGGCCAGTTTGGTGTCGCCTTGCGCTGGTTAGTGCCGGAACTCAACGATACGGAGTTCAGTTTTTACGGTTTGAATTATCACAGCCGCACCCCGGTGGGTAATTCGACCATGACCACCGCCAATCCGTTTGCCAGTTCGGCCTTCGGGGCGGCCAATGCGAGCTATTTTCTCTCCTATCCCGAAGACATTCGACTCTACGGTCTGAGCTTCAATACCACGGTTGCCGGGACGTCGGTCGAGGGTGAGATCAGCCATCGACCGAATATGCCGCTGGCTTACGACGACCTGACCTACGCCACGTTGCGCCTGTCGCCGCTGGTGCCTTCGGCGATTCCGAACTCGGGAATTCCCGGGGACGAGATCAAGGGCTATACGCGCAAGCCGTTCACCCAGGCAACGCTCAGCGTAACGCAAACAGTTGACCAGATACTGGGCGCAAGCCGTCTGACCATGTTGGGTGAAGTCGGTTACAGCCATATATCGGGCATTTCAGAAGGACAGGACGGTAAGCCACGTTTCGGTCGAGCCAGTGTTTTCGGTCCAGGAGAATACACCGGTGCCGGAGGTGTCGATCTATGTCGAACAATACTTAGTGGACGACCCGAGTATTGCAACGATAAAGGCTTCTTTACACGCGACTCATGGGGTTACCGCCTGCGTGCCGGCCTGACCTACAACGGGGTAATCGGCGGTTTGGACCTGAGTCCGAACGTGGCGTTTTCCCATGACGTTGACGGCTACGGGCCGACCTTCACCGAAGGCAGCAAGGCTATCAGCATCGGCCTCAACGCCACCTATCTCTCCAACTACAACGCCAGCATCAGTTACACCGATTTCTTTGGCGGTGATTACACCACCAATACGGATCGGGATTTCGTGAGTGCCAGCGTTGGCGTTATGTTCTAAGGAAACCAAGCATGAGCACAACAATAAAAACGCTGGGCCCACTGTTGCTCTGGCTGTCGATGGCATCGGGTCAATTACAGGCCGCCGTGGATGCGAGCGAAGCGGCTAAATTGGGAGCTTCCCTCACGCCTGTCGGTGCCGAGAAGGTCGGGAATGCCGCAGGGACCATTCCGACCTGGAACGGCGGGTTGCCCAAGGACGCGGGTAAGGTGATTGATGGCTTTCGGCAGGATCCGTTCGCAGCGGAAAAACCGCTGTTTGTCATCGAGAGCAAAAATGTCGGTAAATACCAGGCTAACTTGAGTCCAGGTCAGTTAGCGATGTTCAAGCGTTATCCCGAGACCTACAAAATACCGGTCTACACCACTCACCGCAGTGCTAACTGGCCAGATTCGACCTACGAGAAGATCAAGAAAAACGCTATTCAAACTCAAAGCATTGCCGGTGGTAATGGCCTGGAAAATTACAACAGTCCATTGGCGTTCCCCATTCCAAAGAGCGGTCTGGAAGTGATCTGGAACCATATAACCCGCTATCGCGGCGACAGCTATGAACGGGTCACGTCGTCCTATATGACGACCCCATCCGGTGACTATTCCTGGAAGACCGAGCGCGACAAGCTGGCTTTCAGCGAACAACTGAGCGATTACGATCCGGAAAAACAGAAAAATATTCTCTACTACTTCACGTCAGAAAACATTGCGCCGACGCGAGACGTTGGCGGCGTGTTACTGGTTCATGAAACGCTCGATCAGGTAAAAGAGCCACGTATGGCCTGGCAGTACAACTCCGGTCAGCGTCGTGTGCGTCGGGCGCCGCAAGTGGCCTATGACAGCCCAGGCCCGGGCAACCTGCGAACCAACGACCAACTGGACATGTTCAACGGTTCCCCCGATCGGTATGAGTGGAAACTGGTGGGCAAAAAAGAACTCTACATTCCCTACAACAGTTACCGCTTGGCTGACCCGGGTAACACGGTCGAAGATTTGATCCGTCCCGGGCATCTCAACCAGGACAAAACGCGCTACGAATTGCATCGGGTCTGGGAGGTCATCGCTACACTCAAGCCGGGTCAACGTCATGTCTATTCCAAGCGACACCTGTTTATCGATGAGGACACCTGGAGTATCGTCGAGGCGGATCATTACGATAGCCGTGGGGATCTGTGGCGAGTCTCAGAAAATCACTTGTTGGCGCTTTACGATGCACGGGTAACCATCTCGGCAGCCGAGATGACCTATGATTTGACATCCGGCCGCTACTTGGCCAACTACCTAATCAACTCGATCAAAAATGCTTACCAGTTTGGGGTAAAAACCAAGAGCTCGGATTTCACGCCAGCGGCGCTGCGTACAATCGGCATTCGTTGACCGTTGCCAGGAAGCCTACCCTTGCATGAGCAGGGGCAGGCCTTACTTATGCACGGCAGCGAAATATCAATCCGGTAAAGGTCCGACGTATTTGGCCCTGGGTCGCAGCAACGGTTGTTGTTGATACTGCTCGTTGGCATGCGCCAACCATCCAATAACGCGCCCGACGCCGCCCAAGGCCACCTCCTGGCTGTCAAGATTCAACTTGCGACCCACAAAACTCAGCAGCAATAGAAATGCCGGTGGTTGCTGCGTCAGCTCTTGAGCCACCTGCGTTGCCTTGAGCAGCTTCAAGAACTCGGCATCACTTGAGAACACCGTCGACATTGCGTCCAGCAAACATTGCGCACGAGGATCGGTCAGTGCGTGCAGGTTCGTATCGAACCCTGGAATCGACTCGCCCTGGCGATAACGCTGCAAGACAGGCGTGGCGGGGTCTTTGGCCACGCAAATTTCTTCCAGCATTCGAGTGATGGTCTCGCTGCGGCTGTAGCTCAGACGCCGGCCGCGACTGGCGGCCAAACCCACGATTGCTGCGTAGTAAGGGGTCACGCCGACGTTCGCGGCGACCCTGACGGTATAGGTGGTTGGATCTAATTCATGGTCGATGCAGAGGATCAATGCGCGACGTATCAGGTCAGCGAAGGCACTGTCGACACCTAGGTATTCGGCTATGAACTGGTGAACTGGGCGAGCATCGGGAGCATTGGCTCCCACCGCCAATGCTGCCATCCAGCGCACGACATCTACGCCAGTGCGCGCATAGCCCTCAGGGGAAAGATCATGGGCGCGCGGGTTTTCGTACTCGATCAGTGGGAACAGCACGATAGCCTTCTGTGCGGTCGTCATACCATCTAGTGACTTGAGTAATGCGCTGGCTCCTTTCGGTCGTTTTGGCAAAGGTGTGCTGTCAAACACTCCTGGGCTTTGCCACATCAATTCCGCCGCCTCTTCAACGGTGAAACGCTGCGCCAGGTCCACCGCGTCTCGACCGCGGTAGTAAAGCCCTTGGTCAGTCAGCAAGGTAATTGAACTGCTCGCCGCGATCCGTTGCAGTTCTGGCATGCCGCCAACGTCCACTTTGTTCTTGCTCAGGCGTTCAATGTCGGCGGCCCAATATCGCCGGCTGCGCGAACCCTCGACCTTAAGCGAGCGCAGATTTTTGCGGCTGACGTAGGCATATAAGGTTGTCAGGCTGATACCCAGACGGCTCGCCGCTTCATCAGCGGAGAGGTAAAGATCTTCTTCTTGCGCATCCATCGGAGAGACTCTCAGGTTGATGAGTTTCGTACAGATTTACACATAGCAATTGAATATATATCGTTCTGTTAACAATCAGAATAATACACATATTGATCAATATATGGCAGCGCTTGGAGGCTTATCGTGGAAGTAAGGGTTTTGGCGCCAACTGGAGTAATTGGGGCAGGTTTCAAAGTCAGTTCACTGGAGCGAGGCATTTCTCTCAAGCCTCATGTCATTGCCTGCGATGCAGGCTCCACCGATTCCGGCCCCGCTGCGTTGGGTAGCGGCAAAGCCAAGCTCTCCCGCGAGGCCTGCAAGCGCGATCTCCGTCTTTTGTTACTGGCCCGGCAGACGCTGGACGTTCCTTTAATCATAGGGTCCTGCGGTACAAGCGGCCGTGACACCGGGGTTGACTGGATGGCTGACATTGCCCTTGAAATCGCTGATGAAGAGAGTCTGCATTTCAAATTGGCGCTGATCTATGCCGATCAATCACCAGAGGTGCTCAAACAGTGTCTTGCACAGGGGAAAATCCAGCCTCTGGTTCCGGCGCCTCCACTCGATGAGCACGTCATAGATAACAGCCACGTCGTGGCAATGATGGGCATCGAACCGTTATCTGCCGCGCTGGATACCGGTGCCAATGTAATCCTTGCCGGTCGTGCGAGTGATTCGGCCTTATACGCGGTCGTGCCCGAGCGTATGGGGGCGGACCGCGGCCTGACCTGGCACGCGGCAAAAACCATCGAGTGCGGCGCGGCCTGCTGCATCACCCCGGCGGCCGATGGCTTGATCGCCTATATCCGTGACGATCATTTTGAAATCGAACCGCTGGATCTGGATGCCCAGGTCACGCCATTGTCAGTCGCCGCACATACGCTTTATGAGAATGCAAACCCTTTTTTGTTGACCGAACCCTCCGGTGTGGTCGATACCGAACATGCTGTGTATCACGCCACCAGCAATCGAAGCGTTCGGGTTAGCGGCTCGGATTTTCACCACGCAGCCGTCTATAGCCTCAAGCTCGAAGGCTCCCAATTAGTCGGTTACCAGACGGTGGTGATCGGTGGCATTCGTGATCCCAAGATATTCATGTCACTTGACGCACTGCTGCCTAAGGCTCAACTGTACTTTCAAGCACGCATTGCTGAGCTGTTTGGGGATCGATTGAGCCCCGGCGATTACGACATCGATTTTCGAATTTACGGGTGTGGTGCAGTCATGGGGCCGCTGGAAGTTGAGACCAATACGGCGCCGACGGAGGTAGGCATCCTCATCACAATCACCGCGCCGTCGCAGGAGCTAGCGAGCAAAATCGCCAAATTTGTCAGTCACGTCAGTGCCCATCTGCCGGTGCCTGGATATGAAGGGTTGATCAGCACCATTGCATACCCGTTTTCCCCGCCCGAACTTGAGCGCGGTCCCACGTATCGTTTCAGCGTCAATCACGTTCTGCTGCCTGAGAGCCCGCTGGAAATGTTTCGTACCAAATTGATTGAGGTGTGAGCATGACGACCATTGCCGAGTTGTGCAGCCTGGTGCGCTCCAAAAACGCTGGTCCATTTGTGCTGACGTTTGACTTGATGTTCACCGACCAGATGAATTATGAGCGCGTACGAAGAACCCGCCCCATCACCAAAACGTTGCTGGCGGACATCTACAAACAAAAGGAAGAAGACATCACACTGGTCTATCACGACCAGGCGCGGGCGATAAAAGCGTCGTTTCCTCGTCCGGTGTTTCAGGGTGAATTGCGAGACAGCGACTGTTATGGCGGTCAGCAATATGTACCGCTGATGTCGATCATCGTTCCCGAGTAATTTACCAGCGCACGACTTCATTTCGTTGCGTCGTGCGTATTCAGCCTCAAAAAAATAAGGAATAAAGGCATGGCGCTGGTTGGTTTTGGCATGGTCATTACGTTCATGTACCTGATCATGAGCAAGCGGCTTTCGGCAATAGTAGCGTTGATCCTCGTGCCGGTATTATTCGCGTTAGCCAGCGGTTTTGGCTCAACTGCTGGCGTCATGGTACTAGACGGCATCAAACAGTTGGCGCCCACGGCAATGATGCTGATGTTCGCCATTCTGTTCTTCGCGATCATGTACGACGCCGGGTTGTTCGAACCGTTAATCAAGCGTGTAATCGCCTCGGTGGGCAGTGATCCTATGCGCGTAACAGTGGGTACAGCGCTGCTTTCATCAGCGATATCTCTGGATGGCGATGGCTCGACCACCGTACTGGTTGTGGTGACGGCGCTGCTGCCGGTCTATTTACGGCTGGGCATGAACCCACTGATCATTGCAGTCCTGCTGTTGCTGACCAATAGTCCAATTAATCTAGTGCCGTGGGGCGGGCCGACCGCGCGAGCGGCCAGCGCTTTGCACCTGGACGCGATGGTACTTTTCGTTGGCTTGGTTCCAGTCATTCTTGGTTGTCTGGCCTTCGCTTTTGGCGTTGCATTCTGGCTCGGATTACGAGAACGCAAGCGCTTGAACTGGGATCGGAATGCTGTCTCGATTCCCACTGCCGAGATCACCACAGGCAAGATTCGCGACAGTCACCGCCCCGGTTTGATTTGGGTCAATCTGGCGCTCACACTTGGTTTGGTGGCCGCGATGGGATTAGGTCTCGGTCCGTTGCCCGTATTAATGATGGTCGCTTTCGCTTTGGCTTTAGTGATCAATTACCCCAGCCTGGCGGATCAAAAACAGCGAATCGCCGCCCATGCGGACAGTGTTTTGAGTGTATTGGCGTTAATTTTTGCAGCAGGGGCATTCACCGGCATTCTCACAGGGACAGGCATGGTAGATGCGATGTCCAGCCAGTTTATCGCTGTGCTACCAGACAACGCCGGCCCGCACTTGGCAATCATTACTGCTTTTGCCAGTTTGCCGTTTACATTCTTTATGTCCAATGATGCGTTTTTCTTTGGCATCGTTCCTCTGCTAGCCAAGGCTGCGGCACAGTACGACGTCGACCCCATGCACATCGCCCGTGCTGCGGTACTAGGCCAGTCGGTGCATGCACTGAGTCCGTTGGTGGCTGCTGGATATTTGATGAGCGGTTTGTTGAGTCGTGATGTCGGTGAATTACAGCGATTTTGTCTGAAGTGGTCGTTTCTCAGTGCATTGGTTGCCATTGCTATGGCGTTGATCTGCGGAGCCATCATCTAACTGGTTTTTTTTGTAGAGGCGCGATGCTACTTATGGCGCCCAGCGCCTCCGATACACTATGTGCATTTGCCAAACGGGACGGCGACCTTTCGCCAGATATTACGTGCCTACGCCAGCCCGCATTGCCATCTATATCGATGCGCGTTATCGAGAATTTCCCCTCATTTCAAAGACATATCTATAGGGCTGCTGTTGGCAGATAGCGGTTGGCCGCCACTGACCGCTTCCGACCGACTCTGTTGAAAACAGTCGGACGTGGTCTCGATGGCAAATAAGTACGCGTCTGAGATTAAAATCTCTAGCGTTCGCTAACCTTTTCAGAGTGAGATTTCGCGGAAACGCGCGTTGAAAAGGGAGTTTCGCTCCCTCATCCTACGGCATTTAAAAAGAACTGACTTTTTCAACAGAATCGACCCAATATAGATCGGGCTGATTAAAGCGATGCGGTCGGTCTTTTCGTAGTTCGTCATGTTGTTCATTGATGTGGAGGACCGTCACGCTACGTCGATGACGATTTTGCCAAACGCCCCACGGTTTAAGTGATCGAAGGCGGCCATGACGTCGACCATGGTGTAGCGAACATCTATAACGGGCTTCAAACCGATCTGGTCGACGGCGCGTATCAGACTCTCCAGGGCGTGCCGGCTACCGGTGCCGATCCCGTGGACAGTAACGTCCTTGAGCATCAGTGGCATGGCCGGTGCGCTGAGGTCGAAGCCGTCGAGTGCGCCGATCTGGCAGATGTGCGCCCCCACGGCAGCCACCTGAACCGATTTGCCGAGATGGTTGCCGCCAACCACTTCCAGGATATGGTCCGCACCGCGATCTGCGGTCATGCTGTACACGGTTTCTACCCAGTCATCGCGCTGGCTGTCCACATAATGGTCGGCGCCGAGCGCGCGGGCGCGCGCTTCGTTGCCGGCACGGCCCGAGACAATGACTGTGGCACCATGCGCCTTGGCGATTTGCAGGCCGAACAAAGCAACTCCACCGGTGCTGGTAATAAGCACCGTGTCGCCAGCGCGTACACGGGCCCGTTCCACCAGGGCGAACCAAGCGGTCAGGCCTGCGACTGGGAGGGTAGCGGCCTCGGAATTATTCAGCGTTGCGGGCGCCAGAACCAGCCACGCTTCAGGCATCACAACATATTCGGCCAACACACCTGGGTAATAGCCGCCCAGGGTGCGGTAGGCAGGTGTACGCGCGTTACCTGGACGCAGGCCATCGATCCAGTCCGGAGTGAATGCCGAGATGACGCGCGCACCTGTGCTGAACCGGATTGCGCCAGGTCCGAGCGCGACCACTTCACCCGAAAGGTCTGAACATGGGGTGAACGGGAAGACAAGTGGGAGACCGCGACCGCTCTCAACAACCATTTTGTCCCGGTAATTCAACGCGACAGCGCGCACCTTGACCAGTACCTGGCCGGCTTGCGGAACCGGTACGGGTACCGTACGCATCGTCAGCCGTTCACCAATTGCATCGATTTCCCACCGTTGCATCGCGTTTGTCATAACCGTTCCTTTGCTTGAAGAAGACCCTCAGTCTGGCAGTATCGATTGCTGGGGTTAATACCCTATAATCGGGATGTGTTGTTGAATGCGGCGCATGAATATGAAGGGAACAGAATTTGCTGAGCTGTCGGCGTTTGTCGCCGTCGCAACGGAGCGAAGCTTCCGTCGCGCTGCGGATAAACTCGGCGTGTCGCCATCGGCAATTAGCCATACCATTGCCGCCCTTGAGAAGCGTCTGGGCGCACGCCTGCTCAACCGCACAACGCGCAGTGTGGCCCCGACCGAGGCTGGCCTTGCTTTAGTCGAGCGCCTGCGTTTCGTGATGGCCGAAATGGATGAGGCGGTGCGTGCTGTCGGGGCATCGCAGGACGCCCCGAAGGGTTTGGTGCGGATCAACCTCCCTCGAATTGCGGCTCACTTGCTGATCATCCCGCGCCTAGCCGCGTTCTTTCTGGCCTATCCGGATGTGCGGATCGAACTCGTCATCGATGACAGCATCACGGACGTGATAGCGCGGGGATTCGATGCGGGAATCCGGTCCGGCGACCTAGTCCACCAGGATATGGTGGCAATCCGGATGACTCCCGATCTACGCATGGCCGTGGTTGGCGCTCCGGCGTATTTCGCCACGCGGGCCATGCCCGCGACGCCGGACGACTTGCGTGGCCACGCCTGCCTGACGTACCGCTGGAGCGACACGGGCGCTCTGTATCGCTGGCGTTTCACCGGACCTGCAGGGGAGGTCGATGTCGATGTGATCAGCGTGATGATGGCGAACGATACCGACATGTTGCTGGCGGCGGCGTTGCAAGGAGCGGGTCTGGCATTCGTCCCCGAGAGTTTCGTGGCACCCCACCTGCAAAGGGGTGAACTGGTGCGGATGCTCGATGCGTGGTGCAGACCTTTTGGCGGGTTTTACCTGTACTACTCCAACCGGACATACATGCCGGCGCCCTTGCGAGCTTTCATCGATTTCTTTAAGCCGGACCTGCCATCTATAAATTCTATTTAAAGTAGATTGCCATTTTCCCACCGGGCAAAATGTCTTGTCACGCAGCATAGGTGGATGATACCCACTCCGAGGCATAGTCGAGTAGTTGGACGCCAGCGCTGCTGATCCGGTGCGCTGTTAGCCAAAACGACACGAACCGACGGATATGTGCTATTTCCGAGGCCGCATGCGCGCTGCGAGTTCGGTGGACCGCTTTTGGCCCAGGCTGTGTGAAAACGTTTTGGAGCAGGTTTGACAGTCAGGACTGGAACGAAAATCGCGCTCCTACACAATTTCCGGCCTGCTGAAGCAAACAAACGCTGGCAGATTTTACGTAGCAACGCAGACTTCAAAACGGCGCATGCGTTTTCACGCAGCCTGGGTCGACAGCAGACCGTCGTTCTCTGCCGGTCATGTCCACGAATCGTGCTGGTCAAATCCGATGCACATGACTGGTCAGGTCGAATGCAAATGGGTGGGCAAGTCTGTGCAATTCCCGGGAGCAGATCATTGGGGCTAAGGTTCTTGCCCACGGCCCGCTCTACCATCTGCAATGCGGGTGCTGCGATAAGATCTCGCACAAGCGGATTACTATGTAAGCAGGTAACCGGTTAATTACGTAATTGGATACAGACCACGTTTCTGGATTGAATGATTGGGTCAAAACCCAATCAATAGTGGTCTGTCCCGTTTTTTCTAACCTAAGTCGCCTTATGAATAAACCGCCATGTCGATTCATGAATCAGCCCTGGGTGCAGGTCGGCGAGGCTGCGGCAGCCTAGCAAGCCAAGCGTGCGGTCAGTCTCCGTTCGCAAGATGTCGATGGCATGTTGCGCTCCCTGCCGCCCACCGGCAGCCAGTCCGTACAAGCCAGCCCTCCCCAGCAGGACGCCGTCAGCGCCCAACAACAGTGCCTTGATAATGTCAGAGCCGCGGCGGAAACCGCCGTCGACGAATAGACCCATTTTGCCCTTCGTCAAGGCCACCGCGGCAGGAAGTGCTTCTACAGCGGATATCGAACCGTCGAGTTGCCGCCCGCCGTGGTTGGACAGCACAATAGCGTCAACGCCGTATTGTAGGGCCATGGCCACGTCTTCTGGTTGGGTCAGTCCTTTGACGATCAACTTGCCGGGCCACAGGTCTCGAATCCAGGCAATGTCTTTCCAGCTCAGAGTAGGGTCCAGTTCGTTAGCCAATGCGCTCGCGGCACCCTTGACTGAGTCACGGCCGGGCGGCAGCAGGTCGCCCAGATTTTTGAAGCGGGGTACGCCGTTGGGTATCAGCACATCCCAGATCCAGCGCGGATGGCGCACTACATCGATTTGATTGCGCCAATCGAGCTTCATCGGCTTGGCGTAGTTGCGGCGATCCCACTCTCGATTGCCAAAAATCGCGCTGTCGGTGGTGACCACGATAGCTTCAAGCTCAAGGGCTTTCAAACGGTCGATCAGTTTGGCCACATGGTCACGGGTTCGGTAGAGGTAAATTTGCATCCAGACACGCAGACCTTCGATCTGGGCGATATCTTCGATGGCCGTGGTCGATGCGTTGCTCAAAACGAAGGGAATGCCGGCTTGAGCGGCAGCGCGAGCCAAATGCAAATCCCCCTGATCGGTAATCAGGCCATTGAAGCCCGTCGGGCCAATCATGAACGGTAGCGCCGAACGGGCTCCGAACCATTGGGTCTGCAGGTCGCGCTGACCTACGTCGCGAAGCGTGTGGGGGCACAACGCGATGTGTTCGAAAACGCTGCGATTGCGTCGCAGGGTCGTTTCATCGTCCGATCCGCCCTCGATATATTCGAACGAAAAATTGGGCAGTCGCCTTTGTGCGATGGCTCGTAACTCTTCGATGTTCTGGGCTTTTCGATAATCGCGTCCGGGGTGGAGTCGTCTCATTGTTGTTCGCCTGAAAAAAAGAGCCGTCCAGTGATTAGTGGACGGCCCAAAAACAACAGTTATCTAGACTCTAAGGCATCGCGCGTCGACTGGCCGTTGACCAGACGCTGGATATTTAGAGGGTTGGCATTTTTCAACGCGTCGGGAAGCAAGCTGTCCGGGTAGTTTTGATAGCAGACCGGGCGCAGGAAGCGGTCAATCGCCAGGCTACCCACGGAGGTGCCCCGAGCGTCGGAAGTCGCTGGGTAGGGGCCGCCGTGAACCATGGCGTCGCACACCTCGACACCGGTCGGGTAACCGTTGAGCAGCAACCGCCCGGCCTTTTGCTCCAGCACCGGCACAAGGTCAGCAAAGACTTGCAGGTCGCCCGGCTCGGCAATCAGAGTAGCGGTCAACTGGCCGTGCAGGCTGGACAGTGCCTCATGGAGCTGTGCTTTGTCAGCAACCTCAACCACGATTGTGGCGGGGCCGAAGATTTCTTCCTGAAGGATTTTGTCACCCTTTAGCAACAGGCTAACGTCGGCTTGAAACAGTTGCGGGACGGCCTGATTGCCCGCCTGTGGCTGGCCCGCCAAGTGGGTGATGCCGGCCACACCGGCCAGGCGTCGCAAACCATTGGCGTAGCTGATCAATCCTCCAGCGTTGAGCAGGGTTTGCGCAGTTTGAGCAGTGAAGAACTGTCCGAGTTTGTCGAGAAACGCGGAAAACTCCGCAGAACGGATGCCCAGCACCAGGCCAGGGCTGGTACAGAACTGCCCCGCGCCCAACATTACCGAGCTGCCTAACTCCGTTGCAATTTGTTCACCGCGAACCCGCAGCGCTTCGGGTAACAACACCATGGGATTGATGCTCGACATCTCGGCAAATACCGGGATGGGTTGCGGACGCGCAGCGGCCATGTCACAGAGTGCGCGCCCGCCGGACAGCGAGCCGGTAAACCCGACGGCCTGGATGGCCGGATGTTTGACCAGCGCGGCGCCAACGCCACTGCCATTAATCATGTTGAATACGCCGGCAGGCATGCCGGTGTGCTCTGCGGCGCGCAAGATCGCCTGCGCCATCAGATCCGCGGTCGCCATATGACCACTGTGGGCTTTGAAAACCACCGGACAGCCGGCCGCCAATGCCGAAGCGGTGTCGCCTCCGGCGGTCGAAAAGGCCAATGGAAAGTTGCTGGCCCCGAACACCGCGACCGAACCGATCCCCAGACGGCATTGGCGCAGGTCAGGACGCGGCAGCGGCGTGCGCTCAGGAAGTGCTTCATCAATTCGTGCGGCGTAAAAGCCCCCCTGCCGCAAGACGTTGGCGAACAGGCGCATCTGGCCGCTTGTGCGACCGCGCTCGCCTTGGATGCGCTCGCTGGGCAGGGCCGTTTCACGACAGGCGATGGCCACGAACTCGTCATCCAGCGAGTCGATTTCATCTGCGATCGCCTCCAGGAACTCGGCACGCCGGGCAGCAGCAAGGCTACGGAACTGTGGATAGGCCTTGGCTGCCGCTTGCGCAGCAGCATCGACTTCAGCATCGGTAGCCTGCGTAAAGCGATAAGGTAATGCCTCGCCCGTCGTTGCGTCCAGGCTATGCAAAGTGACAGTTCCGGCGGCGCTACGCTGTCCGCCAATAAAGTTGTGACCAAGAATTTGCGTCATGTTTGGCACCTGAGAAGGGTTGGAAAAAAGCAGGGGCTGTGATCATTGCATCGATCCAAGCCCCTAAAGCGGAGGGGCACGCATTTACGTGATAGCGCCTATTTGCCAAGGCACGAACTCGTTTTGCCCGTAGCCGTGCTGTTCGCTTTTGCTGCGCTCCCCCGACGCGACTCGCAACATCATTTGATAGATATGTTCGCCACGCTCTTCGATGGTCATCGAACCATCGGCGATCCCGCCGCAGTTCACGTCCATGTCATCTTCCTGGGTTTCCCACAGGCGGGTATTGGTGGCCAGCTTGATCGACGGCGAAGGCGCGCATCCATAAGCCGAACCACGCCCAGTGGTAAAGGCGATCAGGTTGGCGCCACCGGCGACCTGGCCAGTGGCGGAAATCGGGTCGTAGCCCGGGGTGTCCATGAACACTAGGCCATGGGCACGAATCGCTTCGGCGTACTCGTACACGTCCACCAGGTCGCTCGCTCCAGCCTTGGCTACGGCGCCCAGAGATTTCTCCAGAATAGTGGTCAATCCACCGGCCTTATTGCCGGCCGAAGGGTTGTTGTTCAGTTCGGCATTCATGCGCTGGCAGTACTCTTCCCACCAGTGGATGCGAGCGATGAGTTTTTCACCCACCTCGCGGCTCACGGCGCGGCGGGTCAATAGATGCTCGGCGCCATAGATTTCCGGAGTTTCCGAGAGAATCGCCGTGCCACCGGCTGCCACTAACCGGTCAACGGCATTTCCCAGCGCCGGGTTGGCTGTGATGCCCGAATAACCGTCGGAACCGCCGCATTGCAAGCCGACGGTCAGGTGTCGGGCACTGACCGGCTCGCGCTGAACTTGGTTGGCCTGGGCCAAGAGCGTCTTGACCTGCTCGATGCCATTGGCAATGGTTTTGGTGGTGCCGCCGGTTCCTTGGATAGTAAAGGCGCGCAGGTTTTCCCCTGCGGTAAGTCCTTGAGCTGCCAGCAGGTCGGGGATCTGGTTGGTTTCACAGCCCAGGCCGATCATCAACACAGCAGCGAAGTTGGGGTGAATCGCATAGCCGCCCAGGGTGCGGCGCAGCATGCCCAACGCCTCACCACTTGGATCGACCGCGCAGCCGACACCGTGTGTAAGAGCGACCACGCCATCGACGTTGGGGTAGTCTGCCAAGGCCTGGGGATGAATGTCGCGGCGGAAGTAGTCTGCGATCGCCCGGGCCACCGTGGCCGAACAGTTCACCGAAGTCAGGATGCCAATGTAGTTGCGCGTGGCCACCCTGCCATCTGGACGGACGATGCCCATGAAGGTATCGCCATTGGGCGGGGTCTGGCCCTTGGCATCGACACCAAAAGCATAGTCACGGGCAAAGTCGCCCATAGCCAGGTTGTGAACATGCACATGCTCACCGGCGGCTATCGCTTTGCTTGCAAAGCCGATGATCTGGCCGTAGCGGCGCAGCGGTTCGCCCTGGGCAATGTCACGAGCCGCTACCTTGTGCCCAGCCGGCACGGGCTGCAGCACAAGAATGCCTTCTGCGGCCAAGTTCAGGCCTTCGGGAAGGGACTGCCGAGCAATTAGCACGTCGTCCAGCGGGTTAAGTCGGATCACGGCATTGGCGGCGTTCTGGCCGCCTGTTGTCGTAATAATTTGCATAGTAATTACCTAAGGTGGAGCCTGGCTTAGGCCAGGCCGCGCTCGCGATAGTCGATCATGCCGGAGAACAGCATCAGGCCGAATGCCATGACCACGAAGAAGATCAGAGCCAAGAAGTAGGATCCGGTGAACTGCACGATCAGGCCAATCAGAATCGGTACGATGACGCCGACCATGTTGCCGCAGAAGTTCATGCTGCCGCCGAGGATGCCAGCCTTGGACTGACCACCAAGAATCGCTGGCAAGCACCAGTACATGCCACACCAGCGGATGAAAAACAGCGCTACGCAGAGCAGCGAGATCACCACTATCGCATCGGAGCTGTAGGCCACGGCGAGAATGCAGATCGCGGCGATGGCGGCGGAGCCCGCGAACATGCTGCGCATCACGGTGTTGGGTTGGGCGCCTGCGGCTTTCCATTTGTCCGCCAACCAACCGCCGAACAGTTCACCAACAAAGCCGCACATGAAGATCAGGAAGGTGGCCCCGCCCATCGCCTTGATGTCCAGGTTGTGAGCCTTATGCAGGTAGCTCGGCATCCAAGTCAGCAGCCCGTAGAAAACGCTGTTATAGCAAGCGTAACCGGCGAACATGGCCAGTACCGAGCGGCTTTTCAGCAGTTCCTTGAGTACCGCTTTACGACCACCAGAGGCCTTGCGTGCGGCTTCGTTTGCATCAGTGATGTAGGCCAGTTCTGCAGCATTGACCTTTGGGTGTTCGCTTGGGTGGTTGCGGATGTACCACCAGGCCCAGATGCCGACGAGCATGGTGCCAACACCAGCAATAATGAACGCAATGCGCCAGGAATCGAACCAAGTGATCAGGCCGGCGATGAGGATCGCCCCCAAGGCAGTGCCCAGCGGAGCGCCGCCATCGACCAGTGTGGCACCTCGACCGCGCTCATTGGGCGTCAGCCAGGCACCGTTGAGCTTGGCCCCAGCGGGCATGATCGGCGATTCGGCAACACCCAAACCGATACGGGTGATCAGCAGGGTGATCCAGTTGTGCGCACCACCGGCCAGGGCTTGGAACAAGCCCCAGCCGATCGTGGCAACACCAACGATGTTACGCGTCTGAAAGCGGTCTAGGAGCATGCCGCTGGGAATCTGCATCAGGGCGTAAGACCAGAAGAACGCGCTGAGCATCAGGCCTTCTAGGGCCGGGGTCATGTTGAAATCGGCAGAGATCAGCGGGAGGGCCACCGACAATGATGCACGGTCGATATAGTTTATGGCAGCCAGTAATAGCAGGAGTAGAAAAATCCTCCAGCGCACTGTGGTCGGTCGTGCGTTGTCGGCAGCAATTTCGGCAGCCTGTGCAGGCTGTACGTTGCCCGTGCTCATATTCATCTCTCTCTTATGTTTGTTATGAAATGCATCCCTTCGGACAGGCCCAATCAAGGGCCCGCGGTGGTCACAATGCGTTGACCTCGCCGATGGTGAAGTCCGCCGAGGCGACCTCAATGGCATTGCACAGCGGCGCGCCGAACTCCGGCATGCTGATTTCGAAACGGTCGCCAGGCAGGGTTTTTACGTTGTCGGCCACCGACAGCGTGGCGGTGCCAAAGAAGTGCACATGCACATCGCCCGGGCGAAGGAACTGGCGATACTTAAAATGGTGGTACTCAAGGTTGTCCAGGCTATGGCACATGTTGTCTTCGCCACTGAGGAACTCTTTCTCCCAGAGCACTTGCCCGTCGCGCCATATCCGGCTGGTGCCGACCAGGTGACTAGGCAGCTCGCCCACGCGTAGTTCCGGCCCATAAGAGCAGTTGCGCAATTTGGAGTGCGCCAGGTACAGGTAATTGCGCCGCTCCATCACATGATCGGAGAACTCGTTGCCCAACGCAAAGCCCAGCCGATAGGGCATGCCGTCCTCACCTATCACATAAAGGCCGGTCAGCTCAGGTTCTTCGCCGGCGTCTTCGGCAAATTCCGGTGATTGGAACGACTGGTTCGGACGTACCACGATCGAGCCGTCGCCTTTATAGAACCACTCTGGCTGAGCACCCACGATGCCGGGCTCAGGGTGTCCACCGTCAATGCCCCACTGGAACATGCGGGCGGTGTCAGTGAGGGCTGCCTGATCGTCGACTTTTTGCTGGTGCATCTTGTCGCGGGTGGAGGCGCTGCCCAAGTGGGTGAGGCCAGTACCACTGATCAGGCAGTGGGCCGAATCTTCGTGATCCAGCGGCGGCAGGACTCGAGCGGCTGCCAGCAACTGGGTATAACTTTCGATAGCTGGCGTGCAACCGCGGGCCTGAACTTCTTCAATTAGGTTACGGCCATTGCCGATTGCGGCAAGGGCCAGCGTGCGAGTGGTAGCGGCCTGATTAATGGTCAGGACGTTGTCGCCCTCAATCACACCGACACGGCGATGGCCCTGAGAGTCTTCGAATTGTATCAAACGCATGGAGGCTGGTCTCGGCTTGTTGTTATTGATGGGGTTACTGTAATTTTTGCGGCCAATGCTGCCTAATGAGAGTTGTGTTCCGAGCGATAACATTTAGGTATACCCATGCTGCCATCCTTTACCACCATCGTTTCGCGCTTACGCCTCAAGCAACTGCGGCTATTGATAGCCTTGGATGAACACGGCTCCGTGCGCAAAGCCTCCGACGCCATATCCTTGTCGCAACCGGGTGCGACCAAGGCGCTGCATGAAATAGAAGCGATTTTTGGCTCAAGCCTGTTCGAGCGAACCAGCAAGGGTCTGGATGCGAACGACATGGGACGCTGCGTGATCCGCTATGCGAGGTTGATTCATACCGATCTTGAGCATTTACGCGAAGAGATGGTCGGCATCCTGCAAGGCCATGGTGGGCGTTTGACTGTAGGAACCATCATGGGCGCGGTGCCTGCGCTGGTAGACAGCCTGGCACGACTGCGGGAGAAGCAGCCAGAGTTGTCAGTGGCGGTCATCGAGGACACCAGTGCGCGTCTTTTGAGCCTGCTAGACCAGGGACGGCTGGATGTTGCGATTTGCCGTACCAGTGTCAGCCAACGCCCGACCGCCTACCAGACGCGTTCTCGCGCACCAGAGCCGCTGGTGGTAGTGGCCAATCCGATGCACGCACTGGCTGACCGTGCAGCCTTGCAACTTGCAGATTTGATGGAAAGCCGCTGGGTAGTGTTCCCAGTCAACATGCCCATGCGCCTGACGCTTGAGCGAGAGTTTCGCCAGGCAGGTTTGAGTTTTCCGCTATATGCGATTGAAACGTCATCGACCTTCACGACTCTATCGCTGCTGTTGCAGGACCGAAACCTGGTGGCGGTGGTGCCGGCCGATGTTGCTCAGATGGCGCTGGATCACAGCATGTTGGTGAAACTCGATTTGACGATTAACTCGGTGAGCGAGCCTTATGAGATCGTCACTCGGGCAGATGTGGAATTAACAGTGCCTGTGGCTTTGCTGATTGATGAGTTGACGGCCTGAGTATTATCCGTTGCAACACCAAGGCCCATGCCGATGGCAGGAAACCAAGACGGCCCATTGAGTTTATCGCCGGGATCGGCCCGGGCTTTTCGAGAATTAGGCCCCTTTCCGCCTGGGCGTACCATTCATCAAGGCTTGCGGGGAAAAAACCGTGCTGAGGTTTGAGAATCTTGGTTTCTCACACCTTTTGAATTGCTCACTTCAAGGGTGAGTTGGCCATGTCACCGCCGGCAACTCGTGTTCAATCGCGGCACGCTGAGATGTGCCGTTCGCTTATGCTCGTTTGAAGATTAGGTGCGCGGTCTTGCAACGGCGAACCCTGAGTATTCGTTATCGAGCGCAAGCGCACCTGTAGACTCGAAACTAAAGCGGCAAACGTCATGCGTTTGGGTCGATTTATTCGTAGTCTACAGGTGCATGTTCCACCCTCGCTGACAGGTAACTGCCAACCGTTACCAGTATCGGTGAAGGTGGGACGGACTATCTATATTGGGTCGAGAGTCGCCGGTCACAAATGACCGGAGCCGACCCAGGCTGCGTGAAAACGCATGCGCCGTTTTGAAGTCTGCGTTGCTACGTAAAATCTGCCAGCGTTTGTTTGCTTCAGCAGGCCGGAAATTGTGTAGGAGCGCGATTTTCGTTCCAGTCCTGACTGTCAAACCTGCTCCAAAACGTTTTCACACAGCCTGGACCCAAAGCGGTCGATCGCGAAGGACGGCTATCGGCCGATTCTGTTGAAAAGTCGGATTTTCAGATCGCCTGAGCTCAGGCACGGCCACCAACGGAGAACCGACTCATCAGTTCAGGATCAATAGACGTACGCCCAATCGGGCTATAGAAATCGGCGAGGTTCTGGCGCAGGTCGCTCAGATCAAGACATCGATCAATGCTGCGCAGAAGGTGAGTGGCTGGAATGTGATCTTCAAGGTTGAACGAGTAAGACAGTCACTCCTGCCCACTCGATAACTGTCCCATCATGCTGCGTGCATCCCTGATGGCCAATGCCGAAATTTTGCTGGAGGCCAGCCAGGGGAGCTACTTTTTCAACAGAATCGGCCGAAAGCTGCCTTTCGGTAACCTATGGTCACCGGTCATGCTGTCGCACAACTTCTAAGTTACGCGACGGCAGGTCTTAGTAAGCGCGGATGAAGGGCGGTCGCATCCCTTTCTAAGGGTTGTGACAGACTTTCCTTCCCACCCAGTGTGAGCGAGGCTCAAGTCAAAACCAACACAACGCAGCTTGATCCATATACTTCGCACAAAATCGCGAACGCTATTAGCCGCGTCAGTTGAGCGAGGGTAAATCTACTTTCATCCAGCGCGGAGTGTGCCAAAATGCGCTCGATCGCTCAAGCGCACCTGGGTGTATGAACGTACATCAGAGGTCACTGTCCAGGGCGCCAGCCGCAGACATCTTACTTCTCTCTGGCTTAAGGCGGTTAGCTAGTCGAGCTGCTTGCCCATGGTCTCAGGCAACAGCATCGTCACCACCAGCACGACCAGATAAGCCCCCCCGGCAAACATGCCGATTGCTGCGGCCAGGCTGCTGGTCTGGCTCAGGTAGCCCACCAGGCCAGGAAACAGGGCACCGATGCCGCGACCGAAATTGTAGGCAAACCCCTGGCCGGTGGCGCGCACCGCCGACGGGTAGAGTTCAGTGAGGAACGCGCCCATGCCGCTGAATATTCCCGATGCGGAAAAGCCCAAGGGGAAACCGAGGAACAGCATCTGCGTGTTGGTCAGTTCCAACTGGGTGTAGGCAAAGATGGTGACGCTCGACAGCAAGGCGAAGATGATCAGGTTGGCTCGACGCCCCAGCTTGTCGGTGAGGTAGGCGCCGCAGATGTAACCGACAAAGGAGCCGAGAATAATCACCATGAGATAGCCACCGGTACCGACCACGGACAGGTGACGCTCGGTCTTGAGGAACGTCGGCAGCCAGGTGGTAATGGCGTAGTAGCCCCCTTGCACACCTGTGCATAGCAACGAGGCCAGCAGCGTGGTTTTGAGCAACGCCGGGGAAAAGATGAGCCACGGCGAAACCCGTTGCGCACTGGCTTGTTGCTGGCGTTGTGCGCGCTGGAATACTTCAGGCTCGGGTACATGTTTACGGATATACAGCACCAGCAATGCCGGGATCACGCCGATCCAGAACAGCGTGCGCCATGCCCAATCCTCCGGCAGCATGGAGAAGGCCAAGGTATAGAGCAGGGCGGCCGCGCCCCAGCCAATGGCCCAGCCGCTCTGTACGGTGCCAACCGCTTTGCCTCGGTGCTCGGAGCGAACGATTTCCCCCATCAGCACCGAGCCGACTGCCCATTCGCCGCCAAAGCCAAGGCCTTGCAAGGCACGCAGTACGAAGATCTGCTCGAAGTTCTGAGCGAAACCGATCAGCACCGTGCATATGGAAAACCACAGGATGGTGATTTGCAGAACGCGCACCCGGCCATAGCGATCGGCGAGAATGCCGGCGCCCCATCCGCCGACTGCGGAAAACAGCAAGGTCACGGTGCTGAGCATCCCGGCCTGGCCCTTGTCGATGTGCCACAGGCTCATTAGGGTGGCGATGACGAAGGTAAAGACCATGAAGTCGAGGGCATCCAGTGCCCAACCGCCGAAGGCGGAGATAAAGGTGCTTTTTTCTGTCTTGTTGAGATCGCTGAACCAACTCATGGATAACTCCTGTTATGCCTTGGCGCCACGTTTATAACGGACGTGGGTAGGGCAACTTATTTTTGTGATTGGAAACCGTAAAGACGTGCAGGATTGTCGACCAGAATCCGCTTGCGCATCTGTTCATCCGGCGCCCAGGTCGCCAGCAGGTTGCGCAGCCGTCCCGTATCGGGCATGCGCGACCGCGACACGTGGGGCCAGTCGCTGCCCCAGACCATACGATCGGGAGCGGTCTCGATCAGCTTCTGCGCCAGAGGCGCGACGTCGGCATAGTCATCCTGCCAGGACTCGCTGATGCGATAGGCCCCCGACAGCTTGGTCCACCAGCCATACTCGCCAACCATGTGCAACAGCGCCTGAAAGCCCGGGTGATCGAGCCCCAGGCTAACTGGCATATGGCCCATATGGTCGACGATGCACGGGCATGGCAGTTTCTTCATGCGCGGCATCAGCTCCGGCAATTGCCGTACGTCCATCAGAAACTGCATGTGCCAGCCCATAGGGGCAATCCGCGCGGCCAGGCGCTCCATGGCATCGAAACCGGTGCCGCCGCCGAACAGTACGTTGATCCGCAGGCCCCTGACGCCAGCAGCGTGCATCTCGGCCAACTGCTGGTCCGTGACCTCTTCGGTAACTACGGCGACGCCGCGCAGCTGCTCGGGATGACGCTTGAGCACTTCGAGCATGTAGCGGTTATCCGAACCGTACACGCTGATCTGCACCAGCACGCCACGGCTCATGCCATTGGCCGCGAGCATTGCCAGGTATTTGTCCTCCGATGCCGGTGGCGGCGTATAGCTACGGCCCTCGACCATAGGATAGCTAGAGGCTCCTGCTACCACGTGGGCATGGGTATCACAGGCGCCTGGCGGGACACTGAAGGTTGCTGCCTCCAAGTGATCCAGTGGTGCCAGGCACTGTGCGGTGGAGCGCGGTATGTCAGGGGTGAAGTGGTCCATTTGCGCCTCTTGTTTTAGTTGTTTTAAGAATGAGTAAAAAAGCGATAAAGCGTTCACCCCTTGCCCAGAACCTTTTGGCAGATCATTTCGCCGATGGGGATCGCCGAAGTCGCCGCCGGGGAGGGGGCGTTACAGACATGGAGCATGCGTGGGGTCTCAAGAAACAGAAAATCATGCACTAGGGTGCCGTCGCGCATGACCGCTTGGGCACGGATCCCGGCTTCGACAGGCTGCAGGTCGTCGAGGGTCAGGGACGGGCAATACTTATGGCACTGTTGCAGGTAGCCCTGTTTGAAAATCGAGTTTTTGGCCTCGACCAGGCCAGAACGCAGGTTGCTGGCGATGGTCCGCCAGAATCCCGGAAACCGGGTGAACTCGAGTACGTCCTTGGCAGTGGCAGCAAACTTGCGATAATTTTCCCGGGACAGGCTCAATACGGCGTTGGGGCCGACCGTTACACTGCCGTCGATCATCCGGGTGAGGTGAATGCCGAGGAACGGCAGTTCCGGGTCTGGTACCGGATAAATCAGGTGTTTGACGATGTCGTTCATCGACGACGGCAGACGGAAGTATTCACCGCGAAACGGCACGATCTGATGGTCGATCTCAAGACCGGCAAGTCGGGCCAGACGATCTGATTGCAGGCCGGCGCAGACCACCAGTTTTCTCGCTTGCCAGGTCTGATCTTCGCCACCGATCAGAACCAGGTCAGTACTTTCGCGGATGCGGGCCACCCGTTGGCCGAGACGAATTTCGCCGCCTGCACCACGGATCACACCGGCCATGGCCGTGCAGACTTCGAGGTAGTCGACGATTCCGGTGCTCTCCACGAACAAGCCACCCAATCCAACGATATTCGGTTCTCGATTGCGCAGCTCACCGGCGTCTACGCGTTCTACCTCAAGGCCGTTTTCAACAGCGCGCTCATGCAACGCCTGCATCCTATGCAATTCGGCGGCGGTAGAGGCGACCAGCATCTTGCCGCAGACCTCGAAGCGCACACCCTGTTCAGCGCAGAACGCCTTGGTGGCCTGGGCGCCGCGTTTGCACAAGTCGGCCTTGAGGCTGCCGGGCTTGTAATAGACGCCTGCGTGGATGACGCCGCTGTTATGGCCAGTCTGGTGCAGGCCTAGCGCGGTCTCTTTTTCCAACAATAGCAATGAGGCTCCCGGCTGCATCTGCAACAATTGCATGGCCGTGGACAAACCGACAATGCCTCCTCCAATGACACAAAAATCGTAGATCACAAGATCCCCCTCGGCGGTTACCGATGACATAAAGTCAGGTTGTCAGACATATAGCGCTAAAAAATGCCCGCTGCCAAGCAGCGGGATGTTTATTTTTTGATGAAAGAACTCTCCGGCAGGACGATCTGAAGTCGGCGTGCGGATGCTTCCAGGTGTTCAGTAGCCGCCCTGGCGGCCGCTTGTGCATCGCCTGCTGAAATCGCCTGGAACACCCGTGTGTGTTCTTCCTGCGCTGGGTCCGAGCCTACGTTCAGTCGTGCCGAATTCTCCCAGGCACTACGTCTTGCCTCCGCCAGTTGGCGACCCAGGAAGTCGAGGAAAGCGACGAAATACTCGTTCTTGCACGCTGCAGCGATGGCGCGATGGAACTGCACATCCGCAGCAGCCGATTTCACTAGGTCATTAGGGTTGCTGGTCATGATTTCCAGAGCGTTGCTCATGCGCTTGAGATCGGCATCGGTGCGCCTGATTGCAGCAACGCTGGCCGATTGCGATTCGACCCACAGCCGCATTTCAAACAGCTGCTCCAGGTCAGATCGCTTGCCGCTGAGTTCCGGCAAGCGGAAGACGGTTCCGGTAGGTTTGTCGGAAATGAACGAACCGGAACCCCGACGGCTGATCAGCACGCCATCGGCCTTGAGTTGCGACACGGCCTCACGGATTACCGAGCGGCTGACGTTTAATGTCTCGGCCAGTTCAAACTCCGTGGGGAGACGAGATTGCGGCGCAAGTCGGCCGGACTCGATTTCTTGTCGAATAGAGTTAACGACGCGTGCAACGAGGGAATCAGGGCGATCAAACTGGAGCATATTTTTCATTTTGTCAGGATGTCTGACATATATAAAGTTTACGCTAGCAGACGTCAACTGCAAGTGAGCGGTCACCTGGCGCTTATTCGAACACGCATTCGGGCATGATCTGACATTTGGTCGGCAGCCGTGTACCTTCGCTGGCTGGTATGTGCCGAGTGGTTAGCTGCTCACACATCGATATCCGGCAACATTTCTCTCTAAATGGTGCCTGATCTCACAAGCGTATTAGCTGCTAATGAGTCAGAAGTAGACTTCAGCTAAAGATTACGGCTGCTTTCGGAGTTAGTTTTATAGGCTGAGTGCTTAATGCCTTGGTCGTAATACGCGCCCGCGATTACGACCAAGGCGGCAATCATTAAAATAATAATCACGCCAGTCGTGGAATGCGTCGTTGATGCGGAAACCAGGGACAATGCCCCCAGTGGGGCGAGTACCCCGGCCACAGCTGTGCCGATTTCTCTACCTGTGCCCATTCCCGACGAACGCGTCTGCGTTGGGAACTGTCGGCTTAGATAGTTGGAATGCTGGTGATGCCCGCCCTGACTGCCTTCATGCACCGCTACCCGGGCATCGAACTGGACGTTGATTTCTCAGATCGTCTGGTAGACGTGATCGAGGACGGCTTCGACGTCGTTATGCGTACCGGCGAACCGACCGATTCGCGCCTCATGTCACGTCCGCTCGGTAGCTATCACCTTGAGCTGTTTGCCTCGCCGGACTACTTAGCGAGCCACGGGACGCCCGATATTCCTGCTGACCTAACGCACCATGCATGCCTTCAGCACAAGTTCCCGACTACTGGAAAGCTTGAACCGTGGCCCTTGAAGCGTGTTGGGACACGGCGGAATGGACGCTGCCAACGTCTATGGTGTGCAACACCACAGCAGCGCTGATGGATGTGGCCATCTCCGGCCTGGGTATCGCGTGCCTACCGGACTTTATGGTGCGGCGGCCCATTGAGCGGGGCGAACTGGTTTCCGTGTTGGAAACGCAAGTCGAGCACGAGGGCACGTTCCGGCTGCTCTGGCCGTCGAGTAAGCATCTTGCCCCAAAGCTTCGTGTGTTCATCGACTTTATGGTTGAAACGCTTTTTACAGGCAAGGCCGTGCCGTAAATAAAGGCACGGGCAAATAGCGGCTGGTTCCATCGCGGCGGCCTTGCACAGCCCCAACGTGAGCTATCCAGTTGCCTGGACGTTTGCCGGCCGCTTCTGGCCGTTTTAAGCCCTTCATGACAGGCAGAAATCGGCCGATTCTGTTGAAAAAGTAGATCTCCTGCCTGGCCTGCGGCAAAATCAGGTCATCGGCCAGCGGGAGGATTCGCAGCATGATGGGACAATTGTCGAGCGGACAAGAGAGACTGTTTTACTCGTT
>Ga0247730_1000437_pt1 | contig 31225 bp, 16 predicted proteins | sample UWRJL073202C2_FD_180959 | JGI IMG/M metagenome (GOLD analysis project Ga0247730, IMG submission 180959) | Plant litter microbial communities from Arlington Agricultural Research Station in Wisconsin, United States - UWRJ-L073-202C-2 | ecosystem: Environmental > Terrestrial > Plant litter >... | reverse complement strand
GTCCTTCTGTTCCGTAATATATAAGGTGATCCAGTTTGGCCGTATCGCTCATTTCTGTGATCAGGGCATTATCGCGGTTGATGAAAGCTGTACCATTTTCTTTTTTCAGATAATGGAAAAGCTCCCCTTTTCCTTTTTTGACGCCTTCAAATCCGCCAAATCCATCCAGATGCGCCCTGCCGATATTGGTAATCAGTCCATGGGTTGGCTGGGCTATACTGCACAGAAATTCAATCTCCTTCTGGTGGTTTGCGCCCATTTCTATCACCGCAATTTCAGTATCCTGTTTGATAGATAAGATGGATAGCGGGACGCCAATATGGTTATTTAAGTTGCCTTTGGTAGCAAAGGAACGGTATTTCTCAGAGAGTACCGCATTGATGAGCTCCTTGGTGGTGGTTTTTCCGTTGCTCCCCGTTAGCCCGATAACGGGTATACGCAGCTGGCTGCGGTGATATTTTGCGAGCTCCTGCAATGTTATCAGTACATCGTCCACTAAAATGCAACGGTCATCATACTGGTATTCCGGGTTATCTATAATTACAAAAGCAGCACCCAGGTTCAATGCATTGCGCGCAAAAACGTTGGCGTCAAAATTCTCCCCTTTCAATGCAAAAAATATACAGCCAGGCATGATATTCCTGGTATCTGTAGATATGGTAGGATAGGATAAATAGTGGTGGTAGATCAGATCGATTTGGGACATAGCTGTTTTGTTCAAATGTAGAAGGTAAAATTACACTATGCAGCACAAACTAAAAATATTCTTTAGTATTTTGCAGTATAAGTCCAATGAAAATTACTGTTATTTCTATACTTTTCTTGTTTGCCGGTTTCCCGGGGCTGAATGCACAGGTAAAGTCACCAGATGATTTCCTGGGCTATCCGCTGGGAAGTAAATTTACGCCGCATTACCAGGTCATTGCCTATTTTAAATATCTGGCGGGTATAAATAAAAACATTCAGCTGATCAGTTATGGCAGGACCTATGAAAACAGGGAGCTCCTGGTGGCGGTCATCTCTTCCAAAGAAAATATGGGCAGGCTTGAACAGATCAGAAAGACCAACATTGGTTTAAGCAGGGCCGAAGCCCAGTCAAACCTGGATAAACAGCCCGCAATATTGTGGATGAGTTATAACGTTCATGGCAATGAAGCCAGTTCATCAGAAACCGCTATGAAAACCTTGTATGCCCTTTCGGAAGGCAATTTCGGGCATACTAAAGAATGGCTGAAAAATACGGTTGTCATTGTAGACCCCTGTTTAAACCCTGATGGACGGGAGCGGTATGTGAATTTCTACAATTCGGTTGTCGGGGCAAAAGCTGACGCAAATCCTTCTGCCAGGGAACATGCTGAACCCTGGCCACGGGGACGGGTTAACCATTATTATTTTGATCTGAACCGTGACTGGGCATGGCAGACACAGGTTGAAACCCGGCAGCGTCTTGCGCTTTACCATCAGTGGATGCCAGAGGTACATGTAGATTTCCACGAGCAGAGTTATGATGATCCTTATTATTTTGCCCCCGCAGCGGAGCCCGTACACCAGGACATCACCCCTTTTCAGCGCGAGTTTCAGATCGTAGCCGGCAAGAACAATGCAAAATATTTTGATGAGAGCGGATGGCAGTATTTTACCAAGCAACGGTTTGATCTTTTGTACCCATCTTATGGTGATACCTATCCTTTATATAATGGAGCGATAGGAATGACCTATGAACAAGGGGGCATCAATGCGGGCTTGACGGTGCAGCTTGCAAGCGGGGACACGCTGACCTTAAAAGACAGGATCAACCATCATTTTGCCACTGGTATGGCTACTGTGGAAACGGTGTCTGACCATGCCCCGCTGCTGGTCTCTGAATTTATGAAATACTTTGACCAGTCTATGGAGAACCCGCCGGGTAATTATAAATCCTATATTGTAAAAGCGGATAATTTAAGCCGCTTACACAAACTGGCAGGCCTGCTTTCAAAAAACTGTATTGAATATGCCTTTGGAGGGGACACGACGATGACAGGTTATAGCTTTGAAACCAAAAAAATGACAAGCTTTAAAATTCAGAGAAATGACCTGGTTGTTAATCTGAAACAGCCTGCTGCAGTACTGGCCAATGTGCTTTTCGAACCGGAAACAAAAGTAACAGACTCCAACACCTATGACATTACGGCCTGGTCGCTGCCCTACGCCTACGGGTTAAGCGCTTTCGCCAATAAAGACGCCCTGAGTGGCGCTTTTGCTGCAATGGATGATGTGGCAGAGGATTTTCACGTTGATGAAAAACCGTACGCATGGATTTTGCCCTGGAATGCATTAGAGGATACGAAAATCCTGATTGCCCTGCAGCGGCTGAACTTCAAAGTGCGGATAGCTGAACAGGCATTTACGATCGGTACAAAGATCTATCCGGAAGGCTCTCTTCTGGTCTACAGGATCGAGAACGAAAGAATTAACGTGGATATAGCTGACCGGATTTCTGCCCTCTCGAAAGAATTCAATAAGTCCTTTGCCAGTATTTCCAACAGGTTTGTTCAAAAAGGGAATGATTTCGACTCATCAGCATATCCCTTGCTCAGCATACCAAAAGTGGCCATGGTTGCCGATGCTGAGGTTTCTGCGCAGAGCGCCGGGGAGATATGGCATCTCTTTGAAGAGGAATTAAAGTACCCGTTGAATATTATCAGCGAAAAAAGCCTGGGTGACCTGGAACTGGCCTCTACGAATGTGCTCATATTGCCTGACGGCCAATATTTACGAAAGAATATTGAAAAGCTGGAAAGCTGGATCGGCAGGGGTGGAAAGGTTATTTTATTAGAAGGAGCGATTTCCAGTGTAGCTGGTATCAAACCATTTGATATCAAAAAGAAGGAATTCCCTGAAACGGATGAAAAAGATGTTTTGTCAAAAGCTTATAAAGAGAAGGATGAAGATAATACTGATGACGCTATTCCGGGAGCGATCTATAAGGTTGACCTGGACAAAAGTCATCCGCTCACGCTTGGACTAGGTACTTTTTATTATACGCTAAAGACGGATGATAAAATCTACGAACTGCTAACTAAGGGCTGGAATGCCGGTATTTTAAAACCTAATGCGCTAATGGCCGGTGTCGTTGGACGAAATATTCAGCGAAAATTGAGCGACGGCCTTGTTTTTGGCGTTCAGCCTGTTGCGAAAGGCAATATTGTGTATTTTTCTACAGATGTGCTCTTTCGTTCCTTCTGGGAAAGCGGTAAGCAGCTATTTGCGAATGCAATTTTTCTTGTAAAATAAATATACCTATACATTTAGATGATTTATAGTGCTCGGAAAGCCGTTTTTGTGGATATTTCATATAAAATATTTTTTTTTGTTAAAATGGTGCTGGTTTTTTAGAGTGATTTGGTGTATATTTAATATTATTAACCAATTATTCACCTATTCCTGTTTTATGAAAAGACTTTTACTAAGTTTGGTAATGGTTTTGTGTATTGCTGGTGCAGCTTTCTCACAAAACCGGACGATAACTGGTACCGTAACCGGATCTGAGGATGGAATTCCTCTTCCCGGCGTAAGTGTCAAAGTCGTTGGAGCCGCTGGAGGCTCCGTAACGAATTCCGTTGGACAATATTCTGTCATTGTTCCTTCCGGTAGTACAGCATTGACGTTCTCCTTTATAGGGTTCGTTTCGCAAACCATCAGGATTACTTCTTCAAACACTATTAATGTTGCTTTATCGAATGATGCGAAAGCACTATCTGAAGTAGTTGTAACGGCGTTGGGTATCCAGAGAAACCGTAACCAGGTTGCTTATGCAGCTCAAACGCTTGACGGCGGAGCAGTAAGCGAGAACCGTTCTCCAAATTTGGGCAGCAGTTTATCAGGTAAGGTTTCGGGTCTGGAGATACGCCAGAACAACACTCTGGGAGGTTCAACGAATGTTGTGATCCGGGGAGTTAAATCTATGACGCAGAACAACCAGGCTCTTTTTGTTATTGACGGGGTTCCTGTTGCCAACAACAACATGAATACCTCCGATCAGCAGAGTGGTGTTGGGGGGTATGACTACGGAAATCCCGCATCGGATATTAACCCTGATGACGTGGAGAACATTACCGTACTGAAAGGAGCGGCAGCTTCGGCCTTATATGGGTCGCGTGGTAGTAACGGTGTGATCCTGATTACTACTAAGAAAGGAAAATCCGGACTGAACATTACTTTAAATACCGGTATCAGCTTAGGTATCATGGACAAAAGTACCTTTCCGAAATATCAGAAGAAGTATGGTGGTGGTTATGGTCCATATTACGGAACTGATGAGTCCAATTATCTGGTAAACAATGTTGACATCAATGGGGACGGTATCAATGACCTGATTGCGCCTTTAACAGAAGATGCCTCCTACGGACAAAAATTCGATCCGAATTTAATGGTATATCAATGGGATGCCTTTGACCCGACCTCTCCGAACTTTGGCAAAGCGACCCCATGGGTGGCAGCACAGAATGACCCTACAACTTTCTTCGAAAAGCCGGTATCCAATAACCAAAGTATCATGATCAGCAACAGCTATGATAAGGGCTCTTTCAAATTAGGCTACACAAGAGATAATCAGAATGGTATTTTACCAAATTCTAACATCCAGAAAAACACGGTTAACTTCGGTTCAACCTACAACATCACGAGCAGGCTGACAGCAGGTGCAGATGTGAACTATTCTAAAGTTGACGGAAGAGGAAGGTACGGTACGGGTTATAACGGTGCCGGTGTTTACAATCCGGCAACAAATTTCAGGCAATGGTGGCAAACCAATGTGGATGTAAAAGAGCTGAAAGCAGCCTATTTCAGGGCTAAAGACCGGTCTGCCGCGAATCCGGCGTTTGTAGGGCAGGAAAACATTACCTGGAACCCGGCAGATTATACAAGCGGAAGACCAATTTTCTGGGATAACCCATATTTTTCCAGATATGAGAATTATGAGACTGACAACAGGGACCGCGTAATTGGTAACGTAAACATGAACTATAAGGTTACTGACTGGCTGAACCTGATGGGCAGATATTCACTGGATACCTATCATCAGCTTCAGGAAGAAAGACAGGCGATCGGCAGTCTTGACGTTCCTCTCTATTCGAAGTATACTCAGGATTATACTGAGTCTAACGTTGATTTCCTGGCTACCGTTAATAAGAAACTAAGTGAAGATTTCAATTTGTCAGGATTATTAGGTGTAAACATAAGAAGACAGCGTACAGAGTCTAACTATGCGATCACAAATGGTGGTTTAGGTTTAAATGGTATTTATTCATTAAGCAATTCAGTGAATCCGATTGAAGCACCGATAGAGATAGATGCTAAAAGAGAGGTGCAGGGTGTTTTTGCCGGAGCTACATTAGCCTATAAAAACACGTATACACTGGATGGAACGATCAGAAGGGACGCTTCTTCAACTTTGCCTAAAAACAACAACTCTTATTATTATCCATCTGTTTCTGCAGGTTTTGTCTTCTCTGAATTGTTGAAAGAGGAAAAGGACTGGTTGTCTTATGGTAAATTGAGGGCCAACTATGCACAGGTAGGATCTGATGCTCCAATTTATACCATTGCAAATACTTTTAATATTGCTACTCCATTTGATGGCAGGGCACAGGCATCGGTTTCAACCACAAGAGGTTTGATTGAGGCGGTGAAGAACAATCCAAATCTGAAACCTGAACAATCAAGAAGTAAAGAGGTTGGTGTTGAAGCCTCATTCTTTGGAAGCCGTTTAGGTTTGGATGCAACATATTATAATACTAAAACGATTGACCAGATTCTGCCTGTAAGGGTTTCTACTGCAACCGGATACGATTCCAAATATCTAAACTCGGGAACTGTTGTAAATAAAGGTATCGAGCTTTCATTAAACGGGTCACCGCTTAAATCAAGAGACTTTGAATGGAAGATGAATGTGAACTGGACAAGGAACAGGAATAAAGTTACCGAGCTGTTTAAAGATGATTCAGGAAACGAAGCAACAAACCTTTCTATTGCAAGTTTCAATGGTGGGGTCTCGGTGAATGCTTCAATTGATCAACCATTTGGAACCATCAGAGGAAGTAATTTCGTTTACAATGACAAGGGAGAAAAAGTGATCGGTGCAAACGGAAGGTATCTGCAATCGGCAACCGCAAATGAAACCATTGGAAATATGAACCCGAAATGGACAGGTGGTATCAACAATAGTTTCAGATACAAGAACGTCAATCTGAGCTTCCTGATTGATATACGCAAAGGAGGCAGTGTGTTTTCTCTGGATCAGTATTATGGGCTCGCTACAGGCGGGTATGAAGAAACCGCTGGCCTGAACGATTTGGGTAACGAGTCACGCCTTCCTATCAGTGAAGGTGGCGGAATCATTAACCCTGGCGTATTGGCAGACGGTACACCTAATACTATAAGGGTAACGAACTCCGAGTACGGAAGTTATGGCTATAGACGTCTTCCGGCTGCAGCGTTTGTTTATGATGCGGGTTACATCAAATTGAGAGAGGTTATTCTTGGTTATTCTTTACCTCAGACATTTGTAAGTAAGCTGGGCCCTCTTAAAGGAGTAGACCTTTCTTTAATAGGAAGGAACTTATGGATCATACACAAAAACCTTCCAAATGCCGATCCTGAGGACGGATTAAGCTTTGGTAACGTTCAGGGTTACCAGGTAGGATCATATCCAAGTGTAAGGACATTTGCATTTAACTTAAAAGTTAGATTTTAACATTCATGATTATGAAAAAGATACTATTACTACTAGCCCCTGTACTCCTTGCGATGGGTTGTACCAAGGACTTGACGACTTTAAATAACGACCCCAAAAAGCCATTGAGTGTGACTTCTGCATCCTTATTTACAAAGGCGCAGCACAATCTTGTGGATATACTTACCTCTGCAAATGTAAACAGGAACATCTTCAGGCTGATAGAGCAGCATTGGCAGGAAACAACTTATATTGATGAAAGTCAGTATAACATTACTACCAGGCCTATTCCTGATAATCTCTGGAATATATTTTACCGTGATGTGCTTAATAATTTCGAATCATCAAGAGCTACAATGGCTATCGATGTAACAGATCCTGTACAGCGCAAAAATGATATCGCAATTTTAGATATTATGGAAGTGTATACCTGGCATTATATTGTAACCACCTTTGGTAATGTGCCTTACAAAGATGCGCTTAACATAGACAATTCTTTTCCAAAGTATGATGACGCATTGACTATTTATACCGATCTATTGGCGAGGCTGGACGTGGATATCAATGCGCTGGCCGCTGGTAGCGAAAGTTTAGGTAATGCCGATGCGATTTACTCAGGTGACGTAGCTCAGTGGAAAAAATTTGCAAACTCCCTGAAGCTTAAACTGGCAATTACCGTTGCAGATGCAAATGGTGCACTTGCGAAAACTGCTGCGGAGTCTGCCTTTGCAAGTGGCGTCTTTACTGCAAATGAAGACAGTGCTAAATTTCCATATGTATCGGCCACGCCTAATACAAATCCGGTATGGGTTGATCTGATCCAAAGTGGAAGGTTAGACTTTGTGGCAGCAAGTACTATTGTTGATAAAATGAACGCACTGACTGACCCGAGGTTGCCCTTATACTTCACTAAAGACCCTACCGGTGGATATTCGGGTGGAACGCCGGGTGTAAGTAGTGCATACCCTAACTTCTCACATACAGCAGTTGCCACTACTGCTCCTGCTTTTCCGGGAAATATCCTGGACTATTCTGAAGTTCAGTTTCTTTTGGCCGAGGCTGCTGCAAGAGGGTATAATGTAGGGTCTTCTGCTGATATTTATTATGCGAATGCTATCACTGCTTCCATTCTGGATTGGGGTGGAACTGCGGCCTCAGCGGCTGCATACCTGCTGCAACCTAATGTTGCGTATGCAACTTCCGGGAGCAACTACAGAGAGAAGATCGGTATCCAGAAATGGATTGCATTTTATAACAGGGGAATTGACGCATGGGTAGATCAGAGACGTCTTGATTTTCCGATTCTTGAACCTGCAGAAGATGCGCTTTCTGGTTTTCCTGTTCGTCTTACTTATCCTGTGAAAGAACAGAATGTAAATAACACAAACAGATCAGCTGCTGCAGCCGCTATAGGCGGAGATGTGGTTGAAACTAAACTTTTCTTCGATAAATTTTAGTAAAAAACAGCTAAAAACAAAAAAGCCATCCATGGATGGCTTTTTTGTTTTTAAATATCAACTACAAACAAATACTCAAAACGGGTTTGTTTTAAACCAAAAGAGCTAATATCAAATATCGCTGGACGAAATATTTGGAAAAAATCGGGATACAGTTCCGTTTTCGGCATTTGGTCTGTTGAAAACATACAATATTGAATACATCCTACAGATCTTTTGTATTGTTCGTTTTAGGAACGGAGAAAACGGCTGATGGCAATGAAATTTTTATTGTGAACGGTAGTTGAACTGATTAATACTAAGGGTGGTTGCCTTTTTTTTAATCAATAGTATTGATATATTAATGTTTTGTAATTTTTTCATTATAAAAAGCTTGACAGATATTTTTTTGTTCTATATTAGATTATTATTAACTGATTGCTGACCTAAAAAATATTTACTGAGAGAACTTTACTAGAGTAATCTTCTACAATTTTGCGTTTGATAAAGACGGATATGCGCAAAATTATCCTATGGTGTTCCGTATGGAAGTGGCATTTGTTGCAACAAATTAGCCAGTTTTCTATATGATCTTCTTACACTTTTTTCCATTAACGTAATCATTGTAACTTTTATTAACCATTTAAATTTTTATTTATGAACAAACTTATACTAAGTATGTTCGTGTTTTTGTTTCTGGCAGGAAACGCCATTGCACAAAACCGAACAGTAACTGGTACAATAACATCACAAGAAGATAAACTTCCTATTCCAGGTGTTAGTGTTAAATTAATTGGAGCCCCGGGCGGCACCGTTTCAGGGAGTGACGGTACATTCTCTCTTAGCGTTCCTTCTAATGTTAAAACCATTCAGCTTTCCTTTTTGGGTTATGTATCCCAAACAGTGAATGTTCCTCAATCAGGAAGATTAAATGTAGCCCTTGCCAGTGACAGTAAAGGGTTGAACGAGGTGGTAGTAACGGCTCTCGGTTTAAACAGACAGAGTAAAACACTCGGATATTCATCAACTCAGGTGAGTTCTGAAGAAATCAACCGTGCTGCTCCTACTAACCTTGTTTCGGGGTTACAGGGTAAAGTAGCGGGTGTTGACATTTCGAATACTTCGGGATCTCCGGGCGGTTCAAGCAAAGTGATCCTGCGTGGTTTTACATCCATTTCTGGTAACAACCAACCATTATATGTAGTGGATGGTGTTCCTATAAATAACTCACGTCCGGGTGGTACGGCTCCTGCAAACAGTATTGGTGATCTTAGCGAGAACTATGACTTTGGTAATGCTGCTAATGATATCAATCCCAATGATATTGAAAGCGTCAGCATCCTTAAAGGTGCAGCGGCAAGTTCACTGTATGGTTCAAGGGCTTCAAATGGTGTAATCCTGATTACTACGAAAAAAGGTAAAGAAGGGAAATTAAAAATTAATTTCTCAAGTGCTGCTTCTTTTACCCAGGTATCAATTGTTCCTGACATTCAGGAGGAGTTTGGTCAGGGATGGGGATATCAGAACTGGCTGGCTGAAAACGGTAGCTGGGGCCCAAGACTTGATGGTCAAACCAGGCCATGGGGATCAGTGGTAGATGGCGCTCAGCAAGAGAAAGCGTTTAGCGCTGTAAAGAACAACTTTAGAGATGCTTTCGATACTGGCGCAGAATATAACAATACCTTGTCATTTAGTGGTGGTAATGAGGCCAGCACTTTCAATTTGTCTTATGGCAACGTATATAGCAACGGTATTTTACCGGGCGATAATGATACCTATAAAAGAAATTCGTTCTCATTAGGCGGATCAACTAAATACAAAGCATTAACCGTAACAGGTTCAGCAAACTATATCGGGAAAAACACAAGGTTCGTTCAGACAGGACAATCTACTTCCGGTATAGGGTCTTCTTTTTATGAAGATATTTTGCAGATACCAGTAGACTACCCTATTCAAAGCTTTAAGGATTATAATGCTACTTACAATAGTGTTAATGATTATTTCTCTCCTTACTCGCAGAATCCTTATTACTCTATAAACGAAAATGGATCGAAGTTCAAAAGTGATCGTTTTTATGGAAACGTTGATGTGAAAGTAAAAGCAAATGATTGGTTGACTTTCCAATTTCAACAAGGTGCTGATTTGAATAACATTAGCGATAAAATCTGGAATGCTAAAAATTCGCCTGTACCAGGAAGCTGGGCTGGCGGTGGAAATGATGAAGGAGTAAGCAGACAAGCAAGCGTTGGTAACGTTATTGAGGGGTCTGAAAGATACTTTGAATTCGATTCGAAATTAAATGCCCTTTTCTCTAAAAAATTAAATGATGATTGGGATATCAATGGTGTTGTGGGTATGAACTACAACGACCGTGGTTCAAGAGCTTTATATACTGGCGTTGAAAACCTGGCGATCCCTGGTTTCTATCAACTGAGCAACACTGCGAACGACCCGACAACAACTGAGACTGAAACACAAAGACGAATCTTTGGTGTTTATGCTTCAGCAGCAATCGGCTACAAAGGGTATGCATATCTTACATTAAATGCGAGAAATGACTGGAGTTCAACACTGCCTGTAAACGGCAGAAGTTTCTTCTATCCGGGAGCTAACTTATCAGTAATTTTATCGCAGGCACTTGACCTATCGAGCACTCCAATCAGTTTCTTGAAATTGAGAGCCGCTTATGGTCAGACAGGTAGTGATACTGACCCATACAGAATTTACAATACATTAAGCAGGACTAACGTTGCTTTAGGATTTGGTAACATTACCTTCCCGATAGGTGGTGTACCGGGATATACTGTTTCAAATACGTTGAACAACCAGGACTTAAAACCTGAGATCAGTACTGAGAGCGAATTTGGTGGTGAAATCAAATTCCTCAACAACCGCATAGGACTTGATGTTTCGTACTACAACAAGGTTACCAATGATCAGATTCTTCCAATTGCATCATCTCCTTCTACAGGATACACCTTTAGGGTGGTTAACTTTGGTAAAGTTAGAAACAGAGGTCTTGAAGTTTCCTTAACAGGTACACCGGTTAAAACGAAAGATATCAGCTGGGATTTAGGTTACACGTTTACCAGGAACAGGAACGTTGTATTAGAACTTCCGGACGGATTATCTCAGGTACAACTAAACAGCGCTTACGATGCTAAATTCTTAGCAAAAGTTGGACAGCCTTTAGGTGTCTTTGAAGCTCCGGTTCCTTCGTACGATCCACAAGGCAGAATTATTGTAAACAGCAGTGGTTACCCTGTTGTATCTCCAACGAATGGTTCTTACGGATCTTCTCAAAGAGACTTTATTATGGGCTTTACCAACAGTTTCAGATATAAAGAATTTACGTTTACGTTCACATTGGATTACAGAAAAGGCGGCGTATTCTATTCAGGAACTGCAGACTTGCTGAACTTCGTGGGTAATGACCAGAAGACACTGTATAATGACAGAAGAACCATGATTATTCCTAATTCAGTAGTAGCTGTAACCGGTGCTAACGGTGCTGTAACTTATGTAGAGAATACTGTTCCGGTAACTGAAAACAATACTTCGGCTCTGTACTACACAAGTCAGGGCTTAGCAACGGCTTACAAAAACAGGATTCTGGATAAGACATTCCTGAAAGTAAGAGATATCACCTTAACTTATGCATTGCCACAACGCCTTGCTAACAAAATTGGTTCTGACCGTGCAACCCTGACAGCTTTTGGACGTAACATGTTTACATGGTTACCAAAAGAAAACAGGACAATCGATCCTGAGGTTTCCAATTTAGGTAACGACCTCTCAAGTGAAATAGGTGAATTCAGGTCCGGACCATCTACTAAGAGCTTTGGTCTTTCATTAAACGTATCTTTTTAAGCGATTAATTATGAAAAAAATATTAAATATCAGTAACTTAATAATATGTTCTTTATTGCTCATATCTACGGGCTGTAAAAAAACATTGGATGTGAACGAAAGTCCCAACAATCCGTCGTTAGACGCGGCTACTGCTGAAACTTTATTCCCATCGGCAGTAATGTCAACAGCGGGTCGCGTGGGTGGAGATTTATCTATAGTAGGAGGCCTTTGGGCTCAATTCTATACCCAAAACAATAACTCCAGCCAGTTCCGTACGTTGGATATCTATAACCTGACGTCTACTTCTGCATTCGTCAACGGTCCATATACTGAATTGTATTCAGGTGCGTTGTTCGATTATCAATTGGGTATCACCAAGTCTGTTGAAAAACAAGACTGGCGTTACAATTTGATGAACACGGTGATGAAAGCCTATACTTATGAAGTTCTTGTTGATTTATTCGATAAGGTACCATATACCGATGCGTTTCAGGCCACAACCATTTTGCAACCAAGATTTGACGATGGATATACAATTTATACTTCTTTAATTAAGGAAATTGACGCAGCCCTCGCTAAGGATTACAGAACCAATGAATTCAACGCTGACCAGGTAAAAACTGATTTTATTTTTGGCGGTTCAGCTTCATTTGCTGACGAAATGGATAACTGGGAGAAGTTTGCGAATACTTTAAAACTGAAAATGTATCTGCGAATGGTGAATGCTAAACCAGCAGAAGCAGAAGCAGGTATCAGGGCGTTATATTCTGCAAATGCTGAATTCCTGGACGTAAATGCTGCGGTAAGCAATTTTACAGATGTACCAAACAGAAGTAACCCGTTCTATGAGTATAACTTCAGAAGGCTGAATACGCCTGATAACCTTAAAGCTAGTGTTACTTTTACAAGCTGGTTAAATAAAAATGCGGATCCAAGAGCAGTTGCATATTTTGGCGTAGCTAATCCGGTTCCTTCAATCAATCAGGGCGATTACCTTGGCGCTACTGCACATCCGGAATACAACAAAGCAGTTAATATCGTTGTAGGTGCGACGGATCCGGTAAACTTTATCAGTCTTGCGGAGTCATACTTCATGCAGGCCGAGGTACAGGAACGCTACTTTGGTGGTGCCGGTGCAGAAGCACTCTATAATGATGGTGTTGCTGCAGCGTTTGCTCAAGTAGGAATTACACCGTCAGCTACGATCCTTGCTACTTACGCTTATCCTGCAGGTGCGGCATTTGAAACAAAGCTAGAAGCCATCATCACTCAGAAATGGGCATCTCTTGTTGGATCTCATGGACTGGAAGCTTTCTTTGAGCAAAACCGTACAGGTTATCCAAAAATCAGTCCTGTATATTCTACAGATCCTGCTTACATTCCGGGACAAATTGTATTTACTCCTAATGCTATTACAGGTGCAGGTAACTTCCCTAGACGATTCGTATTCCCTGATGATGAAAGAAGCAGAAATACTAATACTCCTGCAGAAGTTCCGGTTTACACTAAAGTGTGGTGGGGTAAATAGTATAAACTTTAATATAAGATGAAAATGAAAAAAAATATTATAATCAATGCTGTCATGATGCTGTTACTGGTAGTATTATCATCATCATGCAAAAAGGACCAGGAGATTGGTGGTACAGCCGTTCAAAATCTATCGGGTGATTGGTATGTCAAAGTAAACAACACAGGAGCCTATATGACTTTATATACCTATAATACGTCGGCAAACCTTGCTACGGAAATGTGGGTTCGGTCAACTGCCCTTAAAGCAGGAACTACTGTGCTTGGGGTGCAAGGTAAAGTTGCTGTTGATGCGGGAAACCAGACATTCACAGCAACAAATACTGCTAATATCGCTGCCACAAAAACCACCATTCCGACCTTTAGCGTAGCTAACGGAAAGGTAGTAACTAATGGCACAACAGGACCTGTGTCTAAAACACCAACCGATGCAATATCATTTGACCTGACCGTAAACGGAATAACCTACAAAGTAGAAGGTTATCACAAAACGGGATTCATGGAAGACGAACAATAAGGAAGATAACAAGTTGAAAAAGAGGCTGTATTTACAGCCTCTTTTTTTTTGCCACGGATTTTTAACAATTGCTCTCCTTTCGATTTTTATCCCCACTTAAGGGGATATTTGGGGAAAATAATTTTCAATATGTTTGCCGCTTATCAACATAATTGAATTTTAAATGAAAAGAAATCTACTATTAATTTTATTTTGGGTGTGTACTGCGATAAGCGCAATGGCTCAGACCAGAACTATTTCTGGTATGGTAAAATCCAGGGCTGACGGGCAGCCGGTGCCGGGAGTTTCAGTTAAAGTAACAGGAGGCTCCGGCGGAGTAGCTACCAATAGTGACGGCGCATATGCTATCAAAGTAAACGCTGACGCTAAGACTTTAGTATTTAGCTCACTCGGATATACGACACAGACGATCTCTATTGCAGGATTGAGTGTTGTTAATATCACACTGGAAGATGATTCTAAGCAGCTTGGTGAAGTTGTTGTCACGGCACTGGGCATTAAACGTGAAACCAAGGCGCTTGGTTATGCAGCCCAGAGCGTACAGGGTGGCGATTTAACAAAGGCAGACCAGGGGGATGTGTTAAAATCACTCTCCGGCAGGATTGCCGGTGTGCAGGTAACTTCATCTTCGGGAACACCCGGTGCTGCAACCTATATCCAGTTGCGCGGTGCAAATTCACTTACGGGAAATAACCAGCCTTTGTTTGTGATTGACGGTAATCCAATCAATAATTCACAAAATTCTTCCGGAGACCCCGCGGCAGGGGGAGACAATGTACTGGAAGGTGCTACCAACTCAAACAGGGGATCTGATGTAGATCCGAATGATATTGAAAGCATTACAGTTTTAAAGGGACCTGCTGCTGCAGCAATCTATGGTATTGAGGCGGCAAATGGTGCAATTGTAATTACCACAAAGAGAGGGAAAGCCGGAAGGGCCCAGGTAGACTTTAACACGGGTGTATCTTTTGATGTGGTGAACCGTTTGCCTAAACTTCAGGACCAGTGGGTTAAGGGTGAGAATGGCGTTCTTGCCCCATTTTCGTCTACTAACAGATATTCATGGGGGCCTAATGTCAAAGATTTATCCTGGACAGGTGTTCCGAATGAATTTGATTCTCATGGCGACGTGGTTTTAAACTCTGACCCTGCGGCGAAGATCCCCTTCGTGCCTTACGATAATTTGAATAATTTTTTTAGAACAGGTTCAACTTTTACCAATTCAGTTGCTTTGAGCGGCGGGAATGAACAGGCAACATACAGGACATCCATCAGCAACAACTATTCGAATTCAATCATACCGCTGCAACACTTCCAGCGTACTTCTGTTTCCTTTGCCGGTGACCTGAAGATATCTGAAAGGCTGAAAATCTCAAGTAACGTAAATTATATTACAAGCGATGGCAATATGCCGCAGCAGGGGAGTAATGCATCAGGTATTATGCTTGGTTTAACCCGGACACCGATTTCATTTGACAACTCCAACGGCGGGAAATCGGCAGATGATCCCTCAGCAATTCTACTGTCAAACGGACTGGTTCGTTCTTACAGGAACGGAACTTATGATAACCCGTACTGGACAATCAACAAAAACCCTTATTCCACCTATTTAAGCCGTCTGTTGGCCAATGCACAGGTAGATTACGATTTTGGTAAAGGGTTTAGCGCAATGTACAGGGCCGGGCTTGATACTTACCAGGATAACCACCATCAGTATTATGAAATTCAATCGGGGTATGCTCCGGCAGGTAAGATCTATGATGACCGTTATACCTACAGAAGCATAAACAATGACCTGATTTTAAGTTATGCCAAACAGCTTACCGATAAACTGAGGTTTGACGGAAAAGTAGGGGGTAACCTGTATAGTAGAAAGATGGACCGGCTTTATGTTCAGGGCGACGGGCTTACCTCTCCTGATTATGATAATATTTATAATGCTATTACTATAAAATCTGCAAATCTGATCACGCCATACAGAAAAGAAGGGTTGTATTATGACCTGAATCTATCTTATGCTTCTATGTTATACCTGGAAACCACAGGCAGGAATGACTGGACTTCAACATTACCTAAAGGAAATAACTCATTCTTTTATCCTTCTGCAAATGTGAGTTTTGTGTTTTCTGAGCTCGAAGGATTGAAAGGAAGCAGTGTATTGAGCTTTGGTAAGGTCCGCGCTTCGATAGCGCAGGTAGGTAAAGATCCTTCATCATTCCTAACCAGTTCATTTTACGTACCAACTACCTTTAATGACGGTAATACTACCGGTATATCATTCCCAAGTAATGGAATCCCTAGTTATTCGCAAAACGAAAGACTGGGCAATCCGGATCTGAAACCTGAGAAAACCACGGCATATGAACTGGGAACACAACTTCAATTCTTTAAAAACCGCTTAGGGTTTGACATCACAGGCTACTACAGTAAAGGGAAAGACCTGATCGTGCAGGCTCCGGTTGCGGGGTCTTCAGGTTACCAGTACATCACCCTGAATTCCGGTTCAATCAGGAATAAAGGGCTGGAAGTGCAGATCACGGGTACGCCCATTAAAACCAATGATTTTGAATGGACCACCTTTCTGAACTACAGTATGACCAGAAGCAAAGTGTTGTCCCTGGCTGATGGCGTGCAGCAAATTACTTTAAACGGATTTACCGGGACTGTGATTGCCCAGCTGCCAGGTAAACAGGCCGGTGCTATTTATGGATACGGCTATACCAGGGATGGGAGCGGTAATATCGTCATTGACGACCGGCCGGTGGCTAACGGAGGCGGATACCCGTTGGTAAATACCAATGAGCAGAAGCAGATAGGAAATCCAAATCCTAAATTTTTAATGGGATTGGGTAATACGCTTACCTATAAAGGATTGTCACTTTACACCCTGCTGGACTGGAAATTTAAAGGGGATATCTGGAACGGTACAAGGGGTTCCCTTGCTGCAATCGGAACTTCAGACCTGACAAATAACAGGAATACCAATACCGTCTTTTCCGGTGTTTCAGGACACCTGAATGCAAGCGGAAACCTGGTTCACTACAATGCTGCAGGCGCGGAAGTTCCGGGCGCGGGATCTGCAAATACGGCAAGTGTTCCTTTGGATCAGGCCTGGTACCAGGGAAATGGTGGCGGCTTTGGTAATTTAAATGAAGCTTTTATTGAAGACGGCTCTTACATAAAGCTGAGAGAGGTTTCCCTGTCTTATGACTTTAAAAAGCTTTTTGCAAGGATGAATAATCCTTTTATCAAAAGCATGACCGCGGGAGTGTATGCCCGTAATATTATCATCTGGACGCCATACCATGGTATTGATCCCGAAACCAGTCTGACAGGTGCTTCCAATGCCCAGGGTATAGATTATTTTAACAATCCGGGTACATCAAGTTATGGCTTGAACCTGAAGTTTAAGTTTTAACCTATTTTAAAGAACACATGAAATTTATAACGATAAATAAAATCAAAAAAAGTCATCTGCTGGTACTTCTGATGATGACAGTGACGTTTTCTTCCTGTAAAAAAGGTTTTTTGAACGATGACCTGAACAACGATTCTTCACAATTGCAGAACCCTCTTCCGTCTGGTTTATTGCCGGGGATCATCCAGAGTACAGGGTATATCATGGGCGGAGACGCTTCCAGGTATCCTGCTAATTTTATGCAGCAAGTAGTTGGAGTGGCAAATCAATCAGTGCTGGCCAACAGATATGAGGTTTCTGCAGATGACGTAGACAACATGTGGACTGTAGGATTCTACAGTATAATGGGCAATACGAATGCGATGATTAACCTGGCAAAAGTGAAAGGCCAGGGGCATTATGGCGCACTGGGGAAAATAATGCTTGCCTATAACCTTGGAATGACGACTGACATGTGGGGAGATGTCCCGTATTCAGAAGCTTTTTTAGGGAAGGCAAATCTTCAGCCGAAATATGATACACAACAAAGTATCTACGCCGCCATAGACCAGCTATTGACAGAGGCGGCAACCAGCCTGGCTACTTCGGACGGAAGTCCGTTCCAACCAGCTGCGGACGATCTGTTATTTGGTGGTGACCTGGGATTGTGGACCAGATTTGCACATTCCCTTAAGGCGAAATTCTATCTTCATTTGGCAAAGAGAGACATTTCCAATTATTCCAAAGCGCTTACTGAAGTTCCCTTAGGATTTAAAGCCGGTGAAAGTGCCGCTGTGAAATTTTCCGGTACAAGTGTGCCTACGCAGAACCCATGGTTCCAGTTTAATGATCAGCGCCCAGATATCGGATTCACGGGTACGATATACGATCTCCTGAAGAATGCCAACGACCCAAGGCTGACTGTATATCAATCTGTAAATGGTGGAGATGCCGCTCTGGGCCCCCTCTATGGGAGCCCGAATTCATCCGTTTACCTGATGAGTTATGATGAGCTGAAATTTATTGAAGCCGAAGCCCAGTTCCAGGGAGTGGCTGATAAAGCGGCGGCAGCGGCGGCATATAACGTTGCAGTAGCAGAAAATCTGACAAGAACAGTGAAAAATGCGTCTTATGCTGGTACTGTGGCAAAAACTGCAGCAGATATTACGCTGAATGATATCATGACGCAGAAATACTTTGCCCTTTTCCTGAATGCCGAGGTTTGGACCGACTATAGAAGAACAGGGTTGCCTGCATTGGTGGCAACGCCGGGGAGTGCTTTAAACGGTACTTTACCACGTAGTTTACTCTATCCCATCGGTGAACAAAGATATAACCCAAATACTCCGAAAAACACCAGCCTTACAAGACGTGTCTGGTGGGATGTGCAGTAAAAAGGATCAATTATAAGCAGGCGGCCAATTCTGTTGGCCGCCTTTTTTTTGTCTTTTTCAGAAAATTCGGGTTAAAAACTACCGAAAACTAAAACGTTTTTCTTGACTTTTAAGTCATGGAAAAGTCACAATATATTACATATATATGTGGTTTTCCTTTTCTGCTGTATCAAAGCAGTTATATTCGGTGTGTTGACTTTTATTAACCTAATCTATTTTTATGAAAAGACTTTTACAATGTTTGTTCATTCTGATACTTTTTGCAACAGCTGCAAATGCTCAGGAAAGGACAATTACAGGTACTGTTACATCAAGGGAAGACAATGGTCCGATACCCGGTGTAACCATTCGATTACAAGGTGCGCCCGGCGGCACCCAAACAGGCAGCAATGGAAAATTTTCCATTAAGGTGCCATCCACCGTTAGTGTTCTTGAGTTCTCTTCTCTGGGCTATATCGGACAAACCAGGACAATCAGCAGCTCAAACATCGTTAATGTTGTTTTAGTGAGTGATTCCAAAACACTGAGTGACGTTGTTGTAATTGGTTATGGAACTGTGAAACGTAAGGAAGTTACGGGTTCTGTAGGTAGCGTAAGCGGTGCTTTACTGGCTGAACGCCCGGTGGCTAGTTTTGATCAGGCACTTGCCGGCCGTGTTACTGGTGTGCAGGTCACTACTTCAAGTGGTGTGCTGGGCTCTGCCCCTAAGATCCGTATCCGGGGTACCAACAGTATTTCCAATGGTTCTGATCCGCTCTATGTTATAGACGGTGTTCCAATTATTACAGGTAACCAGAGTGGTTTTACCACGGGGAACAACCCTCTTGGAGATATTAATCCCAACGACATTCAAAGCGTAGATGTACTGAAGGACGGAGCTGCAACCGCTATCTACGGTTCAAGAGCCTCGGGCGGTGTCATTATCGTTACCACCAGGAAGGGCGTGATCGGTACACCAAAAATCAGCTACAATGCCTGGTTCGGCTCGGCCTCTCCGGCAAAAAGATTCGACCTCTTAAAGGCCGCCGATTTTGTAACCATAGCCAACGAAAAGCTAACCAATGCTTCTGCATTGCTGACAGCAGGAAGGACTGCAGGTACAGATGTAAATACTGACTGGCAGGATGTCGTTTTCAATAAGAATGCTTTTCAGCAGAGCCAGGCTTTATCCCTGAGCGGAGCCACTCCTCAATCCAACTATTATGTTTCATTGGGCTATTCAAATCTAAACGGGATCATCAAAACCAACCGTCAGACGAAGTACCAGGTGATGGGCAAGTTTGAGCAGAAAGCATTCAATAACAAGCTTACTGTAGGGGTAAGCAGTAATGTATCTTATATCCGTAATTTTGGTTTAAATGTAAGTACAAACGCGCTGTCCGGAAATGTGTCTAACGCCATCAGGGCGCTTCCGAATGTTACGCCTTACAATGCCGATGGTACTCCGAACTTTAGTTCTGACGGAAGCAAACTGGGCGGGCAGACAAACGGAAGGGATATTGACGACAACTATACCAATATCGCCTATATTCTGGCAAACAATATTTACAGAAATCAGAATGTAACCCTGCAGGGGAACGCTTTTGCGAATGTAAATATCCTTCCCGGGCTGGATGTAAAAACCCAGCTTTCTACCAATGCACTGTTTGGTGAGGATTATCAGTATCTGAACCCGGTACATGGGGATGGCAAAAGTGCTGCGGGGCTTGAGTTCCAGCAGTATATTCCAAGCTTCAGGTATGTATGGACAAACACACTAAACTATACGAAGGTATTTGGTGACCATTCCATCAGTGCTGTGCTTGGTCAGGAATATCAAAAATCAAGGTTCAGGTCATTCTTTGCCCAGGGCTCTGGTTTATCCAACGCTTTTTTTGGCGGACAGAATATCATCAGCAACTCTTTAACCCAGTCTACCTACCTCATTGGCGGAGGTGTTACCGAGCAGGCTTACCAGTCTTATTTTATCAGGGGCAATTACTCCTTCATGGAGAAATATCTGCTGAGTGCAACTTACCGTTCGGATAAAATTTCCTCTCTGCCCTTTGGTAACCAGATGGCAAAACTTCCGGGAGCGTCAATTGGATGGCGGTTAAGTAAAGAAGATTTTTTCGCCGGATCATCGGCACTGCGTTTTATCAATGACTTAAAAATCCGCGGAGGATATGCTAAGGTAGGGAATACCGATATTGGCAGTTATCCATATGCCGGAGTTTTTGCCGCTTCCATCTATGGTTCGCAGAGCGGTGTAAAATATAACCAGGTAGGAAATCCGAACCTTTCATTTGAAACGAGCAAAAAGATCAATCTGGGGGCAGACCTTTCATTCTTAAAAAGCCGCATTAACCTGACGGCTGATTATTTCAAAAATGACGTGGATAACCTGATCCTGTTTGCGCCGGTTGCTCCTTCATTAGGTGCTCCCGGTAATGGAATATATACCAATGTGGGCAGAATGACCAACAAAGGGTTTGAGTTCTCGGTAAATACACTGAATATTCAGAAGGACAATTTCAGCTGGTCTACAGATATCAACCTTACCCTGGTTAAGAATAAAGTTACTCAGCTGGCCAATAACAATACAGACGTTACCTATTCCTATAACATCGTCCGTGTAGGTGAGTCAGTCGGGTCGCTGTATGGTTATCAGGCAGCCGGAGTTAACCCTGCAAACGGGAATCCGCTGTATGTAAAAGCTAATGGACAGGTGATCCAGGGTAATATTGCAACACAGACATACTTTAACTATGATGCAGCAAACCCCACTGCTTTAACTACGGCCAATACGCTGGCTGCTTCGGACCGCAAGATTCTGGGTAACACGAGCCCTACTTATTTCGGTGGCTTTAACAATACTGTAACGTATAAAGGCTTCGATTTTAATATATACGTGGTATTCTCGGGGGGCAATAAGATCATGAACGTGACTAAACAGGAAGGATTGCTCAATCAGAAATTCCTCAACAACGGAACAGAAATCCTGAACAGATGGACAACCGCAGGCCAGGTTACCGATATCCCAAAATTATGGTATGGGCGTGATGCATTTACGATGCAGACCTCAAGTGCGGTATCCCGCTATGTAGAGGATGGCAAATTCATTCGCGGGCAGAATATTGTGCTGGGGTATTCGCTTCCAAAGGCGGCGTTAAGCAAAGCTAATCTAAGTAAAGTAAGGATTTATGCAGAGGTACAAAATGCATTTCTGATCACTAAATACTCCGGCCTTGATCCTGAGTTGAGCCAGGCCTTTGCACCGACCACCCAGTCGAACACGCAAAGTAACACGCAGTCTGGCGTTGATTTTAACACGAACCCTCTGCCGCGGACATTTGTGCTTGGTATAAACGTTGGATTTTAATAGTAAAGAAGATGAAAAACATACAGATAAGAAATAGATTCTTAACGAAGGGCCTGATAATGATGGCAGTGCTTACGGTGTTCTCCGCAACTTCGTGTAAAAAATATACAGAGCTGAACCCAATCAATTCATTCTCTGAAGCTACAGCATTTTCTACGCCCGCGAGTATAGAACTGGTGATGGCCGGTGTTTACAATACGGCTACTGTAGGTACTTATAACGGGACTACGGGTCGGGGATATCCCTTTGGTAGTGCTTCAATTATACAGGCAGAAATGCGTGGGGAAGATATGGTAAACCTCGAGGCGTTCTATCAGATTACCTATGAGTCTACTATCACCTCAAATACAGCAAATAACATCAACATGTGGAGCAATCTGTATGCCCTGATCAACCAGTGTAACGTGCTGATCGAAGGTGTTACGGCTGCAGCAGCGAAAGGAACGATCACCACAGCAGTTGCTGACCAGTATGCCGGAGAGGCTAGGTTCCTGAGGGCACTTGCCCATCATGAACTGGTGATAGATTTCTGCCGTCCCTATGTTGATGGAAATGGCAGTAACCCTGGTGTTCCTTATCGTACGGTAGCGATCACCAGTATTGATAAAGCCCAGCAAGGGGCCAGTGTAGCGAGAGGCACAGTAGCACAGGATTATGTAAATATCCTTGCCGACCTTGACTTTGCAGAATCAAAGCTGCCAGCTACGCGTACAGCATTAAAAATCACCCGTGCCACACAAGGTGCTGCTATTGCGCTAAAAACACGGGTTAAACAGCATATGGAAGATTGGGCCGGCGTCATCGCTGAAGGTACCAAGCTGGGGACTTCAGCCGCAGCGGGGCCTTACACGAGTACTATTGGTTCTTATTCTCTGACTGCTTCGGTTGATGGGCCTTTTTCAAACTTTAAAGACAACACAGAATCTATATTTTCTATTGAGAACGGTTCAGCCTCTAATGGCGGTGTAAATGGAGCGTTACCCAATATGTTTGGTCCTGCGAAGAATGCCCTCACAGCATTGGTAGGCAGAAACCTCGTTGCTACAAATCCAAACCTGTATAATGCCTCTTTCTGGGTAACAGGTGACACCAGAAGGTCATTACTGCAGATTCAGCAGACTACCACTAATGCCTTGTATTTCTTCAATTACAAATACCGTGACCCGCTGAACAGTACTGACTACGCGCCGATCATCAGATACGCAGAAGTGCTGCTAAATGTTGCAGAAGCATATTCAAGAACTACAGCACTGGATACACGCGCGCTAAACTTGTTAAATGCAGTAAGAAACAGGGCTGTTCCTGTTGCCAATAGGTTCACGATTGCGAATTTTGCAAGTCAGACTGCATTGACACAGGCTATTCTCAATGAACGCAGAGTAGAATTTGCCGGGGAGGGACGAAGGTGGCCTGACATTACCAGGCTGTCGCAGAATGCGAGTTTCGCGGTGCTTGGCGGAGGTATTCCGGCCAAGGTTTTGAAGGCTAACATCGCCGGTGACGGCTCCGGCTATAACACCACAACCCGTCCGGTAACAACCAACGGAAAAGCGGCTATAGCCTATACTGATATCCATTATATATGGCCAATACCATTGGATGAGCTGAATGCAAACCCAAACATTGCCCAGAATCCGGGATATTAATTCATCATATAAAGGGATGCGTCTGATGGCGTATCCCTTTTATTTTTGGAAGGTTTTTGGATGTGTTTTTAATGCTTCTGTTCAAAGGTTACCTGGCTGCCGGCGATGTTCAGGTATGCCTTTTTCCCCAGCACCATAGCCCTGTTATCTTCAATGTGGCCAACCGGGAAGTCATAACATACTGGATAATCAAAATCCCTGACGATTTCGGCTATTACCTCTTCCGCACATTGCCCAAACGGGATGTCTTCCGGTTCAATATGATTGAAAGCCCCTACAATAAGGCCCTTTAAATTCGTTAATTTTCCGCTGCGCTTTAGCATTCTGAGCATTCTGTCTATTGAATATTCATATTCCCCAACATCTTCAAGAAAAAGGATCTTGTCGTTAAAATCCATCGCCGAAACAGAACCTTCAAGGGCAATCAGCAGACTGAGGTTTCCGCCAATGAGAATCCCTTCCGCCTTACCGCTGCGGTTAGGATATTGGCTATCGTAAGTATAGGTGAGGTCTTCGCCAAACAGTGCTTTCCTGAGGGATTCAATTGATTCAGGACTGGCATCCTCAAATGTTCCGGGCATCTGCCCATGAATGCTTTGGGTTTGCAGAGCTCCGGTTACGTGTGAAAGCAGTACGGTAATATCGCTGAATCCAATGATCCATTTCGGATTTTTACTGAAAACACTAAAGTCCAGGGCGTCAATAATCCTGATCGTCCCATATCCCCCTCTGGCAGCAACAATGGCTTTAATATCTGTATCATCAATGAAAGATTGCAGATCTTCGGTTCTCAAGGCGTCATCCCCGGCAAACTGATGGTGTGCTGCATATACGCTTTTACCGAGTACAACCTGCAGCCCCCAGCCCTCAAGCAATGCTATTGCATAGTCTATAGATTGCTTTAATTTTTTCGCTGGGGAAACAATAGCTACTTTGTCTCCCTTTTTTAGGTAGGGCGGCTGTTTAATCATTGGTAAAACACTTATCTTTGACAAATTAATAAAAATAGTTTTGGATAACAGTAAAATAAAAAGATATACCGTTACGGCGGCTTTGCCTTATACAAACGGACCTGTCCACATCGGACATTTAGCTGGGGTTTATTTACCTGCAGATACTTACGTGCGTTACCTGCGTTCAAATCAAAGAGATGTTAAATTCATTTGCGGCTCTGATGAGAACGGTGTTCCTATTACGCTTAAAGCTAAGAAAGAAGGTGTTACGCCACAAGCTATCGTTGATAAGTACCATAAGATCATTGGCGATTCATTTAAAGAGTTTGGGGTGTCTTTTGATATATACCACCGTACTTCTTCTGCAACCCACCACCAAACGGCGTCTGATTTTTTTGAAACGCTTTATAACAAAGGTGTTTTTACAGAGGAGATCACCGAACAGTATTACGATGAGAAAGCGCAGTCATTTCTTGCGGACAGATATATCACAGGTACCTGTCCCAGATGTGGTTTTGAACATGCTTATGGAGATCAGTGTGAAAATTGCGGAAGTACCTTAAATGCCACTGACCTGATCAACCCGAAGTCTACCCTGTCCGGCGAGCCTCCGGTAAGAAAGGAAACAAAGAACTGGTTTCTGCCATTAGAAAAATATGAGGACCAGTTGAGAACATATATTGAAAGTCATCAGGAATGGAAACCGAATGTTTATGGTCAGTGCCAAAGCTGGTTGAACGCCGGCCTGCAGCCAAGAGCAATGACGCGCGACCTGGACTGGGGAGTAAAAGTCCCGGTAAAGGATGCCGAAGGTAAAGTGTTGTATGTATGGTTTGATGCGCCTATCGGTTATATTTCTGCAACTAAAGAACTGTTTGCTTATTCCGGACTGGACGTATGGAACCCTAAAGCAGAAGAATATTACATCAGTCAGAATGGTGTGGCAGAAGGCAATTGGGAAGATTACTGGAAAGACGATACCACCAAACTGGTCCATTTCATCGGTAAAGATAATATCGTTTTCCACTGCATCATCTTTCCTGCAATGTTGATGGCACACGGTGATTATATCCTTGCAGATAATGTTCCTGCTAATGAATTCCTGAATTTAGAAGGACAGAAGATCTCTACTTCTAAAAACTGGGCTGTATGGCTGAATGAGTATCTTGTTGAATTCAAAGATAAGCAGGACGTGCTGCGGTATGTGCTGACGGCTACGGCGCCTGAAACAAAAGACAATGATTTTACCTGGAAAGATTTCCAGGCCAGGAACAACAATGAGCTGGTTGCCGTTCTCGGTAACTTCATCAATAGGGTGGTTGTGCTTACGCATAAATATTTTGATGGTAAAGTACCGGCCTTAACGGAAATTACTGCCCTGGATCAGGAAGTGATTGATGAACTGGCATTATATCCTGCAAAGATCAGTGCTTCTATTGAAACCTACAGGTTCAGGGAGGCACTTACTGAAGTGATGAATGTTGCACGCCTTGGAAATAAATATCTCGCAGAGACGGAGCCATGGAAAGTGATCAAAACTGATGAAGACCGTGTACGTACGATCTTAAATATCAGCCTGCAGATCGTTGCCAGCCTGGAAGTGCTGATTGAGCCTTTTCTGCCGTTTACTGCCGATAAGTTAAAAGACATGCTGAATTTTGGGGGTCATTTATGGGAAGATGCCGGTAAAATGAGCCTATTACCTGTTGATCACCTGATTGATCAGCCAGTGTTATTGTTCGATAAAATCGAGGATGCAGAGGTGCAGGCACAAATTGATAAACTGAACCAAAGTAAAGTAGACAATACATTGGCAAATGCGGTGGTTGCACCTATTAAACAGAATATAGATTTTGATCAGTTTAGTGCGTTGGATATCCGTGTAGCGACGATCATTGCCGCTGAAAAGGTAGAAAAGACGAAAAAATTATTAAAACTTACGCTGGATACAGGTATTGATCAGCGTACTGTAGTATCGGGAATTGCGGAGTATTTTGCACCAGATGAAGTAATTGGACAACAGGTAAGCCTGGTAGTAAATCTGGCTCCGAGAGAAATAAAAGGAATTTTATCTCAAGGAATGATTTTAATGTCTGAAAATTCAGATGGAAAACTTACTTTTGTGGCACCTTTACAAAACCATGTGAATGGAAGCGTGATCAGGTAAGGTTTTGGTCCCGTAGTTCAACGGATAGAATAGAAGTTTCCTAAACTTTAGATATGAGTTCGATTCTCGTCGGGACCACTTCACGGGAAAGCTGCGCAGGAGGCGCGTCTTTCCCGTTTTCATTTTCACGCAAATTCTTGGTAATGTGGAAGATAAGGGCTGCTGCTTCGTTCAGTCTTGTAGTTCGATACTTTTTTCCGTCAAAAAGGAGTTTTTCCCGGAAGATACAACCTAGTAAAGCCCTTTTTGTCTGTACATCGCCATCCAGGTACATTCTTTTCAGCCTTGACAGTGCTTTAATGGCCGTTAATAACATTCGGTCAATACTCATTGAGTTGGATTTCGGAATCGTCAGGTTGGTTAAAGCTAGGTCGAAACGCTTCAATTGATCTTCACATTCCCGCTTGATTATCTTAAAATCTGCTGCTTCAATCTGGTCTTCAACCAGCAAATTTCTTGCGTTTGTGAGCTTCTGCTGTACTTTTACAATCTGTGCGCTAATTCCCTGTCTTTCATCAGAGCTGTTGCCTCTCTGCATTTTATAGATATCTGCGATTACCTGTTTGTATAACTCTTCCATTCCCGGGAGGGGCACAAACTTTTTAAGGAGTTTCTCAATACCATCATGAACCATATCTGCCCTGTACCTGCATCCACAGCCGAACTGTGCTTGTGCGTGATAATAATAGTAATAGTTGCCTGTGCAGCTTTTTGAGGAGCTGCCCGTTAAACCGCGGTTGCACATTCTGCATTGCAGGAAACCTTGCAGAGGCAGTGCTTTGTTTCCTTTTACCGCAACTTGAACGGTTCTTTCCCGTCCGGTTAATATATCCTGTACTTTGTAAAACATCTCTTCCGAGATCAGTGGCTCATGCTGTCCGTCAACCAGATATTCATCTTCTCCTTTGTACGCTTTGATTTTGATCTTACCGCAATACAGTGGGTTTCTCACTTGGCGGTAGAAATTCGCTCTGCTTATTTTTACGCCTTCGTCGTTTAATTTCTTCCTGATTTGATCAGGCGCGAATACCCCTTCATGGATCGATTTAAATATATATTGCATGGTTGGCCCTTCAGTTGGGTTAATAGCGATGTATTTGCTTCCGTCTTCGCGGGTTTTATTATCGTAGCCAAATGGAGCCGTACCCATGCAGCGGCCTTCTTTCTTTGCCCTGCGCATTCCGCTTTTTACATTCAGCGCGCGTCTGTCGTTCTCCACTTCGGGCGCAGCCAGGTAAAAGGCTAGCATGATCTTGTTTTCCGGTATCTCTAAGTCCAGAGGCTGTTCCATTGCCTGCGCTTCTATATCTAAGTTCTTCAGGATAGCAATCATTTGATATGCGTCCCCGGCATTTCTGCTGAACCTGTCCCATTTGGTGAAAAGGATTACATCTGTATTTTTCCCTCTGTGTCTTTTCAGATCGGTTAGTAATTTCTTCCATTCCGGGCGGTTAAAGGTCTTTGCGGAATGATCTTCGAAGACAGTCCTGATGATCTCGATATTATTGATCTCACAGTATCTTCTTAAACGTTCGTCCTGATCTCTTTGAGAGTAGCCCTTGTCGGCTTGTTCGTCTGTACTTACGCGTACATATAAAATAGCTTTTTTCATGTGGATTGGGTTTTTATGTACTGATCTATTGCTAAAGTTCCGAAGTCATACAGGAAGTCTAAGATCAATCTTGCTTCTTCAATAGTTACTTTGGTTCCATTCTCTTGCAGCACCTTAACTACCTGCTGCGGTGTTACTCTTCTGGTCTCCGGTCTGATGTACTGAATGTCCGTTCTCATATATGCTCCTGATTGATCATCAATATTCGGGAGCTAGGGATTAGGCTTTTCAGGAAAGTCCGTTACTGGTGAAGTGTTTTTAAATGGCATTTTACTTTGTTGTTAGCTGTCCTTTTTTTTTTTAAAAAAAAGAGCTAGCGGAAGTTGGGCAAACCCTACTTTTTCTGCCTTTAAGCTATCGCTAGGCAGGTTTTAGAGGCTCTCCGGGAGCCTTTAAGTGCTTTAGAAGGTGTTTGAGGTTGGAAAATGGAGCCCTAACGAGGGCTCCCTGGCAAATTATCAGTATTGAGCAGACAGCATTTTCGTAAACCTTCGGTACTCCGTATACAATCGAGGCTCGAAGCCTCGATTGTATACGGAGTTTTCCTATAAATTATCTGTGATATATCTTGCTCTTTCGGCCAGTGCAGCTTTGTGCCATTGCCTCATTACATCTCTTCCATCGTTTTCCGCTTTGGATACATCATCGAAGTGATTTTCGAAATTATGCTTGAGCACATCAGTGAATCTTCTCAGGTAATGATCTTCCATGTCTTCATTTACATCATACTTGGTTTCTTCTACATCTAAAAAATGGAGGAAGAAATAGGTTGCCCAGCGATCCGTGTCATTTGGCCTGCTATAGAAGGATGGAAAGGATACCTCATTCACAAAAGATTGAATAAGGTTTTCTGGGTTAATTTGATAAATACTGCAAAGGGTATTGAAATCCTCTGGCAGGGTAATGTTCATGTTAGTTTCCATATTGATGGTTTAGTTTAGGTTCATGCTTTGGTAGTGTGACTGATAAAAATCTCTGAGAATTGCGGTTCTTTCCTCGAGATTTCTGATATTATAGAGTTCAAGGCGAAGCTCTGCCATTCGCTCATAGAAATCAACATCGTGTTCACTGAGGTTCAGCTTTTCATTGGCGTCCCTTCCAAGACCATTGGCTACTTTCATAAAGAAATCAAAAGTGAAATTGGTATTTGGCTTCTTCATCGCACTGCGGGCATGTTCTTCTGCTGCGGATATTCTGCTCATGAAATATTCTAGGTAATCTTTGGGGTAGCAACTATGTAATTCACTTAACACACAGAAATCTTTATTTAGCTTTAGATAAGAATCTTCATCGATATACAAGAAATTGGAAGGTGTATGTGGCCGTTCCATTGCTTTAAATATGGTGTTCACATAAGCGTTGCTTTGTCTTCTTCTGATAGTTACTTTGCTTCTTTTCTTTTTTGCTAATCTGAAGATGCCCGCAATAGCAGTAATGGCGATATCCTTGCAGTTCAGTAAGGCTTTAGACTTTTTAAGTCCGCCAGGTTTAGACCGCACATATTGCGCGATCGTTCTTGTTACCTCAGAAAATCCTTCGCTGTATTCTTCACAAAGGGAATCGAATAAGGTAGTATGATCAATAAAAACCTGCAATACTTCCTGCGGATCAACTTTGTATATCATACACGAAACTTTAAATTCTAAAGGAACGATGATTAGATTGTGGTTAATTCGTTTCATAGCACAGGTCTTTAGGTAAATCTAAGGTTAAAGCATCTTGAAGTTCTTTATAGGCTAGTGCCTCATCGTTGAGTTTTAAAAGGTGAGCGGTACATAAACTTATTGTCAGTTCCAGGAATGACGAAACCCGATGGTACAGCTTAGTGGCTTCATCCTGATCTACTGAAAAGCTGCTAGTATAGCGGGCACCGCAATAGCTTTTTACAAGAAGGTCGAACAGTCTCCGATCTTCAGGGTTTCCTGATAGGAAGAGTTTATAAGGTTCTTCTGAAAAACTTTTGCATAGCCCCAGCATCCGGGATAGGTTATGAATCTCAGAACGGTAAGCGATATTAACTCTGATCAAGGCTATACAGCATTGTTCTGCTACCTGATGCAGCATAAATGTACAGACTGTAAACTGCTGCTTAGTTAAGCATTCTCCGGCTCCCTGAAGAAATCCGTTTGCTAAGTCGATACGATGGGTGAAATGTTTTGTCGCTTTTGCTACTGCTTGTGTAGGAATGAAACGGATGTTTGAGTTATAAGGCTGTAGACCATCGTGACTGTATAGTAGTTTTGCCGACTTATAAATCGTAATGAAGAAACGACTGTTCTTCCTGATAGCTTCCTGAATCGTTTGTTGACCGTGACATAAGATTGTGATCTTGCCCGTCTTGTAATGATTGTTTGCAAAGTCTTGTACGTCATGATCAATGCGGGTAACGGTTTGTGTTACCATCAGCAGGCAGTAATCACAGTTTTGGCTTGTTTTAGCGGTTTTGAAGCATCCTTTGGTTTCTACTGTGTTGATATTCTCACTGAAGCAGAATAGTTGCTGTGGTTGGAATTTCTGGATTAGTGCATATATCGGTCTATAACGGGCCAGTCATATCGGTGATACTGGGCCAGTCGTATCGGTCATACCGGGCCACTTAAACAAGTTGTATTTTACAGAGTAAATAAATCTGTAAAATATGGCTGGCC
>Ga0247730_1000435_pt1 | contig 31319 bp, 29 predicted proteins | sample UWRJL073202C2_FD_180959 | JGI IMG/M metagenome (GOLD analysis project Ga0247730, IMG submission 180959) | Plant litter microbial communities from Arlington Agricultural Research Station in Wisconsin, United States - UWRJ-L073-202C-2 | ecosystem: Environmental > Terrestrial > Plant litter >... | reverse complement strand
CGGTCGAAGTAGGCCCGCTCCTCGGGCAGGAAGCCCGCCTTCTTCTGGTTGGCCTTCCAGTTCTTGATGTCACGGGAGGTGTGCCCCACGTTGAGATCGCCCGTCACGACCGCGTGATGGCCCGTTGCGCGGATCTCGGCCAGCCGGGTGGCCATCTGCTCGAGGAAGCGGTACTTCTCCTCCTGGCGCGGCGTGCCGGCCTCGCCGGAGTGGACGTAGGCCGACACGGCCGTCAGCGTGGACCCGTCGGGCAGGGGGATGTCGGACTCGATCCAGCGTCCGGAGTCGTGGAAGAACGGGTCGCCGTTGCCGACCCGGTGCACGGTCGGCTCGATGCGGCTCAGCACCGCGACGCCCGCCCGCCCCTTGGCCGCGGCCTCGGTGTGGGCGACGTGGTAGCCGGTGCCGTCGAGGATCTGGCGGACGATCTCGTCGGGCGCCCGCACCTCCTGCAAGGTCACGACGTCGGCGTCGCGCTGGGCGAGCCACTCGCTCAACCCCGACGACTGTCCGCGGGTCTTGTGGTGGGCGGCACGGATGCCGTTGACGTTGACGGTGGCGATACGGAGCACGTGCCTCACCCTAACCGCCGCGTCCGACGCCCACGCCACGCCGCCGAAGCCGCCGAGGTGCTGTGCGTCGACCCTCGCAGCATGGACAATGGCGGTGTGACCACGGACGCGACCACCCCGTCCGCGACAGGCCCTGACGAGCTCGAGATCCTGCGCCGGGTGGTCGAGGCGATGCCGGGCGCGACGCTGGTGCTCGACGCTGCGGGCCGGGTCGTCGTCGCCAACCGCGCGGTCGCGACGTTGCTCGGACACGAGCGGTCCGACCTGTTGACGATGCACGTCGACGACCTGGTCCCGGTGCAGCACCGGGACACGCTCTCGACCCTTCGGTCCGCCGCGGCGGACCGGTCGCAGCCCGACGTGCTCGATCCCGGCCACGACCTGCACGCTCGGCACAGCAGCGGACGCGACGTCCCGGTGCTGGTCGGTCTCAGCACGCTCCACGTCGGGGACGACGTCCGGGTGATCATGTCCGTCGTCGACGCCACCGACCGTCAGCGATCGCACGAGCAGCTGCACCACGTCGCGGAGGCCGGTCACGGCGCGACCATGATGCTCGAGGCGGACGGCAGCATCGTGCTGGTCAACTCCGAGACCGAGCGGACGTTCGGGTACTCGCGGGCCGAGCTGCTGACGATGAACATCGAGGAGCTCGTCCCCGAACGTCTTCGCGGTCGGTGCGTGCGCCTGCGCGCCGGGCTCCTCCGGGGCAGCGTGCTCACCTCGGCGGGCACCGGTCGCGACCTGCTGGGCCTGCGCCACGACGGCACGGAGTTCCCGATCGAGGTCGATGCCGAGGCGATCTGGATCATGGACGAGCAGCACCTGATCGTCTCGGTGGTCGACGTCTCCGAGCGGCTGCAGGTCCAGGCGCTCGAGACGACCCGCAACGCGCACCGCCTGCGCGGCTCGATCTTGGCCAGCCTGCCGTTCAGCATCATCGCCTCGGAGCCCGACGGGACGATCGTGACCGCCAACCCGGCGGCCGAGCGCCTGCTCGGGTTCGACCGGGACGAGCTGGTCGGATCGCCGATCAGCGCGGTCCGGGCAGGGGAGGGCGGTGACGTCCCGCTGCTGGCCACCCGCCCGGACGCGGTCGACGAGCGGGAGGTCGACTACCGCCGCAAGGACGGCAGCACGATCCCCGTCAACGAGGCCATCGCACTGATGACCGGGGACGAGGACGACGACGAGGTCACCGGGATGCTGTCCGTCGCGTACGACATCACGCAGCGTCGCGAGGCCGAGGCGTTCATCCGCCACATGGCCCACTACGACTTCCTGACGGACCTGCCCAACCGGACGAAGCTGTTCGAGCGGCTCGACGACGACCTGCGGGCGGCCGTCCGGTCCGGTGTCGGCGTCGCGGTGGCCCTGGTCGACCTCGACCACTTCAAGCGCGTCAACGACTCGCTGGGCCATCACGTCGGCGACGAGCTGCTGATCACGATGGCGGCCCGGCTGAGCGAGCAGGTGCGGGCCCGCGACATGGTCGCCCGGGTCGGCGGCGACGAGTTCGTCGTCGTGTTCACCGGGGTCGAGAACCAGGTGCAGCTGGACGCCCGCCTGACCCGGATGCTCGCGGCGATCCCCGAGCCCATGGTGTGCTTCGGGCACGAGATCATCGTGACCGCCAGCATGGGTCTGGCGCTGTCCCCGGACGCCGGGCAGGACCCCACGACGTTGCTCAAGCACGCCGACACCGCGATGTACCACGCGAAGTCGACCGCCCGGAACAGCTTTCGGTGGTTCGAGAGCTCGATGCTCGACGAGACCAAGGACAAGCTCGAGCTGGCGTCGGCCCTGCGTCACGCGCTGAGCCGTGAGGAGCTCACCGTCTCGTACCAGCCGCAGGTGCGTCTGGCGGACGGGGTCGTGGTCGGCGTCGAGGCGCTCGCGCGCTGGCAGACGCCGGACGGGCGCGTCATCTCACCGGATCGCTTCATCCCCGTGGCCGAGGACAACGGTCTGATCATCCAGCTCGGCGAGTGGGTGCTGCGGCGTGCCTGCCAGGACACCGCCGCGATCTCCGCGCAGACCGGCACACCGTTGCGGCTCGCCGTCAACGTGTCACCACGACAGTTCCAGGACCGCGGCTGGCTCGACGTCCTGCGCCGAGCGCTCGCCGACTCCGGGCTGCCCCCGGAACGGCTCGAGCTGGAGATCACCGAGGGCATCTTCATGGAGGACCCGCGCGAGGTCGTCGAGGTCATGGGCACGCTGCGGGCGCTCGGGGTGGCCATCGTGGTCGACGACTTCGGCACCGGGTTCTCGAGCCTGGCGTACCTGACGCGGTTCACGATCGACAAGCTCAAGATCGACCGGTCGTTCGTCGCCGGGCTGTCGTCGGCCGGGGCGGACGCCGCGATCGTCGACACCATCATCGTCATGGCGCACGCCCTCGGCATGACCGTCGTCGCCGAGGGCGTCGAGACCGTGGCCCAGGAGGAGTACCTCGTCGCGCGCGGGTGCGACGTCGCGCAGGGGTACCGCTACAGCGCCGCGGTGTCGGCCGCCGAGCTGCTCGACCAGGTCGGCGTCTGAGTCACCCCACCTGTCGCGCCGCGGCCCGTCCGGCGGCCCGACCGCTGAACAGGCAGCCACCCAGGAACGTGCCCTCCAGCGAGTTGTACCCGTGGACACCGCCGCCGCCGAATCCTGCGACCTCGCCGGCCGCGTAGAGGCCCTCGATCGGCGCGCCGTCCGTGCCGAGCACGCGGGAGTCGAGATCGGTCTCGAGCCCGCCCAGCGACTTGCGGGTCAGGACGTGCAGGCGCACCGCGATCAGCGGCCCCTTCGACGGGTCGAGGATCTTGTGCGGGCGGGCGACGCGGACGAGTCGGTCGCCGCGGTAGGAGCGTGCCTGCCGGAGCGCGGCGATCTGCAGGTCCTTCGTGAAGTCGTTGTCGAGCTCGCGGTCGCGCTCCTCGACCTGGCGACGGACGTGCGCGACGTCGACGGGCGCGTCGGGGGTCAGCCGGTTCATGCCCGCGACGAGCTCCTCGATCGTGTCGGCCACGACGAAGTCCTCGCCCTTGGACTTGAACGCCTCGACCGGAGTCGTCGCCCCCTTGGACAGTCGTTCCTTCAGGAGCGTCCGGACGCTGCGTCCGGTCAGGTCGGGGTTCTGCTCCTGGCCGGACAGGGCGAACTCCTTCTCGATGATGGCCTGCGTCAGCACGAACCACGAGTGGTCGTGGCCGGTCTGCCGCAGCAGCTTGAGCGTGCCGAGCGTGTCGAACCCGGGCAGCCCGGGCACGGGCAGGCGGGTGCCGGACCCGTCGAGCCACAGCGACGACGGACCCGGGAGGATCCGGATGCCGTGCAGCGGCCAGATGGGGTCCCAGTTGGTGATGCCCTCGACGTAGTGCCACATCCGATCGCGGTTGACGTGGCTGGCGCCGGCCTCCTCGGCGATGGCCAGCATGCGTCCGTCGACGTGGGCCGGCACCCCGGAGATCATGTGCGCCGGGGGAGTGCCGAGCCGCTCGGGCCAGCTGGCGCGGACGAGGTCGTGGTTGCCGCCGATGCCGCCCGACGTGACGACGACGGCCTGCGCGGTCATCGAGAACTCGCCGATCGAGGTCCGGGAGGTCGGTGCGGCGCGCTCGGCGTCCGTCGGCTCGAGCACCTGGCCGGCGACGCCCGTGACGGCGCCGTCGGTGACCAGCAGCTCGTCGACCCGGTGGCGGAACGCGAGCTGGACCAGACCGCGCTCGTGGCCTTCACGGACGATGCGCTCGAACGGCTCGACCAGGCCGGGGCCCGTGCCCCACGTGATGTGGAACCGGGGCACCGAGTTGCCGTGGCCGCCGGCGAGCCCGCCGCCGCGCTCGGCCCATCCGACGACCGGGAAGATGCTGTGCCCGCGCTCCGCGAGCCAGCTGCGCTTCTCGCCGGCGGCGAAGTGCACGTAGGCCTCCGCCCAGCGCCGCGGCCAGTGGTCCTCGGTGCGGTCGAACTGGGCGCTGCCGGCCCAGTCCTGCAGCGCGAGGTCGACCGAGTCCTTGATGCCCATGCGGCGCTGCTGGGGCGAGTCGACCAGGAACAGGCCGCCGAACGACCAGTACGCCTGACCGCCGATGCCCTGCTCGCCCTCCTGGTCGACCAGGATCACGGAGCGGCCGGCCTCGACCAGCTCAGCGGTGGCGACGAGGCCCGCAAGGCCCGCACCGACGACGACGACATCAGCTTCCATGCCCCGATTGTGTCCTACGAGGGCCGCCATACCACACCGAGAAGGCTCGAATCTCCGCGTGAACACGGCTCGAAATGACTGTTGTGCACGACCCGGGAGGGCTACATTCGTGCCCGTACACACTCATCGTTGGGAGAAATAGGTTATGGCCGTCGACTTCAAGTCACTTGGCAAGTTCGAACAAGGTGCGCTGATCTCCGGCGGTATCGCCATCATCGTGTCGTTCATCGGAAGCTACGTCACCGCGTCGTACGACGGACCGTCGTCGATCAGCGTCTCGAGCGGCACCAACGCCTGGACGAGCTACGCGACGATCGGTGTCCTCCTGATCGTGGTCGCCACCGCGATCGTGGGCGTCAAGGCCTTCGCCAAGGAGAACCTTCCGGCGGGTGTGCCGTGGAGCCTCGTGGCCGCCGCTGCTGCTGCGCTCGGCACGTTGCTCGTGATCCTGCGCGCCGTGTTCAACGGCGCACCGGACTTCCCGGGCGTCTCGGTCGGACCGGGCTGGTCGGGCTACGTGCTGTTCGTCGCCGGCATCGCGCTGACGGTCTTCACGGCTCTGTCGTTCAAGGAGTCCGGCGAGAAGATCCCCGAGTTCAACAGGGGCGCGGGCACCACGCCGCCGGCGACCGGTCAGACGTTCCCGCAGACCCCGCCGGCCGCTCCCCAGGCTCCGCCGGCCGCCCCGCCGGCCCCGCCCGCCGCGGGTCCGACGACGCCTCCGGCCCCGCCCGCCGGCCCGCCGGCGCCTCCGGCCCCGCCGGCCGGCTGAACCGCACCACCTGAGACACCAGCTCCACCGCGAAGGGTCCGGCTCCGGCCGGGCCCTTCCGCGCGTCCGGGGTCAGGCGGCGAAGGGCGGGCGGGCGTCCAGGCGGACGGAACGACGTCCGGCCCAGCGCCACACGCGGGCCGTGAGGTCACGGTCCTCGTCGGTGACCAGGTTGCCCATGACCCGCAGCGCGAACGTCATCAAGGTGTGCGAGCGCATCCCGACCGGACCGGCGGTCGGCAGCAGGTGCGGGACCGTGATGAGCCCGGCCAGGCGTCGCGCGATCGAGAACGCCTCCCCGTAGTGGCTGGTCAGCAGCGACGGCCAGGCGTCCGCCAGGTCGGTGCGGGTCCGCATCAGCTCGGCGGCCTCGCGCCCGGTCTCCAGCCCGTAGTCGATGCCCTCGCCGTTGAGCGGGTTGACGCATCCCGCGGCGTCGCCGATCAGCACCCAGTTGGGGCCGGCGACGCCCGACACCGCGCCGCCCATCGGCAGCAGCGCGCTGGTGGGGGCGCGCAGCTCGCTCGTGAGGTCCCACTCCTCGCGGCGCAGCGTCGCGTAGTACTCCATGAGCGGGCGGATCTGCAGGTCGGCGGGACGCTTCGCGGTCGCGAGCGCTCCGACGCCCAGGTTCACCTCACCGTCGCCGAGCGGGAAGATCCAGCCGTATCCCGGCAGCAGCTCGCCCTCCTCGCCGCGGAGCTCGAGGTGCGAGGAGATCCACGGGTCGTCGCTGCGTCCGGACTTCACGTACGAGCGCCCGGCCACGCCGTACGCGGTGTCGCGGTGCCACTCGCGGCCCAGCACGCGGCCGAGGGACGAGCGGACGCCGTCGGCGACGACGAGGCGGCGGCAGGCGACGGTGTGCGGCGTGCGGTCGGCGCCGACCTGGAACACCACGCCGGTGACCCGACCGGTGCCGTCGCGCGTGACGTCGACCGCCCGGGCTCCCTCGAACGGCGTCGCACCGGACTCGACGGCGACCCGGAAGATCCGGTCGTCGAGCTCCGTGCGGGGGACCGCCGACCCGTGGTCGGGCAGCGAGCCGCCGGGCCAGGGCAGCAGCAGCTCCTGGCCGAAGCCGGCGGCCCGCAGCCCGCGGTTGGTGCCGTGGCCGCGGACCCAGTCGCCGAGGCCCAGCCGGTCGAGCTCGGCGATCGCTCGGGGCGTGAGGCCGTCGCCGCACGTCTTGTCGCGCGGGAACGTCGCGGCGTCGGCCAGGACGGTGTCCATCCCGAACCGGGCGGTCCACGCGGCCGCCGCCGAGCCGGCGGGGCCGGCGCCGACGACGAGGACGTCGGTGCTGGTGGGCAGGCTCATGGGTCGATTCTCCCACCGCTTCGGCAATGGGAGGATGTGACCCATGAGTTCCCAGGCAACCTCACCAAAACCTGACACCGAGGTCCACTACGCATCGCGCGGCTCCTCCTACTTCGACGTCCTCCTGGCCCTGTTCTGCGTCGTGCTGGTCGTCTCGAACATCGCCGCGACCAAGTCGACGGAGTTCCTGTCCGGGCACGACGTGTCGATCGGGCCGGTGCAGGTGCTGCCGATCATCTCCGACGGCGGCGCGATCCTGTTCCCGCTCGCGTACATCCTCGGCGACGTCATCTCGGAGGTGTACGGCTTCCGCGCCGCGCGTCGGGCGATCCTCGTCGGCTTCGGCACGGCGCTCCTCGCGTTCGCGACCTTCCTGATCGCGATGCAGCTCCCGGGGGCGAGCTTCTACGAGAACCAGGAGGCCTTCGAGAGCGTCGTCTGGTCGGGCCTGCAGATCGTGGCCGCCTCGATGATCGCGTACCTGGCCGGGCAGCTGCTCAACTCCTACGTGCTGGTGCGGATGAAGGCGCGGTCGGCGGAACCCGGCCTGTGGCGCCGGCTGGCGGGCTCGACCGGCGTCGGGGAGGCCGCCGACACGTTCATCTTCTGCGCCGTCGCGGCGTCGGCCATCGGCATCACGACCGGCGGGCAGTTCGTCAACTACGTCGTCGTCGGATTCGTCTTCAAGTGCGCCGTCGAGCTGGTCGTGATGCCGGTGACGATGGTCGTCATCCGCGTCCTGAAGAACCGCGAGCCGTCGTACTGGGCCTGACGGTCACCCGTAGAACCGGGCCAGGAAGTCGTCGCGGAACTCCGCGAACGTCCCGGCCTCGAGGTGCGACCGCATGTCGTCGACGAGACGGACGGTGAACCGCTCGTTGTGGATCGTGCAGAGCGTCGCCGCGACGTACTCCTTGGTCTTGAACAGGTGGTGCAGGTACGCCTTGGTGTAGTGCGCGCAGGTGTAGCAGTCGCAGTCGGCGTCGATCGGCCCGAAGTCACGGCGCGACGCGGCCACGAGCAGGTTGTACCGCCCGGTCGTCGCATACACCCGCGACGACCGGGCGACCCGTGACGGCGAGACGCAGTCGAAGGTGTCGCAGCCGTTCTCGACCGCGGTGAACAGGTCGTCGGGCTCGCTGATGCCCAGCAGGTGCCGGGGCCGGTCCTCCGGCAGCTCCTCGTTGACCCAGCCGACGATGGTCCCGAGGTTCTCCTTCTCGATCGCCCCGCCGATGCCGAAGCCGTCGAAGCCGTGGCCGTCGACCTCGAGCCCGACGAGGCCCCGGGCCGCGCGACGTCGCAGGTCCTCGTGCTGCGCGCCCTGCACGACGCCGAACAGCGCCTGCGCCGGCTTGTCGGACCGCAGCGCGGACAGGCGCCGGTGCTCGACCAGGCACCGCTGCGCCCACGCCTGCGTCCGCGCCAGCGACTCGACCTGGTAGTCGTACGAGTTCATCAACGTCGTCAGCTCGTCGAAGGCGAACATGATGTCGGCGCCGAGCTGGTGCTGGATCTGCATCGACACCTCGGGGGTGAACCGGTGCATCGACCCGTCCAGGTGCGACTTGAACGTCACGCCGTCGTCGTCGACCGTCGCCAGTCGGTCCTTGCCCTCGGCGATGACGTCGTCGGCCTGCACCGAGTGGGAGTCCATCGAGAGGGTCTTCTGGAAGCCTGCTCCGAGCGACAGCACCTGGAAGCCGCCGGAGTCGGTGAACGTCGGGCCGGGCCAGTTCATGAACGTGCCGAGCCCGCCGGCCTCGTCGACGATGTCGGCACCCGGCTGCAGGTACAGGTGGTACGCGTTCGACAGGAGCGCCTGCGCGCCCAGGTCGGCCATCTGCTCGGGGAGGACGGCCTTCACGGTCGCCCGCGTGCCGACGGGGACGAACGCCGGCGTGCGGATCTCGCCGTGGGGCGTGGCGATCGTGCCGGTGCGTCCGAGGGCCCCGGGGAGCTGTGTGCCGACGGTGAACATCAGGCCATCCAATCAGGCAGGCCGACGAGCCGGACGGCGGCGGCCAGCGCGGCGACGGTCAGCACGATGAACACGACGTTCCAGACCGGCGCCGGCAGGACCGTGAGCCGTGCGAGGACGTCGGCGTCGGTCGTGCGGGTGCGGGCCCGGCGACGGTGGGACCACAGGTCGAGGCTCGTGCGCGGAGCGGCGCCGAGCAGGAACCAGGCGAACGTCAGGGCGGCGAAGTCCTGGACGTCGGCGGGGGACCGCCAGATCAGCAGTGCCACCGCGGCCCCGGCCAGGACGACCACCAGCAGGCCGAACCAGTTGCGGATGAAGGCCAGCACGAGGCCCAGCGTGGCCAGCCCCGCGTACAGCGCCCCGGCCGTCAGGTCGTTCTCGACCAGCACCACCGACACCAGGCCGAGCACGGCCGGCGCGAGGTACCCGGCCGCTGCGGTGGCGATCATGCCCGGGCCACGGGGCCGACCGCTCGAGACCGTCAGCCCGGACGTGTCCGTGTGCAGCCGGATGCCGTTGAGCCGCCGGCCGGTCAGCAGGGCGACCACCGCGTGGCCCGCCTCGTGCACCAGCGTCACGACGTGACGGGTGACGGACCACGCGGGCGGCAGGACGATCAGCACGGCGGCCGTGACCGCTGCCGCCCACGTGGGGTCGACGGGGCCGAGCGCGTCCAGGAGCTCAGTCCGCCGGACGGTCGACGAGCTCGACGCGCGTCGAGTCGTGCGACGAGGCGCCCATGGCGGCCGCGAGGCGGTGGTGGACCGCGCCCTCGCGGTGCCGGCTCTGCCGGTCGAGCGAGAGCCCGAGGGCGGTCTGGGCCCATGCACTGGTGGGCTCGAGGTCGACCAGACGCCGGAACGCGTCCTCGGCCGGCGCGAGCTGGGCCGCGGCGAAGTGGGCGCGTCCGAGCAGCTCCCACGCGGCGGCGTGCGAGGGCTCGGCGTCGACGACCTTGCGCAGGACCCGGGCGGCGTCGCGCGGGAAGCGGTCCGCCAGCAGCTCCTCGCCCGTGCGGAAGGCGTCGAACACGTCCATGGACTCGATCATCGCGTCCGAGATGGTGGGCGGGAATCGAAGGGTCATGGTGCGCTCCTCTCGGGGATGGACCTGCGTCAACAGTGCGCCGGACTCGATCATTCCGGGCTCCTCCAGCCTAGGAGGTGGCTCCGAACGCCTCGGTCGTCAGCGCGTCGATCTCGTCGAGCCAGGCCGCGCGCTGCTCGGGCGCGGAGTCCGTCACGGGCCTCAGGACACGCCGCGTGACCCGCGGTCCGCCGAGGTACGGCGCCACGCACCGGCCCCAGATCGACGCGAGCGGGTCGCCGTACAGCGTCTCCTCGCGCTCGTCGGTCGTGTCGGACGTGTTGACGACGAGGAGCCGCTGGACGGGCGCCAGCGGCTCCGGGTGGCCCGTGGCGTCGGCCAGCCGGTACGCGACGCCCGGCACCACGACGCGGTCGATCCACCCGGTCAGGATGGCCGGCGGCATGCCCCACCAGTTGGGGTGGACGATGGCCAGTCCCTCGGCCTGCCGCAGCTCCTCGCGGTGCAGTGCGATGAGGGGGTCCTCCTCGCGCGCCAGGACGGACTCGATGCCCGCGCCGCTGGTGTGCGACTCGTACGTCGTCAGGATCGGGTCGAAGCGCTCGGCGTACAGGTCGTGCGAGCGGACCTCGTGGCCCAGGTCGAGCAGCCGTTCCCCGACTCGCTCGGCCAGCGCGTGACAGTAGCTGTCGGGTCGCGGGTGCGCGAGCAGGAGCATGACGTGACTCATGGAGGGATTCTGGCAGCACCGGGGGTCGCGTGGCGTGCCTGCGAAGTCGTGTCGGAGGTGACGGTTACGGTCAAGACATGCGTTTCGTGGCGACGGCCGACTGGCAGCTCGGGATGACCGCGCACTACCTCGGCGACGAGGCTCGTCCGCGGTTCGCCCAGGCACGCATCGACGCGATCCGCAGCATCGGGCGGGTCGCCGCCGAGCACGGTGCCGAGCTCGTGCTGGTGGGTGGCGACGTCTTCGAGTCCAACCAGCTCGATCGCGCCGTCGTGGCACGCGCCTTCGACGCGCTGCGCGAGGTGTCGGTGCCGGTGTACCTGCTGCCGGGCAACCACGATCCGCTCGACGCCGCCTCGATCTACCGTTCCCGCGAGTTCGTCGACGGCTGCCCCGACCACGTGCACGTGCTCGACGTGCCCGGCGTCCACGTCGTCGCCGAGGGCGTCGAGATCGTCGCGGCGCCGTGGTTCAGCAAGGCCCCGCTCAGCGATCTCGTGGCCGACGCGCTCGCCGGCGTCGAGCCCGATCCCGCGGTCGTGCGCATCGTCGCCGGCCACGGGACCGTGCTGGGCATCGACCGCCACGACCCCGCCGGCATCAGCGAGGACGGCCTCAGCGCCGCCATCGCCGCCGGCGTGGCCCAGTTCGCCGTCCTGGGCGACCGTCACTCCACGACCGAGGTCGGCGAGCGCATCTGGTACCCCGGTGCCCCCGAGGTCACGAGTCGCCGCGAGGACGACCCGGGCAACGTCCTGGTCGTCGACGTCGACCACGACCACGTGTCGGTCCGCAGCGTCGCGGTCGGCACGTGGACGTTCGCCCATCATGCGGCCGAGCTCACCGGCGAGAGCGACGTCGACGATCTCGAGCGGTGGCTCGCCGAGCTCCCGGCCAAGGACCGCACGGCGGTGTGGCTGTCGCTGACGGGAGCGCTCACGATCGGCGAGAAGGCCCGCCTCGACACGGTGCTCGACGCCTCGCGCGACCTGTTCGCCCTGATCGACCTGTGGGAGCGGCACAGCGACCTGGTCGTCACCCCGGCCGAGGGCGAGTTCGGCGACCTCGGCCTGACGGGCTTCGCGCGCGACGCCGTCGACGAGCTGACGCTGCGTCTGGAGGGAGACGACGCCCAGGCGGCGCGCGACGCGCTCGGCCTGCTCTACCGGTTCAGCCGCGGCGGTGCGGCGTGAGGCTGCACCGCATCACCCTGACCGACTTCCGCGGTGTCGAGTCCAGCGACGTCGGCTTCGAGGCTCCGGGTGTCACGGTCGTCGTCGGCCCCAACGAGATCGGCAAGTCCTCGATCGCCGAGGCGCTGCGGCTGGTCCGTGAGTTCAAGTCGTCGTCGCAGCACTCCTCGATCAAGGCCGTGCAGCCCACCCACCGCGACGTGGGGCCCACCGTCACGGTCGAGCTGTCCACCGGCGCGTACCGGCTCGTCTACACCAAGCGGTGGCTGCGCCGACCCATGACCGAGCTGCGCATCCTGCAGCCGCGGCCCGAGCAGCTCACCGGTGACGAGGCGCACGACCGGGTCGAGCAGATCTTCGCCGACACGATGGACGCCGACCTCTGGACGGCCCTGCAGCAGGTGCAGGGGGAGTCGTTGCAGCAGGCCAGCCTGGCGCGGGTCATGCCGCTGCAGACCGCGCTGTCCGCCCTCGCCGACGACGACACGGCCGGCACGTCGCACGAGGACCTGCTCGACCGCATCGAGCGCGAGTTCCGTCGCTACCACACCGCCACCGGCAAGCCGACCGACGTGTACGCCGCCACGATCCGTGAGCTCGCCGAGCGCGAGCAGGCCGCGGCCGCGGCCGAGGCCGACCTGCGTGCGGTCGACGACGTCGTGCAGCGCCACGAACGCCTCACCCGCGAGCGGGCGCGGCTGCAGGACCGCGCGGCCGAGGCCCGCACCGAGGCCGACGAGCTCGCTGCGCGCGAGGACGCGCTGTCCGACCTGCGGCGGGAGCACGAGGCCGCCACGGCCCGTCTCGGCCAGTCCGACGTGGCAGTCGCCACCGCCCAGGCCGCCGTCGACGCGCGTGCCGAGCGCGTCGCCGAGGCGGGACAGCGGTCAGACCTGGCGGATGCGGCCACCGAGGCCTGGGAGCGGGCGGCAGCCGACCACGCGGACGCGGTGGCGCGTCTGGCCGCGTTCGACGCCACCCGTCAGGACGTCACCGACGAGGTGGGCGAGCTGCGTCGCCAGGTGGTCACGGCCGAGCAGGTGCTCCGGGCCGTGCAGGCCCGCGACGACGCCGAGGTCGTCCGCGAGCGGCTCGCCGGTGTCGACGCCGCGACCGGGCGCCTCCAGCACGCGGAGGCCGACCTGGCCCAGAACGTCATCGACGACGACATCGTCCGCCAGATCGCGGACGTCCAGTCCAGGCTCCACGCCGATCGCGACGCGGCGGCTGCCGGCGCCGCCCGGGTGCGGGTCGAGCGGCTCGGTCGGGCCGCGGTGGTCGTCGACGGCGACCCGGTCGACGAGACGGCCACGCGCGAGCTCGTCGACATCGCCACCGTCGAGGTGGCCGGCGTCGTCCGGGTCGTGGTCACCCCCGACGACGGAGCGGTGCGGCGCCGTCGCCAGATCGAGGAGCGAGAGCACCAGCTGGTCACGCTGCTGTCCGAGCTCGGGGTGGCCGACCTCGACGAGGCACGACGCCGCAGCGGCGAGCGCGACGACGCCGAGCGGCGCGTGCACGCCGCCACCGTCGAGCGCGACACCCTGCTGGCGGGCGAGACCATCGAGGCCGTCCGTGCGCGGCTCGCGACGATCGACGCCGGCACGACGGCGGTCGCGACCGACCGGTCCATCGACGACGCCCGGGCCGACGTCGACGGGCTCGCCGGCCGACTCGCCGCAGCCGAGCGGACCGTCGCTGCCTCCATGCACGAGCGCGAGCAGATCCTCGCCCAGGTCAACGCCGCCAACGAGCGGCGGCTGACCACCCGGACCCGCTCCGTGGCCGCCACGTCCGAGCTCGAACGAGCCGCGCAGCGACTCGCGAGCGACCGCGCCGACGGACCCGACGACGCCCTGGCCGCGGCCCTGGTCGCCGCCGAGACCAAGCGCGCGGCCGGCGCCACGGAGCTCGAGCTCACCCGGTCCGCGCTGCGCGAGCACGATGCCGACGGTCTGGACATCCTGGCCACCAACGCCCGCGAGCTGGCCAAGCGTCTCGTCGACGACCTGGCTCGGCACGACGCCGAGCTGGCCGCGGCCACCGTCGAGCTCGAGGTCCGCGGACGCGACGGGCTGCGCGACAAGCTCGACCAGGCGCTCTCGCGCCTGGCCGACACCCGGCGCGTGCACGACTCGCTCGCGTCACGGGCCGACGCGGCACGACTGCTGCGATCGACCATGCGGGCGCACCGCGACTCGGCGCAGCAGCGCTACGTGGCCCCGTTCCGGCAGGCCGTCGAGTCGCTCGGCTCCATCGTGTTCGGCGCCGAGTTCGGGGTCGAGATCGGCGACGATCTGTCCATCCGCAGCCGCACCCTGCACGGCGTGACAGTCCCGTTCGAGTCGCTGTCGGGGGGTGCCAAGGAGCAGCTCGCCCTGATCGGCCGGCTCGCGACGGCTCAGCTGGTCAGCGCCGACGAGGGCGCCCCCGTCATCCTCGACGACTCCCTCGGGTTCACCGACGCCGAGCGCCGCCGCAAGCTGGCCGCCGTCATCAACCGCGTCGGCTCGTCGTCACAGATCATCATCCTGACGTGCGAGCCCGATCGGTTCGCCGACATCGGCTCGGCCCGGATGGTGCGGCTCGGCTGACCACCACGACCGACACCCACACGTAGCCCGGCCACAGCGCGAGCCGTTCGACGGCTCCGATGCCGGGCACGTCGCGTCCGACCAGCAGGCCGAAGCCGATCGACCCGGCCGCAGACGCCGCCGCCACGACGAACGTGGCGACGGCGAGCCGTCGCCGCACCGTCACGAGGGCGATCCCCATGAGGAGGAGCGCGATCGGCTGCGCGACGAAGATCGGGAGCGCGACGAGTCCGTGGACAGCAGGGTCCTCGTTGACGGGTAACAGCCCGACGCCGATCGACCCGAGGCCGGAGACGCACCAGAGCACCGCGGAGGCGCGACCGGTCCGGCCGGGCAGACGGCGCACGCCGAACAGGAGGGCACCGACAGCGAGGGTGCAGCCGAACCAGATGAAGGCGGCGTTCATGCCCGCGTGCCGCGGGGAGCACAGCAGGTCTCCCCGCACCTGCCGGCACGCGGTGTCTCCCAGGTCGCTGACGGTGCTGCCGCCGAACGAGTAGTCGACGGAGGCGTGCAGCCCGATGACGACCTCGGCGACGACGTAGAGCGGTTGCAGCAGCCACGCCGCCGCACCGAGGACGACCAGTCGGCGAGTGATCAGCTGAGCGCCTGCTCGAGGTCGCCGAGCAGGTCGGCGATGTCCTCGATGCCGACGGACAGACGTACGAGGTCGTCGGGCACCTCGAGCAGCGATCCGGCCGTGGACGCGTGCGTCATGGCACCAGGGTGCTCGATCAGCGACTCGATACCGCCCAGGCTCTCGGCCAGGGTGAACAGCTCGGTGCGTGCGCAGAAGTCGAGCGCCGCCTGCTTGTCCTTGAGCCGGACCGAGACCATCCCGCCGTACCGCGTCATCTGGCGTGTCGCGACCTCGTGGCCGGGGTGCTCGGGCAGGCCCGGGTACAGGACCGACTCGATGGCCGCGTGCCCCTGCAGGAAGTCGACGACCGCCTCGGCGTTGTCGCAGTGCTTGTCCATCCGGACCGCAAGGGTCTTGGCGCCGCGCATCGTCAGGTAGGCGTCGAACGGTCCGGGCACGCCGCCGGAGCCGTTCTGCAGGAATGCGAACGCGGTGTCGAGCTCCTCGTCGTCGGTGACCAGCACACCGCCCACGACGTCGGAGTGACCGCCGAGATACTTGGTCGTCGAGTGCAGGACGACGTCGGCGCCGAGGGCCAGCGGCTGCTGGAGGTACGGCGAGGCGAACGTGTTGTCGACGACGAACGTGGCGTCGGCCTCACGGGCGATCTCCGCGATCGCCGCGATGTCGCCGACGTTGAGCAGCGGGTTGGTCGGCGTCTCGATCCAGATGGCCTTGGTGGCGTCGGTGACGGCGGCGCGGATGGCGTCGAGGTCGTTGACCGCGGCGACGCTGTAGGTGATGCCCCACTGGCTGAAGACCTTGTCGATCAACCGGAAGGTTCCGCCGTAGGCGTCGTCGGGGATGACCAGGTGGTCGCCGGGACGCAGGAGGGAGCGCAGGGCGCAGTCGGTGGCCGCCATGCCGGAGCTGAAGGCCCGACCGTAGGTGCCCCGCTCGAGCGCCGCGAGGTTCGCCTCGAGCGCCGCGCGCGTCGGGTTGCCGGTGCGCGCGTACTCGTAGCCGCCGCGCATCCCGCCGACGCCGTCCTGCGCGAACGTCGAGCTGGCGTAGATCGGGACGTTGACTGCCCCGTTCTCGGCGTTGGGGTGGTAGCCGGCGTGGATCGCCCGCGTCGCGAAGCCCTGCGTGCTGTTCTCGTCGGCCGCGCTCTTCTCGGTGCTCATACGTGCACGCCGAGCAGGTCGTGGCGCGTCAGGACGCCGAGCGGCTTGCCGTCCTCGATGACCATGACGGCGTCGCTGACGCTGAGCGCCTTCAGCGCGTCGTCCAGGCTCTCGCCGGAACCGAGCAGGGGCAGCGCCGGCTCCATGTGCTGGGAGACCGGATCGGTCAGCTGGGCCCGCCCTTCGAACACGGCGCTGATCAGCGCGCGCTCGTTGACGCTGCCGGCGACCTCGCCGATGACGACCGGCGGCTCGGGACCGACGACCGGCATCTGGGAGACGTTGTACTCGCGCAGGATCTCGATCGCGTCGCGGATCGTCTCCGAGGGGTGCGTGTGGACGAGCGCGGGCATGCCGCCGGTCTTGCTGAGCAGCAGGTCGCCGACGGTGATCTCGTGCGGCTTGCCGTCGAGCGGCTCACGGAGGAAGCCGTACGACGACATCCAGTCGTCGTTGAAGATCTTGGACAGGTAGCCGCGTCCGCCGTCGGGCAGCAGGACGACCACCAGCGCGTCGGGGCCGGCCTCGGCGGCGACCTGCAGGGCGGCGACCGTCGCCATGCCGCACGAGCCACCCACCAGGAGACCTTCCTCGCGAGCGAGCCGGCGCGTCATGTCGAAGGAGTCGGCGTCGGAGACGGCGATGATCTGGTCGGGGATCTCAGGGTCGTAAGCGCTCGGCCAGAAGTCCTCGCCGACGCCCTCGACGAGGTACGGCCGGCCGGTGCCACCGGAGTAGACCGATCCCTCGGGGTCAGCACCGATGATCTTGATGTCGGGGTTCTTCTCCTTCAGGTACCGGCCCACACCGGTGATGGTGCCGCCGGTGCCCACGCCGGCGACGAAGTGGGTGACCTTGCCGTCGGTGCCGGCCCAGATCTCGGGTCCCGTCGTCTCGTAGTGGCTCTCAGGGCCGGCCGGGTTGGAGTACTGGTCGGGCTTCCAGGCGCCCGCGGTCTCGCGCACGAGCCGGTCCGAGACGTTGTAGTAGCTGTCGGGGTGCTCAGGGGGGACGGCCGTCGGACAGACGACGACCTGGGCGCCGTACGCCTTCATGGTGTTGACCTTGTCGCCGCTGACCTTGTCGGGCACCACGAAGATGCACGAGTAGCCGCGCTGCTGCGCGACGAGGGCCAGACCCACGCCGGTGTTGCCGGAGGTCGGCTCGACGATCGTCCCGCCGGGCTTGAGCGCACCGGAGGCCTCGGCGGCGTCGACCATCTTGACGGCGATGCGGTCCTTCGCGCTGCCACCGGGGTTGAAGTACTCGACCTTCGCGGCGACGGTGGCCGATCCGGGCGCGGTGACGGAGTTGAGTCGGACCAGCGGGGTGTTGCCGATCAGCTCGACGATGTGGTCTGCAATGGGCATGCGGTCATTCTTGCACTCAGGGCGTCGTCAGCACGGGCGCCGCTTCCTTGACGTCCAGTGCCGCCGCCGGACCGGATGCCACGAGCGTCTGGTCGATCGCGGTCCACGGCCCGTCGTCGACGCGGAAGCGGACCCGGTACGTCACGTCGACCCGGGCCTGCAGGTCCTGGGCGGGGTCGGCGTAGCGGTGGGTGACGTCCATCGCGGGATACGGCCGGCCCGGCTCGGTCGTCGTCGCAGCGGTCCCGTCGCCGTGGATCCAGTCGTAGCTCACGGGCTCCGCGACCAGGTCGACGTCGAAGCCCAGCAGCTCGACGCTGCGCTCGAACGGCTGCGGCTCGGCGTAGAAGATGGTCGGGACGTTCACGAGCGTCTCGTCGCCGGGCTGGAGTCGCACCTGCAGGCTCGGCAGCCCGATCTCGCGGGCGGCCCGCAGCACGTCGCCGGGAGTGAGCTCCGGACCGTCGTCCGGCTCGGGGTCCTGCTCGCCCGGTGTGGGGCAGCCGTAATTTCCATTCACAGGGTCAACTCTGCATGGGACGACGCTGTCGTATTTCGGACCGGCCGGCGCGGAGGAATCAACGCCCTCTCGGGCGGTACCAGATGTACCGCTGCCTGGAGCCGGTTTCTCGCCGCGAACATAGATCTTCGGCGACCACGGGACGGGGTCGACCTCGACATCGGCGACTGCCGTATCAAGGCTTATTAGGCAAATCGCGAAAGTCAACACGACAAGCTTGCTGATCACCGTTGCCCCCTATCGAATATGTCGACGACTGCATAGGGGACTTCCCGTGTAACGGCAAAGGCCAATTGGTATGGACTGTTCGAGTCGTCCAGCACAGTGATCTCAGCGAGAACGCTGCGACCTTCATCGCTGTCGGCAACTGAGACGTCGCCCAGGGTCCAGGCTTTTCCGGTGGCGCGCTCTGACTTCCGTAAACTTGAGAGATCGCGCGCATACTTCTGGCACGGGTCGCAATTGGGAGCAGCGTCCGACAGCTCTTTCACGTCGCCGGTCGCGGCGGCGTAGTTGAAGAGGTCTACGTAGTGCTTGACGAAGGCGGCGGCGCCTTCGGGGGAGTCCTCTGACGCCTGGGGCGGCATGGTCGGTGCGGCGACCGTCGGTGTGGCGGGGGCGCTGCTGGCCGGTGGGTCGGGCTCCCGCGGCGCGGGATCGGACGAGCAGGCAGCCAGGACCAACACCGTGGCCAGAACAATTCCCCCGAATCGCATGGCTCGAAAGTACCGAGATACGTGTCAGGTTGTCAGCCCCCGGCGTCGAATCTGTGGACAACGCGACCGACCGCCCCGGGAGAAACTCTCCCGAGGCGGCGACGGTGACGATCAGAGGACGGCGCCGGTGGTGTTCTTGCCGTCGTCCACGTCGGCGTAGGGGTCGATGACCTTCCTCGGTGCCGCCGACGGGTCGTACGGCCAGCGCTCCTCGAACAGGATCGCCAGCGCCGACGCGGTGAAGATCGTCGAGAGGATGCCGACCGACAGGCCGATCAGCAGCGCGATGGCGAAGTCGGTGAGCGAGTCGCCACCGAGGACGGCGAGCGCCGCCAGGATGAACATCGCCCCGAGCCCCGTGTTGATCGTGCGGGGGATCGTCTGCAGGATCGCCTCGTTGACGACCTCGCGCAGAGGTCTCTTCCGGTTCTCGCCCGTGTGCTCGCGGATGCGGTCGAAGACCACGATCGTGTCGTTGACCGCCAGGCCGATGACCGACAGCACCGCCGCGAGGAACACCCCGTCGATCGGCTTGCCCCACCAGGCGAACGTGCCGACCACGGTCAGCACGACCGACGACATGGACAGCACCGCCGCGGCGGCGTAGGTCCACCGGAACCGCCACGCGAGGTACAGCATCTGGGCCGCGATCGCGATCGCGAACGCGATGAGCGCCTTGTCGCGCAGCTCCTTGCCGAGGCTCGGGCCGATCAGCTCGTCGCGCTCCTTCTCGACGGTGCCCGCGACGGTCGCCAGCGCCTCCTCGATCTGCACGGCCTCGTCGTTGGTGATGTCGTCCAGACGGATGCTGATGTTCTCGCGGCCGTCCTCGCCGGAGGACGACTGGACGACGGCCTGGGTGAACCCGGCGTCGCTGACGGCCACCCGCGCGTCCTCGGCGTCGACGTCCTGCGACGTCGAGTACTCCAGCAGACGACCGCCGGTGAACTCGACGCCCAGGTTGAGGCCCTTGAGCGCGATGCCGCCGATCGAGACGACCGCGACGACGAGCGTGATGACGATCCAGGTGCCGCTGCGCTTCATGAGGTCGGGGCCGCTCTCGGTCAGCCACGCGCGGATGCGACCCGTGCCGGCCAGACCGGTCAGGGTGGCGTGGCCGCGGACGTAGGAGCGCTTCATCGCCCACTCGCACAGCACGCGGGCGACGACGAGCGCCGACACCATGGATGCGACGACACCGATCGACAACGTGACGCCGAAGCCCTTGACGGGCCCGGATGCGAAGAAGAACAGCAGCGCCGCGGCCAGCAGGGTCGTGACGTTGGAGTCGATGATCGCCGACCAGGCCTTGTTGAAGCCGGTGGTGAGCGCGGGGGACAGTCCGGCCGCTGTCCGTTCGGCGTACTCCTCCCGGGCTCGCTCGAACACCAGCACGTTGGCGTCGATCGCCAGGCCGATGGCCAGCACGAAGCCTGCCAGGCCCGGCAGGGTCAGGGTCGCGCCGAGCCAGACGAGCAGACCGTACGAGATCAGGGCGTAGGTGCCCAGGGCGATCGTCGCGAGGAAGCCCACGAGTCGGTAGACCAGCATGATGAAGATGCCCGTGAGGGCGATGCCGATGATGGCGGCCTCGATCGAGGCGTCGATGGCGACCTTGCCGAGCGTCGGCCCGACGGTCCGCTGCTCGACGGTCTCGACGGGCACCGGGAGCGCGCCGCCCTTGATCAGGATGGACAGGTCCTCGGCGGTCGCCTGCGTGAAGCTGCCGGTGATCTGCGTGGACGCCCCGCCGCCGGACTGGCAGAGCGCGGGCACGACGCCGGGGGAGGAGATGACCTGGTCGTCCAGGACGATCGCGACGCGCTGGCCAGCGGCCGGGTTGGCGCAGGCGGCGGTGACGAGCTCGCCCCAACCGCCGCGACCCTCACCGTTGAAGTCGACGTTGACGACCCACTGGCCGACGCCGCCGTCCGGCACGCCGGCCGACGCGTCGCTGACACCGTTGCCGTCGAGCAGCTGGGGGCCGATGACGATGGGGTTGCCGTCCTCGTCGTCGAGTGCCCGCTGGCCCTCGGCCGGTGGTGTCCCGTCGACGGGGATCGCTGTCACCTCGTGGAACGACAGCTGGGCGGTCTGGCCGATGACCTCGGCCGCCTCGCGCGGGTCCTGGACCCCCGGCAGCTCGACGATGATGCGGTTGGATCCCGAGCGGGCGAGCGTGGGCTCGGCCACTCCGAGGGCGTCGACACGACCCCGGATGACGCTCAGCGCGCGGTCGGTGGACTCGGCGTCGGCCTTGACGCGTTCGGAGTCCTTGGTCTCGAGGACGATCTGGGTCCCGCCCTTGAGGTCGAGACCGAGGTTGGCCGAGCTGGTGAGGGCGAGCAGGAGAGACACGGCGATGACCGCGAAGGCGGCGATCGCGCGCCACATGGGGGCACGGGAGGGCATGACAGGACTTTCGGGGTGACACCGACCGGGCGGGCCGGACGGTGTGGGGCGGGCGGACGGGGACGCGGACCTAGACGGTCGGCGGCGCCCGTCCGACAGCCGTGACGACGTCGACGGGGACGTGCGAGACGTGCGGGACGAGGGCGGGGACACGGCCCGGCGCACCCGCCGACGAGGCCTCGACAGGGGGAGTCGAGGTCAGGTCCAGGTGCACCGGTGCGTGGTCGCCCGGTGCGACCGGGACGGCCGCGACCTGGCGGGCGGCGTGGGGGACTGCGGCGACGTGCCCCGTGCCGGCGCTCGTCCGGGCCTGCGTGGCGCGGGCGGATCCTCCCGTCGCGACGAGGAGCATCGCGACGAGCGCCATCATCAGCACGGCGGCCGATCTGCGCGTCGCGGTCCTCGTGAGCATTCGGGGAGTCTACGCGAGATGGCCGTCGTGCCGGGTGTCCCTAGGCTGGAGCCATGGCTTCCACACGGACTCTCGGTTCCAGCGACATCGCGGTCAGCGCCCTCGGCATCGGCTGCAACGCCTTCGGCACCCGCATCGACCTCGAGCAGACGACGGCCGTCGTCGACGCGGCGCTCGACCACGGCGTCACGTTCTTCGACACCGCCGACACGTACGGGCGCGGCCAGAGCGAGGAGCTGCTGGGCGCTGCGCTCGGTGGTCGCCGCGACGAGGTCGTCATCGCGACGAAGTTCGGGATGGACATGGGCGGCGTCAACGGCGACGACGGCGGTCGGCGCGGGACGGCGTCGTACGTGCGGACCGCCGTCGAGGCCAGCCTCCGCCGGCTCGGCACCGACCGCATCGACCTGTACCAGCTGCACACCCCCGACCCGACCACCCCGCTGGAGGAGACGTTGGGCGCGCTGAGCGAGCTCGTCGACGAGGGGAAGGTCCTGGCGATCGGCTCGTCCAACCTGCAGGCGTGGCAGGCGGTCGACGCTGCCTGGATCTCTCGCACCCTCGACCTGGCCTCGTTCGTCACCGCGCAGAACGAGTACAGCCTGTACAACCGCACCGCCGAGGTCGAGCTGGTGCCGGCCTGCCTCGAGCTGGGTGTCGGCATCCTGCCCTACTTCCCGCTCGCGTACGGCCTGCTCACCGGCAAGTACCGACGCGACGCGGCAGCGCCGGAGGGGACCCGGCTCGCCGTGCAGAGCGGGCGCCTGGAGTCGGCCGACTGGGACCGGATCGACGCCCTGCAGACCTTCGCCGACGACCGGGGCATCTCGCTGCTCGACGTGGCGATCGGCGGCCTGGCCGCGCAACCGGCCGTCGCCAGCGTCATCGCCGGCGTGACGCGTCCCGAGCAGGTCGCGGCGAACGCTGCCGCGGTCGGGTGGGTGCCGTCCGGCCCCGAGCTCGAGGAGCTCGCGACGATCGGTGCGCCGACCCAGTCCTACACGACGTTCGCGCCGCAGAGGCCGTAGACGGGGGTCAGGCCGACCGGCGCACGCCCCTGGAACCGTACGCCGGCCGGCGCACGTGGCCCCGAGTCGGTGAGGCCTCAGACTAGACGAGACAGTGACCCGGCTCACGACCGAAACGGGCCCGCGTGGCGCGTCGGCGCACAAATGACTCGTCGGACCCAGACGGTGCTGGTCCGTTCGAGCGGGCCCGGATGGTCGTCACGGATGGGTCGCGCCGGGCTGGGAAGCGCCTCACGGCGCATGGCCGCTCGAAGCGGCTAATTGTGGGACCCGGGGCTACCGCAGCCCGACGCGACCACCAGCCTAACCGGCGATCGGGTCCGCACAAGGCAGATCCGGTGTGGTCCTCACTGCAGCTGCGCGGCCCGCTCGAGCTCGGCCGCCCGCCGCAGGTGCAGCGCGGTGTCGACGAGCTTGGCGGCGCTGTGCGGGTCGCCGTTGTCGAGCTGGGCGCGACCCACGCCGACGATGTGCGCGAACGACGCAGCGCGGTCGAGCGTCACGTCGAAGTCGTCGCCGACGATGCCACGGACGACGGTGTCGACCAGCTCGATGACCTCGCCGGGGCCTGGCGGGTCGACGACGCCGGCGAGGACCTCGTGCACGGGCGCGTACGCCTTGCCGGCGGCGTACTCGCGTGCGGCCTGGTCGGGCTGGCGGTGGACCCACGTGCGCAGCAGGTACAGCCGCCACAGCGATCCGGCGAGGCTGTCGGCGCCGGCATGTGACCACAGCTGCGCGATGGTGCCGAGGCCCTCCTCGTCGGCGAGGTGGAGCACGCGGTCGACCAGACCTTGATCGGCGTCGTTGCGGGGTCCGCGCACCAGCAGCGTCGCGATGCGATGTCCGGCGGCGGCCAGCTCGGCGGGGTCGTCGCCGTCGGCCTGGGCCTCGAACAGGGCGGCGCCGGGCAGGGACGGCTTCTTGAACTCGCTCATCGCCTGCCTCCGCCCGTGACTGTCATGCGATCACCGTAACCGGGGCGATCAATCAGCGACCGGCGGAGACGCTCGTCTCGACGGGGCGCGTCGCGGCGGGCTTGGGCCGGCGGGAGTACAGCCACAGGACGGGCACGAGGTAGCAGACCCAGCCGATGAGCTGCAGCCACGACGGGTTGGGCTGGAAGTTGACGGTGCCCTTCAGGAGCGTGCCGTACCAGCTGTCGGGCGGGATCGTCGACGAGATGTCGAAGACCGCGTTGCCGAGGTTGCCGATGCCGCCGACGTCACCGGTGAGGTGCGGCAGGAACGAGGCCTCCTGCAGGTCGTAGATGCCGTAGGCGAGGACGCCCGCGGCGACGACGATCAGCAGGTAGCCGGTGATGGTGAAGAACTTGCCGAGGTCGACCGTGATGGCGCCGCGGTAGATCAGGTAGCCCAGGACGACGGCGACCAGCAGGCCGCCGGCCGCACCGAGGAACGGTGTGGCCTGGTAGGCGTTGGCGACCGTCCCGTACATGATCGCGGCGGTCTCGAGGCCCTCACGCCCGACCGTCAGGAACGCCACGACCCCGATCGCGAACGGTCCGAGGGCGACGGCGTCGGCCAGCTCGTTCTCCAGCTCCCGCTTGAGCCCGCGGGCCGTGCGACGCATCCAGAAGATCATCCAGGTGACGAGGCCAGCGGCCAGGATCGACAAGGTTCCGCCCACGAGCTCCTGGGTGCGGAAGGGCAGCGAGCCGATCGCGATGGTGATGGTCGTGAAGATGATCACGACGAGCACGACGGCCGTGGCCACGCCCGTCCAGAGGTACCGGACGTCGTGACGCCGACCGGTCTTGACCAGGTAGGCGATCAGGATGCTGACGACGAGGCTGGCTTCGAGCCCCTCGCGCAGTCCGATGAGGAAGTTGGCGAGCACTCCGGCAGTCTAAGGCAAGGCAATGCTCACCCGCCTGGCGAGAACCTGTGAATCGGGGGACCGGGTCAGGACGTCGGCGCGAGTGCCTCGGTCAACGGCTCGGCGACCAGCCCGATCTGCCACGCCCGGGCGCCCTGGTCGCGCAGCGCCGCGGACACCGTGTCGACCGACAGGTCGGTCGGTGGCTCCCACGCCAGGTTGCGGACCAGCTGGGGGCTGATCAGGTTCTCGGTCGGCAGGTCGTTCGCCTCGGCGACGGACGTGACGACCTCGCGGCTGCGTCCCAGACGCTCGGCGGCGACAGGGTCCTTCTCGGCCCAGGCGCGAGGCGGCGGCGGGCCGTCGACCCGCTGGTTGGTGGGGGGCAGCTTGATCTCGTCGAGCGCCAGTCCGCGCTCGACGGCGTCGAACCACTCGCCGAGGAACCGACGGGGTCCGCGGTTGCGCATGATCCGCAGGCCCTTGAGGGCGTTGAGGTCGTGGGGTGGCGCCGTGGCGAGCTCGAGGATCGACGAGTCGGGCAGGATGCGCCCAGGCGTGGTGTCTCGTTCCTCGGCGATGCGGTCACGTGTCTCCCAGAGCTCGCGCACGAGGCCCAGGGCGCGCCGGCCGCGTGCCTTGTGGATGCCGGACGTGCGGCGCCACGGCTCCTTGCGCTCCGGCGGCCCCTGGAAGAACAGCAGCGACTCGAACTCCTCGGCGGCCCACCCGCGCTTGCCGGCCTCCTGGAGGTCGGCGTCGATCAGGTTGCGCAGCTCGACCAGCACCTCGACGTCGAGCGCCGCGTAGACCAGCCAGGGCTCGGGCAGCGGGCGGGTCGACCAGTCGGCGGCGGAGAACTCCTTGGCCAGGCTCAGCCCGAGGTAGTGCTCGACGAGCGCTGCGAGTCCCACGCGCGGGAGGTTCAGCAGGCGTCCGGCGAGCTCGGTGTCGAAGAGGTGCTCGGGGTACAGGCCGACCTCGGCGAGGCACATGAGGTCCTGCGTGGCGGCGTGCAGGATCCACTCGTTGCCGTCGAACGCGGTGTCGAGCGGCACGAGGCTGTCGAACGCCGTCGGGTCGATCAGGTGGGTGCCGGAGCCCTCGCGGCGGACCTGGATCAGGTAGGCGCGCTGGGAGTAGCGGTAGCCGGAGGCCCGTTCGGCGTCCAGCGCGATGGGTCCGGTGCCGGCCAGGATGCGGGCGCAGGTGTCGTCCAGCGCGGCCACGGTGTCGACGACGGGCGGCAGCGGGTCGCGCAGCTCAAGACGGGGGGCGTCCGGCTCGACCGGCTCGGGAGGGACCTCGCCGACGACGTCGTCGCCCGCGGTCACCGGACACCACGCCGGCGCTGGAGCGGGATGACGCCCGGAGCCAGTGGAGGCAGACCCGCGATGGCGCACAACAGGTTGGACCAGGCGCCGGCGTGCCCGCCCATGCCGGCCGTGGCGCCGTCCATCGTGGGCGTCCACGACGCACGGACCTCGATCTGCGCGTCGGAGCCGTCGTCCGCCATCTCGCCGAATCCTTCGGAGCGCACCACCGTCACGCTGCCGCTGGCCGCGGAGTAGGCACTGTCGTGGGCGTCGAGGGCCTCGGTGAGCCAGCTCCAGCCGACGCTGGGCAGCACGGGGTCGGCCGCCATGTCCGCCTCGATGTCGGCGCGCGCGAACGTGACGCACCGGAAGGTGCCGCCCCACGCGTCGTTGCCGGCAGGATCGTGCAGCAGGATGAACCGCCCGGTCGCCAGCTCGTCGTCGTCGACCACGACGTCGCCACTGATGGCGAAGGCGTGCGGGGCGATGCGTTGGGGCGCAGGCATCTCGTCGACCACGACCTCCGGCCGGAGGATGGCCTGACGAATCTGGCCGACCGCCTCCGCGAACTGAGCGGGTGTGCGATCGATCTCATTGCGGACTGCCACCCTGTGATCGTAGGCGCGGCGGGCTCAGGGCTCGGGAGCGACACTCCGCTCGACCTGAGAGACTGCACGGGTGACCCAGACTCTGACTGACAGCGCGTTCCTGCAGGCATGTCGCGGTGAACGCCCCGACCACACGCCGGTGTGGTTCATGCGTCAGGCCGGGCGGTCGCTGCCCGAGTACCTCGCCATCCGCGAGGGGACGGCGATGCTGGAGTCGTGCTTCCGCACCGACATGGTCGTCGAGATCACGATGCAGCCGGTGCGTCGGCACGGCGTCGACGCGGCGATCTTCTTCTCCGACATCGTCGTGCCGCTCAAGGCGATCGGCGTCGACCTGGACATCGTCCCGGGCACCGGCCCGGTCGTGGCGGAGCCGGTCCGGACGGCCGCACAGCTCGCGCAGTTCCGTGACGTCGAGCCCGACGACGTGTCGACGATCACCGACGCCGTGACGGCTCTTGTGGGCGAGCTGGGCGGCACCCCCCTCATCGGCTTCGCCGGTGCGCCGTTCACGTTGGCCTCGTACCTGGTCGAGGGCGGCCCGTCGCGCGACCACCGGCTGACCAAGCAGCTGATGTACTCCGATCCCGACCTGTGGCACGCGCTGCTGGGCCGGATGGCGGTCATCGCGGGGCAGTTCCTGCGCCTGCAGGTGCAGGCGGGGGCATCGGCCGTCCAGCTGTTCGACTCGTGGGCCGGTCACCTGTCGCTCGCCGACTACGAGACGTACGTCAAGCCGCACTCCGCGGCCGTGCTGGCCTCCGTCGCCGATCTCGGCGTGCCGCGCATCCACTTCGGCGTCGGCACCGGCGAGCTGCTGCACGCGATGGGCGATGCGGGCGCCGACGTCGTGGGGGTCGACTGGCGGGTCCCGCTGGACGACGCGGTCCGCCGGGTGGGTCCGGGCAAGGCCCTGCAGGGCAACCTCGACCCCACCACGCTGTTCGCCCCGACCGAGGTCGTCCACGCCCGCGCGGCCCAGGTCATCGAGGCCGGGCGCGCTGCCGAGGGCCACGTCTTCAACCTGGGCCACGGCGTGCTGCCGGCCACCGATCCGGACGCGCTCACGCGGCTCGTCGACTTCGTCCACGCCTACGAGTCGCCCGAGCCGTGAGGGTCGCAGTCGTCGGTGGCGGGATGGCCGGCCTGGCCGCCGCGCACGAGCTGGCCTCGTCCGGCGCGCAGGTCGTCGTCCTCGAGGGGTCCGACCGGATCGGCGGCAAGCTGCGGCTCGGTGAGGTCGGTGGGCTGACGCTCGACCTCGGTGCCGAGTCCGTCCTGGCGCGCCGACCCGAGGGGCTCGACCTGATCCGCGCGGTCGGTCTCGACGACCGGGTGGTCCACCCGGAGACCATCACGGCGTCGATCTGGACGCACGGCGCGCTGCGGGCCATGCCGCCGACGGTCATGGGGATCCCCGCGGACGCCGCCGCCCTGGCGGCCTCCGGCATCGCGGAGATGTCGGCGCCACGCATCCTGCCGGTGCCCGACGAGGACGTGTCGGTCGCCGAGTTCGTGACCGAGCGCCTGGGACGTGACGTCCTCGACCGGCTCGTCGAGCCCCTGCTCGGCGGTGTCTACGCCGGCCACACCGACCAGCTGTCGCTGCGCGCGACGACACCACAGATCGCCGCGCTGGGCGAGGACCTGCTGACCGCCGCGACGGCGACGCGGGCCGCCGCGACGGCGTCCGGTCCCGTGTTCGCCGGCCTGGTCGGGGGAGTGGCGCAGCTCCCGGAGGCCGTCGCCGCGACCGACGGCATCGAGGTGCGCCTCGACGCCACGGTGCGCGCGATCACCCGCACGTCGGACGGCTGGCGGCTCACGGTCGGGCCCACCACCGACGTCGAGGTCGTCGACGTCGACGCGGTCGTGGTCGCGACCCCCGCACCGGCCGCCGCTCGCCTGCTGGCCGAGGAGGCGCCCGAGGCGGCGTTCGCGCTCGCGGCGGTCGACTACGCCAGCATGGCGATCATCACCTACGTCTTCGACGACGCCGTCGTGCCGGAGGGGTCCGGCTTGTTGGTGCCCCCCGTCGACGGCACGTTCATCAAGGCCGCCACGGTGTCGTCCAACAAGTGGGGCTGGGTCGGCGACAGCGGACGCACGGTCGTCCGCACGTCGGTCGGACGCGCCGGCGAGACGACACTGCTCCAGCACGACGACGCTGCGCTGACGGCCCGCGCCCTGGCCGACCTGCGGTCCGCGCTCGGCGTCCTGCCCGAGCCGGCCGACTCCGTGGTCCAGCGGTGGGGCGGGGGACTGCCGCAGTACGACGTCGGCCATCTCGAGCGGGTCGAGATCGTCGAGCGGTCCGTCGCGGGCGTCCGTGACCTCGAGGTGTGCGGCGCGGCGTATCGCGGTGTCGGCATCCCGGCCGTCATCGCATCGGGCCGGGCGGCTGCCCGCCGGTTGCTCGACGCTGGGACACTGGGCGCATGACTGACGCAGCACCGGCCCACATCCCCAACAAGGGCAAGCTGGCCAAGGAGATCAACGACACCATCCGCTACACGATGTGGTCGGTGTTCCGGCTCGACCGCGTGCTGGGCGACGCCGACCGCCAGGCCGAGGCCGCCGAGGTCGACGCGCTGATCGCCAAGCTCGCCGCCGACGACGTCGTGGTGCGTGGCACGTACGACGTCAGCGGGCTGCGGGCCGACGCCGACCTGATGGTCTGGTGGCACGCACCGACGAGCGAGGCGCTGCAGGCCGCGTACAACGCGTTCCGTCGCACGTCGCTCGGTGCGCGAATGGCCCCGGTGTGGTCGCAGCTCGCGCTGCACCGCCCCGCCGAGTTCAACCGCTCCCACATCCCGGCCTTCATGGCCGAGGAGGAGACCCACCCGTTCGTCTGCGTCTACCCGTTCGTGCGGTCGTACGACTGGTACCTGCTGCCCGACGAGGAGCGCCGCGACATCCTGCGTGAGCACGGCATGGCGGCTCGCGACTACCCCGACGTCCGCGCCAACACCGTCGCGTCGTTCGCGCTGGGCGACTACGAGTGGATCCTGGCGTTCGAGGCCGACGAGCTGCACCGCATCGTCGACCTGATGCGCGAGCTGCGGGCGACCCAGGCCCGCCGGCACGTGCGCGAGGAGATCCCGTTCTACACGGGCCAGGCGCACTCCGTCAGCGAGCTCGTCTCCCTCTGGCCCTGAGCCGCGTCGCCGCGGCCGCAGGACGCTACGCGGGGTCGGCCTCGAGCTTCAGGGCGACGCCGTTGATGCAGTAGCGCTGGTCGGTGGGGGTCGCGAAGCCCTCACCCTCGAAGACGTGGCCGAGGTGCGAGCCGCAGTTGGCGCAGCGGACCTCGGTGCGGACGCCGCCGAACATCGAGCGGTCCTCGATGTACTCGACCCGGTCCTCGGCGAGCGGGGCGTAGAACGCCGGCCAACCGCAGTGGGCGTCGAACTTGGTCTCGCTGCGGAACAGCTCGGACCCGCAGGCGCGGCACGCGTAGACGCCCACCGTGGGGTCGGTCTCGTACGACGAGCTGCCCGGACGTTCGGTGCCGGCCTGACGCAGGACCTGGTACTCGGCCGGGCTCAGCTCGGCCTTCCACTCGGCGTCGGTCTTGTCGACGGCGTACGTCTTCTCGCTCTGCTTGGTCATGCTCCCAGCCTACGCCGCGACCCAACCGCGCAGGCGGTCAGCGCTGGGCGTCGAACGGCACGTGCTCGAGCAGGTGCACACTCGGGACCTCGAGCTTGCGCTGTGCCCGGGAGGTCCAGTCGATCTGCAGGAACTCCTTCACCACGTGGGGCTCGGTGAGGATGATGACCTCCGACGAACCGGTCTGCTTGACGAGGGCCAGGAGCGCCTCGATCGGGTCGTCCTCGGTCAGCGTCGCGGTGACCTCCTGGCCGCGGGCGGCGAGCAGGGCGGCGCTGGCGTCGAGCTCGTCCTGACCGGCCTGGTCGATGAGCTCCTGCACGTCCTCGACGGTGCCGGGCTCGGTGACCGGGACGACCTGACCGCCGAGGGCGCCCATCGAGGTCATCAGCACCGCGGACGAGCTGTCGACCGGCAGCAGCAGGTGGTACCGGACGGTGTCGTCGAGCCCCTCGTGCAGGGCGATGATCTGGTCGGCATCGAGGTCCTTGAGCTGACGCTCGATGAGCAGTGACACGTCGAACATGTGATCCCTTTCGTCGGCGACAGCCTACGCGCGGTCGCGGACCCACCGCGTCAGCAGGACGTCGTCCACGGCCAGCGAGTGGCCCAGCGTCATCGGCCGGTCGACGGCTTCGCCGCCGTGCGCGATCCGGGGGGCGTCCCCCGAGGAGAGCACCGGAGCCACGGTCAGACAGATCTCGTCGACCAGATCGAGGCCGATCAGCTCGCCGTGCAGGGACGGCCCGCCCTCGCAGAGCACGTGACGCCATCCTCGGTCGTCCAGCTCGGCCAGGACGCCGTCCCAGTCGACCCGGCCGTGGCCGACGGCGATGACGTCGACGGTCCGACGCAGGTCCTCGAGCCGGTCCGCGGGAGCGTCCGCCGTCGTGATGACGACCTGCCCGGGCACGACGAGCCGCTCGGGGACGTCCAGGCTGCGGCTCACGACCGCGATCGGCACCTCCCCGGGACCGTAGTCCTCCGTGTGCGCCGTACCCGCGCCGACGACCACGACGTCGGCGAGCGATCGGAGCACGCCGAACACGCGGGTGTCGATCGAGCCGCCGAGCGTTCCGGAGCGCCCGTCGCCAGCGTGCGCGGCACCGTCGAGCGTCGTGACGAAGTTGGTGCGCACCCACGGACGGTCGGTGTCCGGGTAGGCGTAGAGCCGCTCGACGTCGGCCTCGGACAGATCCATGATCGAACCCTACGGCGCTTCGTCCGGCATACTTCCGACATGTCGAAGTCCCACGCAGCGCCGACGCTCTCGTCCCAGCTGGCCGTCACCGGTCACGTCGACCTC